>JAEEGI010000483.1_pt1 | contig 122885 bp, 107 predicted proteins | sample 8958751 | NCBI WGS metagenome assembly JAEEGI01 (sample SAMN16246545, study PRJNA631951) | gut metagenome | biome: gut microbiome; feature: rumen; material: KS-attached | host: Bos | place: Iran: Karaj | collected 2018-10
CCCTTATTTCGGCATCTTTCCGATTGTCAGTCGGTTACAATGCACCGCATTGCTCCCTCCTTCCGCACGGAAATCTGCTCGAAATAAGAACAAAATCGATTGAAAGCAATTTATAGAACCCACCTAAAGTAAATTCTGTGTGACGTGAAAACAAGCTTTAGCTTGCATTTTCGTTTTTTTCGTTTTTTTCGTTTTTTTCGATGTTTAAATACGACCCCACAAAAGAGCCATCTTGAGGGGATGGTTGTAGTTGGAGTCGGGAACTGGCTTTCATGTACTTGGCGGATGCTTGCGTAGAACTTGTTTGGCTATAGGCAAAATGGCGAGATGGTAGCAAGCAGTTTGCGAGAAGATGGCAAGAAAGAGGTGGAGCCACCCATAACCATCGGTCTGGAATCGCCCGCTATGCTACCGTCGTGGCCCGCGAGTTGCGCTGGAGCGCTCACGGGTCTCATTGGGGAAAAAGCACGAGGAGGTAATCTAACCCCTGTCGACCAATTCCAGGGAAAGTCAACAGGAGGCACTTGGAGGGGAGAAATGTGGGTGGGCGATAAAATAAAGATGATTTTTTTGCGTTATGTCTCAAAAAATGCGTATTTTTGCAATTTGAAATATTTTGTAGATTATGAAGAAATATATATTGATAGCCGCATTGCTCTTTACTGCATTCACCGTTAACGCTCAGCAGGTTAGCTCACGTGCTAAGGCCGTGAGGATGCTTGCTTATGCCCGTCCCGAATACCAAGTGAAGGATGTGAAAGTGTATGCCGACACGATGACGGTGTTCTCTTTGGCCGACTATCCCATCTATCCTTTCGGTAAATGGAACACCGTGGAGCAGTTTATCACCAACAACCAGCTCCTCTGGTATCGCGAGAGCGGCTACAAGAATTTCTACGACACGATGACCGTGGCCGTCAACACCCTCAAACGGCTGGACGGTTCGAATATCAACTGGTATCGCAGTATCTGGACCAACAACCTGGAGATGGTCTCCGCCAAGATTACCGACACCGCCGTGGTGCTTGACAACGGCATCAAGGTGGGCATGACCAAGGAAGAGGTTTTCAAGGTCATCTTCAAGAGCTACCCCAAGTCCTACACTTCTGAAATCAATGTGCTGAAGGTGATTGCCGGTGCCGCCGAGGTAGGCGAGATCTACACCTTCAAGGGCAACCGACTGAGACACGTACAGGTTATCAGCCGTTATAAATACTATTGATCCTGAGTTCCGAGGAGGGGGCGAAAGTCCTGTAGGAATAAGGAGAAAGGGGTATTGGCATGCGCAAGATTGGCTTGTTTTTCGGGTCGTTCAATCCTATCCATGTGGGCCACCTGATTATTGCGCACGAGGTGCTGCAAAACAGCAACCTCGACGAGGTGTGGTTTGTCGTTTCTCCCCATAATCCATTGAAAGAGCGCAAGACGTTGCTGGACGACTACCAGCGGCTGGAGATGGTGCGCCGCGCCATTAGCGACGACTACCAGCTGCGGGCGTGCGATGCCGAGTTCCACCTGCCCAAGCCCAGCTATACGGTGCTGACGCTGGCACATCTGGGCGAGCAGTACCGCGACAAGGAGTTCTGCCTGATTATGGGTTCGGACAACCTGGCCACCTTTGAGCGGTGGCGCAACTGGGAGTATATCTTGGAGCACTACCACATCTATTGCTATCCGCGTCCCGGCTCGGAGAAATGCAAATACAGCGACCATCCGCATGTGACGATGGTGCAGGTGCCCATGATGGACATCTCCTCTACGTATATCCGATCCCAGATACGTGATGGGAAGGATGTGAGATACTTGGTGCCGGAGGCGGTGTATAAGTATTTGACCGAGATGCACTTCTATGAGAAATAGGAGGGCGTGTGCGGTGTGCATTCGGCATTGTGTGTGTTGAGTGGACGAGGTAGGGGTGGATTTCTTAATTACTATTTTGATATAATACATTTTTCTATGCATAGACGTTTGTTGTTTTGTGGAATCATGATGGCGATGCTGTTGCCGCTGATGAGTAAAGGGCAGCAGCCGTGCAGCGTGTTGGAGGATGGTTTTGAACGGCTTCAGGTGCGGTTTGAGTGCGGAGAGGTTCATTATCAACCTATTGTGATGGATGGGCGTGCCTTCACGGCCCTTTCGGTGGAAGGTCTTACCTGCTCGCAGGCGGTGGGCGACCCCAACCTGCCTACTTTCTCGCAGCTGATAGAGGCTCCGCTGTATGGCGGTTGCAAGGTGTTGGTTGCCGAGGCACAGTATGACACCATTGATTTGGCTTCGTTGGGCATCATGGCCCCCATAGCGCCCCTACAGTCTTCGCGCAGCAAGTCGGACACCACGCAGGCCCGTTTGGTGGTGAATGAAAAGGCCTATCGGCTGGATGCCTTCACCGAGATGCCGCTGGCACAGGTGGAGCGGGTGGGCATTGCTCGCGACCGCAATTTGGCACGTTTGCAGATTTCGCCAATCCGCTACAATCCTGTTGCCCACCAGCTGATAGTGTGCAGGCAGGCCACGATTACGGTGCTTTATGACGCGGATGTGCATGGCAGTCAGGAGCTCTACAAGCGTTACCATTCGCCCCTGTTCCAAACTGGTGCCAAGACGCTCAATAGCCTCTACGCCAAGAGTGTGAGCACGAGTGCTCCGGTGCGGTATCTGATTGTGGCCCACAGCTCTTTCCGCGGGCAGCTGGACGACTTTGTGGCATGGAAACGGCGCAAGGGCTTTATTACGAATATTGTTTATACCGACGAGAGTGCCGTTGGGTCGACCACCACCTCGATACAGAATTATCTGCACGGACAGTATGACGGTGCCACCGCCACCCTGCCGGCCCCCACCTATCTGCTGCTGGTGGGCGACGTGGCACAGATACCCGCCTTCACGGGAGTTGCCAGCTCCAGCCATATCACCGACCTCTATTATGTCAGCTGGACGGCGGGCGACAACATTCCCGACTGTTATGTGGGACGTTTCTCGGCACAGGATGTGTCGCAGCTGACCCCACAGGTGGACAAGACGCTGATGTATGAGCAGTATACCTTTGCCGACCCCACTTTTCTGGACCGTGCTGTGATGGTGGCCGGAGTGGATGGAGGCAGCGCAGGCGACTATGGCTACACCCATGCCGACCCTGCCATGGATTATGCCATCACCAACTACATCAACGGTGCCCATGGCTGGGACACCATCCTCTATTTCAAGAACAATACCTCCATCGTGCCCAGTGTGTCCCACCTGTATGTGGGTTCCAGCGCCAGCTCCAACTCTGCCACGGTGCGTGGCTGCTACAGTATGGGTGCCGGACTCATCAACTACTCCGCTCACGGGAGCGCTACCAGTTGGGGAACGCCACAGCTGACGGTGAACCAGATAGGCAGCATGAGCAACACGCAGAAATTCGGCCTGATGATAGGCAACTGCTGTTTGACCAACAAGTTTGAGGAGAACACCTGTTTTGGCGAAGCTCTGCTGAGGAGGAACAACTATTGCGGTGCCGTGGGCTATATTGGCGGCACCAACAGTACCTACTGGTATGAGGACTTTTATTGGGCCGTGGGACTGCGCAACAGCAGCAGTATCGGGCCCACCATGTCGTTGGCGTACAATGCTGCCAACTTGGGTGCTTACGACAAGGTTTGTCACACCCATGGCGAGAGCTTCAGCCAATGGGCGATGTCGCAAGGGTCGCTGATGATGGCGGGCAATATGGCCGTGGAATCTTCCACCAGCAGTAGGAAACTGTATTATTGGGAGATATACAGCCTGATGGGAGACCCCTCGGTGATGCCTTATCTCACCCAGGCCGACACCATTGCGCTGATTTTCCCCACCTCCATCATGCAGGGGCAGGGCACCCTATCGGTGCAAGCGGTCCCCTATGCTTATGTGGCACTTACCGACACGCTGACCCATGCCCTGATAGCTTGCGGTATGACAAATGGGACGGGTGCCGTCACCTTGACACTCCCCAGCACTTTGCCGGTAGGTACTTACGAGCTGGCAGCATCGGCCCAACAGCACCGCACCACTTTCCGGCAGCTGATGGTAATGCCGCCCGACGGCCCTTATATCACCTCCACGTTGGCCCCTGCGGCCAACCACGTGGTGGCGGGAGAGACCAACTATCTGCCCTTGACCCTCACCAATCTCGGCAACCAGCCGGCCACGAACATCTACCTGCATTTTAATACCGACCTTCTGGGGGCTACGCTGAGGTACGAAACGTTGTTGTTTGACTCGATTGCGGCCAACGGCAGCCTGACTGTCGACAGTATGCTGGTCGTAGATGTGGACCCCACCCTCGAGGACCTTACCTCCTTCAACCTCTCGGCCTTAATGGGTTGGGACAGCTGTAGCAATATGGTGGAGATGCCGTTCCCGATGACGGTGTATGCGCCGCTGTTGCAAGTGTCGTTTCCCAATGCGCCGGAGACGGTCAGACCTGGGGCGAGCTGCAACCTGCAGGTGCGTGTTGAGAATCATGGACACGCGACGTTGAACACAAGCTGGCTGGATTTCAATACCGACAACTGGTTGGCAACGCTGACCCCTGCTCTCGACAGCAGTTTCACCCTCGCGGTGGGAGGGTATGTCTTGCGCAATTATACGCTCACCACAGACAGCCTTCTGCCTTTGGGCATCATGCTGCCTTTGAATCTGCATATCCTCTCATCCGCGCAACCCGACGGCGACTCTTTGATGCTGTTGGTGGGAGCCAGCACGATAGAGACTTTTGAGGGCAATGTGTTTCACGTGGGAGGATGGAATAACAGCTCCACCTATCCGTGGGCCATTGTCAATGCGGGTTCCAGTCGAGGCAGCTACTGCCTGAAGTCCTATAACGGGCTGGGGCACAACAACACCTCCCAGATAAGCATTACCCGAGAATGCGCTGTGGACGACAGCATCCGGTTCGACTATAGCGTCTCGTCGGAGGCCAATTACGATAAGTTCCATTTCTACATCGACGGCCAAGACTTGATTACTGCCTCGGGACAGGTGGCGTGGACCCATGCGGTTTTCGCGGTGAATGCCGGCATCCATACCTTCACATTCGCCTATGCCAAGGACTACAGCGTGAACCGCTTTGACGACTGCGCATGGATTGACCATGTGGAGCTGCCTAAGTATGGACGGCCCTATCGGCAGGTGGAAGACTCTGTGTGCGCGGGAGCTCCTTTTGTGCTGATGGGCAATACGGTTGACACGCAAGTGCCCGGCACCTATTATGCCCTTGACACGACGGGGGACACCCTGACGCTCTACCGCTATGTGGTGTTGGCGGCTGAGCAGTTCGACTATTCGGTTGAGGCCTGCGACCAATATGAATGGCACGGAAACCGCTACACCTCCTCCATTGAGGTGAGCGACACCACGACGGCCGCCAGCGGTTGCCCATTGATGGAGACGCTGCACCTGACAGTTTATTACAGCGAGGCCGACACCTTGGTGGCAACGGCTTGCGACAGCTATGACTGGAATGGAAGCGTTTATGCGGAGACCACGATGGACAGCGTGGTGGGCACTACGGCCAACGGTTGCGACTCGGTGAACTATCTGATGCTCACCATAAATCATAGCACCTTTGATACCATCCTGGATTCGACGGTGCTGGGTTATTATCAATGGAATGATATGTACTATACTGCCAGCGGCAGCTACACACAATACTTTACCACAATCGATGGCTGTGACAGCTCGGTCACCCTGCTGCTGACCATTATTGAGAGTACGGAGGGTATTGATGGTGTGGATGCTGCAGGTATTAGGGTATATCCCAATCCCACCAATGGATGGGTGTATCTGAGCGACCAAGTTCTACGTGTGGCGGTATACGACATGGTGGGTAGGTGTGTGATGGAGAAGGAATCGTGCAAGATGCTGGATTTAACTGTACTTCCGGCGGGCATTTATACATTATATACTATAACACCCATGAGCGAGAGCCGCCTGCGGATGGTGAAGAAATAGCTGAATATTTAAATACAGAAAACTATGTTTGGTAAAAGATTTTTATTATTACTGGGTATCGTTCTTGTTACCTGTGTTGCCCAGGCACAGACTCCGTCCGACAACACGGTGGAGGTGGTTTATAATGGCACGTCGGCAACGGTTGCCGTGGCGGATAATGTGTCGCAGTATCTGACCGTTGCGCAGGAGGGTGCTCATGTGAGCATTGCTCAGAGTAGCGATTTGGCCACCGAGATTACTTACAGGCTCAGCGGCACGTCGGTCGATGGCGAGTTTTACATGTCGGGCTCCTATAAGGCCACGCTTGAGCTGAACGGCCTTACGCTGACCAATGTCACACCGGTGTATAGTGGCGCTGCGGTGCATGTGCAGAACGGCAAGCGCATCAATGTGAAGGTTGTGACCGGAACGGTGAACACCCTTGTGGATGCGGCGAGCGGGTCGCAGAAAGGCTGTCTGTATGTGAAAGGCCATGCCGAGTTCAAGCAGCAGGGTACCCTCAATGTGGTGGGCAACGTGAAGCATGGCATTAAGGCGGGTGAGTACATTAGTGTGAAGAATGCCACGATTCATGTCACTTCGGCAGTAGGAGACGGCATTTCGTGCAACCAGTTTTTCTTGATGGAGAGCGGCAATGTGACCATTAGTGGCACAAGCGACGACGGCATCCAATGTGACTTGGAGGGCGATGTCTCCACCGGCGAGACCGCCGACCATGAGGATGAGGACTCGGGCAATATCTACATCAGCGGCGGCACCCTCACCATCAATTGTGAGGCTGTTGCTGCCAAGGGGGTCAAGGCTGCAGGTGACTTGTTTGTCAGCGGTGAACCTACCATCAATGTGACCACCAGCGGTATTGGCACCTGGGACGAGGAAGACCAAGAGACCAAGGCAGCCTGCGGCATGAGTGCCGACGGCAGTATCCATATCAGCGGCGGTACGATAGCGCTCACCTCCACCGGTTCGGGTGGCAAGGGCATGAAGTGCGACAGCGTGCTGACCATAGCAGGTGGTGACATTACGGTGGTTACCACAGGCGGCCTCTACTATAACGATGGCAACTATGAGAACACCAACTACACAGGGAATACCGACCGCGTCAGCAGCGCCTATTATTCTTCGCCCAAAGGCATCAAGGCAGGCTTGAAGACGGAGAATGGCAACAGCTACACCTATAGTGGCGGTCTGCTGGTGAGTGGCGGCATTGTGAGAGTGACCACCAGCGGCACCAACGGCGAGGGTATTGAGAGTAAGAATACCTTGGAAATCACCGGCGGAGAAATCTATGTTGATGCCCATGACGACTGCATCAACTCGGCACAGAATATGACCATCAACGGGGGATATGTCTATTCCCGCTCCACCAATAACGACGGCCTCGATGCCAACGGCAATTGCTATATCAATGGGGGCTTGGTGTATGCCATCGGAGCCTCGGGGGCAGAGGTGGCCATCGATGCCAACACCGAAGAGGGCAAGCGTCTTTACGTCAATGGCGGAACCATCATTGCCATCAGTCGACTGGAGCAGGGGAGCTCTATGAGCCAGACCTGTTACCAGGCCTCGACGTTGAATAGCAATACATGGTATCTGCTGACTTATGGCGACGAAGCGATAGCCTTCCTCACGCCGACGATTAGCACGGGTGGCGGTCACGGCCCTGGCGGTGGTCACGGTCCTGGTGGCAGCTCGTCGGCCATTGTCATTTCTACCCCATCTACGCCTACGCTCACCAGTGGGGTTACGGTGAATGGTGGCACGAGTATTTTTGAGGACCATTGTTATTTGGATGCCACAGGAGAGGGTGGTTCTGCGGTATCGCTGACCTATATGGGTGGCCCCGTGGGAATCGATGAGGTCGAAGCCGAACAAGCTGTCAAGGATGGCCGCATCTACTCGCTTGACGGTCGCCTGCTGGGTACCTCAGTACCGGCAGACTTCCGAGGCATCTATATCCAGAACGGGGTGAAATATGTGAAGATGAGATAGGAGGTCAGCTTGTGGACCTTATAGGGGTCTCTCCATGACTGATAAAATCCCACGGCAAGAAGCAATGCTATTGCCGTGGGATTTTTTGTCAGCAGCCGGTTGCATCCGCGTTCCAACTGAATACCTCCACCCTACCACGATATGAAGTTGGCTGTCAGGAAGGCGTAATGGACAAAAAGGAGGCTTGTTTCCTTTTGAAAAGGAAAGGTTTTGTGATGAAGCAGTGTGTTTTCGTAGAATTTCTTAACACGTAGCGACGCGCGGTGCCTTATGATAGCTATTTTTTACAACCTCTTTCGCATCGTAATGCTTGTTCACCATTTCTTCCATTAACTCAAAGAACGTATTGGCATCCATATCGGTACGTTCCTCGTTCTCGTCAAAAATGTCGAGGTTGTCAAACACCCATCTGTCGCGTTCTGTTATCATAATAATTGCTTTCTTTCAATGTGTAAAAATACAATTATTTTTTGATATAGTAGTAAAAAGATAGAAGAAAGTTGTTTTAAAATATATAGAAAGAGCTTTAAGCTATTGGTAGCAGGAGGGTTAGTGGCAACAAAAAGGACAAGCCAACTGACTTGTCCTGCTTGGTAGCGGGGGCTGGATTCGAACCAACGACCTCCGGGTTATGAGCCCGACGAGCTACCACTGCTCTACCCCGCAATGCTTAATTCATCTGTTGAATTCGGGTGCAAAAGTACTAACTTTTTCTGACATGGCAAAATTTTTCAACGTTTGAAACCTTTCTTTAACACAACCCCTAATCAGTGTCAACTATTTAACGGAAAACTTTAACAAATGTTAATATACTATTGAGGGTGCAAAAATGGGGTAAAAACTGGGCTTCGATGGAGAATTTGAGGGGTACGATAAGTACTTTTTAATGACTTTTATGCAAGTGGTATTTGTTGGCGGTCCCCACGCAGATGGAAGTTAGAAGAGTGGGTGTGGACGATACAATATTTTTTTTAAGTTTGCGTTATTGGAATGATTTTATCCGAAGACAGGGTTGGAGAAGAACTGCAGGTTTGTTGACGGATAACACGAATGTAGAAAACTAAGAACGTAAACTAACAACATGGACGCTATCACCATCTTATGGGCCGACGATGAGATCGACCTTCTTAAACCCCACATACTCTTCCTAAAGGAGCGCGGCTATGATGTCATTCCTGTCACCAGCGGCACAGAGGCGTTGGATGAGCTGGAAGAGGCTCCCAACGATATAAATATTGTTTTTTTGGATGAAAATATGCCGGGCCTGAGCGGTTTGGACACGTTGGGTCAGATTAAGTCGAAATATCCTCAGATACCCGTTGTGATGATAACCAAGAGCGAAGAGGAGCACATCATGGATCAGGCGTTGGGTAGCAAGATTAGCGACTATCTCATCAAGCCGGTGAATCCCAATCAGATACTGATGGCCATCAAAAAACATACCGATGCCAGCCGCCTGCAGAGCGAGCACTCCACGCTGGGCTACCAACAGCAGTTTCGCGAGATAGGCATGGAACTGGCCGGCAGGTTGGACCATGAGGAATGGAAACAGCTCTACCGAAAGTTGGTCTATTGGGACTTGGAATTGAGCAACACCGACGATAAGAATATCCACGATATCTTTGCCTCGCAGAGGGCCGAAGCCAATCAGCTCTTCTGCAAGTATTACGAAAAGAACTACGTCGATTGGTTGAACAGTCCCAATGCTGACAAGCCCATGCTCTCCACCATGGTGTTGCGCGAGAAGCTATTCCCTTTGCTGCGCGAGGAGAAACCTACTTTTCTCATTGTGATAGACAATTTCAGGTACGACCAATGGAAATACCTGCAACCTGCAATTGAGAAATATCTACACACGGTGGAAGATGACCTCTATTACTCCATATTGCCCACCACCACCCAGTTTGCCCGCAACGCCATGTTTGGAGGACTGATGCCCTCCGAGATAGAGCGCAAGTATCCACAATATTGGGTGAATGAAGATCAGGAGGGATTTAAGAATCAGTATGAGAATGAGCTGCTTGACGAGAATCTGCGTCGCAATGGCTTCAATATCAAGCACAGCTACAGCAAGGTTATCAATGCCCAGTTTGGCCACCGCCTGGTAGAAGGCATGCCCAATATGATGCAAAACAAACTGAATGTGATTATCTACAATTTTGTCGACATGCTTTCGCACGCCAGCACCGACTCCAACATCGTGCGCGAGTTGGCCATAGACGAAAAGGCCTATCGTTCGGTCACCCTCAGCTGGTTTGAGCACTCGCCGCTGATGGAGGCCCTCCGCTTTTTGAGCAGCAGGGATGTGAATGTCATCATTACCACCGACCATGGCTCGGTGCGCATCGACCGTCCGGTGCGTGTGAAGGGGGATGTCAGCGTGAGCGTCAATCTGCGCTACAAGCAGGGTCGGCTTCTCGACTACAATCCCAAGGAGGTCTTTGAGGTGAAAGAGCCTGCCAAGATCTTCCTGCCTCGCCGCCATATCACATCGCCCTATATCTTCTGCCACGAGAACGACTTTTTCGCCTACCCCAACAACTACAACCAGTATGTGCAGTACTATACCAACACCTTCCAACACGGAGGTGTGTCATTGGAAGAGGTGCTGATACCATTCATTACGTTGAGAAATAAATAGTCGTCGACTATGCGGAGATTGCTTGTTGTGCTATTGGTGTTGTTGCCCCTATGCGGATGGGCACAAAAGATCCCTACCCGTGCCGAAAAGTTCCTGTCGCAGTATCAACTCTTTGTGGATGAGGTGACATCCTATCCCTTTGAGGCTTTCCATGGTGATACGTTGGTTAAGGTGCAGCGAACCGAACGTCGGTTTTTGCGTCGCTACAGGTGGTACTACCAAAAAAGGCTCTCTGTGGATCAGCTCGAGGAGTTCAACAAACATCGAGGCCGCTACCGCCGCAAACTCACCGCCTTGAACAACCGCCGCCGCATGGCCGCTCTGAGAGGAAGAATAGAAGGCTTCTTCTACCGCGACAGCACCCGCCACGACACCCTTGTGCTGGACACGGTGGCGATAGAGTGACGGCTCTCAGTTAATTGTTAACGTCGCACCTGTCATGATAAGTTGAAATATATCCTTGATGCCCATTCTTCAAAACCTCAATCACTCAACTAACTAAAAACCCCATGCTCTTAACCGATTTATACCGTCATTCGAAGATTGTTGAACAACTGGGAGCGTTCTTGCTCTCCGGGAAAGACCGATTGCATATCACCGGAATGGTGGGCTCAATGCCAGCCGCGGTGGCGGCGGCATTGGCTTTGAACCAGCCCGACAAAGGTCAGCTCTTTATTGCGGGCAATAAAGAAGAGGCCTATTATCTGCTGAACGATTTGGAAACACTATTGGATGAGGCTGACGCCGAGCTGGAACAGAAACGTGTGCTGCTCTTCCCTTCCTCCTACCGCAAGAACCGCCGTCCATCCGGACCCATGGGGTTGGGCAAGAAGGTGGAAGACGACGGAGGCGATCTTTTTGTCACCGACAACGCCAATGTCATGCAACGCAGCGAGGTGGTCAAACAACTCAATAGTGGCCGCAACCTGCTGGTGGTCACCTATCCCGAGGCGTTGAGCGAGAAAGTTGTCTCCAGCCGTACCCTCACCCGCAACACCTTGCGTCTCAGCAAAGGGGCTAAGATGGAAATGGACCATGTGATGGAGGTGCTGCAGGACTACGATTTCGAGCGGGTAGACTTCGTGGTAGATCCTGGGCAATTCGCTGTTCGTGGCGGCATTATCGATGTCTTCTCCTACGCCAATGAGCATCCTTACCGAATTGAATTTTTCGATGATGAGATAGATTCCCTCCGCACTTTCGACCCCGTGAGTCAGCTCTCCATCAAGCAATACGACCAAATAAGTGTCCTGCCCAACATGGAGCGCCGCGCGCAGGATGTGATCACCGTTGAGGAGAAGGTCCCCCTGCTCCACTATTTTGGTAGCAACGACCTGGTGTGGGTGCAAGGGCTGATGTTCGTGAGCGAAACCCTCGAGACCCTCTTTGCCAATGCAGGGCGCGATGAGCAGTACTATTGCTCGGGCAACGAGTTCATCAAGTCGCTTCTGCGTTGCCGCATTATTGAGCAGGGCAACAGCACCTATTTCAGCAAGGCCGATCAACTGGTGACCCAGTCGGTGGTGCAGCCCGCTTTCCACAAACAGTTCGACATGCTCATCGACACCCTCAGCAACTATCGCGACAAAGGCTACAAGATTCTCATCACCATTGCTAACGAGCAGCAGCAGCGGCGTTTGGAAAAAGTCTTTGCCACGGCCGAAACGCATGTGGATGTTATTGCCATCGCCAAGGGGCAAGGTATCACCATTAATAACCCTATCTCGCAAGTTCAGTTTCTGCAATGCCAGCTCAACCATGGCTTTGTTGACGAGGCGGAGCAGCTGGTTTGTTTCACCGACCACGAAATCTTCGAACGTTATCACAAATATACCGTCCGCGACCTTAGCGATGCCCACCAGGCCCTCACCCTTAAAGAGCTCTTTGAGTTGAAGCCCGGCGATTACGTGACCCATATCGACTATGGCGTGGGACGTTTCAGCGGATTGGAGAAAATCACCACCAATGGTCATACCCAGGAGGTTATCCGGTTGCTATACAAGAACAACGATACCCTCTATATCAGCATTCACGGCCTGCACAAAATCAGTCGCTATGTGGGCAAGGAAGGTACAGCCCCCACCCTCAATCGGCTGGGCAGCAACACCTGGCAGGTGCTGAAGCAGAAAACCAAGAAGCAGGTCAAGGATATTGCCAAGGACCTCATTGCCCTCTATGCCAAGCGCAAGGCTTCCAAAGGCTTTGCCTTTAGTGCCGATAGCTACTTGCAGGAGCAGCTCGAGGCCTCTTTCTTTTATGAGGACACCCCCGACCAACTTAAGGCCACGCAGGAGGTCAAGCACGACATGGAGGACTCCGCGCCCATGGATCGATTGATATGTGGCGACGTGGGCTTTGGCAAGACCGAGGTGGCCATCCGTGCCGCTTTCAAGGCTGTCTGCGACTCGAAGCAGGTGGCCGTATTGGTGCCCAACACCATCCTCGCTTTCCAACACTACAATACTTTCACCGACCGCCTCAAGGGACTTCCCGTCAATGTAGATTACCTCAATCGTTTCCGCAGCGCAAAGGACAAAAAGGATATTTATAAGCGAGTCGAGGAGGGCAAGATTGATATCCTCATCGGCACCCATGCCATCACCAACAAGAGCCTTAAATTTAAAGACCTCGGGCTTTTGATTATTGACGAGGAACAGAAATTCGGTGTCAGCGCCAAGGAAAAATTGCGCCAGATGAAGGTCAATGTCGACTGCCTTACCCTCACCGCCACCCCCATTCCACGCACGCTGCAGTTCTCCCTCATGGGTGCCCGCGACCTTAGTGTCATCCGCACAGCTCCCCCCAACCGTCAGCCCATACAGACCGAGCTCTGCAGCTTCGACGAGGAGGTTATCCGCGACGCTATCCGCTATGAGATTTCCCGCGGCGGTCAGGTATTCTTTGTTAGCAATCGAGTGGAGAATCTGCCCGAGATGCAGGGACTTGTCAGCCGTTTGGTACCGGATGCCCGTGTGGCCATGGCTCATGGGCAGATGGACGGCAAACAGGTCGAGGACACCATGATGCGATTCCTCGAGGGAGAGGTCGATGTACTTGTCGCCACCTCCATCATTGAGAATGGACTGGACATTCCCAATGCCAATACCATGATTATTAACAATGCTCAGAATTTCGGACTCAGTGACCTCCACCAGATGCGTGGTCGCGTGGGACGCAGCAATAAGAAAGCTTTCTGCTATATGCTCATCCCCTCCTACAGCGTCCTCACCGACGAGGCTCAGAAACGCCTGAAGGCTATCGAGGAGTTCAGTACTATTGGCAGCGGATTGAATATCGCCATGCGCGACCTGGATATCCGTGGGGCCGGCAATATCCTTGGAGCTGAGCAGAGCGGCTTCATCAGCGACATCGGATACGACATGTATCACAAGATTCTCAATGAGGCCATCGAGGAGCTCAAGGAGACCGATTTCAAGGAGCTATTTCAGCAGGAGGTAGAGGATAATAAAGAATATGTGAGGGAGTGTGTCATTGAGACCGATTTGGAGGTGCTGCTGCCCGACGACTATGTCACCAGCGTCAGCGAACGACTTCTCCTTTACAAAGAGCTTAACGACCTCACTACCGACCAAGAGCTCGACCGCTATCGCGAGCGCCTTATCGACCGTTTCGGTCCCATCCCCACAGCCACCCAGGAACTCATCAAAACCATCACCATGCGCCGCATGGCCAAGGAGTTCGGCATCGAAAAAATCGTCCTCAAGCAGAACAAGCTCGCACTCTTCTTCGTTTCCAATCAGGAGAATCCATTCTACCATTCTCTCAACTTCTCCAAGATGATACGCTGCGCCCAAGACCACCCTCAAACCATGCATCTGCGTGAGGCGAAAGGCCGTCTCTCCCTCCTTTGCGACGGCGTGTCCAGCATCCAGCAGGCCATCGAGAAAATTGGCGAACTGATGGGCAGCAGAGCAGCGTGAAGTCCGATTGCAAAAAAATCTTCATGCCACACAATAAAAAAACTTTTTTGAGGTTAATAAGGAGATTGGTTGGAAAAAGTACAATTTTTTAGAAACACGAAACACTAAATAGAAAACATATTAAAAACATTTTATACTATGAAGAAACTGTTTTTATTCTGCCTTGTCGCAGTGATGTCGATAGGCGCAGCAAATGCTCAGAATGCAAAAAGTGAGACCCCCAAAGAGGACCAGCACGGTCCCAAGATTGTCTTTGCGGAGCGTGAGCACAACTATGGTACCATTCAGAAGGGCGGCGACGGCAATTGCACCTTCACCTTCACTAACACGGGTGACGAGCCCCTGATTCTCTCCAGCGTGCGTGCCAGTTGTGGCTGCACTACTCCCAAATGGACCCAGAAACCTGTCATGCCTGGTAAGGCCGGCGAGATAGGCGTACGCTACAACACCAACAACGTGGGTGGCTTCACCAAGACCGTTACCATCACCTCCAACGCCATCAATGAGCCCCGTGTGGTTGTGAAGATTAAGGGTAATGTTGTGGCACCAGATAAACAATAGTTAGCAGTTCACAGTTGTCAGTAATAGTTTAGTGAACAACAAATAGTTTGCAGTAACAAGTTCTTGCCCACATTGGCAATCAACAATAAAATTGACTGTCTACTATCAATGCTAAACCATCATACTGACTATCAACAATCAACTATATTAACCAATATCCAAAAGACATGCCCAGCATATCCAAAAAAGGTTTGGAACTGCCCCAGTCGGCAATTCGCAAACTCGTCCCCTTCTCCGATGCTGCCAAGGAGCGCGGCATCCACGTATATCACCTGAATATCGGTCAGCCCGATATCGAAACCCCAAAAGGTGCTCTGAAGACCTTGGCTGAGACCAAGATTGGCGTTCTGGCTTACAGCCACAGTGCCGGCAACCTTTCCTACCGCAAGAAGCTGGTGGAGTATTATCACCGTCATCAGATTGAGGTGACCACCGACCAGATAATCGTCACCACCGGTGGCAGCGAAGCCCTCCAGTTTGCTTTCACCGTCTGTCTGAACCCCGGTGACGAGATTATCATCCCTGAGCCTTACTACACCAATTACAACACCTTTGCCAAGCTGTGCGACGCCAACATCAAGACGATTCCTAGCGATATCAAGACTGGCTTTGCGCTGCCTCCTATCGAGGAGTTTGAAAAGGCCATCACGCCCCGCACCCGCGCTATCATGATTTGCAACCCCAACAACCCCACTGGCTACCTCTACACCAGAGAGGAGCTGCTGAAGGTTGCCGAGATAGTGAAGAAACACGACCTCTTCCTCTTTGCCGACGAAGTCTATCGTGAGTTCTGCTACGATGGTCACGAGCATTTCAGCGTCATGCAGCTTGAGGGTCTAGAGAAGAACGTTATCCTGCTCGACTCTGTTTCCAAGCGCTACAGCGCCTGCGGCGCCCGTGTGGGTTGCCTGGTTACCCGTAACGAGGAGGTCTACAGCATCGCCATGCGTCTTGCTCAGGCACGTCTTTCTCCTCCCAGCTTCGGCCAGATCTTTGGTGAGGCCGCCGTGGATACTCCTCAGGAGTATTTCGATGCTGTGAGCAAAGAGTATGTGGCACGCCGCAACGTTATCGTGGAAGGCATCAACAAGATTCCTGGATGCTTCTGCCCCAACCCCAAGGGCGCTTTCTACACCGTGGTGGACCTTCCCGTGGACGACAGCGACAAGTTCTGCCAGTGGCTGCTCACCGACTTCAACTACAATGGTGAGACCCTGATGATGGCTCCCGCCACCGGATTCTATGTCAATCCTGAGAATGGTCGTCATCAAGCCCGCATTACCTACTGTCTCTGCATCGAAGACCTCAAGCACGCCATTAAGTGCTTGGAAGAGGCCCTGAAGGTTTATCCGGGTAGAACAAATAAGTAAATCTTGCATAATGTACAACGCATAGTTGCTACATTGTTGTTTACGAAAAGATAAGGACGGCCTCTAACAGCCGTCCTTTTTAAATCAATGTTTATGGAAGGTACTCAACGTCGCAAACAAATCATTCAGGCATGTATCGACCGTCAGCAGGAGGTGGCCGCTACCGCTAAACAGGAGATGGACTCGGCTCAGCAACAAAGCAATGAGTATGGTGCCAATGTGGACCGTTACGATTCTTACCGCACCAAGATGATGCGCAGTCGAGACATGTATGCCAAGCAGCTCTCCAATGCCAACGCCAGCATCCGCGTGCTGCAGGAACTGTTGAAGATGGCACCCATGCACGTGGCCGACCATGGCGCTATCGTCATCACCGACAAGCAGAAGTTCTTTCTGAGTGTGGGCATTGGCAAGTTTTTAGTTCCCTACAAAAGCGCTCCGTCGGTGGCTCAGGAGGTCTTCTTTGCCATTAGTGCGCAGACCCCTATTTATATGGCCCTGAAGGGCAAAAGGGTAGGGGAGAGTATCACCTTCAATGGTGTCACACAAGTGGTGAAGGAAATACTATGATAGGGTTTTGCACCATTTAGGTGGGTTCTATTCATTTGTTTTCGTGTTGCGTCCCTATTCAAGTCCCCTTTGTTTTCTTAATCGAAAACTTAATGGTTGGGCTTATTGCAGGAGACTTAGCTCGAGGTCCTTTTTGAGCTCATCAAATCGAAGGAATGGGTGACCAGAGTGGTCTTTCCATACCACGGTTTGGTAGTTGGGGAAGAGGTGAAGCAGAGGAGTGTGGTCGCCGAGCAGTTCGTCGTCGGTGCTGAGAGCGAAATGCAGTTGGCCGTCGCGCGGTTTCAACTGGCAGAATACATGTTGGTCAAAGTCTTCGTATTCCTTTATTCTTTTGGCAATGTTGTCCTCCTGTCCTGCGGTGAGGGCGGAAAGATGTCGGCAGATGGTGGTGAGGATGTCCCTGACGGGGTTGACGCACCAGATGATACCGGAGTAGAAATGACTACAGCAGAGAGCATAGTAACCTCCCATGCTGCTGCCGAGAATCAGGTTGGGCTTTTCTTCGGCAACGATTTGTTGCAGCTGGTGGTAAATTGTTTGAGGGGCAAGGCGGTCGTAGTCGAATGTGGGGGAAACCACATGGGCTTCAGGAAACATCGCTTTGAGCTTCTGGGCCTTTAGTGCGTTGCCATTGGAACCATAGCCGTGGATATAGAGAAAGACCATGTTTCAGTTTTAGTTAATTAGATGTTGATAGGGGTGGTCAAATAGGTCCACCTTATCATCATAACGCCAAGCACTTTTTTTTAGTATTTTGTAACAATAATAATTGCTTTTTTTCGTTTACTAAAAGTTAATTAATTCAAAGCTATGAAAAATAGAATATCCCTTATTTTATGCTTGAGCCTATTGCTGTTAGGAGTTGGCACTCGGGCTCAGAACCAGCAGCAACGATTGGAAAACCATGTCTATTTCTTGGCTGCCGATTCGCTCAACGGTCGTAAGGCAGGTAGTCCCGATGCCCGGAGGGCAATGCGATATATCGAAAACGAGTATCGTGCCATGGGTTTGCGGCCATTGTGGGGAGACGATATGCGCCAGTATTTTATTCAAGAGATAGACAATGTGTTGAGCCCTCAGATGACGACAATCAATTCCGACTCTGTCAGCAGCTACGAGCAAAGAGGAGATATTGTCTACTGTAACCTTGTGGCTGTGATACCTGGTAGCGACCCTGTGCTGAAGGATGAATATGTGGTGGTGGGTGCCCATTATGACCACCTGGGTTTGCGCAATGGCAAAGTGTATAATGGTGCTGACGACAATGCGTCGGGTTCTGCTGCCGTAATAGAGATGGCCCGCCAGTTGATGGCTCGCCGTAGTCAGCTGGCCCGCAGCGTGATTATATGTGCCTTTGATGCCGAGGAGATTGGCCTCTGGGGTTCTACGGCTTTGGCATCCCAAATGAGCAGCTGTGGTCTTCTCTCCCATGTCACCATGATGATGAGCATAGACATGGTGGGATGGCTGAAAGGAGGCAAGCTCGACTTCAGCGGTACCGCCACATTGAAAGATTGCTCCGCCATGATAGAGGAAGCGGCTCAGCGGAGTGGCATCAGGGTTAGCAAGAATCGCTATGAAACCTCTCCTTTTGGTGCCACCGACACGGAACCGTTTGCTAAAAGAGATATTCCCACGCTGGCAGTCACCACCGGATTGGGTTCCCCCTATCACAAACCCGAGGACGATGCCGATTTGATTGATTATGCTGGGATGTCGAAAGTGACCGATTGTCTGGTCGCTTTGGTCTCCACCATGGCATCAAGAGAGACGGTCATGGCCGCCACAGGCAAAATATCCCCCAAACACAAAAATAAACTACCTGTTTTAGAAGCCGGTATTGTGTTGGGTATCGGTACCAACCGGCTTAATTTCTGCAATACCGCTTTTATCACCAAACCGGGTGTTGACGCTCAGGTGGGATTGACTGGACAGCTGAATTTTTCCAAGCATCTGGGACTTCAGGTAGATGCCCTGTTCGACAGGTCTACTTCTAAGTATCCACCTCAGGAGGATTTGCTTGCTGGCAGCTTAAGTTATGGTCAGTCGTCGCTGTTGGTTCCTGCTCAGCTGAAACTGATTTTGGGCAACCGAACAGCCAATTTCCAAGTTGGTTTGGGTGGTTTCTACAGCTATCTATTACGTTCCGACCTAACTGATCATGAGAAAGGAGTGACAGAGCGTGTACGCATTTTGCCGACCGACCAGTATGGCCTCACGTGGAGTTTGAGTGTCCGCTTAATGGAGAAGATATCTATGGGTTGCTCCTTTTATTATGCATTCAATGGAAATAACGACAAGTTCTCCATCGACACCAAGCGGAGGTCATCACTTTTTAATGTGAGCTACCTATTTTGATAGGGTACAAGGTATTGTGTTCGGTTAACAGTTAACGGAGTTTGACAACCTATACTTGCAACTATCAACTCTAACGAATACGGATTAATCTTTAACTCTAAACTATAATACATGATTGACTTTAAACAAATAATTGGAGCCTTTTTGGTGTTGTTTGCCATTATCGATATTACGGGTTCCATCCCTATCTTTCTTTCGCTGAAACAAAGTGGCAACAAGTACCATCCCCTCTATGCTGCCCTTATCTCGTTGGGCATCTTTGTGGTGTTCTTTTTCTTAGGCGACGCGGCTTTGAAACTGTTTGGCGTGGACATTCAGTCCTTTGCTGTGGCTGGTTCTATCGTGCTCTTCATCATGGCTTTTGAAATGATTTTGGGCGTGGAAATCTTCAAAAACGACCCAGCCGGAGGTGGCTCCACCGTGGTGCCTATTGCTTTCCCTTTGATAGCGGGTCCGGGTGCCCTCACCACCATTATCTCCCTACGGGCAGAGTATGCCGATGTTAACATCCTCATAGCCCTGCTGATTAACATCGTTATAGACTATTTGGTGCTGCGCTATATCAGCAAGTTGGAAAAGCTGTTGGGTGCCACCTTGGTCTCTATCCTGCGTAAATTCTTTGGTGTCATCCTGTTGGCTATTGGTGTCAAACTGTTCACCACCAACCTCGGCAGCATCATTCACTCGCTCAATTGGTAAACTATCCGCTCTATGAAAAAAACAATTGCTCTCATCCTATCGCTGCTGCCGCTGCTTGTTTGGGCACAGGATTATGATTTTGCCAAAAACATCGGCGACAATACTCTCTATTTTTCCATCCTCACCACTGGCGGTAAGAATGGCCCCACCGTAGAGGTCAGTTTTCCTAATACCGAGGAGAATCCTTGGAAAGGCTATAGCAAGCCGCGTGGACAGCTCACTATCCCCGATGTGGTTACCCCCGACCGCTCCAAGGCGAAGAATGCTGACCCTGAGGACGATGACACAACCATCTACAAAGTGGTGTCTATCCGTTACAATGCGTTCCAAGGATGCGACCGCATCACCAAGCTGATCCTCCCCAGCACAATCAAACGGATTGAGGAGTTCGCTTTCGATGGGTGCAAGCGCATCGAATATATCGTTTGCGAAGCTCAGGAGCCACCTCGTCTCGACGAGTCCTCCTTCGACAAAGTCGACATCAATATCCCCTTGCGTGTCCCAACAGGTACCTACGAAAAATACAAAGACGCAATCGGTTGGCGTGTCTTCACCGAGATTATTGAATATTAACTCAACCGCCACCAGATTTCCTACCACGGCTATGATCTACGACACCCTCGCCCACCTCTCGCTTTATGAGAAAGCCCTACCGCTCCTCTCTGAGGGGTTGCGCTTTATACAGAATGCTTCAGCCGACATTGCTCCAGGTCGCCACCTGCTTTCTGCCGGCAACTACGCCAACGTGGACCTGTATACCACCCGCAAGGTGAATCCTCTGGGCTATGAGGCCCATCGCAAATATATTGATATTCAATTCCTCCTTTCAGGTGAAGAGGAGGTGCTGATACGGAATGTCGATGAGCTCGATTGCACCTCTCCCTACGACCCTGACCGCGATGTGGCTTTCTTCCGACATGCCGAACCCACTGCCCGAGTGAAGTTGGGCAAAGGCGCTTTTGTTGTCCTTTTCCCTCAGGATGCCCACGAGCCTCAGATTTGCATCGACACACCCTCACCTGTCAAAAAGATTGTCGTTAAAATTGCCATCGACAATCTCTAAGACACTATTCGTTAATAAGCAATAAACACGATATGGAAGTATTCACCCTTACCAACAAAAATGGCATGACGGCCCGTATCACCAATTATGGTGGCCGTATCGTCTCCCTCCTCGTACCTGACCGCAATGGCAAATTGCAGGACGTGGTGCTCGGTTTCGACAAAATGGAGGATTATCTGCGTGAGAACCACCTGACTGACTTCGGTGCCGCCATAGGACGCTATGCCAACCGCCTGGGCGATGGCAAAATCACGGTGGCAGGCAAGACCTATCAGCTTCCGCAGAACAACGGCCGCCATTGTCTTCATGGGGGTCCTACGGGTTGGCAGTATCAGCTCTTCGAAGTTGAGCGTCACACAGCCAACACCCTCATCCTCACTTTGGTCAGCCCAGATGGCGACAACAATTTCCCTGGTGAGGTTCGGGTCCGACTGACCTATACGGTCACCGAGGACAACCAACTGGATATCCGTTACTCGGCCACCACGGATGCACCTACGGTCATTAATATGACCAATCATAGCTATTTCAATCTCAACGGCGACGGTAGCACCACGATTCTTAACCACCTCCTGATGATTGATGCCGACCAATACACCCCCATTGACGATTCTTACCTGCCCATCGGCAACAAGGCATCTGTGTCGGGAACTCCTTTTGATTTCCGCAAGGCCAAGGCCGTTGGCAAAGAAATTGGAGCCGATGATGAACAACTGCGTAATGGCAATGGCTATGACCATAACTGGGTGCTCAACACGCATGGCGACGTGAATAGGCCCTGCGCACGTCTTGAAAGTCCCACTACGGGCATTGCCATGGAGGTTTTCACTACGGAACCGGGCATGCAGGTTTATACGGGTAATTTCCTCGACGGTTCCCTCAGAGGCAAGAAGGGTATCGCATATCAGCAACGTAGTGCCATCTGCCTTGAAACCCAAAAGTACCCCAACAGTCCTAACAATAACTGGCCAGAGTCCAATGCCTTCCTCACCCCAGGAGAGGACTATTTCAGTCGTACCATCTTTGGCTTTTCTACCTGCTGAGGAGCCTTTGACTGAAGGAAGACCATAAGAAGGATGATGAGAGATTCCTTGTAGGAAACGATGTGTTGACGCGGTTTCCCATCGCCAAATGAAAGAGCCGCCCCTGCGATAGGCTGGGGCGGCTCTTTTGGTATTGTTAAGTAGGTTGAGAACTACATATTCTCAGCGTAGGAAATGTATTTGTCGGCCTCGCCGTACTCGGAGCTTTCGGGATAGTTGTCCTTGATTTGCTGGAAACATTTGACAGCGGCATCCTTGTCGCCCAGTTTCAGCTGCATCATGCCTGCTTTCCAAAGTGCGGTGGGGGCAATGATGAAGTTCTTGGCCTTGTTGGCAGCTTTCTGGTAGTAGTTGTAGGCCTCTTTGGCGTTGTCCTGCTCGGCATGGCAGTCGCCAATGAGCATCAGGGCTTCAGCACCGGTGAAGGTGTCCTTGCCTTTGTATGATTTCAGCAGGTCGATGGCTTCGTTGTATTTGCCCATGTTGAGCTGGCAGATGCCGGCATAGTATTTGGCCAAGTTGCCGGACTTGGTGCAACCATACTGGTCGATGATGTCGGCAAAGCCTAAGTATTGGTCGTTTCCATTGAGGGCCAACTCGAAGTTGCCTTCGCCAAACCATTGCTCGGCAGCATACATATCCTCAGCAGCGCGCTGTTGGTGTGGACGGGCATAAAGACCCACATAAGCCCAGATGGCTAAAGCTACCACCACGATGGCTCCCGCCACGATGGTGATGGTTTTTTTGTTCTTCTCAACGAACTGTTCGGTTTTTGCGATAACGCCGCTAACCTCAAGATTTTTCTCTTCGTTTTGCTCTTTCATTCTATAGTTAGTTTTATTATTTTCGAGGGTGCAAAATTAGTCATTTTTTTCCATTGAAACGAAATAATTTTTATTGCCGACTTTATTTTTATACACAATTTTATTTTTAACATTTTGTATTCTATTGTCTTTCTTGTTGTTGTATTGTTCGTGGTAAAAAAAATCGGTGAAAAAAAGTTTTTATTGCTTTTTTTGCATATCTTTGCAAATTAGATTTTAATGATGATTATACGCTAAAAAGATTGTAGAAATGAATACGAAAGTAAAATATCTCGGTTTGGAACTGAAAAGTCCTATCATTGCTGCCAGTAGCGGCTTGACAGCCAGTGTTGACAACCTGGTGAAGCTGGAAAGAGCCGGTGCAGGTGCGGTGATTTTGAAGTCCATTTTCGAAGAGCAGATTATCTATGATATCAAGCGCAATACCCACGTGTTTGCCCCCGTGGGCAATTATGGTGCCAGCTATGAGTATATAGCCCAGCATGTGGCCGACAATTCCATGGCCAAGCATTTCGAACTGATTCGCCTGGCTAAGGAAAACCTCTCCATACCTGTGATTGGCAGCATCAACTGCTTCTCGCATGAGAACTGGATTACCTATGCCAAGCAGTTTCAGGACAAGGGCTGCGACGCGTTAGAGTTTAACATGGCCATCATGCCGTTTGATGCCAGCCTCTCCGCCGACGACGTGGAGCGCACTTTCTCCGACATCATCCAGTCGGTCCGCAAAACGGTGACCATCCCCATCAGCATCAAAGTGAGCACCTATTTCACCGATCTGGCCAAGTTTATGCAGAAACTCTCGTGGTCGGGCATTCAGGGCATCACCATGTTCAACAAGGCCCTCCAGCTGGATATTGATACCGAGGCAGAAGCGGTTTGCAATGCCCATTCGCTCACCGACCCCACCGAGCTTTACAACACCATCCGTTGGACCGCCATACTGAGCAACAAGCTGCGTTGCGATCTTAGCGCCACCACGGGCGTTAGCGATGCCAACGATGTGGTCAAGTTGCTCCTTGCCGGTGCCACCACGGTGCAGGTAGCCTCCTGCCTCTACCGGAACGGTGTGGGCTATATGGCCGACCTGAATAAGGGCCTGCAGGATTGGATGAAGGGCAAGGGCTACGAGGATCTCAACCAGTTCCGTGGCAAGCTGGCCCTCAAGTCCAATGACAAGGCCTCCATGCTGATGCGCACCCAGTTTATGAATTATTTTGCCGAAATCAAATAAGGCACAATTTTATTATTAATCCTTTTAGACTTATCCATTATGGACAATGCACAAGACAGACCCGTGAGTTTCTTTCGTTTTGAAGACCTCCGTATTTACGCTAAATCAACCGACTACAGCTCATGGCTAATAGCACATTTGGGCGAACCCACCAATGAGAGACAGCGCAGTTTAGTCAGCTCGTTCTGCCATTCTTCATATGACATCGCGCTTAACATCGCTGAAGGCTCTTCTCGCAACAAGAGCCAGTTCGAGCATTGCCTCAAAATCTCTAAGACTGCTATCCGCGAGTGTATTGTCTATACTGCCATTGCATTCCAGTCGGGCCTCTTTGACGAAGAGACCTGCAATCAGTCACGCGAATATCTCATGGAGCTAACCCGCATGATTGGTGCTTTGATTATCTCGTTGCAGCGCGGTGGCCGCCGTCGCGATGAGATGGACGCTGACAGCGAGTCGGCAGGCGACACGACTGTTGACGACTTGGATAGCATCGACACGAACTTCTAAATTCTCCTATTAGATGGCAGGTCAGGGCAACTCTCTGGCCTGCTACACTATTGATAAGTAATGTATCCTAAAATAGAAGACTTACACTTTACCGAGACCGGCAATTTCTTCTTGATTGCCGGTCCGTGTGTTATAGAGGACCAGGAGTCGCCCTTTGCCATTGCCGAACGGCTCGTCGACATCACCGAGCGTCTTCACATCCCCTTTGCGTTCAAGGCCAGCTATCGCAAGGCCAATCGGTCGCGCATCGATTCTTTTACTGGCATTGGCGACCAGGCAGGCCTTGAGGTGTTGCAGGCCATCCGCAGCCGTTTTGGCATACCTGTGGTTACCGACATCCATGCCGAGGAGGATGCTGCGCTGGCGGCCCCTTATGTGGACGTGTTGCAAATACCCGCTTTTCTTTGCCGGCAGACCTCGCTGCTGCAAGCTGCTGCCCAAACGGGGCGCTGCGTCAATATCAAGAAAGGCCAGTTCCTCTCGCCCGAGGCAATGACCTATGCTGTGGAGAAGGTGCAGCGCGCAGGCAACGACAATGTCATGCTCACCGAGCGGGGTACCACCTTTGGCTACCAAGACTTGGTGGTGGATTTCCGTGGCGTTCCATTGATGCAGCAGAACCATGTGCCCGTGGTTGTGGACATCACCCATTCTTTGCAACGCCCTAACCAAACCTCTGGCGTGACGGGGGGCAACCCCGAGATGATAGGCACCATTGCACGTGCCGCTGTGGCAGTAGGATGCGACGGCATCTTCATGGAGACTCACCCCAATCCTGCCGTTGCCAAGTCCGACGGGGCCAACATGCTGCGCCTCGACCTCGTCGAGCCTCTCCTCCAACGCCTACTCAAAATACATCAAGCCACTCGCTAATCTGTAACTATAACTTATGAACCTCAACCTCAAGAAACCCCTTATTTTTTTCGACCTAGAGACCACTGGCGTCAATGTGGGTCACGACCATATTGTTGAAATATGTCTCCACAAGGTCAACCCCGACCAAACCACCGAAACCCGCGTCTACCGCGTGCGCCCTGTGGATGCCCAAGGCAACACCGTCCATATTCCCGAGTATACCACCGCCATTCATGGCATCAGCGATGCCGATGTGGCCGACAAGCCTTCTTTCCAAGAGCTTGCCCCTGAGATTGCCGCCTTTATAGGCGATGCCGACTTGGCGGGCTACAATTCCAATAAGTTCGACGTTCCCCTGCTTGTCGAGGAGTTCCTGCGGGTGGGCTTTCCTTTCGACCTCAAGTGCCGCCACCTCATCGATGTGCAGAACATCTTCCATAAGATGGAGCAGCGCACCCTCAAGGCCGCCTATCGATTCTATTGCCACAAAGAACTGGAGAATGCCCACAGCGCCGATGCCGACACCCTGGCCACCTATGAGGTACTGAAGGCACAGCTCGACTGCTACAAGGATGTTGAGTACACCGCCCCCGATGGCAAGGTGAGCAAGCCCATCGTCAACGACATGGAGCAGCTAAGCCGTTTCACGCATGCCCACCAATGGGCCGACCTGGCCGGCCATATTGCCTATGACGAGAAAGGTCGCGAGGTTTTCAATTTCGGCAAGCATAAGGGCAAGACTCTCGAGCAGGTGTTTACCCACGAGCCCGCCTACTATGATTGGATGATGAAAGCCGACTTTCCGCTTTCCACCAAATCCCTCCTCACCGAAGTGTGGACCCGCATGAGAGACAAAAAACTCAACGACCTCAAACTGCATTTCGGCCAACAGTAGTGTACGCTGTGCAATAACTGCTGCCCCACTATCCAGCGTTCAGGATTATTTCTCTATGTATAGAGAAAGGGGCAGTAGTGGGCATAATGGGCGTTCAGGCAATGGCTTCCCTCTATTTGATGTCCAGCGAGAGCAGGGGACGGCCTTCGATGGTGCCTTCGAGGTGGTCGCCTATCTGGACGGGTCCTACGCCTGCCGGGGTGCCGGTATAGATGAGGTCGCCCGTGCGCAAGGTGATGAAACGGGAGACGTAGGCGATGAGGTGGTCCACATCGAAAATCATGTCGCCGCTGTTGCCTTGCTGCACCAGGTTGCCGTTGATCTTAAGGTCGAAGTTGAGGTCGTTGATGGGTTTGCCCAGCTCTTCTAATTTGACGAAAGGTCCCATCACGGCGCTGCCGTCGAAGCCCTTGGCCAGCAGCCACGGCATGCTGCGCTCTTTAAACCCCTTCTGTATGTCGCGGGCGGTAAAGTCAATACCCAACGCCACAGAGTCGTAGTACTTGTGGGCAAACTCTGGTTTAATGCACTTGCCTAAGCGGTTGATCTTCACCACCAGCTCGGCCTCGTGCTGCACATCTTGGGAGAAATCGGGATAAAAGAAAGGCATCTGCTTTTGGTTCAGCGCGCTGTTCGGTTTCATAAAGAAGACGGGTTCGGTTGGCACGGCCGACTGCATCTCTTTGGCATGGGGCGCATAGTTGCGCACTACACATAGTATCTTCATTGTTTTCTGTTTTTTGTTGTTCTGTTATTTGCATTCGTATGCCACGATGTCGATGCGGCGGTTGCGTGCTGCCTGCATGTCATACACGGAGCGTACACTCTTGGGATTGCGCAATGGGCTGTTGGTGGCCACCTCTTCCTCGCCAGGCGCACCGTTGGCAACGGTCTCAATTGTGAGGCTGCCTGCCTCCAGATAGGGGGCAAGTACCCCTTGGTTCCATCGCTTCAGCGAGTTGCGGAAGCAGTCGATGCGGCGTTTCGAAATGTTCACATTGTACAGGTTTTCAAATAGCGGGCTGGCGTAGCCGTTGACGGTAATGCTCACCTTCTTGCCCGCCTTTAGGTCGGCGTAGAGGTATTCCATAAACTTCATCATGTCGCTGTGGCCTTTCTTCAACTCAAACTCAAAAAAGTAGTCTACCCCCTTTTGAATCGAGTCCCATTTGCGACGGTCCACCGGACTGGGTTGGGCTCCTTTGTATTCTTCTCTCCGCTGCATGTATTTATGCCAAGTGGCGGAGTAGTCGAGGGTGGTGGTGGTGTCTAAGGTCTTGGCGTTGGGCTCGTCGTTGTGGAAATAGAGGCTCAGCGGCAGCAGGTCCTGCACGCTCTGAATATTGGCGGTGTCTATAAAGACAGGAGCCGCCGTGTCGGGCTTGGTGAAGATGCGGCGCCAACGGTAGAGGTCGTTGCAGCAGTTCTCGCTGGTCTTGTAGAGCGACCCGGGCCGGTTGGAGGCCATGAAGCCACATGCCACCACTATCTCGTTGTCCTTGATGCCTTCCTGCTCACAACGGCAGCGACATGGCTGGTAGTTGAAGAAAAGGTCGTCCCACTTGGTGTTGATTTCCTCCCCCAGATTCTCGGGAGCCTGCCAACTGTTGCGCATTCCTTCGGCACGGTAGACATCCATATTGCCCTGACCTCCTGCCCGATTGCTGCTGAAATAGAGCGTGCCTTCTTCGTTGCAGTAATAGGGGGTCACATCGTTGCTGTCGCTGTTGACCGGCGTGCCCAGGTTGGTGCAGTTGCCCGGAGTCCCCTCGCTGATGATGATGGCATACCAGATGTCCATGCCGCCCAGTCCTCCAGGACGGTCTGAGCTGAAATAGAGGATGGTCTCACCTGTGGGCAGGTAGCCGATGGTGGGGTGGCTGCTGTTGTAACCATTCAGGTTCACGTCGCCCTTCAGCTTCTGCAGCTTGCTCCAACGTTTGTTCACACGGTGTGAGTAGTAGATGTGGTTTCTGCTCTTTTCGCCCGATTCGCTGTGGGTGATGTAGAGCATATCGTTCTTCGGGTCATAGGCCACGTTGCCGTTGTTCATGCCGGTTGCATTCAGTCCCCAATGGTTCAGCAAACCTTTGCCGATGGCCCCACTGCTGTCGATGGGTGCTTGGTAGATTTCTGTCAGCATGGGGTTGAAGTCAACCAGATACAGCCGTGGCGACTCCTCTATCATCATGGTGGTGTAGAGTATTATGCTGTCGTCCACAATCACGGCCCCCGTTTCGCTGCCCGTGGTGTTGATGCTGTCGTGCAAGTGCTTCACTTCGTAGCGCAGGTTCTGGCTCCAAGCCATGCTGCCCATCAGGAGTGCTATTGTGGCTATTATTGTTTTTTTCATATCTTTCAGTATTTAAGCATTCTGGTCAAAGAAAGGTTAGTATGTCGGACATTTTATTTTCATTGTCTTGCGATTTCCTTTGGAGAGGCGGTAAACCATGCCAACTTCCAAGGCTCCCACGCCTCCCGAGGCGGCTATCAGGTCTGAGATATTGGCATCGTAACAAAAGGTGAATACCCAGGCGTTGTACTCTATCATCAGGTTGGCTATCAAGGCATCGCCCTGCCGCATGGCCAGTCCTGCGCGCAGGCTCATCTGGCTCTGTCCTCCTTCGGCAAGGTACCATTTCAAGTCGGCCCCATACAGCAGCTCGCGGTATTCCCCTTGTGCCTGAAACAGCACGATGGGCATCAGCGACAACGACTCCCAGTTGCGCCATTCCAAGCGTGCGAAGAGGCTGTAGCGGGGCATCAGGAAGGTGTTGCCCAAGCCCGAATAGGAGATGTTGGGGCGGTTTAAATTCCTTACTGAAAATCCCACCTTGGTGTGCAGGTCGCCGGTGGGTTGGTAGTACCAAGCCAACCCCAGACAGAGTAGGGGATAGGACACTTTCTGAACATCGAAAATCTCGGTTGGGTCTTCCATGTTGGCCTCGTTGGGATTGAAGCCCGACTGGGCATAGCCGCCGTCAACACCCACCGACAGGAAGTTGTTGCCATATTTGCTGATGGAGGTAAAGAAAGCTGCCGACAGATGGCCCGAGGTGGTGCCGTAATGGAGCGTGCCGGCATGGTCGCTGAAGAAAGTGCCTCCAATGCTGACGCCGCTACGGCGGTTGTTGCTACGCCAAACCGAAATCTCGCCTGTCACCCCGGTGGTTTGGAAAGGCGCGCTTATGGTTGCCCATTGGTTGCGGTAGATCATGCCAAAGCGTCCCAAGCCGTCAAAAAATCCGGCATAGGCGGGGTTCAGCAGCATGGGGTCGGCATCCACTTGCGAGAAATGGATATCCTGCCCCCTCAGCCCTATTAGGCCGCCCAACAACGCTATTATGGCAATCAGTCTTTTCATCTATTCAACTTTCTTGTTAGCCTTTTATTCAGCCAACCTCTATTTCGTCTAAGCAACTTCTATGAACTGCCCACAATCCTAACGTGCATAAGGGGGTAGGCTCAGGTCGGCAAACTCGCCCAGCTGGTATTTGAAGTACCCCGCTATGCCCACCATGGCAGCATTGTCGGTGCAGAACTGGAATTTCGGTATGAACACTTTCCAATGGTGCTTCTGCCCAATGCGTTGCAGCTCGCTGCGCAGCAGACTGTTGGCCGATACGCCACCGGCTATGGCTATCTGTTTTACGCCGCTCTCCTTCACCGCTTTCTCCAATTTCTTAATCAGAAAACCCACGATGCATTGCTGTATCGAGGCACAGAGGTCGGCCTTGTGCTCCTCGATGTAGTTGGGCTCTTCGGCAATGCGGTCACGCAGAAAGTAGAGGAAGGAGGTCTTGATGCCGCTGAAGCTGTAGTCGTTGCCCGGTATATGGGGAGTGGCAAAGTGGTAGGCCTCGGGGTTGCCCTCTTTGGCCAGGCGGTCGATGATAGGGCCGCCCGGGTAGCCCAGGTCCATGATCTTGGCCGCCTTGTCTATGGCCTCGCCGGCCGCGTCGTCGATGGTCTCGCCTAGCACCTCCATGTCGAAATGGTTGCGCAATAGCAATATCTGTGTGTGACCGCCCGACACCAGCAGGCAGATGAAGGGGAACTGGGGCACCTCGCTCTCGTCGTTCTCCTTGATGAAATGGGAGAGCACATGTCCTTGCAGGTGGTTTACCTCGATGAGGGGTATCTCCATGGCTTGGGCAAAACTCTTGGCAAAGCTCACCCCCACCATCAGCGACCCCAGCAGGCCCGGACCGCGGGTGAAGGCCACCGCATCAATCTCCTCTTTGCGTATGTTGGCATTCTTGATGGCGGTGTCCACCACAGGCACAATGTTCTGTTGGTGGGCGCGGGAGGCCAGCTCGGGGACCACCCCGCCATATTGTTCATGCACCTTCTGTGAGGCTATCACATTCGACAGGATGCGGTCGCCACGCAGCACGGCCGCCGATGTGTCGTCGCACGACGACTCAATAGCAAGTATAGTGGTATTATGTTTGGTAGATTCCATTCAGTATATAATTTGCCAATGCAAAGATACACATTTTTTTTAATATGTAATGATTATTCTCACTTTTCACCCAAGAGATTCAGGCGATTGTTTATTGTTTAAAGTCAGTAAAAGTATAGAGTATATAGTTGCTATTTTAATGTTGATGGTTTAATGCATAAAGGTGGGTTCTATAAATTGCTTTCAATCGATTTTATTCTTATTTCGAGCAGATTTCCGTGCGGAAGGAGGGCGCAGCGTTTCGCAAAGCGAGCGCAAAAAGATACTTGTGTCTTTTGCCGTGCCACAGCAACGTTATTTTCGAGTGCAAAGGAAACTTGCTTCCGCCCGCCGAGGCGGGGCTTTCACCGCACAAAAATATACTCCTAATTTACTCCGTATTTACTCAATTCGCCTTTAGGCGCAAAACATCATGCTGATAAAGCAGAAGAAAGTTAAATACCATAAATGCGGAGTAAATTCTAAGTAAATAGAAAATGTTGCTTCAATCAAACGACAAAGAGAAGGTTTGGCAAAAATCAGTCATATATTGCAATAGAACGTTGTTTTTTTAATGTGGAATTAGCTCAGCGTGCCGGAGTGAAGAAAGTCCTGTGGACTTTCGATAGCTGAGCATCGCGAAAGCGGAGAAATCAACGCTCTCAAAATCTAATTAATAGAACCCATCTCTTGGCGAGTCTCCTTGCTTCGTCTTTTCATCGACCCTGACAGGCTCTGTCGAAACGGTCGTTCACCTCAAGCATCCATTTAGGAAGCATCCTTTTAGCCTTCGCCACCAGGTCCTCGGGCATCGTTTTGTAGTAGGCGTAAGCCATAGGGCCCGAGATGGCAGCCAAAGTGTCGGCATCGCCTCCAAGCGAAATGGCCAGTTTCAGGCAGTCGACATAGTCCGTCGACTCTAAGAAACAGATGATGGCGGGCCCCACAGAGCCAGGACAGGTAGAGTCGAAGGTGTAGCCATCGTGAAAGTCGGCATATCGCTGTGATGCCCACTCGGGGTAGTACTTGGCCAAGATGTTCTTTTTCACATAGTCTTTGTCCTTTCCTTGGTTGAGGTGGAACAACGCCACAGCTGCGGCTATGGCTCCCTTGATGCCCTCGGGGTGGTTGTGTGTGGGGTTGGCCGTCAGGGTAGCCATCTCGATGCATTGTTCTTCGGTCTCCGATAGCCATCCCGCCGCGGAACACCTCATGGCACTACCATTTCCCAAACTAAGGTAGGGCTGTGGAGTTGGGTTGGCGAGCCATGCCCTGAACTTATGTCCATAGCCAGCATGAGGATGATTGTTGCATCGGTCCCATAGGTTCTTGGCCATATCGAGTCCGTCGATGAACGCCTCGGCACATGCAAACGTGCACACCGTGTCGTCGGTAAACCTAGCTCTCGAGCTAAACAGCTCGACGCTTTCATAATCCTTTATGCGGTGGTTCCTACCCTCGTAAGCGCTGCCCGCTATGTCGCCTATGGCTGTGCTCATCAATAGATTTTTCATTATCCTTTAGTTTATTTGTGATTTGCAAATATACATAAATAATCCGACATAAACGAGACTTCCTCCATTAATAATTAATGACAATTTACGTCTAACCCGATACACTTCTTGCAGGTGGTGCCAACCTTAGGCATCACCTTCTTCTGCCCTTGGACTCTGCGGAAAGGTAGGGCCTCATAGGGAAGTAGGGCAAGTAAAGAGACCAATTCTTCCAATAGACAGTTCTTCCAATTAAAAAATGGCATGCCAAATCCCCTTTATATTATATATAACTAATTAATATATAATTAATTATATAGATAATTAGGAAAGTTGGAATACCCATAAAATTAATTGTCCAACTGTCTTTTGGAAGATAATGTTAAAATTTACGTTTCATTTTTCTTCTAAAAAGCAAAAACACAATGAAATACGAAATTAGCAATAAGACCGTACCCAAGATGCCGACCCTTGGAAAAGGGACAGAATGCATTCAAATACTCCTCTCCCTGGCCTCAAAAACTATACCCTTCCCGCTTGTTCCGATGCTATCCTCTCTACTTGGCGTCCATGTGGGTGTCTTTAAATTTCAACATCTCGACCTCATTAGATAGAACTTTGGGGCCAAATGGCCATCCTCGACGGCGAAACAGGCGGTACCAAGGGCCAATTGTCCAATCTGGTAGAGGCCTTTTGTCACCAATTTCGCGAGCACGACGAGGATGAGCTGAAGAAACTCGTCGAGTGGCAACGAAGGGTATGGGTGGGGCCTGATGTTCGTCGGTAAGGCCACTGTTTCTTCGCTCGCCGACGAACAAACGACGGCCGCTGAGCGAGGAATGAACGAAGAAACGGTGGTTTTTCGACAAAGGAGGGATGTAAAGGTGTCGACGCAGAAGTACAGTTTTGCCCTTCTAGGTGTACCAGCATGTTGGCGATGGTGATGGAGTAGCGGTTGATGTCAAACTAGGAGACATCTGGTAGTTCCTGAGGTTGGGTCGAGCCTGACAAAGCTGCTGATGGGGCGATTTTGTCAAGGTATATGTGATAGTATGCCCATCCTTCCACTTTTGGCAACCAGATTGCTCATTTGACCAAAAGTACCTTCAAGTTTTCTCCGTAAAAACAAGAGCCTCTTTGATATGTGGAAAAGGCTCTTGTTTTGTGCTAAATTGTTATTTGTTACCTTTGGCTCGGTTGTGAGTGAGGCAGAGCATTTGGCAGTTGTCTTCGGTGGTGGCGCCACCTTTGCTCCAAGCTTCCACATGGTCGGCATCCATCTCTTTTTCTGACCATATCTTGGTGCGTCGTGCTTCGTGTCCCATGGCGCATAGTGGGCAATTGCTAATGCCTCGATGTCGTGCATCTTCGGTCTGACGCTTATAGACACGTCGCTTCGTGGCTTCGTCAAATACCCGAACATCGAGAAGCCGCGTATCTTGCTCACCACCTAAAAGATATTCAAAGATGCCTTTGCGATTCTTCACACATGGGTCATCCATCAGTTCTGAGGCTTTCCTTGTCATCTCCTTTTGGTTATAGGGTGTGTCATGATAATCGTCGTATAGCTGACCCCATTTCAAACCGCACATCTCGCTGTAGTGGTCGGCAAAGATGCTCTCCACCCATGCAATCACGTCGTTGAAATAATCCTGTAATTCGTCTATTTGAGTGTCGTGTCGGTGGGCCTGCATATATTCCTCTACTTGACCGTGACTAACCCAGGAGAGGGCGGTGTTTAGGAATTCCTGCCTTTTCACCGAACCACGCACGTATGCCCCCCATTTCTGAACATTGGCGTTGCGACTGTTGGAGAATACAGAACGGGCTTTGGTGACAAATGGTCCACTATAGACGGCGTTCAATTCCTCTTGCTCGTTGAGCGGAATGCCTGCAATATTGATGGTTTGGAACCATTGTTTTATTTCACTTTCCGTACCCTCACATTCATAGACAAGCAACGGTGTATTTTCTATGAGTGTTTGCTTGTCTTTGGGCAAGGCATGGAAACGGTAGGGCAACTCGTTGCTCATTACTGAAAACTTATCGGTGAGGAAACGACCAAGTGAGGTGATGCGCTGCTGGCCGTCCAACACCTCCAATCTTCCATCTGACAGACGGTTGAAATATAGCAGACCTAATGGGTATTGCTTCAGCACCGATTCGATTACTGCCACCTCTTTCTTTCCATTGTCCTCAGCATAGAGATAGTTTCGCTGGTATTCCGGCTGTATGGTCAATCTGCCCGAAAGACCGTAAAGACCTTTTTCCTCCAATTCGTTGTACACAAATCCATCGCACAGCTCCGCGACGGTGTATTTTTTCAGTTCAGTATGCATAATGTTGAATGTTAAATAAAGAGCCGCTGTCGGTGTCGCTCCGATTGTGGTCTCTGCCCAGCGGCTTTGATGTCAGGTATTACTACCATTTGAATTTGCTCCCTTTCCCTGTAAGATAACTCGACCCATCAGACAGAAGAGCCAAGAGAATACATAAGGTAATCATCTTTACTGTTGTTTTGTTAATAATTATGTGACATACGCTTTACTATAATCAAATTTCATTCAAGCTGTCGATTGCTTCGTCAAGACTGTTGACAGCATTCTCGAGAGCATCGATGGCTTCTTGCATCTGTTCGCCACGTTCGCTGTCTTGCAGGCCTTCGGGCATGTTGTCGTACTTCATTTCCTCGTCGTCCTTCATGGATTCGAGTTTGTCTTTGATTTCGTTTAGTGAAGCTAAATACTTCGCAATTTCTTTTCTTCCTTGTGCGTTCATAATTTATTGTTTTTTACGGATTATTATTCTTCTGTATAGGACTTTACCAAAGAGGCTGGGGCCTTTGCCACGCCAGATTGGTTTATCGTCATCAAGGCCTATAATATCGTATTGTTCAACACAATGTTTATCAAGGAACGAAATGGGGACACCCATCATACCATTATAATCTATGGGTATTGCATCAGAATAAGGAACCTCAATAGCATCGCAATTGTCGTACTGAGAATAAGCATGTTTATCTTTGAGGTCTTTATGTTTGCTGTATTTGAGATTGTCATCCATAGTCATTAATTCTAATGGCTGATGACGACGGCCATGGTCTATGTTGGTAAACCATACGCTTGGGGAACGGCCAAGAATCTCGCCATTCACAATTTTGTACTTGCTACCTTCCTTGCCCTTAGAAACGAACTGCTGTTGTAGTTCAGTTGGAATGCGGAATAGGATATCTTGACTCATGGAGGTCTTTCCTGTCCACATTTGCCCAGATTTGATATAAGGGAACACCTCTTTATATGTGATACAGTTTTTGTTGCTAATCAGAAGGAATTGTTTGCCAGAATCTATTATCCAAGCAAAGAACTCCCTAAATATTGAAAAAGGTGGATTGGTCACAATCACATCCGCCTCGTCTCTGAGTTTTGTCACCTCTTTGCTGCGGAAGTCACCATCGCCTTTGAGATATTGCCATTGCAGGTCGTTGATGTCGATGTAGCCGTCGCCACTTGCATCGCGCTCGAGGACGAATATCTTGCCGTGCGAGCGAGTCTTCTTTTTGTCATATTGAGGAGAGCGGGTCTCGAACTCTGTCTCGAATAGCGACAGTTGAATGCCGTAGCGTTCCTGTTTGCACTCGATGGCGTAGCTGGTACTGATAAGTTTCTTTAAGCCCAGACGTTCAAAATTCTGGGCGAAGTATTTGGTGAAATTGCTCCACTCAGGGTCGTCGCAGGGCAGCAGTACCGTCTTACCACGGAACACATTGGGGTTATAGTCGAGGTATGCCTCTACCTCACGTTCTATGTCGTAGTATTGAGTATAGAACTCATCCTGTTTTGCCTCTCGGGCATTGGTCAATGTGGTGTTTGCCATTGTGATTGACAGCTTTGTGCATTGCCATCAATCACTATTGGATACAAGAAAGGTGTAGACCTTTCTATCACATTCACGAGGAGCGTCGGATAAACCCCGTATGTACATCTAGATTGTCTACACCTATTGGTGCAAACATACTAATTAGATGTACATTATAAGAGTACGTCCACTCTCCGTGAACTATTATCCGTAATTAAAATCTCCAGTTTCCGACGCTTTTGATTCGAATGTGAATAATAGTAATGCTGTTAATATTTCATTCTTAAAGCCTCGTCACTCTTGGGGCTTTTCAGGTTGCAAAAATACACTTTTTTTTGGAATGGCATAAAAAATATTTGCGTAAAGAGGTAGGAGAATGACGTAGAACAGCTATTAAATGTTTGTTGAGTAACCTAATAGCATGCATCTGCAGAAGTCGGCTAATCCGGATGCTATCAGAAAGAAACCGTTGGGGATTGCCTCTCCTTGCCACCATGTACTATTTGCTAACCAACCATTCGATGGATGCATGCTATGCTACAAAGAAAAGCTTGTTTTTTTCTCTATGCGGAGAAAAAGTTGTATCTTTGCAACATGAAAGAATACATTCACAAGGTCAAGTATTACGAGTGCGACCGGATGGGTATCACGCACCATTCTAACTATATACGCTTTATGGAGGAGGCCCGCGTGGACTTGTTGGACCAGTTGGGTTACGGCTTTGAGAAAATGGAGGCCGACGGGGTGGTGTCGCCTGTGATGGCGGTAAACTGCACCTACCGCAAGAGCACTACTTTTCAGGACCAGATTTCCATCGAGGTGAAGCTGGTAAAGGTGTCGACGCTGAAGTTCAGTTTTGCCTATGTGGGCAAGGTGGGCGACGAGGTGGTCTTTACGGGTGAGAGCACCCATTGTTTGATGGAGAAGGGCAAGCCTGTGGTGCTAAGGAAACGCTATCCAGGACTTTTCGACACCGAGGAGACAAAGGAGCCAACTCACTAAGAATGGGTATTTGCCGATTGGATTATTATCTGTATCTTTGCAACGCATTAAAGATAGGTTGGATGCCTTCTTGTGATATTTAACTGTGTATGTATTAGATTGTTGAATTATGGAAAAACAAAAACTTTATTGGGGCAAAACGATTTTGGCCTTTTTGATAGTTCTGCTGACAATGCCGCTGGGACATGCCCTGATGCGTGTGATGGAGCAGACGATGAGCTTTACCACCATGAACCGCTGTGCCTTTGCCATGGGTGCTGTGGGTTTGGCGCTGGCTGTATTTGGCGTTTTCGTCAAGGGCGATACCAAGCAGACGCTTTTTGGCCTCTTTGGCGGCCTGCTGTTCTGGACCGGCTGGGTGGAGTTTCTGATGGGCTATTTCGCCGCCCGCTACGGCACACAGTACGACCTGGTGGGCTCGGGCACGGTGCAGACCATCACCCAGTATGTCGACGGACTCGGCGTGCAGCACCAGACGCTTATCAACGGCGTGGACATCAACTCCATCGACCACGACACCCTGAAGGAACTCACGGGCTCGAAACCCGAATACCTCACCATGCCTGCTTCCTTTGGCTTTTGGGCTATGTTTATGGTGCTGTATATCTTCGGCACCAAGACGGGTTGTTGCGGCATGAACTGGCTGCAGAAGGTCTTCTTTGGCAAGAAACGCGTTGAGATTGTCCCCAACAATATGAGTCGCCACACGTCGCTCACCACTTTCTTGGAACTGAACGTGATGATGTGGACGGTATATCTGCTGCTGATGTTCCTCTACGACCCCACTTTCTTTGGCGACAGCCATCCGGTCACCATTGTGATTGCGTTGATATGTCTGGTGGGTTCGATCTTTATCTTCCGCAAGGAGCTGCACCTGCAGGGTTGGGGTCCCAACTTGCGCATGGCTATAGCGTGTGTGCTGGTGCTGTGGACAGCCGTGGAGGTCTTTGCCCGCAACGGCCTTCTGACCGAGTTTTGGGTGGAGCCGCAAGAGCATGTGACCGAGATTGTCACCATGGCCGTTTTCTTTGTCGCCCTCACCATCTTCCTTATCATCCGTGCCCGCAAGAGCAAGCCGGTTGAGCAATAATAATGAAAGTTTCTATCTTATTTTATCTATCTTAATCTATCAAATCTATCACATCTATGGAATCTAAAGAATTTACCGTTACAGGCATGAAATGTGAACATTGTGAGGCCAAAGTGGAGGAGGCACTAAAGGCCCTCCCTGGCATAGCCTCTGCCAAGGCTGACCGCACGGCTTGCAAAGTGGCCGTTTCCTTCGACCCCGCCGCCGTCAGCCCCCAACAGATGAAAGAGGCCGTGGACGACCTTGGCCGCTTTGAGATGCAACTCTGACGGAATGATTAAACAGACAATTCCTGTGGTGGGCATGGCGTGTGCCGCCTGTGCCGCCAATGTGGAACGCAAGCTCAACGCGCTGGAGGGCATTGCATCAGCCTCGGTCTCGCTCCCTACTCGCACGGCGTTGATAGAGTACGACCCCGCCCGGATTACGCCGCAGGCCATGAAGGAGGAAATCAACGCCATTGGGTTCGACTTGGTGATAGAGGCCGACCGCGACGTGGAAGAGATTGAACGCCAAGAATATGTCAGCCTCAAGCGCAAGACGCTGCTCTCGTGGTTCTTCTCGCTGCTGGTGATGGCCGTTGCCATGAGCTGGATTCCCATCGGCTTGCAGTTGGTGGGCAACTTGGTGGCCATGGTGCTGGCCTTATGCAACATGGTCTTTTGTGGCCGCCAGTTTTATGTGGTTGCATGGAAACAGCTGCGCCATGGCTGGGCCAATATGGATACGTTGGTGGCTCTCTCCACCGGTATTACTTTCCTCTTCAGCGCTTTCAACACCTTTTGGGGCGACAAAGCTTGGGGCGTTCGCGGCATGGAATGGCACACCTATTACGAGGCTTCGGCGATGATTATTTCTTTTGTGCTAACCGGCCGCCTGCTGGAGGAGAAGGCCAAGGACGGTACCGCCAGCTCTATCCGCCAGCTGATGGGCATGACGCCCAAGACTGCCCATATTGTGGAGCGGAAAGAGAAACGCGATGCCGAAGGCAACGTTGTAGAACCTGCCGTGGTGCGCGAAGTGCCTATCGCCACGATAGAGAAGGGTGACATCTTGGAGGTGCGGCCGGGCGAGAAGGTGCCTGTGGACGGCGAGGTGATTTATGCTGAGAGCTTTATGACTCCCGATGCGGCCTATGTGGACGAGAGCATGATTACGGGTGAACCTACCCCCGCCGAGAAGAGGAAAGGCAGCCAAGTGTTGGCCGGCACGATACCTAGCCAGGGCATTTTCCGCATGCGGGCCCGCCAAATAGGGGAGGAAACAGCCCTGTCGCAGATTATCCGCATGGTGCAGCAGGCCCAAGGGTCGAAGGCTCCGGTTCAGCGTATTGTCGACAAGGCGGCGCGGGTATTTGTGCCCACGGTGGCAGCCTTGGCACTCATTACTTTCTTGACTTGGTGGATAGTGGGTGGCAGCGAGGCGTTGCCGCAGGCTATCCTTTCGGCTGTGGCGGTGCTGGTGATAGCATGTCCCTGCGCCATGGGATTGGCTACGCCTACGGCCCTGATGGTGGGCATTGGCAAGGCGGCGGAGAAGCAGATCCTCATCAAGGATGCCGCAGCGTTGGAGAACCTGCGCAAGGTTGACACATTGGTGACCGACAAGACCGGCACCCTCACGCTGCCCAACCAACACATCGATTTCACCAAGGCCGACGACCTGCCTTTGGAGGTTCGCGAGAGCCTGAAACCCCATGCTCGCGAGGCTATGGAACTGCTGCAACAGGAGGGTATCGAGGTCTACATGATGAGTGGCGATAAGGAGGAGGCTGTCCGTTTCTGGGCCGAAAAAGCCGGTGTCAACCATTATCAGAGTAAGGCGCTGCCCCAGGACAAAGAGAATTTGGTGAAACGGTTGCAGGGTGAAGGCCATTGTGTGGCCATGGTGGGCGACGGCATCAACGACACCCAGGCGTTGGCATTGGCGGATGTGGGCATAGCCATCGGACGCGGTACCGATGTGGCCATGGATGTGGCACAGGTGACGCTGATGGGCGACGACCTAAGGGCATTGCCCGAAGCGGTAAAGCTGAGCCGCAGAACCGTTAGCATGATTTGGCAGAATCTCTTCTGGGCCTTTATCTATAATATTGTGTGTATACCTTTGGCTGCCGGCGTGCTTTATCTCTTTGGCATCCATTGGCAGGTAACCCCGATGTTGGCGAGTGCCTTGATGGCTTTTTCAAGTGTGAGCGTGGTGCTGAATAGCTTGCGACTGAAGTGGGTGAAATGAGCGGGACGAGGCTCCTCACACGCGCAGGTTCAGCCCGGCCAGGATGGTTTCGGGACAGAAGTTGAAGACGGCATCCATCTCGCCAGCCATGGAGAAGCCACAATGTTCGCAGCCACCGGCTTCGCCACATACGGGGATGGGGTGCTTGGAGCCGTCGGTGAGCACGTAGTTGGTCATCCAGCAGCGTTTCTTGAATTGGAGGTCTTTCATGCGCGTGAGGCCTGCCTTGGTGTTCATGACGGGGTAGCCTTTGCGTTTGTAGGCGATGATGGTGTCGATTACTTGCTCGCGCTTGTCCTGTGGGAGGGTGAGGTATTCGGTGCCCGGGAACTGGGTGTGGAAATTGAACGATACGGATTTGATGTAGGGACTGTTCTTTACATACTCCAGCAGCTGCGGTACACTATCGCAGTTGAGCGTGTTGACCGACATGGAAACCGAGAGGGCTTTGTGGTGACAGCTGGCCACATTCTCCTCCAGGCGGGCGAAGGTGCCTTCGCCACGCACGGCATCGTGTGAGGGACCTATGCCGTCCAGGCTCACCCAGATGCTGTCGGCATGGCTGTTGGGGAAAGGCTTTTGGGCATTGGTGGTAATGGTGCAGGAGTAAAACCCTAACTCGTGAGCAAGGTCGCAGAGGTCGTCCACCGTCTTGTCGCCGTCGCGCCACAGGAAGGGCTCGCCTCCCTCGAAGTCAACAAAACGCGAGCCTAATGACAGACAGTATTTCAGCTCTTCGCGTATCTGTTCATAGCTCTTGCTGGTGGGATTGGTGTGGTTGTAGACCGAACAATGCTTGCATGAAAGGTTGCAACGGTCGCTGATGAAGAGGACGCTCTGCATGGGTGCGCGGCGACCGAAGAATTTGGCCCGGATGAACCATTGGGCCAGATAGCACATCTGTGAGAGTTTGTTTGCCATCTGTTATTGAGTTTTTTTTGTTGGACGCTGTATTATCGCAAAATTAGTAGGATAATCTTGACCACGATGATGATGAGGCAGAAGCCGCTCACGATATTGCGGGCGGTGAGCCAGCGGATGAGAAACCAGTCGAGGCCTGCCTTGCGCACACCTTCCCAGTCTTTGCCCATGTTGCCCAGCATCTTGCGTGGGTGCTCCAGCTCTTTGCTGAAGTCGGCCTTGCGGCAGAACTGTATCAACGACCAGAAGAGCCAGATGGAGCGTGGCAGCACCAACACCACGGCTAGGTAGGCCCAATGCAGCCAGCCGAGACATACGGCCACCACTACACAGAGGTAGGGCAGGAAGTTGACCAACCAGCTCATGGTTAGCTTGGCAGAGTCGGTCTTGAGCAGTCCCGCAAGGGTGGTCTTGTCGCTTGCTGCGTCGCCTTCGAGGTCAATCATGCTATGGGTGTAAAGGATGTTGACCACCAGCAACCCGATGGGAATGGAGATGGAGAGCACCCGCCAGTCGAGCATGCCGGAGGCAGCCCAGTAGACTCCTTCCATCAGCAGCGGACCGAAAATCAGTCCGGTAACCAGCTCGCCCATTCCCCAATAGCAGAACTTGATAGGAGGGGCGGAGTAGAAGAACCCCAGCAGGGCGGTTATGGCGGCGATGATGAGAATGCTCCATTCACGTTGCCAGCCGATGATTAGGCCACAGGCTATGGCCACCAATGCGAAAGCAAGGATGGCACCCCTCAGCTGTCCCACGGTGGCAGAGCCGTCGGTGAGGTAGGGGTATTTGGCTGTATAGGCTTTGATGCCTTTGCGCACAACTTTTTCGCGGTCTTTCAGCATGTCGGCTTTGTAGTCGAAGTAGTCATCTAATAGGTTGCAGGCCATGTGGGCGCACCAAACGCCAAAAACGGCAATCGCGGCAATCCACCAGGAAAAGGTTTCTGCTCCTATGGCGATGGTCACCGCCAGTATCGAAGGCATCAGGCTCTGCATCGTGGCCCCCACGCGTCCGTTTTTCAGCCAGACAGAGAAGGTGTTTTTGCTCATTTCGTCGGTTATCTGATAATTTGTAGTTGTTTATGTTTTATCCGCATTTGACAATTGAGGTGCAAAGATACGAAAAAAAAGTAGATGACGCGTTTGGCACCTTTTTTTTACCAAAATCGGTCATTAGGGTTTATGGCAGATAAGTTTTTAGGCAACCTCTAAAAATTGCCCTGAAGGAGCATTAATACACTCAGCCCAATGGTGGCGCCTTGGGTGGACCAAATCAGTTGCAATGTGCGCCCTGGATGGGCAAAAGCTTATATTTGATTTTTTTTTAAGTAATGGGGTGAATTACACCCCATTGTGGCTAAAGATTTGAGGTGCGAGACCTATTCGATTTTGAACTCCACAGGGATATTCATTTCGGTACGGACAACGCGACCATTCAGTTTGGCGGGTTTCCAGCGGGGCATGTCAAGCACCAGACGCAGGGCCTCCTCGCCGCAACCGCCTCCAATGTCGCGAAGCACCTTGGCATTGCTGACGCTGCCGTTCTTCTCTACCACGAAGGTGACATAAACTTGACCGCTGATGCCTCTGTTCCAGGCCGCTGCAGGATAACGCATGTGCTGACGGAAATAGAGGTCCAGTCCGGCCTGTCCGCCCGGGAAGGCGGCATCGTAGTCAACGTCAAGGAATATCTCTTCATCCGTGGGTGCCATGTAGCCGGGGTCATTCACCGTGGCGAAGGTAGTGGAGGCTGGTGGCGTGGGTGGCACTTTGTGGCTTGCGGCAATACCGGTGGCAGGTAGGTCGGCTATCTCTATTTTTTTGCCATTTTCATATTTGATAACCTCCACCTTCTCCTTTGGAATGGACAGTATGGTGGGTGAACCTTCCAACTGGTAGAAGATATGGTACTCGCCGATCTCTACATTGCGTCCTTTGATTACCTCCGTTTGGTGGGTGACGATAAGGGTGTTCTCGTTGGTGCAGGAAATGTCATGATGCTGATTGGCGGGGTCGAGTTTGTCGCCCTGACTGAGACGAATGATCATCACATCGTTTTTTGCTATTTTTAAGTAAAACGGCGTGTTGGAAATGCCTTGATAGTAGACGTTGCATTCGCCCATCTCCAGGTAGTTGGTACGGATGGCATAGCCATCATTGGTTACGATAATGTGTTGAGCCTTCGCTGTTTGCGAAAGACAGAACATGCACAGGAATAATAAAAGATAGTTTTTCATAATTGGTATTGTTTATAGTTTACACGATGCAAAGATACAAAAAATATTGAATTTACAAGTGTTTATGCCGATTTTTTCCATTTTTTTGTTTCGAAACTACTTTCTGACGACTCCTCCAAGATGGTGAAAAATGCGAAAAATAATTATTTTGTTGGAGAATAAAATTTTTTTTGTATCTTTGCAATTCCAACGCAGCCACGGCATTTTGTGTTAACTGCGTAGGAAACAATAGGAAAGATGGCAGAGCGGTCGAATGCGGCGGTCTTGAAAACCGTTGACCTGCGAGGGTCCGGGGGTTCGAATCCCTCTCTTTCCGCCAAAGAAACGCTGCAAAATAGCTTGAAGTACTATTTTGCAGCGTTTTTCTTTATCCATGTGAGTCAATTCGTGAGCCATTTTTAACGGTTTACCGGTACACCTGCAAACCTCTTTGTTTAGGCGTAGATTTTATTTAGTCGTAATACACCAAGTTGTCAATTATTTTGGTTCATCCGCTAAATGGATAGGTGGAGTCGTGTAGGGCGCGGGATACGATAGGGGCTATTGCATATTGCATGGTCTCCTATAACATTGTGGTACGGCAATATCCTATGCACTATTTTTAGTGCAATATTCTGTAGTATTTGCACTATTTTTAGTGCATGTCGGGATTGTTCCGTATTTTTCAGTCAGGAACAGAAATACGATATCCTAATGATTGACAATGGCGGTGACCACCGTCAGGGGTGTTGCCCTATGCCCAGAATGGGAGTTAGGCAACACCATTCATACTGCTCGCCTGGTGGATTCTAAGCACCAATCGGCAGCGAGTTTGACGGAGGGTAGGGGTTCTGTTTTTCAGCCCATCCAGCCGGTACCTTTGCAGTGGGCGTATTCCCGTTCCATCTCAAGGAACCAGTCGTAGGCCATGCTCTCTGCCAGCAGGGGCTCTAATGTATGGTCTTCGCGTACCCGCTCCCAGCAGCGACTGATGAGGTAGCGGAAGCGGGAGAGGTTGCGATGGTGGTAGTTAGTGTCGCTGCCAATAAACACGTGCTCCCAGTCAATCAGATGCGTTGCCGCCTGCATTAGTCTCAGCAGACTTTCCACGTGCAGCCCCAGTCCCCATAGTTTGTCGCTGTACTCCTCCATCACCATGCTTTCGCCGCGCATTACCGCCGGCTCGTCAATCTCCCATTCATAGCCTTGCTCCACGCGATGGCTGTAGCGTGCCCATCGTTTGTAGAAATCTTCTTCCAACTCTTTCAGTTGTTTCTGTTGGAGGAGGGTGGTCGTGCCGTTGCTCCATGCCATAAGAGTACCCTTGCTCTTGATTCTTTTTCTTTTTGTGTTCATGATTTTTGTAATTAAAAGGTGAATTAAAAAAAAACACATTTTCAGCATGCCCGATATGTCAAATAACTCTCCGTGACAAGGACAAAAAGTCCCCTTCAACGGATGCTTTGGGCAACCTGAAATGCAAATTCTTTTAATTAAAAATCTTGAATATAAAATAGTTAGAGCATGGTGCTAATTCCTTTTATGTCCGACAAAGATACTATTTTTATTTGGATTAGTTGCCAAAAGAAGTGAAAAATGATTAAAAAGGCTAGAGATGTGTTGGATAATCCGCTATAATAATAGAAAATGGATTATGACTCGGGAAGTGATATTGACATAAAGGTGGGGCACATCTTGTTCCTTGGGTTTAATTTCCTCTGGGTTGTAGGCTGCGGCGGTAGTCGCTGGGCGACTGGCCGAGGTGCTTGGTGCAGTAGCGGCTAAAGTAAGAGAGTGAAGTGAAGTTCATCCGGTCGGCTATCTGCGTGAGCGACAGGCGCTCATCGTTTAGGTATTTCTTCAATATGGGCACTGTGGCGCGGTCGATGAAGCTGCTGACGCTGTGGCCGGTGACGCGCTTGACGGTGGCGGAGAGGTATTTGGTCGATACGTTCAGCCGCTCGGCGTAGTAGCTGACATCGCGCTCGGTGCGACTGATGCCGGTGGCAAGCAGGTCGGTCAGATGCCGGACGATGGTGGCGGTGCGGTCGCTGTGGGTATCGGTGGCGTCGCGACGGGCGTGGAGCTCGAAGATGTCGTACATCATCGTCAGGCAGAGGCTCCCCATCATCTCGCGGTAGAAGAGCAGGTGGCGGTCGTTGAGGCGGTCGCGCAGGCGGTGGAAGTCCTCCAGCAGGATTTCTGCCTGACGGTCGTCGACCTTGATGACGGGGTTCTGGTTGAGGCTGATGCTGCCCCCGATGCTGTAGTTGTTCGACGGCAGGAGGCCCTGCAGAAACTTGTTGTCGGCGGCGAACCACTCAACCTCCATCCCTGGTACCGCCGCGAGATTCTTCGCCCTGTTGGGGTGTGGAATCACCACAAGGTCGTTCTTCACGATGTGGTAGCACCGTTCGTTGAACACGAAACTTCCTTCCCTCGCCCTGCACAGCAGGTGCATACAGGTGTGTCCCAGTTCCGGCGCGTTCATTGCCAGAAAGTCCGTCGAGTATAAAAAGTCAATCTTCATTTTTCAATTAATTCCCAATATCCACCTTTATCTGGCCCCACACGGCGGAGTAATCCCTTTTCTTGGAGTATTTTGATATAATTCTCCACACCTCTTCGCGATAAACCAACCTCAGTACAGAAAGCCGAAAGCCCAAAGGGGTATCTTATGTGTTGTGGCGCTATCAATATCGTCTGCGGCAACGTATGCATTCTCTTCGTCGGCAATTTGTTTGAATCCCTTGTCTCTCCCCCCAACCTCAATAATAACATTGTTGTCGATGCGGAAGTCGCCGCTTTTCAATCCACCATATTCCACTTTGTGACCTGCCGACACAAGTTGGTTGCAGAAGAAAGTCTCCCTGACAGTTCCAATTTCGGGTGAGGTGTCCGCCAAAGTGTACAACAAGTTGCTATTGTCAAGTAATATTTTATCTGGTTTCTGAAGGTCACTTATGCTGTCCACGTCTGTAAAAAGCCGTTGTATCAGTGCTGCCTCTTCAAGATTTTTCAGGTATTTGAGTGTAGTGGGGCGCTGGATGCCAATATTTTTCGATAACTTAGATATATCCACCTCGTAGGGAACCATTTGCGAAATGACTTTCAACAATGCTTTGACTTTGCGACAGCTTCCCATTTCGATTCCACGAAACCTTGTCAGTTCCGTATCGATGGTGTAATTCACAACCGATTCAACGAGGCTCTGGTATATGGTTTGATTCTCGAAATAGAATGGATAGTAACCCTCCTTTAAGTATCTGGAGAAATGTTCCAAAGGCTGACAGTATTTTTTCACTTCTCTGCAGAAAGCATTCGGTGAGTTCAGAATCTGGTCAAGCGAAACGCTCTTGACGTCAAGGATTCTATTCATTACAAGGAATTCGCGAAACGAAAGTCCTGGCATAGTGTATTGCACAAGCCTTCGTGACAAGTCTGCCTGACCATCGTTGATTCGCAGCAACGATGAACCACTAACCACCAAGTGCAGGTCGCGATGAAGGTCGTATATCTCTTTCACCTCACGACTCCAACCATCGTATTTATGCACTTCATCTATGAATAGGTGCCGGCCACCACGCTTGTAGAACATGTCTGCGGTATCCACCAAGCTGTGGCTCGTGAAATAGGATGTATCGGCCGAGCAGTAGAGTACATGCCTGTCGTCGGGAGCAAAACGCTGCTTGATATACTGCTGCATCAGAGTTGATTTTCCGACACCTTTAGGACCTTTAATGGCAATCAGGCGTAAGTTCCAGTCGATATGACTTGCCAGACCTCTGACAAAGTCCATCGGAACCTTTTCCATATAATCATCGTGACGCTCAAATAACTTATCCATAATCTGTTACTTGTCTAACACCAAATAGTTTGTCGGAGCAAATATACGTGTATTTTGCAAAATACAAAAAAATATTTTATTTGTATTTTGCAAAATACATATTCGGTCATTTCCGCTTCACTCATGTATTCTTGATTTTTTTAGCTCTTGCAGTTATGCAATCACCTCTTTTTCTATGTCAAGGTCGTCGTTAGTTCTCGTTTGAATTCTATGCAGTTGGTCTCGGTCATATTTGATAATCTTTACTGTTCATAATCAGTTCTGGCTCAATAACGGTTACTGGATGGATTTATTAACAGATTATTATTCTTGCTCGTAATAATAGGAACCTTTTTTTATTCAAAATGTTCTGGAATCGTATTAGTTCCTTACTCTTTTCTTCTTCAGGAAAAATATAAGAATATACATGGATTGAGGGGATTGAAGATTGTCCTTTTCCCAACTCTTCAAGTGCTACATCAAATTCGTGTCGAGCATCATTCGTTCTGTCTTCAATTCAGTTATGGATGAACCAAGGAATATGTTAATATGTTTTTTTACTTCTTATTGTCTTCTTGGGGTCTTCTTACCCTACCGAAAGATGTACATGTCCGATGCTGCGCCCATGCTACACACTTTTGATTTTTGAGTTCAAGGCCAAAACATGCCAGCTGCCGTTGTCGCGACGGTCGAGATAGCCTTTCTTGCGGAAGCTCTCTATTTGCTTCTGTACAGCAGAACGGTTGACCGACAGGTAGTCCGCCATCTCGGAGAAGGTGACGAAGGGCTTGTCGCGCAGGAGCGCAAGCAGGCGATTGCCGTTCCCGCTCCTGAAGTTGATTCGCTGACCGTCGTACCACCAAGTGTCTTTGTCGGCACTCCTCACGATGTCTATCTCGCATTGCATTTCCTCGCACACTGTCTTGCGGAAGAAGGCGAGGAAGGAAGCAATCTTGCCTATGGTGGCGTGAGCACCGTCGGAGGGCACCTTGCCTATTTTCTGGTCAGCACGACGCAGGGCCTCAAGATATTCTGCTTTCTTGCGGTTTCGGATGACTATCATGGGCCACCCGTGACGGGCCATGATATAGTTCACCATCAGGCGGGCGATGCGTCCGTTGCCGTCTTCAAAGGGGTGGATGCGAATGTAGCGGTAATGGAACAAAGCAGCCAGCTCCACAGGCGACAGCTTGCCCTCCTGCTCGGCAGCGTTGTACCAATCCACAAGGTCGCTCATTAGCGAGGCCGTTTCGTCGGGTGACGCATATTCGAAGCGGTCGCCATATCGGGTAATGACGCTGTTGGGGTGCGTCTTATACTGTCCGGCATGGACGGTATAACTCGTCTGTCCACCTCCAGGGAGGTCGCGATAGACGGTGTAGTCCTCGCGCAGAAGCACTTTATGCAGTTGACGGATGAAGTTCTGTGTCAGCGGTATGCCATTGTCGCGTACGGCTTCCATAACCATCTCAACGCCCACCTGACTGGCTTTCATATCGACAAAGTCCTTCAGGTCTCCTTCGCCGCTCACTTTGCCAAACAGCAGGAGTAACTCCGTCTGCCCGTAGGTCAGCGTGTTGCCCTCGATGTGGTTGCTGTTGTAGTTGTACTCGGTCGTGAACTTGTTACGCAACAGTTCCACATGCTTCTCTGACAGCGGGAAAAGAGCCTTCCAGTCGTTGTATATTTCTTCTATCTTCATAAGCGTACCGCTATATTATATGGGTTTCATACCACCTTACTAACGCATTTCTTTCGTTTTTATTGTATATACCACCTATTTATGTGGTGGTTATACCACCTTTGAGGCAAATATCGCAGTTTCTCCGTTGATTACTTCGTGATAAGGAATGCGTGAATGTGAGAATTCGCGAATGTGTTAAAGTGGTAATAATTCACTTTTGTGTTTATTGTGAAAATATTGATACTTTTTGTGAAATAGATATATGAGAAAATGGTTGTAATTTTGCAGCATCAAATGAAAAGAACGAGAATTAAACAACAAACAACTAATCAATTACTTATGCAAGAAACAGTAGTAGATCCGAGACTCACAACTGCCGAAGAACACGCCGAGGGTGTGCGTCAGGCACAGGTGCTCTTCAAGCTGAACCACACAATGCCCTACACCGACGAATACAACGCACTGGTTCGCGAGCTCTTCGGCGCAGGCCTCGGTGAAGGGGGATGGGTGATGCCCGGATTGACCGGCGTGTGCTTCGACCGCGTGAAGATTGGGCGCGGCGTGATGATTATGAACAACTGCCTGATGATGGCACGCGGCGGCATCACCATCGACGACGGCGCGATGATTGCCGCCAACGCACAACTTATCTCCAACAACCACGACCTGCACGACCGCCAGCTTCTAATCTGCAAGCCCGTCCATATCGGCCGCAACGCCTGGGTGGGTGCTGGTGCCACCATCCTGCCGGGCGTGACGGTTGGCGACAACGCTGTGGTGGCCGCTGGAGCGGTAGTGACCAAGGACGTAGCCCCCAACACCATCGTGGGTGGCAATCCCGCCAAGTTTATTAGAAATGTGGAATGAAAACGCTGGCATTATTAACCTTGCTGATTATGAGCTCTACGCCTGACACCGTTTTGCAGAAGGAGGTTGACCGTTACCTCGACCGCTGGAATGCGGCAATGGTGGCCGCCGACACCGCCTCGCTTGCAGCGATGATGGATGAGGCAATTGTGCTGCGCCACCTGTCGGGAGCGACGCAGACTCGCGGCGAGTGGCTCGCCGACGTGAAGGCTGGTAAAATGAAATACCACCACGCGGAAAAAAGCGATGTGCGCATCCGCCAAGAGAAGGACGGCAGTGTCACCGTGCACTTCACCTCCGTCGTCACCGCCACCATCTACGGCTCCCGCGGCACCTGGACGCTTCACCCCACCATGCGCCTCGTCCACCGCAACGAACAATGGATTAGAACAGAATAAAACAGATACAACAATGAAACGAATTCAAGCATTATTATTAACCTTAACAATCTCTCTTGCTATGAACGCACAACAACCTTATCTCACGCTTAACAACGGTGTGCGGATGCCCCAAGTAGGACTGGGACTGTACATGATTCCTGAAGGCGACGAGGCCTACAACTCGGTGATGACAGCTCTCAAAAACGGCTACCGCCACTTCGACTGCGCCCACGCCTACCAGAACGAGCGCGCACTGGGTCGCGCGCTGAAAGACAGCGGTGTGCCGCGTGACAGCGTATGGATTACCAGCAAGTTGTGGCAGAACGAATATGGCAAGGGCAAGACGTCCGCCTCCATCGACCGTATGCTCTCACGCCTCGGGCTGGAATACATCGACCTTGTCTATTTCCACCAGCCAGTAGGCGACTACGTGGAAGGCTGGCAGGAGCTGGAGGAAATCATGAAGAGCGGCAAGATCCGCGCCATCGGCATCTCCAACTTCGACGCCTCGGACAGCATTTTCGACTCACTGGTGAAACACTGCCGCGTGAAGCCGCAGATTATGCAAATCGAGTGCCATCCCTACGCCCAGCGTCGCCACTGGCAGGAGCGCTGCGCCGCAGAGGGCATACAGATTGAGTGCTGGTTCCCCCTCGGCGGACGTGACAGCAAAGGCGAGATACTGCGCGACCCCGTCATCAACCGCATTGCCAAAGCCCACGGCAAAAGTGCCGCACAAATCATCATCCGCTGGCACATGCAGGAAGGCTTTTCCGTCATCCCGGGCACCTCTAATCCCAACCACATTAAAGAAAACTTCGACGTGATGGACTTTGCTCTGAGCAATGTCGAAATGGCCGCCATCCGCACCCTTGACAAGGAGAAGCGCTACTTCAATATGAGCTACGAAGACCAAGTGCGCTGGTTTAAACAATGGAACCCTGAAGACTGAGGAATATTGAAATGAAAAAATATAAACCTAGGCTACAATGAATAAAGATCGCATTGAGAACCGACACAGTATCCACAATGTCGAGTACGCCGAGATGAGTGTTCTCGGCAACCGCAAATACACCATTGTAAGCATTGACAATTAATACAGAAATACTATGATTTTCGACAGAAATGAACACAAACAAGTAGTGGCACTCTTGGGTGCCGGTAGTATGGGAACCGCTATCGTGCGCCGCATCGGTGCAGGCAAAAAGATTCTGCTTGGCGACATTAGCGAAGAAACCCTGCAACGCGTCTGCGAGGACTTCCGCCGTTGCGGTTATGATGCAGAGACGATGCAGGTGAACGCCTTGCAGAAGGAGAGCGTGGAGGCTTTTGCCCGGAAGGCGGCAGAACTGGGACCTGTGATGTACTTTATCGGCACAGCTGGAGCATCACCCAATCAGGCCAATCCTGAGCACATTGTCGACCTCGATATGGTGGGTACAGGTTATGCCGTCGATGCCTTTGGCGAAGTGATGGCCGCGGGCGGTGCAGGACTCATCATCAGCAGTCAGGCAGCTTATATGTACCCCATCCCCAACGATATCGAGCTGCAATTGGTTCAGACGCCTACCGCCAAACTGAAAGAGGTGAAGTTCATCCAAGAAGTGGCTATGCAGAACAGCGGATTTGCCTATATGATTGCCAAACGATTGAACCATCTGCAGGCTCAGCGTGCCGCAGCCACCAGCTGGCGTAAACGTCATGCTCGCATCAACACCATTTCGCCTGGTGTCGTCGTCACTCCGTTGGCCTACGACGAGTTCAACGCCAATGGCGAGGGCTACCAGAATATGATTGACGCCTCTGCCTCACGGCGCACAGGCACCAGCGACGAGATTGCCGAAGCTGCTGTCTTCCTGCTTGGCGAGCACGCCCAGTTCATCACCGGCACCGACCTGCTCATCGACGGTGGTGTGATTGCCAGCATCCGCACCGGACAGTTTCAATTGCAAGGATAATAAATTTTTTAAAGAATAAATACTATGCAGAACTTTGATTACATGACCCCTACTCGCCTGGTGTTTGGCGAGAACGCAGTAGAAAAGTTGCCTGAGGTAATGGCGGCTATCGGCAAGCGTGTGTTGCTGACCTATGGTGGCGGCAGCATCAAGAAAATCGGTCTCTACGATCGTGTGAAGGAGTTGCTGAAAGGCTTCGAGATAACGGAGCTCTCAGGCATTCAACCGAATCCCAAATACAACCCCAGCGTGCTCGAGGGTGTACGTCTATGCAAGGAGAACAACATCGACGTTATCCTGTCGGTGGGTGGCGGTTCGGTGCTTGACTGCTCGAAGGCCATCGCAGCAGGAGCCAAGTACGACGGCGACCCCTGGGACCTCATTTCCTACAAAGTGAAAGCCCAAGCCGCTCTGCCTATCGTAGATATCCTGACGCTGGCAGCTACAGGCTCGGAATACGACTGCGGCGGTGTCATCTCGCGCACGGAGACCAACGACAAGATTGGTTATATGGACCCGCTCCTCTTCCCTGTCTGCTCGTTCCTTGATCCCCGCTACACTTTCACCGTGTCGAAGAAACAGACGGCGGCCGGCTGTGCCGATGCCATGAACCACATCATAGAACAATATTTCTGCGAAGACTCGACCCTCCTGAACGATGGCTTTTGCGAGGCCGGCCTGAAGAGTCTGATGGTGAACGCCAAAGCCTGTCTGGAGAACCCTGAAGACTATCGTGCCCGTGCCGAAATGATGTTTGCCTGCACCCTTGGATGCAACGGCATCTATGCCCTTGGCAACAGTCCGTCGGGATGGCCATGTCACGGCATCGAACACGCACTGAGTGCCTACTACGACATTACCCACGGCGAGGGCTTGGCCATCATCACACCGCGTTGGATGCGCCATATTCTCAGCGAACGCACCCTTGACCGTTTCGTGAAATATGGTATCAACGTCTTCGGCATCGACGCTTCGTTGCCGAAACAGGAAATTGCAGAAAAGGCCATCGATGCCACCTACGCCTTCTTCGAGAGCATCAACATCCCGATGCACCTGCGTGATGTAGGCATTGATGACAGCCGCATCGACGAGATGGCTCATCACATTGCTGTGAATGAAGGACTGGAGAATGCTTATGCACCTCTGACTGAGCAGGATATCAAAGAAATTCTTGTGGCATCATTATAAAAACCAAGCGAGCAACATGCAATATACAACATTAAGCAACGGAGTGAAAATGCCCCTGCTGGGTTACGGCGTTTTTCAAGTGTCGCCTGCCGAGTGCGAGCGTTGTGTCAGCGATGCGCTGAGCGTGGGCTACCGGCTGATAGACACAGCACAAGCGTATGCCAACGAAGAGGGCGTGGGTAACGCCTGGCGCAAAAGTGGCCTGAAACGCGAGGAGCTTTTCCTCGTGACAAAAGTGTGGATCAGCAACAACGGTGAGGAGAAGGCTGCCAAGAGCATCGACGAGAGCCTGCGTAAGTTGCAGACCGATTACATCGACCTGCTGCTCATCCATCAGGCTTACGGCGACGTGTTCGGCACGTGGCGGGCGATGGAGAAAGCCTATCGCGACGGCCAGGTGCGCGCCATCGGAGTGAGCAACTTCCAGTCGGGCCGTTTCTTCGACTTCGCCCACTATGTGGACGTAAAGCCGATGGTGAACCAGCTGCAATGCAACACCCTCATCCAGCAGACAGGCATTGAGCCAATACTTGCTGAGTTCGGAACAAGTATGATGGCTTGGGGGCCGCTCGGCGGACAAGGAGTCGATGGCATCGTGAAGAGCGAAGAGCTTGCCGCCATAGGTGCCAAGTATGGCAAAAGTGCCGCTCAGGTAGCCCTCCGGTGGCTGACCCAGCGTGGTGTTGTGGCCATTCCCAAGTCCAGCCACAAGGAACGTATGGCGCAGAACTGCGACATCTTCGACTTCACCCTGACCGCCGACGATATGGCCGCCGTCGCCAAGCTCAACCAGCACGACACGGGCACCATCGATTTCGGCGACCCACAGTTTGTGAAATATTTGATTGAGAATTACGGATAAAACAATAACCCAATACTTATAACAATGAAAAGAATCGCATTATTTGCCGCTGCGGCATTGCTGCTGCTCGGCTGCAAACAGAATCAGGAAACACCTGAACCCGTACCCGAACCCCAAGGCTCGGTGGTGTATATGACCAAGGAAATCAGCCCCGAGGCGCTGATTAATGTCTACAAGGCTCTTGGCGTGCCGGCAGAAGGCCGCGTGGCCGTGAAAATCTCCACCGGCGAGGCCGGAAACAACAACCACCTGAAAGCCGAGCTCATCGGGCCGCTGGTGAAGCTGGTAAACGGCAAGATTGTGGAGTGCAACACCGCCTACGCAGGTCAACGCATGAACACCGAAGACCACCTGAAGGTCATCGAGGCACACGGCTTCAACACCATTGGCGGCGTGGACATCATGGACGCCGACGGCGAAATCAAAATCCCCGTGCGCGACACCACCTATATGCGCTACAACATCGTGGGCAAGAACCTGCAGAACTACGACTTCATGATCAACCTCGCCCACTTCAAAGGACACCAGATGGGCGGCTTCGGCGGCGTGCTGAAGAACGCCAGCATCGGCGTTGCCTCGCGCAACGGCAAGACCTACATCCACACCAACGGCCTGTGCGAAGACTACACCAAGCTGTGGGACTACATCAAACCGGAAAATCAGGACAAGTTCCTCGAATGTATGGCCAATGCCGCCGCTGCTGTACACGACTACTTCAAGGACAAGGTGCTCTATATCGCCGTAATGAACAACATGAGCATCGACTGTGACTGTAACGGCAATCCCACCCCTGTAGCGCTGCAAGACATGGGCATTCTGGCCAGTACCGACCCCGTGGCCCTCGACCAAGCCTGCATCGACCTCGTCCTTGGTCAAGAACAAACCGCTGACAACGATGTGGCTTCAATGAAAGAGCGCATCGAGAGCCGTCACGGCATCCACACCGTCGAGCACGCCGAGAAGCTCGGCCTCGGCAGCCGCCAGTACAAGCTGGTCTCCATCGACGGGAAGGAGTGAAACCCTAAGGTAGGCTCCATATCCTTCCGTATCAGCTAAGCCATCCGCCTTGGAAGCCGCACCTCCCTGGCGGATGGCTCTTTATGTTGCACGATTTGTTCCCGGCTTGCACAATATTTTCGGGAAGCTGGCGTTAGATAAGAAAATCAGTTTTTTCAAAATTTAGGAGGAGATATGAGTATCGAATCAGTAATTGGCATTATTGCGGGATTAATCGCTATTGGCGGTGCGGTAATATCACTTTACAAAAAGCTAAAGAAACGTCCTTTAACAGATCTGATGAATCAACTTGTTGACAAGAAACTATCCTGCAAACAGCATAGGACGATTCTTCGTAAGATGAGCATACAACTGGGTGGAAAAATAAAGAATGAATACATACACAAGTTCGTATTGAACGACAGAGGTAAGGAAACCGTTTTTATGGATATTTGCGAGAGCAACGAAATAGAACCCACTGAAGAGATTTGCAAGAAGTTCATGAATGCGGATATGAAAAAGTTTAGAGCTGACTACAACAGCAGAAGGAACAATGCTACTACATCTGTTCAATCAGAAAAATCACCGTCTTTCCCTTCTTCTTTGGATAATGAAGGGCAAACCGTCTATATGTCGGAGTTGCTGATGAGCAGGTACCCTGAAACCTGCAAGAACCTAATCAAGATTCTTGAAAAGCACCATATAAACTACTTCTTCATTAAAGGCACAAAGGACATATGGTGTCGTGATTATATGCCTGTACAAACCGAATCGGGCAAACTCATTCAGTTCACCTACAACCCAAGCTATCTGAAAGGAAAAAGGAGTGGGAAGAGTCACGTTCTAATGTGAAAGATATATGCAAGCAGAACAATATTACTGCAACATTCTCGAACATAAATTTGGATGGAGGGAATGTACTTGTCTGCGGTGGTAGGGCGATAATATCAGACAGACTTTATTCGGAAAATCCAGATAAGACGAGAGATGAATTGAGGAAAGAACTGGCCATATTGTTGGAATGCGAGATCATTGTAATTCCATCGCTAAATAAAACTGTAGATTTTACAGGTCACGCTGATGGAATGGTTAGGTTTGTGGATAGAAATACCGTTCTTGGGATAAAATATGACGACAAGTATAAAAAAGATTGGTGGAAAAATACTCAAAAGGTGTTGGATAAATACAACATAAGTTTTATTGAAGTCCCATTCTTTGAAGATGAAACAGATAGAGAACACCCTGAGAGCGCAATTGGCGTTTATGTGAATTATTTAGAGGTTAATGATTTGATAGTAGTGCCTGTATTTGGAAGAGCGGAAGATGCACAAGCAATTGAAATAATCCAAAAAGCATTCCCCAACAAGCAAATCGAAACAATCAATTACAATGATGTGGCAAAAGAAGGCGGCTTGTTGAATTGCACAACATGGGTCGTAAAATAATCACAAAACGACTAGAATGAATCATTACAACGCCAATTGCATTTGAAAACAACTGAAAAGAGTGTTTTCGGGGCCTTTCAAATTTGAAACATAGAAAAACGAATATAAGGGAGCGGCCCCGCCGATGGCGGGGCCGCCCTAATTGTTTTTGGGAGGATGGTAAATTGTGAAAGAATTGACGTAAATTGTGAAAGTGCCGTATGGGGAAATATTCGTAATTTTGCAGTCGAAAACTAGCGAAGGTGAATGTGTGAAATGTATTTAGCTATCAATGATTTATAAGAATATCAACCCAAACAGACCTATCTATATGAACGCAAAACTCATTATCTCCATTGTCGCGGCGGGCGCGATGCTGTTGGCCGCCTGTGGCAATAACGCAAATACTGACAAAGATATGAACACATTATCATTCAACGAAAAACAGGCTGCAGCAATGACGGTCATCGCCTGCCACGAGGCGAGGGGCGACCAGTCGTCGCTGGCCATCGCCATTGGCGATGGCTTCGACGAAGGCCTCACCGCCAACCAGGTGAAGGAAGCACTCTCTCAACTCTATGCCTACACGGGTTTCCCGCGTTCACTCAACGCCTTGGGAACTCTCAAGAATGTGATGGAGCAGCGTGGCGATGTGGAGATAGGTGCCGAATCGTCGCCACTGCCTTCAGGCTTCGATGCCCTCAAGCAGGGCACCGAGGTGCAGACAAAGCTCAGCGGACAACCGTTCAACTATGACTTCTGCTCCGCCGAGGATTACTACCTCAAAGCGCATCTCTTCGGCGACATCTTCGCCCGCGACCTGCTCACCCATGCCGACCGCGAACTCGTCACCGTCAGCGCGCTGAGCGGCTTGGAAGGCGTGATGCCGCAGCTGCAGGCCCATGTGCGCGGTGCCTTGAACATGGGTGTCACCAAGGAGCAGCTGTGCAATATTCCTGTAGCCCTGAAAGCCGCAGGGTTGCAAGCCGAGGCGCTGCGCTGCGAAGCCGCCATCGCCGCCGTGGACGGACAGCCGATGCCCGCCGTCTCCGCCTCATCCTGGCCCTTGGGCGAGCCCAACGACGCCTACGCCAAGTATTTCACTGGGCAGAGCTACCTCGCCTTGCTCGACTCGGTGAGCGGCCTCTGCAACGTCAGCTTCGAACCCGGCTGCCGCAACAACTGGCACGTCCACCACGGTGCCAACCAGATACTCATCTGCGTCAGCGGACGCGGCTGGTACCAGGAGTGGGGCAAACCCGCTGTGGAACTGAAGCCCGGCGTCACCATTGCCATCCCCGAGGGTGTGAAACACTGGCACGGTGCCGCCAAAGACAGCTGGATGCAACACCTCACCTACCATGCCAACGCCAAGCCCGGCAACAGCAACGAGTGGCTCGAACCCGTCACCGACGAACAATACAACAGCGTTTGCTTCAAATAAAATAGTCACTCGATGAAACGACTGCCATTCCTTGCACTTTTGCTTATGACTACGACCACACTACAGGCGCAGATTGACCTGCACAGCCACATCATCACACCCGAGTACCTTGCAGCACTTGAGCGCCACAACGCCCTGATGGACGAAGGCTTCCCCATCCCATCATGGGATGCCGAGCGGCATCTTGATTTTATGAATCGTGCCGCTATTACCACCGCCGTGCTCACCATGCCAGCCCCGCAGCCGTGGTTTGGCGATGCCAAAGAGGCTGCCGCCGTGTGCCGCTCGGTCAACGAGGAGTGCGCCACGCTGAAGGCGCGTCATCCAGGTCGCTTCCTCTTCTGCGCCGCGCTGCCGTTGCCCGACGTAGAGGCCGCCCTCGAAGAGGCCCGCTATGCCCTCGACGTGCTGGGCGCCGACGGCGTCAAACTGGCCACAAACGCCTACGGACAGTACCTCGGCGACCCCGAACTGGACCCGCTGATGGCCTTCCTCAACGAGCGCCACGCCGTCATCATCATCCACCCACATAAACCCTCGGCGGTGAACGCACAGTTGGTTGCCTCCGTGCCGTTGGCCAGCTACGAGTATCTGGCCGAAACCTCGCGGACGGTGCTCAACATGATTGCCCACAACGTGCTGGTGCGCTACCCCAATCTGCGGGTTGTGGTGCCCCATTGCGGCTCATTCCTGCCCAATGCCCTGCCGCGCTTCCGCTCCCTGCTGCCGGCAATGGTGAAACAGGGCATCATGCAGCCAGTCGATGTGGATGCCAACCTCGCGCGCCTCTACTACGACCTGGCAGGTGCGCCCACCGACGACGTCCTCGACGCGCTGGCCACCATCACCACGCCCAACCACCTGCTCTACGGCAGCGACTACCCCTACGTGGCCGAGCAGGTGCTGATCGAGGGCAAGAAGGCCCTGGCCGAACGCCTCGCCCGTCACGGACTCGACCCTCAGGACATCTTTACCAACAACGCCCGGCGCCTGTTCGGCGAAGCCGTCCCCCTGCGGCAATACGGCGAACGCATCGTCCGCCTGGCCGAAATCGAAGTAGAGCCGACGATGCTCAACGACTATATGGCCTTTGCCAAAGAGGTGGGCGAAACTTCTATGAGGGTCGAACCCGGTGTGCTCACCCTCTTCTCGATGCAGTCGAAGGAAGACCCCTGCAAGATATACATCCTCGAAATCTATGCCGACCGACAAGCCTACCAGAGCCACCTCCAGACGGCCCACTTTAAGCGATACAAGGAAGGCACCGCCCAGATGGTAAAGAGTCTGAAACTCATCGACTCCAACCCATTGGTAAAGCCGGACTTCGGGAAATTAAAAGTTAAGAATTAAACCCTGCAACCATGAAAGTTAAAACAATGATTGTGGCAGCCCTCGCGCTCCTTTTGGCCACCGGCTGCCATGCACAAAACAAACAAGAAAACACGCAAACAGTAACAAATTCAAACAAACAAGCAATGAACAAAATAGTCATCTTCTTCTCCCACGCAGGCGACAATTACAGCGTGGGCAACATTCAGGTCGGCAACACCAAGATTGTGGCCGACTACATCAGCTCAATCACCGGTGCCGACCAGTACGAAATCGTCACCCACAAGTACGACGGCATGGCCTACACGCCGCTAATCAACCTGGCTCAGGAAGAGGCCAACCGTGGCGAGCTGCCTCCTTATGAAGGCTCCGCCCCCGACCTCAGCCAGTACGACACCGTCTTCATCGGCGGCCCCGTGTGGTGGGGCACCTATCCGCAGGTGATGTTCACCCTTTTCAAGGACATCGACCTCGCCGGCAAGACCGTCATCCCCTTCACCACCCACGAGGGCAGCGGCCTGGCCAACTGCGTCAGCGACGTGAAGAAAGCCTTCCCCCATGCCAACGTCACCAAAGGCTTCTCCATCTACGGCCACGAAGTCCGCACAGGCAAAGCCAAAGTGGAGAAATGGCTTTTAGAACTATGAAGTAAGAACTAAGAACTATGAAGTATTTTAGAACTAAGAAGTAAGAACTATGAAGTAAGGGGAGCCGTCCAAACTTCTTAATTCTTACTTCTTAGTTCTTACTTCAAAAAGCGCCCCTCCGGGTAATTAACCCCTAATGACCTTTTTGGGTTAAAATGGGAAAAGCGTTCGGTCAGACTTTGTAACCCAAAACTACTGTTGGGCAATCGGCATCCTGGCCTCAACCAACCCCGTGGTGCCGGACCGGGCCTGCCTCGACTTGATTCTCAACCACGAAAACACCTCGTCAAAAAAATGCCCAACCGCTCGTCAGCCGTATCAACCAACTACACGGCACCCACACCGTGGAGTATGCCGAACAGGCCGGTCTCGCAACACGCAAGCATGTGATTGCGAACATTGAATGACTTTTTCGTTAGCCCTTTCAAAAAAAAACGTATAATTGCATTTCGTAACCAGACAAACAAACTAATTCAAATTTCTTGAATATGAATCGTTTATCAATAATTATCTGCACCGTGGCAATGCTTTTCAGCACCACGGCCTGTGCACAAAACAGAAAGGAAAACAAAGAAATGAAACGTACACTTGTGGCTTATTTCTCAGCCACCGGAACCACCAAACGCGCTGCACAGCAGCTGGCAAAAGAAAAAGATGCCGACCTCTTCGAGATTGTTCCCGCCGTGCCCTACACCGCCGCCGACCTCGACTGGCGCGACAAGAGCTCGCGCTCGACGTTGGAGATGAAAGACAAGTCATCGCGCCCCGCCATAAAAGGCACCTGCGCCAACATGGCCGACTACGACACCGTCTGGATTGGTTTCCCCGTCTGGTGGTACACCGCACCGACAATCATCAACACCTTCATAGAAGCCCACGACCTCAGTGGCAAGACCATCTGTGTCTTCGCAACCAGCGGCGGCAGCGGTGTTAGCGGTTCGGCCAACGACCTCAAGAAGGCCTATCCGCAATACAAATGGGGTGAAAGCCGCCTGCTGAATTAAGCGAGGAACGGCAAGGAATATGTCGGCAGCTACGAACTGTATCCCGACGTGCAGCGCACCATGCGGCTCTGTGCTGAGATGAACAGCGGTTGGCACACCGAGGCAGAGGTGCGCGACTGCCTGCGTGAGATTACCCGCAGCCAAGTGTCCGACACCGTGCGCGTATTCACGCCCCTCAACATTAACTACGGCTCCGGAGTGCGCTTCGGCGACGACTGCTTCCTCAACTTCGGCTGCACATTGTTGGCCATCGGTGGCATCACCATCGGCGACGGTGCCTTCATAGGCCCCCACTGTGTGCTGGCCACCGAGTACCACCCCGAAGACCCCGCCACACGCCATACGCTGCTCACCAAGCCCATCGTCATCGGCCGCAACGCTTGGATGGGCGCTGACGTCAAGGTGCTGGCAGGTGTCACCATCGGCGAAAACGCAATTGTCGCAGCCGGCAGCGTGGTCACCAAGGATGTGCCCGCCAATATGGTGGTGGCAGGAAGCCCTGCCAAGGTCATAAGAGAGATCAAGAAAGAATCGTAAAAACGCAAATGAAGGAATCACGTCGTTTTCTAAAACTAATATGTAACAATGAAAGCAGCAATCTTAGAAAAGTACGACAAAAAAGGCTGTAAGCTTGTCATCCGCGATGTACCGATGCCCGAAGTAGGCCGCAGCGATGTTCTGGTGCGCGTAAGCACCGCCGGAGTTAACCCGCTCGACAACATGATTATTCGCGGCGAGGTGAAACTGATTGTCCCCTACACCTTGCCTTTGGTAATGGGCAACGAGTTCTGTGGAACGATAGTAAAGATGGGAAGCGAAATTCAAGGATTCACCGTCGGTGATCGGGTGTATGGCCGCCTGCCGCTAAACCACATCGGAGCCTTTGCCGAGTATATTGCCGTCAGCAACAATGCTATTGCCAAAGTGCCCGACTATCTTTCCGACGAGGAAGCCACGGCGATACCACTCACGGCGCTCACCGCTCTGCAAGCACTCGAACTGCTTCACGCCAAAGCTGGTGATACTGTTTTCATATCTGGCGGTACTGGTAGTTTCGGCGCGATGGCCATTCCTATTGCCAAAAGCCAAGGGCTGAAAATCATCACCAATGGTAGTGCCAGCCAGCGTGACAGGGTTATCCGTCTGGGAGCTGACCGTTTTATCGATTATAAGACCGAAGACTATGCTGAGACGCTGCATGATATTGATTGCGTCATCGACACGATTGGGGAACGCGAACTGCCAAAAGAGTTCAGCATCTTGAAACGTGGCGGCCATCTGGTGTCGCTCCGTGGATTACCCAATGGCGAATTTGCCAAAAAGATGGACATGCCATTTTGGAAACGTATGCTTTTCAAATTGGCAGGCATGAAGTACGACCTTATGGCCGCCCGTAACCAGCAGCACTATCATTTTATATTTGTGCATGAGGACGGTAATGGACTTCAGCAAGTGTCGCGGCTGTTTGCCGAGAAGCACATCCCCGCATCTGTTGACGAGGTGTATAGTTTGGAAGATGTCAATAAGGCACTAAAGAAAATAGCCTCCGGCGGTTCTAAGGGCAAGACGATATTGAAAATGTGTTAGGTGGGTTCTATAAATTGCTTTCAATCGATTTTGTTCTTATTTCGAGCAGATTTCCGTGCGGAAGGAGGGAGCAATGCGGTGCATTGTAACCGACTGACAATCGGAAAGATGCCGAAATAAGGGCAAAAGCGCTGAAAAATTTAAGTACACTCATATTAATATTTGTTCTTAAATGTGGAATTTATAGAACCCACCTTAATGTGTTAGTCCTTGTTGCGTCAAAGATTAACGAGTTTCTGAAAACAGAGAAGCAAGGTCTGGACCTTGCTTCTTCTGTATTCAACCCATTATCGCTTGTCCTTCACTCCGTACTTGATCCACTCGTACTGCGGGTAGCGGCCTTTGACGGCCGTGCGCATGCTAAGCATCTGTGCCTTGAGGTCGGCAATCAACTCCAAGTTCTCATGTGCTTTGAGCGAGGCCTGCCGACGCAGTTTATCCACCTCGGCATCCCTTTGTCGTAAATCTTTTGCCGACTCTTCCAGTCGGTTGATGGCATCGGTGGTGATGCCGATTTCCTGCGCTTCTTTGAGATGTTTTCGCAGACCGGCAACGAGCACATCTGCCTTTTCAATTTCGTTTAAATTTGTTACTGACATAATATTTTATTTTTTAGTGGTTAATTGTTTTATTTGTCCATCGCTGCAATTTCGTTCTCGCGGATAATCACGTCGGCAATAGCGTCTGACTCATCTAACGGTTTGACTGTCTTGTCGCTGTTCAGCTCATTACGCTCTGCTATGTTGCCAGCGAAAAGCCGCCGTATGACAAATCGCACAAAAGGTTGAACAAAAAACATCTGCGAGAAATAGGCAAACGGCAGGTTATAGCATATCAAACGGAACCAACGGCACAAGAAGTCAACGACATCAAATCCCTTATAGTAAGGATAATAAAATAGGTCGGCCAACAAACTCATCGACGGACACATCAGGCAGACGGTGGCCGTGATGATGGCCGACTCGAATATCATCGGGTGATTGCGTCGCGGATCAAACTTGCGGCTGGCCAATCGGAACGCCAGGGGACTTCCCATCGTCACGGCAAGTACAAAAGCAAAAGCCGTCTCAATAATAATCATCAACCATACAGGAAGATAATCGCCAAACATATAAACACCACCCTGACAATCGAGAGCCCGCCAAACCGAACCCGTGCCAGTTGCCTGCATCAAGCTGTCGCCCTCAATGACATACAGGCTATAAAGAACAAACGCATGAACAGTAATGAACACTGTGATTAAAGCATATACTAAATGCTGAATTTGATTCCGTGAAACGTACTTTTTAGCTTTTACCATATCTGTTTTTTTAGTTTATTTTTTTGTGTTTTTTTCTCATTTCGTCCATTTGTATGTTTTGGAGCAACAAAATTGAAAACCAATAATATATGCTTCATAAATTATTACTTATCGAACCTATGCAAAAATAACTTTTTTTCCTGATTGGGTAAAAAATATTTTTCGTATCTTTGTATACGAAAAACAGGATATGCACATATAGTCAACCCCCTGTTTTTCCGCTTGGTAGAGCGGACAACTCCACATGGTTTTAATAACAAAATTACAACAAGACATGAAACAAAACATGCGGGGATTCTATTCCACAATGAAGAAAACAATGATTTGGGCAATATGCCTGTTGTGCCTTACCGCCTGTGCTCAAAGAAACGACGGTGATAAGAGATTTGACGACAAGAACCCACGCTTTGGAAGTGGCGACATGAAGAACTCCAAAGCGGATGATTCTACATTCGTTGCCTTGAAGAACGAGACTTTGGGGAAGTTCCGGCAGTTCACCTTCGAGGATGCAGCAACTGGCAAGACCATGCAATACAATCTTCTTATCCCAGTTGGGTATGATGGGAATACAAGCTATCCACTGGTGCTTTTCATGGCCGATGCAAGCACCGTGGGGAAAGACGTGACTGCCCCACTCACCCAGGGCTACGGGGCTCTTGAGTTTGCTTCTGACCGCGACCAGCGGAAGCATCCCTCTTTTGTGTTGGTTCCGCAATATACCGGCTGGGCTGTGCAGGATGACTGGAGCACCTCCGACGAGGTAGAGATGACCATCCGTCTGTTGCAATATGTATGCAAAGAGTACAAGGTTGATCCCAGACGACTTTACACAACCGGCCAATCAATGGGCGGCATGATGTCCTTCTATTTCAACATCGCCCATCCCGACCTATTCGCCGCTTCGTTGTTTGTCAGCAGCCAGTGGGACACATCGAAGATGAAAGACTTTGACAAGCGCAAGTTCTTCTACATCGTGGCTGGCGGTGACGCGAAGGCATCGGGTGGCATGAGAGAACTGACTGAGGTGTTGAAAAAACAAAACGCCCATATCGACTCTGCCTCATGGAGCGCCAAGTTGCCCCCAGCAGAGCAGGAACGTCTGGCAGAAGCTTTGATAGCCAAGGGAGGCAACATCAATTTTATTTGTTTCGAGAAAGGTTCGGTACTCCCTGAATCCGGACAGGGCATGGAACACATGGCATCTTTCGACTTTGGGTACAAGATTGCTGCCGTCCGTGACTGGCTGTTTGAGCAAAGCAAATAATCACCCCCCTCTGCCACACCTCCGATGACACAATATTTCTTGAATCTCAGCGTTAAAGTAAAGAGATTAAAAAACGATAAATATGATACGGTTGAATTGTTTTTTCCAAGCCAATGACGGCGAGCAGTACAAGACCGCCCTGCAGGCGGCTATAGCCCTTACCGAACACTCGCAGCACCATGAGGGGTGCATCGCCTACGATGTATTCCAGAGCGCCACGCGTCCGGATGTATTTATGATTAGCGAGACATGGCAAGACGCCGCTTCGCTCGACAAGCACGCTGCCACGCCGGAGTTCAAGAAATACTCGCCCATGATGCGTCAATGCGGCCAAATGAAAGTAGAAAAATTCAACATGGACTGACCATCAAACCGCATGAAACGCACGATGAACTTGATAGTCGCCATGATGCTTTTCTTTGCTACGGCTTGCTCACCTGAAGACAAACCCCTCACACCCTCAACTACAACCGTAGGTGACATAACGCTCACCATTGGCGACCGAACTTTCACAGCCACGATGGAGCAGAACAGCACCGCCGAAGCCTTCCGGGCCCTGCTGCCCTTAACGTTGGAAATGCAGGAACTGAACGGCAACGAGAAATACCACTACCTTTCCCAGTCGCTCCCCACCAACCACACTAAAGTAGGCACCATCCACGCTGGCGACATTATGCTCTACGGTGACAACTGCGTGGTTGTCTTCTACGAGACCTTCACAACCTCCTACCAATACACCCCTATCGGACACATCACCAGTCCCGAAGGCCTTAAAGAAGCCCTCGGAAGCAGAACGTCTAAGGTTATTTTCACGTCGCAATAAAAACAATATGGAATACACCCCACAAGAACAACTCTTGTTAGAGCGCATTCAGGGCATGGACGAGCACGAGCTTGCCATTGGCATTGTGCCCATCTGCGACGTGTTGGGCATCCTCGGCTCGCGCTGGAAAGTGGAAATCCTCACCGGTGTGGCGCGAGGACACTACCGTTTCTCGGAATTGAAGTCTTTTCTCTACAATATTTCGGAGAAGATGCTGGCCAGCGGACTGCGAGAGCTGACCGACTTGCAACTCATCGAACGCACCGTCCGCTTTGGCTACACCAACCGCGCCGAGTACCGCATCACGCGCCAGGGGCTGCGTCTGTTCAACGTCATCTTCGCCATGCAGGAGTGGGGCGAAGACTACCGCAAGGAAGTTCTCGGCATCGTGAATCGCTCACCAAACGGTGAGTGATGGCTTTCGTGTCTGAAAACAGTCGTATTTTTGCAGCCGTAAACAATCAAATAATCACAAGCAATGAAACACATCAAACTACTGGCCACCAGCATCGTTATGACAACTCTGGCTTTTGCCGGATGCAGCAACGGGAATCAACAAAAAGCAGATAATAATATGAAACAACAACTCGTTTTGACTCAAGAGTGGGACAAGGTGTTCCCGCTGAGCGAGAAAGTGAACCACCGCAAGGTGACGTTCGAGACACAGTATGGGCTGACGTTGGCCGCCGACCTTTACACTCCAAAGGATGCACAGGGCAAGCTGGCAGCCATCGCCGTGAGCGGTCCTTTCGGTGCCGTCAAGGAGCAGAGCAGCGGCCTCTATGCCATGCGGATGGCTGAACGCGGTTTCGTGGCGCTGGCTTTCGACCCGTCCTATACTGGCGAGAGCAGCGGAGAACCCCGCCGCACCGCCTCGCCCGACATCAACACCGAGGACTTTATGGCCGCCGTCGACTACCTCTCCAAACTGGAGAATGCCGACCCCGAACGCATCGGCATCATCGGCATCTGTGGATGGGGTGGCATCGCACTCAATGCTGCCGCTGCCGACACCCGTATCAAGGCTACCGTCGCCTCCACTATGTACGATATGAGCCGTATCAGCGGCAATGGCTACTACGACAGTGATGACAAAGAGGAGTCGCGCCACGCTGCACGTGAGGCAATGGGCAAACAGCGTCTCGCCGACCCCATGGCGATGGCTGGCGGAGTTGTTGACCCGCTGCCAGAGGATGCCCCGCAGTTCGTCAAAGACTATCATGCCTATTACAAGACCCCGCGCGGCTACCACCCCCGCAGCGGCAACAGCAACGACGGCTGGCGCACCATCGGCACCCAGGCCTACGCCAATGCCCGCTTCCTCTACTACATCAACGAGATTCGCTCTGCCGTACTTGTGATGCACGGCGCCGAGGCCCACTCGCGCTACTTTGGCGAGGCCGCCTTCCACTACATGGTAGACGGAAAGGCCGAAGGCTACAACTTCGTCGGCAAACCCAATCCCAATCCCGACAATAAGCAGCTGCTTATCATCCCCGGTGCCACCCACTGCGACCTCTACGACGGCGGTGAAGGCAACTACATTCCATGGGACTCGCTGGCAGAGTTCTTCAGCAAAAACCTTTAGCTTGAGGCATGAAAACTGAGATAATTCCCCAAGACGGCATCCGGGCGGAAGCATTCCGCCTCTGGATGTCATCACCCATGCCGATGGTCACATTTGTAAAGACACTTGATGTGGGCCACATTGTCCGAACCAGCAAGCGAACTGGCATCAAGTTCAATGCATTAATGTGCTGGTGCATTGGCACAGCCGCCAAAGGCATCGAGGAATTTTTTATTCTACCTGAGCATGGTAAGCTGTTCCAATACGACAAACTTGCCATCAATGTCATCGTGAAAAATAGCAAAGGGGGTATCAACTCTTGCGACATACCCTATTCTGATAACCTACAGCAGTTCGCCAATGATTATCAAGAACTGACTGCTGCGAGTACCAATGAGTGCAAGAGTTCATTCCATGAGGAATGCATGGTTATTGGCACCTCAGCCATGAAACAGACCGAGCTCGATTGTGTTGTCAACCAATATACGGACCAGTTTAGTAATCCAATGGTGATGTGGGGGAAGTATCGCAAAGGACTGTTACGAACAACGCTCCCAGTGTCATTCCAGTTCCATCATGTTCAAATGGATGGTGGCCACGCAGCAATATTTCTTGATGAACTTCAAAAGGCAATAAAGACGTTATGACCTGTTTCATTTTTGCCGACTTCATCTCAGTTGCGGCAGATTTGCAATCTGACACAAAATATTATAAGGCAATTTCTAAAAATTCTCTTTTGAGAGCGTTGATTTCCCCGCTTTCGCGATGCTCAGCTATCGAAAGTCCACAGGACTTTCTTCACTCCGGGACGCTGTTTCTATGTTGATTATTATCCCCACATAAAAGAGGTTGCTCCCATTCGGTCGCGACCCCTTACAAAAGAGGTTGCTCCCATTCGGTCGCGACCCCTTACAAAAGAGGTTGCTCCCATTCGGTCGCGACCCCTTTTATGCGGGGTTTCTTCGAGACGTTGCTACATCTCGGCATAGAAAGTGGAACTTTCTATGCGCTCGGAAAAAACGTTGCTCCCATCCGGTCGCGACGTCGACTTCCGCAACGTTACTGAGAGTGTGCCTCTTCGAGGCAATTAGTAGAAGTCCCCATGAATTAACCATGAATGGCTGGCGCGGAGTTTGATGTCTCGCAGAAATTGCTGAAAACGCAGATTTTACTATCGATAACTTACAAATCTTTCGACCGATCATGATTGCAAATCCAGTCCAACGGTGATAGGTAAGGGGGTCTCATGCCTTGTGTTGTCTTGGATATAACATGGGAGGAACTTGGGCAGAACTTGTTGTTTGAGAATGTAATTAGCGAGAAGTTAGCAAGTAGATAGTGAGAAGATGGTGAGGATGAGATGGAACTTGGGTAGAGGTGGGGATTTTCGTGAAATCTGTAGTTTGCTGAGTGGGCCCCAAAGGGCGATTTGGAGGATGGGTGGTCAGGCTATGGATAGATTTGGGTGAGGGGGGCTATTGGAGGAACTTTTTGATCAGCTGGTTTTTGGTTGGGGTGTAGGGCAGGTAGCGCAGGGCAGGGTCGAGCCATAAGCCACGTTTGACGATGGCTTTTTGATGGGTGAAGGTGAGGAAGGAGTTTTTGCCATGGTAGGCACCCATGCCGGAATTGCCTACACCGCCAAAGGGTAGGTTGTGGGCGGCCAGGTGTGAGATAGTGTCGTTCACACAGCCACCGCCAAACTGAAGTTCGGTCATGAATTTCCGCTCCACTTTGGAATTCTGGGTGAAGAGGTAAAGTGCCAAGGGGTGCGGACGCGACTGCACGAAACGGAAGGCTTCGTTGGTGTTGTTGACCACGAGGATGGGGAGCAGTGGACCGAAGATTTCTTCCTGCATGATGGGGTCGTCGGCCGACACGTTGTCCAGGACGGTGGGCGCAATGCGGAGTGCTTCGGGTTGGCTTTCGCCTCCCACCACGACTTTGGCGGAATTGATGAGGCGGCAGAGGCGGTCGAAATGGCGGCGGTTGATGATTTTGCCGTAGTCGGGATTGTCCAAGGGGTGTTCGCCGTAGAGGTTTCGGATTTCTTCTTTCAGCATCTGGAGGAACTCCTGATGCACCTCTTTTTGACAGAGAACATAGTCGGGGGCCACACAGGTTTGTCCGGCATTAAGGTACTTGCCGAAGACGATGCGGCGGGCGCTTAGTCGCAGGTTGGCATCGGCGGTGACGATGGCGGGCGACTTGCCACCCAACTCCAAGGTGACAGGCGTTAGGTGTTTGGAGGCTTTCTCCATCACAATCTTGCCCACCTGAACACCTCCGGTATAGAAGATATAGTCGAAATCCAGTTCAAGTAGGGCTTGGCTCTCCTCGATGCCACCGTTGACCACGCTGACATATTCGGGCGGGAAAGTCTCGGCAATGAGGGTGGTGAGGACTGTGGCGGTGGCAGGAGAAAGCTCGGAGGGTTTTAACACGCAGCAATTGCCGGCAGCCAAAGCGCCTACCAAGGGCGAGATGGTGAGAAGAAAAGGATAGTTCCACGGAGCCATGATGAGCACGACACCATAGGGGTTGCTGATGATTTGGCTATGGGCAGGGAAGTTGGCCAGCGGGGTGCGGCGGTAGTGTGGCTTCATCCATCGCTTGAGGTGGCGACGAACATAGCTGATGTCGCTGAGGGCAAGTCCCACCTCGCACATGTAGGCCTCGGTGGCCGACTTGCCGAGGTCGCTCTGGAGGGCTTGGAGTAGTTGGGGTTCGTGCTGCCGGATGGCATGATGAAGGCGGTTGAGCGCGTCGATGCGTTTCTGGTAGGGCAGGGTGGCACCGGACTGGAAGAAGGAACGCTGGAGGAGGAGTGGTTGGGACATGGCTTGGGATGTATGGGTGTTTTTTTATTTTCCGATGCAGAAGCGGTGGAAGATGGAGCCGAGGATTTCGTTGGAGGTGACTTGGCCGGTGATGGTGCCCAGGTGGTAGAGGGCATCGCGAAGGTCGATGATGACCAGGTCGGCGGGGAGGCCATGGGTGAGTCCTTGGCGGACCAGGTGGGTGGCGGAGAGCATTTTCTGGAGGGCTTGGTAGTGGCGGAGGTTGGAGAGGATGGGTTGGCCCGTGGTGGGGGCCGTGTAGGGGTTGGAAAGGAGCTGGCGGAGACGGTCGAGACCGGTGCCCGTTTTGGCGGAGAGGGGGATGACCGCCTGGGAAGGCAGCTGGGATTGGAAGGCGGGGTCGGCATCGATTTTGTTGAGCAGGAGTATCAACCGTTTGCCAGTGAGGTCCACTTGGGCCTTGAGGTCGGCAATTTCTTGTTGGAGTGAGGCGAGGTGGGCGGTATCGGTTAGGTAGAGGACTATCTGGGCTTGGGCGATGGCGCGGTAGCTGCGCTCGATGCCGAGGGACTCAATGGTGTCGGGGCTGTGGCGGAGGCCGGCGGTGTCGATGAAACGGAAGGTGATGCCCCCCAGAGTGAGGGTGTCCTCGATGGTGTCGCGCGTGGTGCCGGCGATGTTGCTGACGATGGCGCGTTCTTCGCCTACCAAGGCGTTGAGTAGGGTAGACTTGCCCACGTTGGGACGGCCGACAATGGCCACGGGGACTCCGTTTTTGATGGCGTTGCCTAATGAAAAGCTCTCCAGCAGCTGCTGCGCAATGCCCTCCACGGTATCCAGGAGCTGGAGGAGCTGGCTGCGGGAGGCAAACTCAACGTCCTCCTGGCTGAAGTCGAGTTCGAGCTCCAGCAGGGAGGCCAATTGGACAAACTGGTCGCGCAGCTGGCTAAGCTGTTGGGCGTAGCCTCCCCGCAGCTGGCTGATGGCCAGCTGGTGGCTGCCCGCATTGGTGGAATCGATTAGGTCGGCCACGGCTTCGGCTTGCGAGAGGTTGAGTTTGCCGTTGAGGAAGGCGCGGCGGGTGTATTCGCCGGGCTCGGCCAGCCGCGCCCCGCTGTCGATGAGCGACTGGAGGATGGCTTGCTGGACGTAGAGGGAGCCGTGGCAGGAGATTTCCACCATGTCTTCGCCTGTGTAGGAATGGGGCGCACGATAGCAGGTGACCACCACTTCGTCCAACACGGTGTTGCCGTTGCGGAAAAGGGCGTAGGAGGCGGAGGGGTGTGGGCCTGGGCAGGGGGTGAGCCTGAGGTGTTGGGAGGCAATGGTGTGGGCTTCGGGGCCGGAGAGCCTGAGCAGGGCAATACCTCCGATGCCGGGAGGGGTGGCGATGGCGGCTATGGTGGACATGGCGGCAGGGTGGGCTATTGGGCGTTTTGCTGTTGTTTTAAAGTGTCGGTTGGGGGTGTGCTGGGGTCGTCCTCTTGGGCATGGGCGTCGATTTCGAGTTGGGCATCGGCCTCAGAGAGATCGGGCTGGGCATCGGCAGGGGCGTTGTTGGAGATGTAGGCATCGCCAAAGAGGGCGGTCATCTCGGCATCGGTGAGGCCGAGGTCGTTCTTCATCTTATACATATTGGGATAGGAGAGGAACAGCAACAGGACCAGCAGGATGGTGACCATGAGGAGGGAGGTGTCGGACATGAGCACGATGAGGATGCACTCGATGAGCACGATGGCGAAGGTGCTGGAGTAGAGGTTGCAGATGTGGGAGGTGTAGCCGGTGAGTTTCTCCTCGAATTTGTCGAGCTGTCGCAGGGTGGGTGTGGTTTTGCGAATGGTCATGAGAACCATGACGATGGCCAAGACGGCCAGGATGGTGCCGGCAATGAGCATAGAGCGGGACACCTGGGGCTGCTGGTAGGTGATGTGGAAGGGGCTGAAATGGAGGATGACGGTAAGGAGGACCACGGCGATGGAGCCGTAGAGGCCGAAGTTGGCTGTGCGGCGCATTTTTTTGAGTTTTGCAATCATTTTTTGATGTTGTATTATTTATGGTGGGTTCTATGAATTCAAAATTAGGAAGTAAAAATGGAAGTGAAAATGAACAATTCCCATTTAACTCCATATCATTCAATTTGTAGAAGTATCCTTATTCTTGTTTCGGTTGGCAGTTTTGGGGGTGGGAACGGGGGCACCGGAGAGGGTTTTGCGGAGGAATTGGGCTGTGTAGGAGTGGAACTTCGGGTTGGTGGCATCATGCTGCAACAGGGCTTCGGGTGTGCCGGCAAAGACCACGTTGCCGCCGAGGCGACCCCCTTCGGGGCCCATGTCGATGAGCCAGTCGGCCACCTTGATGATGTCGTGGTGGTGCTCGATGACGACGATGCTGTGCCCTTTCTCGATAAGGCTGTTGAAGGCGTTGAGGAGCTTTTGGATGTCGTGGAAATGGAGCCCCGTGGAGGGCTCGTCGAAGATGAAGAGCTTGGGGCGCACGGTTTCGCCCTTGACGAGGAAAGAGGCCAGCTTGACACGCTGTGCCTCGCCCCCGCTGAGGGAGCTGGAGGACTGTCCCAGCTTGAGGTAGCCTAGGCCTACGTCCTGCAGGGGTTGGAGTCGGGACAGGATGGATTTTTCGTTGGCAAAGAACTCGATGGCCTGGTTGACGGTCATGTCGAGTACCTGGGAGATATTCTTGCCGTTGTATTGCACCTCTAAGGTCTCCTCTTTGAAACGGGTGCCGTGGCATTCCTCGCAGAGCAGGTGCACGTCGGCCATGAACTGCATGCCCACGGTGACGTAGCCTTCGCCCTCGCAGACCTCGCAGCGGCCGCCTTCGGTGTTGAAGGAGAACCATCCGGGCTTGTAGCCCCGCGCCTTGGCCAAGGGCTGCTGGGCATAGAGTTGGCGGATTTCGTCGTAAGCCTTCATGTAGGTGGCCGGATTGCTGCGCGTGGAGCGTCCGATGGGGTTCTGGTCGACCAATTCAATTCCACTAATACGGGCGATGTCGCCCGAGACTCCGGCACATTTGCCCACATAGTCGTGGGCACCGTCGAAACGTTTCTGCAACACGTCGTACAGCACCTGTTTGACCAGCGAGGTCTTGCCGGAGCCGCTGACACCGGTAACCACCGTCAGCACGCCCAAGGGGAAATCGACGGTGACATGCTTGAGGTTGTTGCAGAATGCATCCTGCACGGTGATGTGGTCGCGCCAAGGTCGGCGAGAGGCTGGCACAGGGATGCTCATTTTGCCCAGCAGGTATTGTGCGGTTAGGGACTTTTCGGGTGCTTTGGTCACCAGCTCTTGGGGTGTGCCGGCAAAGACCACTTCGCCTCCAAGGCGGCCGGCCCCGGGACCGATGTCGATGAGGTAGTCGGCAGCCCGCATGATGTCCTCGTCGTGTTCCACCACAATCACGGTATTGCCGAGGTCGCGGAGCTCCTTGAGCACATGGATGAGGCGGTCGGTGTCGCGGGAATGCAGCCCGATGGAGGGCTCGTCGAGGATATACATGCTGCCCACCAGCGAGCTGCCCAACGAGGTGGCCAAATTGATGCGTTGGGATTCGCCACCGCTGAGGCTATTGGAAAGACGGTTGAGGGAGAGGTAGCCGAGACCCACATCGATTAGGTATTTTACTCGGTTGTTGAGCTCGATGAGGAGGCGCTTGACCACCGCGCGCTCGTGCTGGGTGAGGGTGTTGACCCCGTCGGCCGGTTCGGCCACGATGTCTTGCAGCCATTGGGCAAATTCGTCGACGGGGAGTGCCAGCAGCTGGGTGATGGACTTGCCGCAGATTTTTACATAAGAAGCATCTTTGCGTAGGCGGGAGCCGTGGCAGTCGGGACAGGCTGTCTTGCCGCGGAAGCGCGAGAGCATCACGCGGTACTGGATTTTGTAGGCCTGACTTTCTACCCAATTGAAGAAGCCATCAATGCCCTCCCAAGAGCCGCTGCCGTGCCAAAGGATGTCGTGTTGTTGCTGGGTGAGGTCGCAATAGGGGGTGTGGATGGGGAACCCCAATTTGGTAGAGAGCCGGATGAAATGTGTTTTCCACTCGGACATCTTGTCGCCACGCCAACAGACGATGGCATCGTCGTAGACGGAGAGGGACTTGTTGGGCACCACGATGTCCTCGTCGATGCCGATGATGCTGCCGTAGCCCTGGCAGGTGGGACAGGCACCATAGGGGTTGTTGAAGCTGAAGAAGTTGGGGTTGGGTTTCTCGAAAGTGATGCCGTCGGCCTCGAATTTGTTGCTGAAAGAGGCGGTGCCCAGCGGGTTGTGGTTGGCATCTTCGGCCACCACTTCGCAGCAGCCACGCCCCTCGAAGAAGGCCGTCTGCACCGACTCGGAGATACGGGCCAGCTGGTCGTCGTCGCCAGGACGCACCTGGATGCGGTCGACCAGCAGTTTGGTCTCGGCATCTTCGGCGGGCGAGCTGAGGAAGTCCTCGATGCGGAGGATAGTGCCCTTGACGGCGATGCGAACAAAGCCCTCCTGCTGCAGCATTTCCAACTGTGGGCGGAGGGGCCGCTCGGCGTTGTAGGAGAGAGGCGCGTAGAGGATGATGCGGGTGTCGGCGGGGAAGCTGTAGATATGGTCCACCACATCGCTCACCGAGTGGCGTTTGACCTCCACGCCCGAGATGGGGGAGAAGGTGCGGCCGATGCGTGCGAACATCAGTTTGAGATATTCGTACAGCTCGGTAGAGGTGCCTACGGTTGAGCGGGGATTGCTGGTGTTGACTTTTTGTTCGATGGCAACAGCCGGGGCTATATTTTCAATCAGGTCTACCTCGGGTTTTGCCATGCGGCCGAGAAACTGGCGCGCATAGGAGGAGAGGCTCTCCACATAGCGCCGCTGGCCTTCGGCATAAAGGGTGTCGAAGGCCAAGCTGGATTTGCCCGAACCGCTGAGACCGGTGATGACCACCAGTTTGCCCTCGGGGATGTTGACAGAGATGTTCTTGAGGTTGTTTACACGTGCACCGTGGATTTTTATCATGTGTGGTTGGGGTTTAGCATCGTTGTGTTAAAAGGGGAGGAATCCTATACCTACTTGCAGGATGAGAAGGTTGGTCAACCAGAGGTTGCCGTTCATTTGCTGGATGGGTATCTGGGCAGTTTTGCGTTGTCGCTCTTGGGGCGAAGAGTCGTGGTCGAACATGGGGTCGTAGGTGAATGGATTTGCAGCGGTGAGGTTGTAGCGGATGCCGATATTTAGCAAGAGATTGCTGCCAACCAGGTAGTTGCGGCCCGATTCAACCGAGATGCCGAAACGGTAGTAGGTGCTGTCCATTCGGTTGACCACCACATGCTGGGCCTGCGGGGTGAGGTTGACTTGGCTGGCGATGGCTCCCCAGCCGAAATAGGGTCCCTGTGGAGCGGTGGAATTGGACAGATAATGGCGGTAGGTGAGCATGGCACTGGGGATGGAGACGTTGTAGAGCGGGTCTACGTCATACCACCCTTGATAGGCTGCCGTGGTGGAGTAGCCGTTGGCATTATAGAAGATTGTGCGGTTGTAGTCGAGACAGAGCGCAACAGAGTTGTGGGAGGAGGTGACCCACTCTAAGTTGACAGCGGGACGGAAGTTGAAGTTGGCACCCGGACGGTCGAAGATCCGGTTCATGATAGGAAGACTCATGCCTAAGTTGGCACTCACAGCCAGTCGGCGTCCCAAGAAGCCGGGCACCCGCTTGGGCGAAAGGGCACGGTTGAGCGTGGTGTAGATATCGCTGGACACCAAGCTGCGGCTGTCGGCAAAGTCGTGGGAGAGGGTTTGGTCGGAGAGCACGCTGCCTTGGCGGGTGTCGATGAGCAGGTTGCGTGTGACGGTGTTCTCGCGGTTGGAAAAAATATGGTAGAACAACTGGGGGAATGCAGGCAACAGGAGCACGCTGGTAGTAATCCAGAGTGGATTGACTAGGAATGGGTTGTATTCGCTGTTTACCACGGTGTTGAGGCAGAGCCTGCCTGTGCCATAGCGTTGATTGAGGTCGTCCATGAGAGGTTGCGAAGTGAGCGTCATGGGCACTAAGCCCCGATTCTGCCAGAACTCGTTGGTCCACTCGTTGATGGTGACGAAATCGTTGTAGAAAGCGGCATCGTCGTGGGTGTGCATGGCGGGGTCGGAGAAGTCTACCACCTCAAGGCCTGCAGCCTTGGCGGCTCGCTGCACATCGCTGATTAGTTGCTTCTCCATGCGGTCGCTTTTGCGGTATTTCACATCGGGGTTGTCGGTCTTGTTTTCCACCACCAAATACTGTGGGGCATAGAGAAGGGTGGACAGCTGAGCGGAGGGCTGCGGCTTTTGGGGTTGTGGGGCATCCAAACAGTCGTCCATGAATTTGCGGAAGTCGCCATTCTGCATCATAAAGTCGGTGAAGGCAAACCGTGTGGGGTTCTGGGCCTCGGACTTCTGCTGTTTTTGGCGTATGCGGGCATATTTCTGGTTCACCTCGGGCTGTTCTTTCTCCACGGCTCCAGGACTGGGGGCACTGGTGTAGGTGTCGGCAAAGGCATTGCGAGACAGGTGGTGCCTGTCGCGCAGGGTCAGCATCATGTCGCGTCCCATGGCCATGGCCTGTGGGTCGTTGGGAAACTGCAGGTGGTATTTCCATATCTCGCGCATGGCCAGTAGGCAGGCCTCCTCTGAATTTAGTTTGCCGAAAAGGTAGTAGAGCTGCTGTATCTCGCCCTCCTGCTGGTGATAGTCGCCCACAATCTCGTTGGTGTTGCGGTAGGTCTTCACCATGGCTATGCCGTAGAGTGCCTGCACCATCGAGCGGCGCAGAAATGGGTTGTCGGGAAGCTGTTTGCTCAGCACATAGCTGTCATAGAAAGCCCGTGTATAGTTGGAATAGATAAGGTTTTGCCGGATGCATTCAAAGCGGGCCAGCATACGCAGATGGGCAAATTCCTGCATCGTGGTCACCACATATTTGCTGCCACCCTGTTGGTGGGAGATGATCTCGCCCGTGTGGGCGCGGCGTTTCTTGATGTTGGGGTGGGTGCTTCGCGAGTCGTCGTAGTCGTCGCGCGAGGTGATGTCCGCCACCTTTGCCAGATAGTAATGGTTGGGTATTTTGTAGTAGGGGGAATTGAAATAGAGCGTGTCGAAGGGTACCTCATCGAAGGGCAGCAGGGCATACTGCAGCACGTCGAAAACCCCTTCGGTCACCTGCTTGTCGTAGGGACTGTTGAGGTAGAACATGGTCAGGCCCAGACTGTCGGCTTCGCCTTCCATTTCGCGCGAGCGGTTGTGGAAAAGGAGGAAGTCGGCCATCTGCCCAGCCTCGTCGTCGGTATTCTTCACGCGGCGGGTGATCATTTCCATGTTGTGTTTGCGGAAGTAGTGTATGACCTCGTGGCTGATGATATAGGCCAGCTGCGACTCGTTCTCGGCCTGCGCCACCAGTCCGGTGGTGACGAAAATCATTCCCTGGCCCGTGGCGAAGGCGTTGACGGCCGGCGACTTGACGGTGTAGAAACGCAGCTCGCTGCGCAGCTGGGGGTAGTCTTTCAGCAAAGTGTCGGCAATCCGCTCCACCATGCGGGTGATGGGGTCGCCGTAGAGGATGCGGCCGTTGTTCATCAGTCGGCTGATGTGGTAAGAAACCTCCAGCACCCGGTCGCGGTTGGTCAGCTTGCCGTCGTTATAGTCGCGCACCCGCTGTTTGTCCTCGCTATAGATTTCGGCCAAGTTTTTGCGTAGGTCGGCAGGGATGGTTCCTTCGGCCTTCAGTCCCACGAAATGGTCGAGGCTGTATTGCTGTTGTGCCATACCCGCGGTGGTTATTCCCACCAAGAGCATCAAAGCAACTAATTTAGAAATTGACATAGAACAATCCGGTTTTTTTCTTATTAGCATAAAGCGAGACAAAGCGGTTGGGGGCCAACTGATACCAAACGTCCATCTTGCAGCCAGAGTCCTCCACCTGGCACAGCTGCTTGGTCACCGCTCCTTCGCGGCTGATGCCATAGATGGCGCAGGCATGGTCTTGCAGTTGCACTTTCACGGTCTTGGCGGCATCGGTTATGTCATATACTTGGGGTGCACGCGACGACTCGGGCAGGAAGACATACACGTTGTCGCCCTGGGCCCTAAGCGAGGCATCCATGTTGGCCGAGAGGTCCCAGGCCATTCCCGTCATCTCATGCGACACGGTGCGGAAAGGCTTGTGCCAAACAATCTTACCGTTGGTATCGACGGCAAGCGCCAGGGCACCCATGGTGTAGTAGTCGTGCTGGTCGGGTGTTTTGGTAGAGCGGGTGGTAATCTTCCATTCGCGCTGAATCAGCAAGGCGCCGCCAAAGTTGGTTGGCGTGCGGTCCACCAGCACCAGGTTGTCCACCATCCCCTCCTTGTTAGGCTTCTTGGTACTCTTGTTGCCAAAGACATTCAGCTCGTCGCTGGTGATGGTTGTTCGGTCCACCTTCAGTTCTTCGGTGCTCAAGTCAAACGCCACACCCAGCAACTTGTCAAAGCAGTCGCTGTTCTTAGGCGACTGGGGTGTGCGTATATAGCCGGCGGCCACAGCCTTGTTATTTACGATATTGAGCAGCTTCAGCCTGAACACCTCGCCCAGCATCGCGCGGGCGGTATAGCGATTCTCTTCGTTCACGTCGAGCATGCAAACCTCTATCGCCGTCTCGCTCGAGGCCTTGTCGTAGTCATAGCCGAAGAGGTACATCACGCCGTCGTTGTCCACCCACACATCGTTCAGAGAGTGGTTCCCGTATTGTTTGTCCCAAAGAATCTGGAACGTCTCGTCCAGCAGCACTTGCCTTCCCAGAAAGTTCTTAGAGGTGGTGTTGATCACCCCGCCTGCCAAGGCAAAGAAGAGGCCGTTCTGCGATTTTGCCACCCAGGGGAACGTCTCCACGTCATATCCGCTGATAGGTTCCAGCAGCGTTTCGTTGTGCTCAAGGGTCATGCTGGAGGCATCCACCACGGCGCGGTAGATGCGCAGCGGGGAAAGAGCCTGGTAGAGCACATATACTTTTCCGTCCACATAATTGGTGGCCAACACCTTGCTCATAAGGGTTTTGGGCAGGGCAACCTGGCGGAGGATATTCATGTTGGTGTCGGTTGCCACCACCTGCAGGCCCATCGAGCTAGTGGCACCCAAGATGGTACGCGTCTGGTGGGTGACCATCAGCAGCTCGTTGTTTGAGGCGGAGACAATATGGCTCTCGTGCGCCATAAAACTGTTAAAGCCTTTTGCCATTGCGCCCATGCGCACCGAAGGCATTTGCGGCTGTGCCGTCGACGCGACGACGGTGACAACCCATAGTAATAGCAGGATTAATTGTTTCATTTTTTTGAGGATTTTAAAATAATATGAATTCTTTGCAACAGTCGTTTTTCTCGCCTCGGCATAGTGCAGGCACCTTGTGGCTTGTCCTCTGCTCTTGGCTTGTCGAAAGCGCTCCTTGAAAAGATAGGGTTAAAAACTAAAGCCGATGCCGACATTGGCGGTAATGAGGCAGAGGTTGCGTTCCGACGCATAAATACCGTCGAAGTAATAATCGTTGTCGTAGCCCGACCACCGGAGGATAGGCAGGCCTCCCGTCAGGCGGGCCGAAGCATAAAAACTGTCGCTGATGGTGTAGCGAGCGATGGCCAACAGGGCGATGCCATGTCGGGTGGCAAACACATTGAGGAGGTTCGGGTTAGTCATCTCGTCAGCCACTCCTAGCCTCACGCTCAGTTTCTCCCCGAAACGATAGCCAACATAAACGCCCAGGTAGTTGTCCCAAAATTTGGCATTGACATTCATTCCAAACGTTTGTGTTCCATCGGTGGCAGCGGGGTTGGAGGCATCCGCTGTTGTGAAATTGGCAGCATAATTGGACGAGGCATAGTTCACGGCCAGCATACCGCCCCAAAACCACGGCTCGGTGTAGCCCTCACGCCACAACTCTAGGCCGTAGGTAGGGCTGAGTTGCTGGCGGTATCCGTCGGGCATCACCTGGGTGCTGTGCCCATAGTTGTCATAGCGGTAGAATTCCCTGCCGAGCGAGAATGTGTTGCCCACGTTGATGCCGATGCCCCACGTGTTGTTGTACGACGAAGCCACGCTCCGCAACACCTGTGCGTGCCCGCTAGCGGCCCCACAGGCAAGAACCAAAAGTAACAAAGAAATCTTTTTCATCTGAACGAAAAAACAGACCGTTTTAATAGTTTAAAGTTTAGAGTTTAAAGTTTAGAGTTTATAGGCCATTTCTATTATCTGCATGCCATTATAATCTCAAATTCTTATCAAATTCACAATAGGCAATTGGCAGTTCTTCCATTCTCTAATTCTTGGTAAATAGAAATCCCCTAATATGTCTATTGTTCGGTTTTACCCCGCTCACCCATAGCAACTAATGATTGGTGATCAGGTCACCCCCCAATCACCAATCATCCTTGTTAGCTTTGGGCTCATGCCCCTTTAGAAGCTGAGTATCTTATTTTTCCATCAGCTTGTCGTTCGAGCCGAGGACGTTGACAATCTTGTGGATATACATCTTCTTCATGCTCTCACGGGCGGGCTTCAGATACTGGCGTGGGTCGAAATGGTCGGGATGCTCGGCCATGTGCTTGCGGATGGCGGCGGTCATAGCCAGACGGCTGTCGCTGTCGATATTAATCTTGCACACAGCGCTCTTGGCGGCTTTGCGCAGCTGCTCTTCGGGAATACCCACAGCAGCCTTCAGGGCACCTCCGTTGGCATTGATGATGTCCACCTCTTCCTGTGGCACGGAGCTGGAGCCGTGGAGCACGATGGGGAAGCCGGGGAGTTTCTTCTCGACGGCCTCGAGCACGTCGAAGGCCAGGGGGGGAGGTACGAGACGACCGGTTTGTGGGTCGACGGTGCATTGTTCGGGTTTGAATTTGTATGCGCCGTGGCTGGTGCCGATGCTGATGGCCAGCGAGTCGCAGCCGGTGCGGGTGGCGAAATCAATCACCTCTTCGGGTTTTGTGTAGTGGCTTACTTCCGAGGACACCTCGTCCTCAACGCCGGCCAGCACGCCCAGCTCGCACTCCACGGTAACGTCATACTTGTGGGCATACTCCACCACCTGACGGGAGATTTTGATATTCTCCTCGTAGGGCAGGGCGCTGCCGTCGTACATCACGCTGCTGAAGCCCATATCGATGCAGCTCTTGCAGGTCTCAAAGCTGTCGCCGTGGTCGAGGTGCAGCACAATCTCGGGGTGGGCGCAGCCCAGCTCCTTGGCATACTCCACGGCTCCTTCGGCCATATAGCGCAGCAGGGTGGGGTTGGCATAGTCGCGGGCACCCTTGCTCACCTGAAGGATGACGGGGCTCTTGGTCTCCACGGCGGCCTGTATGATGGCCTGCATCTGCTCCATATTGTTAAAGTTGAATGCGGGGATAGCATAGCCCCCGTCGACTGCTTTCTTGAACATCTCACGGGTGTTCACAAGTCCGATTTTCTTGTAGTCTACCATGATATTGTTGTTTTATTTGTTATTGTTTGATATTCTTTGCTGAAAGGATTCGGTCAACAATGGCAAAGTCGCCTTCGATGTGGAAGATATAAACCCACCGTTTGTTGTGCGAGACCATCCTGCGGGCTTGTGGGTGAATGGAGAGTATTTGCTTGGAAGTGCTGCGTTGAAAACAGTCAGCGAAAATGCTAATGTTTTTTATTTCTGCTCGCATGGCGTTGGCGTACTTTTCTGCACTCTGAAAGGACAGAACACCCCATAGGAACGTTCTGATTTCAAGAAAATCCACGCGCGCTGCACGGTTAATGATGACCCTGTATTCTCGCATAGTCTTGACGGAGTAGTTCAATTAATTCATCAAAATACTCATCCACAGTCATGCAGTTGGCGGGGATTTCCTGCTGAGGAATGTGCCCGGGTGTGTTGGCTTGGCCATATAGAACGGCGGTTTCGGATGCTGTCGGAGTAGTGTCGTTATTGTCCATGATTTGCCAATGTTTGAATTTGCAAAGATACTAACTTTTTTTCGTATGGACAAATATATTTTTGGGGATAAAGGCAAAGCCCCTGCCGGAGGTGGCTCTGGCAGGGGCTTTTTGGGGGTGGATGAGGTCTATTGTACGACGACCTTCCGGGCTGGGCGGTCGGCTAGCTGCACCATGTATATGCCAGCGGCGGGCAGGCGGATGGTGCAGGTGCCGTGGCAGGTGGTCTCGGCTATGAGCCTTCCGCCGGTGTCGAAGACGCGGATGCGGTCGTCGGTGCAGCCTTCGAGGGTGATGCCTCCTTCAATTGTGCGGATTGCCACTTGCGGTGCTTCGGCTGTCGGAACGCCTGTGCAGTCCTCTTCGATGTTGTTGAAATAGCTCCAGTAGGGATCGGCGTTGTAGGCTTCACCGCTGTGGCACGGCACGATAAGCGAGAGCTCAGGATTCATCCTTTCGAAAGTGCCGGAGAATGCCTGTGGCGGCGTGGCGGCAAGGCTGCGTATTTTTCGGACGCGTGAGCATTCCCCAAAGGCGTACTGCCCGATGTAGGTGAGTCCTTCAGGCAGGGTGAGTTCGGTCAGCTTGCTGCATTCGAGGAAAGCCATGCTGTCTATATAAACCACGGAGGAGGGTATGTTTACTTCTTTCAGTCCGGGACAGCCGTGGAGGAGTTCGGCGCGGATGGTGTCGAGGCCTTCGGGTAGGTGGACTTTTTTCAGGCTGCCGTTGTAGTTGTAGCAGAAGACGCGCTCGGCAAGATAAGTGCAGCTGTTGGGCACGATGACGGAGTCAAGACGGTCGCAGGTGGAGAAGGCATCGCTACCGATGGAGGTGATACGGTTGCCGAGGCTGACGGTCCCTACATGGCTGTAGGCGAAGGCACCTTTGCCAATACTGCACCCGGAATCGGGGCTGACATGTTCAGCATCTGCGATGGTTGCTGTAGCACTGCCGTCTTGCCGAAAAGCGTTGTAGAATGCGTAGTTGCCTATTGCCCGTACGGTAGAAGGAATGGACACAGAGCCCAGCTGGCTGCAACTCTGAAAGGCGTAATTTCCTATGGTGTCGAGGCCATCGGGAAGGGTGACTGTGGTGAGTGTATTGGAGCCGGCAAAGGCACAGCGTCCGATGGTTCGCACTGATGGGGGCACAATGGCTTGGGTCAACTGCGGATGGCCAGCGGTGAGGCGTGTGCGTGTGCTGTCGGTGTAATAAAGGCTGTCTTCCACATAGGCGTTTACGGTCAGCGCACCCCATGGGCTGCCGGTGGCATTGCCGTGGTATTCTACATTTTTGATTAACCAGAATGCATTTGGCTCGATAGTCTCCACGTTGTCATGCACAAAGAGGTCGTTTATCAATGTATTGGAGAGGGCCAACCTCCCAATGGCGGTTATGGTGGCAGGAATACTGACGCTTCTCACCTCACTATGGTTGTAGAATGCACTGTCGGCCAATGCTGTGACGGTGTAGGCGATGCCGTCGTGCTCTACAGAGGCGGGGATGACCAGCGTGTCGCTATAGTGGATGTAATTTGCGTTCCATACCGATTCGTCCCCACGCACACGGATGTGGTGCTGAGCAGAGTCGGTGATGGTGCAGAAGAGGGTGTCGCCTTGAGGGGTGACGGTTTGGAAATCGTGTGCCACCTGGGCTTGAGTGGCTGTGGCCAAAGCCACTAATGCTGCGGCAAGGGCAGCCTGTTTCATTGTGGTATTCATACTGTCAGATGTTAATGTGTCGTGAGATAGGAGGACTGGGTCAACATGCATCACCGCCGTCACGGTGCGCCCATTGAGGGTACGGTAGTAGGTGATGGTGCTGTCGAGGTGGTTGAAGGCGAATCCTGAACCCCCGGTGCTTGTGTGGGTGTACCAGGGGTCGTTGCCGTGATAGTCCCAGTTGACCACGATTGACGGAGTGGGGGCACTGTCGGAGGTGGGCTGGAGGTGGGGTTGGACGCCCTTCGAAGCGGGGCTTGGTGGAGGAGTGCTGCGGTGGAACACAGCCTTTCGCCATTGTGGCACCACGGCAACGGCAATGGCTGAGGCCGCCAGTATGAACACCAGAGCAATGAGCATCTTGCGCATCCGTGCCATGATGCGGTGTATGCGTTGATACACTGCATCGCGCTTTATGCCCATCGTGTTGGCTATCTCGTCGGCGGAGTAGCCTTCCAGTCGCATCTGCATCAACTGTCGGTCTTCGTCCTGTAGCTGTGCCATCAGGTCGGCGACAAGAGTGCGCCGTTCTGCCTCGGCGGCTTCGTCGTCGTCGGGATGCTCCGGCAAGTAGTGTTCCATTTCATGAGGTTTGCGGCTGTGGCTCAACACATGTCTCACTTGCCATTCGACCCACGCTTTTTGCTGATAGGGTTTGGCAGTCATGTCCAGTTTGGAGATATGCAGCCACAGCCGTATGGATACTTCTTGAAACAAGTCGCAGCACAACTCGCTGTCGCCACAGGCAGCGTCGCGGCACATGCTCCATATGAGGGTGGAGTAGGTGCTCAGCGTGGTATTGAATATCTCGTTGTTGTCCATTCTGATAATACAATACCCCTTTGGATGGCAAAATCTGACAGTAGGTAGAGAAAAAAACTATGCAGGGAAGAGCCCGAAGACGGCGGCACCGCTTCCGGTCATGGAGGCATAGAGGGCACCGCGGCGGTACATTTGGTCTTTCATGGCTGCGATGGCGGGATGGGCAGGGAATACGGAGGCCTCGAAGTCGTTGACTATTGTTTCGCGCCATTGCGCCATGGGCTGGCGCACAGCCTGCCGCAGGTCGGGACGGGGGCAGTCGAGCAGATGCAGGCCCGAGTATGCTTCGCGGGTGCTGACATGCTCGTCGGGCGGTATTTCGATGGCTATGCGGTAGGCGGACAGGTCGAGGTCGAGGGGCTGCAGCTGGTCGCCAATGCCGGTAGCGTAGGCGGGACGGTTTTGGATGAAGAAGGCACAGTCGGCACCCAGTTGTGCGGCATGCTGTTCAAGTTCTTTGACGGAGAGCCCCAGCGCGAACATTTGGTTGAGCATCTTGAGGGTGAAGGCGGCATCGCTGCTGCCACCGCCGAGGCCTGCCCCGAAAGGTATGTGCTTGGTGAGGCGGATGGTTACGGGTGGAATACCAAACTTGTCGTGCAGTAGACGGTAGGCCCGGATGCAGAGGTTGTCGTTGGGGTCATTGTCGAGGGCGATGCCATCTTGATGCATGATGGTGCGACTGTGGGGAGACGGTTCGATGACCAGCTCGTCGCAGAACGAATGGACGGGCAGGAAGATGGTCTCGAGGTTGTGGTAGCCGTCGGGCCTTTTGCCCACAATGTGCAGGCCTAGATTAATCTTGCAGTTGGGTGTTGTCTTCATGAGGGTGGGGAGTAAGGTTTTCTTGACTGCCTGGGGTTGTAGGTGAAGTTGTGTTTTCGGAGTTGCGCTCGTAGGCACGGATTATCTTGGTGACCAGTTTGTGGCGGATGACATCGGTGTTGTCGAGTTGGATGATGCTGATGCCTTTGATGCCGTCGAGGATGCGGGTGGCCTGCACGAGTCCCGACTGCTGGTGGCGGGGAAGGTCGATTTGGGTGATGTCGCCCGTGATAACGAACTTGGCGTTGCGGCCCATGCGGGTGAGGAACATTTTGAGCTGTGCGGAGGTGGCGTTTTGGGCCTCGTCGAGGATGACGAAGGCGTTGTCGAGGGTGCGGCCGCGCATAAAGGCTAGGGGGGCTATCTCGATGGTGTTGTCTTCCCAGTAGTTGAGCAGTTTTTGCTGCGGTATCATGTCGCGGAGGGCATCATAGAGGGGTTGCAGGTAGGGGTCGAGTTTGTCGCGCAGGTCGCCCGGGAGGAACCCCAGATTCTCGCCTGCCTCGACGGCGGGACGAGTGAGGATGATGCGGCGTATTTCTTTGTTTTTGAGGGCGCGAACGGCAAGGGCTACGGCGGTGTAGGTCTTGCCTGTGCCGGCGGGGCCGATGGCGAAGACCATGTCGTTTTCTTTTACTGCTTCTACCAACCGACGTTGATTTGGGGTGCGGGCCTTGACAAGCAGGCCGTTGCGGCCATGCACCAGTATCTCATCGTTGGTTTCGGCCTCGGGGGTGGAGCCGCCGCTCTCGTAGATTTGCATGATGACGTTCTCGTTGAGTGTGCCAACCTTGTCGTAGTAGGTTTTCATGGCCTGCAGTTTGCCGTCGAAATGCTCGATGTCGTCGATGGCACCCACCACCTTGAGCATGTCGCCGCGAGCGATGAGTTTAAGTTTTGGGAACAAGATGCGTACGAAGTCGAGTATTTTATCGTTCTGGCCCCAAAAGCGTGCGTAGTCAATCTCTTCGAGCGAGAATATTTTTTCTTTGATTGTTTCTTCCATGAGGCAAAAGTACGAAATAAATGTCATATATGGTGTTATTTCAAAAAAAAAATGTATTTTTGTGGCGTTTGAAAGAGCTGTCCCGCATGGGGTGGCGATTGGTTAGTTGATTATAAATTAATATATTATTTTGTTTATGGAAAATACATACGCAATTGGAATTGATGTTGGAGGAACCAACACGGATATGGGCATGGTGAGAGATGACGGCAAGATTGTCGATCGCCGCAGTATACCCACCAAAAACTACACAGTTATAGAGCCTTATGTGCGCGATATAATGACGCACATAGAGTCGATGGTGGCTGGCGGTGACCCCGAGAAGGGTGTTAAGTCTATTCCCCTGTCGGAGTTGACTGGCATTGGCATAGGTGCGCCTAACGGCAATTTCTACACAGGCTGTGTGGAGTTTGCCCCTAACCTGCCTATGAAGGGTGTGCTGAAATTTGAAGAGGAATTCCATAAGTATGTCAATTTTCCTGTGGTGCTGAGCAACGATGCCAATGCAGCCGCCTACGGCGAGTATGTCTACGGCGGAGCTCGCGGCCTGGACAACTTCATCATGATTACCCTTGGCACGGGGGTTGGAAGCGGTATTGTGCTGGATGGCAAACTGGTGCATGGCTCGACGGGTACGGCGGGTGAATTGGGACATAACATCCTCATTCCGGGCGGCCGTCCGTGTAGTTGCGGACGCAGGGGCTGCTTGGAGGCGTATACCTCGGCACGCGGCATTGTGCAGACTTTTGTGGAGCTGCGTAAGGAGAAAGGCACTCCCACCGATGCCAAGCAGCACATTGGCTGGATTACGGACGACATGGCCGACAAGGACATTACCAGCAAGATGATTGGCGATGCCGCCAACGCCGGCGACCCCTTGGCGAAGGAGACCTACCGCATGGTGGGTACGTGGTTGGGTATTGCCTGTGCCAATGCCTGTACTTTTTCGGCACCTCAGGCGCTCTTCCTAATGGGCGGTCCTACAAAAGTGGGTATCCCGCTGCTGGAACCCCTGCGCGAGTCGTTTCAGGCCAACCTGCTGAATATCTACAAAGGCTCTTGCGACATACACATGTCGCAGATGAAGGCCAATGAGGTGGCCATTTTGGGAGCCGCAGCCCTGATAAAGATGAAAATCAACTAAAAACACCATGGATATGAAAAAACAGCGATTGTTCTTGGTGTTGGCTATTGTGGGGGCATTGTTTGTCGGATGCCAGGACGGCAGTTTGGTACATTATGTCAATCCGCTGGTGGGTACCGATTTTCACGGTCACACCTACCCAGGTGCGATAGCCCCGTTTGGACAGATACAGCCCAGTCCCGACACCCGATTGGAGGGGTGGGATGGTTGTAGTGCCTACCATTATAGCGACGACACCGTTTACGGCTTTTCCCACACCCACCTCAGCGGAACAGGGTGCGAGGACTATGGCGACGTGCTGCTGATGCCGGTGTTGGCAGAGGAGGAGGATTGGACCTATTCGAAGGATCTGCCTCAAACCGAATTCCTCTCGACATTCAGCCATAGGAGCGAGAAGGCCGAGCCGGGCTATTACCGCGTGGTGCTGGACCGCAGCCGCATCATGGCCGAACTGACCACCAGCGAGCGTGTGGCTGCCCACCGCTATACTTTTCCCGGACACGGCAAGAAGGGATTTGTGGTAGACCTGCGTCACCGTGACAAGGTGATTAGCGCTGGCTTTGAGAAGAATGCTCCCCAAGGCATGCTCTGCGGTTACAGAGAGAGCAATGCCTGGAACCCCGACCAGAAATGTTTCTTTGCCCTGCAATGCAACCGTCCGATTAAGGCCATCAAATACTACGACAACGGCATGAAGGCCCTTGTCGAGGTGGAGGAAGATGTGAAGGACCTGGAGGTATATGTTGCCATCTCGGGTGTTGACTGCGAGGGCGCAAGAAAGAACTTGGCCACCCGCGGCAATCAGGATTTCGCCTCCATTCGCACCGCTACCCATAAGCTTTGGGAGGAGAAACTGGGCAAAATTAAGGTGGAAGGTGGCACCCGCACCGAGAAGCGGAATTTCTACACGGCTTTGTACCATTGCTACACCTCGCCCTACCTGTGGAGCGACGTTGACGGCCGCTACCGCGCCATGAATGACAGCATCTATACCTCGGAAACGCCTATCTACACAGTTTTTTCGCTTTGGGACACCTACCGAGCTCTGCATCCGCTGATGGCCATCATAGAGCCTAAGGTGACCGAAGACTGGATTAACACCATGCTGACCCAATATGAGACGGGTGGTGAGCTGACCATGTGGGAACTGGCAGCACATGAGACTCATTGCATGATAGGCTACCACGCCTGTCCCGTCATACTCGAGGCGCAGCAGAAAGGTATTCTGGACAATTGGTCGACAGCACGTAGGATGAAACTGTTGCAGGCCATGATAGTTACCTCCAATCGCACAGAGGCGCATCAGGCCTATGGCAACCAGGGCTATCTGGACAGCCAGTTGGACAATGAGACAGTTTCAAAAACATTGGAATATGCCTACGACGATTGGTGCATAGCCACCTATGCTCTCAATGAGTCCAAGCGTGTCAAGGACACTAACGCCACCTATCTGAAACAGGTGGCAGACACCTATATGCGCCGAGCCAATTCATGGCAGAACATCATGGACCCCAATGGTTTTATGCATGCCCGTCGCAATGGCGGTTTCGTCACGCCTTTCAATCCCACGGAGGTTAACAACCACTATACCGAGGCCAACAGCTGGCAGTATAGCAGCTATGTGCCGCATGATGTGCCTACTTGGATTGAACGTATGGGAGGCAATGCCGTGGCAGAGGCTTTTCTTGACTCTCTTTTCAACACCAGTAGCGAGACTGCCGGGCGCGAACAAAGCGACATTACGGGCATGATAGGCCAGTATGCCCACGGCAACGAGCCGTCGCATCATGCCGCTTATTTGTATGCCTATTTGGGCGCTCCTGACAAACTGGACAAGGTAGTGCACCAGGTGGAATCGGAACTGTACACACCCCATCCCGACGGCCTTTGCGGCAACGAGGACTGCGGCCAAATGAGCGCGTGGTATGTGATGAGCGCCATGGGGTTTTATCCCGTCTGTCCCGGCAGCGGTGAATATGTGACCGTCACACCCATTTTCGACAAGGTAATTGTTCGTTGTGATGGCCGTGAAGATTTTGTCGTCAACAAGAAGGACTGGCCCTCGGGCAAGTTTTTGCGTGATGGCATTTTTTACGATGCCTCAATTTGCGTCATGCCTGACGAGTACCACCAGACCCCTGCGCCCTATTTCAACGGATGGCAATTGGTCTTTAACGATTCTACTTTCGTAGAGCTGGGGGTTAATGAGTATATTGATGGCAAAACAACCATTTACTACACTCTTGATGGCCGCATGCCGGACACCAACAGTTTGCGCTACAGCCAGCCTATCTTGGTCAACCACGATATGCAGCTGCGTGCCGTGGCTTACAACACCAAGTTTGGCTACAGTCCTGTTGTTGACCAGACACTACGCCGCTTCATTGCCGACAAGAAACTGACCTATATCACCAAGCCGGCCCCCCAGTATACCGAGAACGGCGAACAGGGCCTCATCGACCGCCTGTATGGCACTACCAATTACCGCATCGGCGGTTGGCAGGGCTGGCAGAGCGACATGGAGGTGGTGGTAGACCTGCTACGTTCCAAAACGGTTACCAGCGTGGGTGTGGATTGCTTGGAGAATATGCGCAGCTGGGTTTTCTTCCCCACCAAGGTGGAGGTGAGTGTCTCTAACGACGGACAGACCTACCAACCGTGGGCCAAGGTGGAGAATACCGACTTTGCTGCCATTCGGGAACGTCAGGAGGAGAGCGTGCAGCATACCTTTGTCTGCCGAGGTCCTTACGTGACCGCGCGTTACCTGCGCATCAAGGCTACCAATTATGGCAAAATGCCCGACTGGCACGTGAGTGCAGGCGAGCAGGCTTGGTGCTTTGTTGACGAAATTGAGGTGGGCACCTTTGTCCCAGCCTTTTATAGTGAAGAATAAAATATTGTATACATATTTATTTTGTTATGAAAAAGTTGGCTTTTTTACTACTCATTGCCGGGACCTTTGCGATGGCTTCCTGCAATACCAAGTCGTGCCGTTGCTACGAGCGTCATAGCGATCGTTGGACGGGGCCGGTAACCTATAGCACATACGTGGGGACTCCCTGTGGAGACCTTAACACACCCACCGTCCTTTGCAACGAGATGGAAGACCCCATCCTCAATCCTGACGACATAGCTGTTGGAAAAAAGAAATAAAGGTTAATGGCTATGGATAAGATGGCCGGCGATCCAACTGGATTGTCGGCTATCTTTTTTTGGCGGGCAGATGCTCTGAACCCAGCCCTATGAATGATAGTTTATTTGACGACCATAATGGCATTGGCCACACGACGTTGGCCGTGGGAATCGAAACGGCCATTGTCGGAGGGGTGGTTGACCACACCGTCCTCGCCCATACCTTTGACATACATGCAACTGGAACCACCCCCGTCGAGGTTGGCGGCCTCGCGACAGCCCAACCACTTCATGACACGGGTGAGTTCTGGAATGGAGAGTCCTTCGCTTTGTCGACGGTGGCGACCGTCAACAACCACCAGCACGATGGTGCCGTCTTGCTTGAGGCCGATAGCGGTACGGTTGTGTCGACCGTAGACAAAACGTAGGTCTGTGCGCTGTGGAACCACTTCGCCACGATAAATAAGCATTGGACCGGTAGTCATCACATTGCTGTCCGGCATCTGATATTCGGACAGACGGTTGCTGTCGGGAATATTGAATCTGGGCCGCCCGCTGGGCAACAGCCGGATGGCGGCATTCTGGTAGTATTTTCGTTGGGTGGAGTCTCTTTTGTTGGGTTCGTTGTCGCCTAATTTATGACCTTTGATTTTGAGGTAGCAGACAGGCACTCCGGTGGACATGTTGAAGAAGGAACCATTTATGCCTGCAAGAGCGTTGCTCCGATTGGCAAACTCCGACACGCGGGTAAGCAGGGTGTCGGAAACAAACGCCAAGCGGGAGGTGGACCCTCTTGGAATTTCGATAACGCAGATGTATTGGTTTGAGTTAAAGACCTGCTGCTGTTGGAAATGATAGTGGCGGTAGATAAAACCATCCATGCTGTCGGTTTGCCACATTGCGTTGACAAAGGCAATGGAGTCGGCCTCATAGTTGCGATGGGTGGATTGGGCGTTGGCAGTTAGGGCTACCAGTATCAGTATAAAAGGTATAAGTGCTTTCTTCATTTTGTGGATGTTGGATGGGAGGGGGAGCGATGCTAACTTTCAGAGAAGAGTCGGAGCAATTCGGGCGCGTAGGTCTTTGAGACGGGTATGTTGTTGGCGTTGGGTACGTCCATTTCGGCATATACGCCCTCTGAGGTGCGGCGGATTATCTTGATTTTACTAAGGTTGACCAAATAAGAGCGGTGGCAGCGGACCAGTCCGTTGCTGCTGCACATTTTCTCTACGCCTTTCAGCGTGTTGCGAAGGCTGTAGCGGATGAGCTTGCCGCCATCGTCATAGAGGATGTTCACATAGTTTCCCGCCGACTCGAGCGAGACCACCCTGTCGACACTTACCACCAGCTTGGTGTTTCCTTTCTCATCGTTGAAACGAATCATACCGGCATCGTTGCGCTCTACCCCTTTGCGTATTTCAACGAGCTGATGTTCTACTTCGGAAAGCTGAATCGACAGGTCTTTCAATATCATGGCCATGAGGAAAATGACATAAGGAATGGCGTTGAGACAAAGGTATGAAAGCATGGCGCTGGGCAGCAGGTCGAAATAGGGCCGGTGGAGTAGAATGGAGAGGAAAAGGTCTAAAAAGAGACTGGTGATAATCATCTCAAACAGCATCCAGATGAAGTATTCGGTTTTGCTGAGCGTATGGGAGAAAGGAACGAAACAAAGGATGCAACGGCTGAGCAGCACGGTCACCAGTTCAATGGCTGCCATGATGGGTAAACAAAGGCTCGCGCTGTTGTCCCAGCCCTGGCTCCAGCCATCGTAAAAGCTAAGAGATGGACTAAAAATGGTGACAAACAGAATGACATACACCGGCAGGGCCAGGCAGAAAACCAGATTGGGTTTGAATTGGTAGTATAGTTCGCTAATTCTCATTTTATGAAAAGGGTCTTCTTTCGCTTCCTCAACCAGGGAAATAGGTCGTAAAAGGAGTCAAAGTCTTTGGATAATTTCACGCCCAATCCTTGCTTGTAGGGAAGCTCAGTACGGGTATAGTAGCTGGTATTGGTGCGGTGGAATCCGTAGAAGTCAAAGTAGGGATTGAATTTGTAACCTATCTCCACGTCGCCCACTAAGGTGCTGTTCTGCTCCAGTTCCAACTCGTTGTTGCTATAGCCAAAGGTGGACTCGAAGTAGAGGTTGTTCCAACGCTTGCTGATGCCCACGTCAAGTTGACTCTGCTGGTTGGTGGTGGCGGCCTGGTACTTGATGTCCACGTCCACAAACTTAATCATGCTGGAGAGGAGGCTGCCGGCAGTATTGGTAATCATACTAATGCTGTTGAAACCGCCCTCGTCGGCATCATTGCTGGCCCCTACCGAGGAGAAAGAACCCAGCAGCAACAGCGAGATGGACTGGTTGAGCATCTCCAGTTCGTTGTTTTTGTCAATATAAGAGAATACCTGCTCCGAGACACTCTGCTCGGCGTTGGGAAGCCGGATGTCGAATTTGATGGAGGGGTCCTGCAAGGTGCCAGAAAGGGTAATGACGTCCTGCACTTGCACGTAGGAGTCGTTGGTGATGGTGGAGACCGAGTTGTTCATCAGCGATGCCAAGTTGGTGCGTAGATTGTAGACAGCGTTCAGGTTGAAACGAGCGTCGTCGATGTTGCCAGGGAAGTTGATTGTGCTACCCTCTTCGATGTTGAAGTTCTTGCTCACCAACTGCATGAGTGAAAGTTTGAAGTTACCCGAGGTGAATTCGTAGTCTCCCAAGATGTTGGGTGGATTGTTGTTGTGAATGCTAATCTGAATGTCGCCTTGACCCACCGCGTTGACGTTCACGCCCAATTGGTCAAAGTCCATCGGCAAAAATAGGCTCATGCCTGGCGTAACGGTCAGGTTGAGCAGCAGGTCGAAGTTGGTGTTGCTTGCTTTGGCTGTGGTGGTGGGGGTAATGCGTTGGGTGGGATTGTTGGAGATAAAGGTGATGAATTGACTGTTCTCCGACACCTGGAGTGAGTTGTCGATGGGCACGTACAATTCGCTACCGTTGATGGTGGAGGCGGTGGCCGTGATGTTGATGTTGTCGATAGGACCTGTGATGCGCCCGTTGGCCGAGGCCAGCACATTGCCGTAGAAGCTGTTGAGGTCGCTCATCTCTTTGTCTATCACCAACAACTTCGGGGTGTTGACACCGAGGTCTAATATAAATTTGCCATCGCTCAGGGCTATGTTGCCGTTGGCGGTTAGAGTGTTGGAAAGTCGATCGTGGATTAAAAAATTCTTGAGAAGCAAGGAGTCGTTGACGATGTTGACCTCGTTGTTGAATAAATAGGTGACTCCTGTGGAGGTGAGCTCCAGTAGGCCGTCGTTGATGGTTAGGGTGCCGTTTACCATGGGGTGGGAGAAGGTCCCTTTCACTATCAAGTCCCCGTCAAGGTTGCCGTCGATGTTGGAAGAGAAGTTTTTCACAAAAGGACGGATGGTCTGCAAGGCAACATTTTCTATGCCCAGGTCAAAGTCTAAATTGGGGTCTTGAGTGGCCATGGAAACCGCGCCATGCACCTCGATGGGATAGTGAAATTCACCATCTCTGAAATGCTCAGCCTGCAGGTCTACATGGATTTTCTTTTCGGTGGCGGCGTAGTTAGAATTAATGCTCACTTGGCCGGCTTCCTGTCCGTTCACCACGCAGTCGTCCACGATAAGGTCGGCATCAAAATAAGGCTTGCTGTTCAGCCCCCTGACGTTAAAATTGCCACTCAGTCTTCCGTTTAATGCAATTAAGTGGCTAGGTATGAATATGCTGTCTAAATGGTCCAAGATAAAGTTGTTGAAAGTGGCTTTCACCAGATCTGTTTCTTTTCCCTGTATCATGGCATTGACTGCAACCGACTGTCCGAGGCCGTAGACTCTAAGGTTGTCCACCAGCAGCCGCTCACTATTCATTTTGACACCATCGGGACATACCAGCGTCCACCGCTCGCCGCCAGCATAGAAAGTGGGTTTGGTTATCATCAGCTTGTTGTCGGTGGTGGAGCTGTTGAGAAAAAACTCCAGATCGCCTTGGTTCAGAAGGTTGGAGTTGTTGTCGTTCCATTGCAGCCCCAGGGTGCTGATGGTGGTGCTGAGGTTGGTTCGGATATTGATATTGTTGGTCAAGGCCATCTCACCCACCATGAAGCTGCCAGCACGTAAGTTGAGTTGGTAGTTTTCACCAACGGTATTGCTGTTGAAGCCGATGTCCTCAACCCTGATGTTGTTGAACGCCACATAGTCCGAGCGGAAGACCGTCTTCAGCACCTCTCCATAGTTGTAGCTGCCGTGGCAGGAGGTGCCTGCGGCTATCGTAATACCAGGAATGACCTTTTGGAATGAGTTGTCGAGGTCGTTCCAAAAGATGTCGAAGTCGAAATTGTCTTTGTATAGTGGTGACAGATCGGCCGAGTCGGCATGCTTGTAGGGGTTGAAGTAAATGGGCAGATATCGGTCGCTGAAGTCTCTCACCACCAGCGGTAGGTCTTCGTATTTGAAATAGCCGTTCAGTCTCATTGAGGCCCAGTCGCTATTAAGCACAAAGTCTTTCTTGCCTTGAACATTCACCACCGTTAGGTCAAGGTTGTCCATGCCAATCTCCCTGTTGTCCAATGTCAAGCGTGTGTCGCGCAGTACCATTGAACCCGAGAGGTCGTCTAAGTTCTTTCCAGTCACATTGGCTTTGAGGTGGGTGCTGAGCAGCATGTTGCTATCTGAAGTTATCAGTTTCAGTTTGGTCAGATGTACTTGGTCTAAGAAAAGGTCGGCTGTGGCTGTCAGGTTGGCCATATTCACGCTGGCTTCTAAGTCCAGCCCTATCAGCGTATCCTCTATTACGATGTCGGTGCTGGCAAGCTGTTGGGCTATGTCGGCCGAGATGGTAGTGCGCTTGATGTTATTGCCTCTGAAGTGGGTGTCATAGAGGCGACCTTCCAGCGAGGCATCCATCTTTTTGGGGTCCAAGCTGGTGCCTTGGAAGGTGATGTGAAATCCCGTGCGTGACACCCATTCGTTGGGGAGCAGCGAGCGCAAGCCTATGGTGCGGGAGTCGAGGCTACCCATGTAAACGTAGTCGCGCAACGTAGAGTCGTAGCGTATCGAGGCCTGCGCCTCTAAGTCGCCAATCATCGAATTGAGATTCACAAAGGCCTGACAGTCTCTGGCACCTCCGGTAAACTGGGCATCAATGTCTATAACTGCCATTTTCTGTATCAGCTCAGGCATAATCATTTTGATGGGCTCGGGGTGTTGAATTGAGGCAAGGTCTTCGTAGTTGGTGTGGACGCGGTTAACCAACACGTCGAAGGTGGTCTTGCCAATGTCGGGCAGTCCCTTCACGGTGCCGTTGACTAGAGCATAGCTGCTTTGGCCGAAGGTGACGGCCATGTTTACGGTGTGCAAGTCGGCAATGGTGCCGTAGGCTTGGCCTATGGCCGTGACTTGGGCGTTAATGCCCCACAGGGTGGGAGCCCAATAGGCGGCATCGCAGAGGTTCACGTCGGTACCATCCTTCAAGGTTAGGGTGTGTTTGACGGTGTTGCAGTAGTCTGCCATCTCCTCCCAGCCGTGGTAGGACAACTCGGCATCGGCAAAGATTCGGCTGTTGTCGGTCTGCAAGTCTAAATTGGTGGCTCTGATGACATGTGGCGACACTTCGATGTCGGCCGAAAGGTCTACGACATGCTGTCCCGAGGCTTCTGTGGTGCTGAAACTGACGATGCGGCAGGTGATACTGTCGTTGTCTACCCGCACATGACGGAAATGACCCGTGGTGCCGTAGAATCGCATGTGTGGAATACTCACCCCATTGGGATAGGTGACCATGTTGGCAGGCTCTGGCAGGTCTTGCAGGTAATCGACATTGCGTAGCCGTACCTCACCCACTTCCACAATGAAATGGCTGTCGCTGGGTGGGGTGGGCTCGGCACCTTCGGCAAAATAATTGATGATAAAATCGAGGTTGGTGCCCATCTTTCCATCGGGATATTTGATGGACTCGAAGTGGTAGCGGCCGTTGCGTATCGCCACACGGTCTATTTTTAGGTGGTTGCCATTGAGAGGGAACCGCTTGAACCGACAGGTAATTCGGTCGCCGTAGTAGAGGGTGTCGTTGGTGGGTGAGATGAGTTCTATCTTGTCTAAGATAAGGTGGCTGAAAGGATTGGCATGCAGGGCTCCGATGCGCACTTTTCCTCCCCATTCCTTGCTGAAATAGCTGCCTGCAGCAGCCCCCAAGGTGGACTGAACGATAGTGGTATTGAGTAGCGCAACAAGTAGGTAGAGAGCCAAGAAGAGATACAAGAAGACCTTCCCGATAGTTCTCCCTACTTTATTGTTAGTATTGTTAGATTTAGTTTTCTGCATCTTTTCTGTTGGCCATTCAGGAGAGGCCTCCGCGTCCGCTCCCTTCACGCACGATTAATTTATAATAACGCCATCTCCACTAAAATATTTTGCCTCCAGCCAAATTTTTAAGCACAATCATGAATCCAATACAAGCAACTGAATAAAAGAGTGTCAATTACTCAGAATGATTAGAAACGATTCTGAGAAATAAATATCAAATACTCAATAATATAGATTCAAGTTCGCCTACTATCTGCTGTAGAAACAACAACACTTTGTTGACGATTGTTCCACATTTGCATTCACCCCCGATGCAGTTTTTCGTGTGTAACTCCACTCTTCCTTAATGGTAACTTCTCCTATTAGATTAGGTTTACATTACTATTTGACTATATTTATATTATTAAAGTTAATCTAAATAGAATCTAAAAATAAACAAAATCTAAATTAAATCTAATATAAATAGAGGAAAAACCACAACTTTTCTAGCGCTTAAGGGGGGAGTATGTTTTTCTCATTATAGATATCTGGATTATCTGTCTGACCGAAATCTGTCGTGATTATTTTTGGGGTTTCTTTTCAGTATGTCGGAAAAAAAATGTATTTTTGTTGGCTAATAAAAACAATTTATTATGTTGCAACTACAATATATTAAGGAACATACAGAAGAAATTATCGAACGCCTCAAGATTAAGAATGTTGAAAATGTGGAGGAACGCATTCAGGAAATTATCGCGCTGGACGAAAAGCGTCGCAACCTGCAGCAGCGTTCCGACTCGGTGAAGGCTGAACAGAATGCCTTGGCAAAGGAGATTGGCATGCTCTTCAAACAGGGCAAACGCGAGGAGGCTGAGGCAAAGAAGGCCCAAACCACCGACCTGAAGGCTCAGGAAAAGGAGCTGATGGAGGAGCAAACCGCCATCGAGGCCGAGCTGAACGCTAAACTAATTTCGCTGCCAAATGCGCCCCATATCACCGTGCCTAAAGGCAAGAGCGAGGCTGACAATGTTGTGGTGGCAGAGTTTGGCATTAAGCCACAGTTGCCTGAAGATGCGTTGCCCCATTGGGACCTCTGTGCCAAATACGACATCGTGGATTTTGAGCTTGGCAATAAGATTACGGGTGCTGGTTTTCCTGTCTATAAGGGAAAAGGGGCCCGTCTTCAGCGTGCTCTCATCGATTTCTTCCTTGATGAGGCTGTCAAGGCTGGCTATGTTGAGATTATGCCTCCGCTGATGGTCAACGAGGCCAGTGGCTTAGGCACCGGTCAGTTGCCCGACAAGGAGGGCCAGATGTATGCCGTGCCTCTGGATGGTTTCTACATGATACCTACTGCTGAGGTGCCCATCACCAATATCTATCGCAACACCATCGTGAGTGCCGACCGTTTCCCCATCAAGCATGTGGGCTACTCGGAGTGTTTCCGTCGCGAGGCAGGCAGTTACGGCAAAGATGTGCGTGGCTTGAACCGCCTGCATGAGTTCAGCAAGGTGGAGATTGTGGTTGTTGAACATCCCGACCGTTCCTATGACACCCTTGAGGAGATGAAAAAACATGTCGGTGGCCTGCTCGACAAATTGGGACTTCCGTACCATATACTAAAGCTGTGTGGAGGCGACATCAGCTTCACTTCGGCCATGACTTTCGATTTTGAGGTGTGGAGTGCCGCACAAAAGAGATGGTTAGAGGTTTCCTCGGTTTCCAATTTTGAGACTTTCCAAGCCAACCGCATGAAGCTTCGCTTCAAAGACAGCGATGGCAAGATGAAGTTGGCACATACCCTCAACGGAAGTGCCTTGGCTCTGCCCCGCATCGTGGCCGCCCTGCTGGAGAATAACCAGACCCCCGACGGCATTTTGATGCCAGCGTGCCTGCATCCTTACTTGCATTTCGATAAGATTGACTAAGTGCGTATTTGTCGGTCATGCTTGTGGCCGTCTCTACCAATAACAAAGAGCCATGAATGGGAGCAAAACCATCCATGGTTCTTTTTTTGTTGCGTCTCGTAAAGTCTAAACAAAAAAAGGTCCCACCACCGTGGGACCCAGATATTCAATCATGAAACACATTCATTTTTAGAAATGGAAGCCGATGCGCAGGGCAAGTTCGCCAAGGTGGCGTTGCTCAACAGAGTAGCTGGCTTCGTTTCCGCTGTAGGAACGTGAGGTATACTCGATGCGGTGTTTGCCAAGGTCAATGTAATAGAGGCCCACGGTGACGTTTTCGCCCAGATAGGTACCGGCACCAAAAGTCCAAGAGAGGGCACCATTGATTTTGTAAGAGTAGTGCATGAAATTTTCGCTGCCGTTATGGGGGACACCCTTGTAGCCGTTGCCTGCGATAATCATCACGTCGTAGCCAAGGCTGGCTTCAGCAAAGGGGCGGATGATGTCGGTGAGGTCGTAGCGATATTTCAAACCCACCTGCAGGGGGATATTGAAATAGTTGGGAACTTTGGGGAGGGCCTGGAGGGAGTCGTTGAGGGGGTTGTTGTCATAGATGTCGCGATACTTGGCCTTGGTGGAATTCCAGAGGAAGCTGCCCTCGACATAGGGCAGGAGCCAATGGTTGGCTCCGACATCAAGCCACATGCCCACGCGGAGCGAGGCACCGATGCCGGCGGAGGCACCATTGGCAATATTGGTACGATTGATGGGAGTGAATTGTCCATAGGGCATCAGGTCTACCGCATTGTTGAATTCTGCAACGGGTAGGAAACCGTTGAAATAGCCAGAGAACTCAAGTTCCTGAGCCTGTGAACCAAAGCCAGCAAAAACCATGGCAATGGCCACACATAATCCTTTGAAATAGTTACGTTTACTCATAGTCATTTTTTTTATTTTGAAATACAAATATAGTAATTTTATTTTATATTCAGAAAAAAATCTTTTTTTTTCGTATTTTTGTAGGAACATTTAATAATTAATTAAACTCTTAGCACCTTGAAACGCAGTTTTTTACACATTATTTCGTTGGCCGTTTGCATGGCATTTTCCACTATTGCCTCGGCCCAAGTGGATTTTACTCCCATTTTCACTCAGATTCGACTGGAGGCCCGTGCCGACTTCGACTACTACCACAATACCTCCAACAATCCCGGAATTGATGACGATAACCCCTACGGATTCCATGGACGCTACTTCAACATGGTCATTGGTGGTCCTCTGGGAGACAAGTTCAGCTATTTCTTCCGCCAGCGCATCATCGCCAATCCCGGTAGTGTGAGCTTTTTCGACAACACCGACTTCCTCTACATCAACTATATGCCCAGCAAGAATTGGATGATACGTATGGGTAAGGATGCCTTGGCCGTCGGTGGCTTTGAGTATGACGCACCTCCTATCAATGTCCTCTTCAATACCTATTATTGGAACAATTTCTATTGCTTCCAGCCTGCCATTGCTGCTGCCTATAAGAGCGACAACGGCAAGCAGATGGTGCTGATGCAGGTGGGCAACTCGCCCTACGTCTACTATGGTGCCAACTTAGGCTATGGCCTTGGCAGCGAATGGAAGAGCGGCCTGATGTCGTTCAACTTGTTCTATAGTGGCGACTTCGGCCATTATAAGATGCTCAACTCGGTGAACTTCTTCCAGCGCCCCGACCGCAAAATGATGAACTACATCGCTATCGGACAGAAACTGGTCTATGACCGCTGGGATATCTATCTCGACTTGATTCACCATGCCAACGCTATCAACGATTGGGGTAAGAATTTTGCTGTGGTCAGCTGTGCCAACCTATATTTCAAAAATGGACTGAATTTCTTTGCCAAAGGGGCTTGGGAACAGAACAAATCTAATGAGAACCTGCCCGGTTTCGGTTTTGGACAGAATATCGCTCTTGGCTACTATGACTGTTTTGGTGAGGCAGGCACCACCTATCTTACCTATGGTGTGGGTTTGGAGTATCACCCCAAGATTTGCCCCGATTTCCGCTTCCATGCCTTCGTGGCCGACTGCCGCACTACCCGTCCCGATCCTATGATCGACGGCAATACCTATTTTGAGAACTCCCTTCAGCTGAACATGGGTATCACTTGGGACATGGATGTACATCGCATGCTCAAGGAACGCATGACCAAGGCTCTGCAGGAGAACAAGTCGGTCATAGAGTAACAAGAAACATGTTTTTCGAAGATCATTAACAGCCTTCAAAATCACAAATATGGAACACAATTATCACACCCCTCGGCCCAAGACGACCCAATATGCCCGCAGCGTGGAGGCCTTCTTTAAGCGACTCGAGCACCGCCTCAAATTGGCGTCTCCCATTAAGTTTACCAGCAAACGCTCATTAGAGGCCATTATCTTTTTGGTCTTCTTTATTGGATTTTTCTGGGTTCTGGCTTATAAGATGACCTTGCCCCATATGCTTAACACCTTCATGCAGACGGCTTATCACCTGCTATTAGAGACGGTCTTCTACATCATGGCCATTTGCGTGCTGATGGGGGCTATTGGTAAGTTGTTGATTGAGTTTGGGGTGGTGCGTCTGTTGGAGAATATCCTGCGACCGTTGATGAAGCCCATCTACAATCTCCCTGGTGTGGCTGCTTTGGGTGCCATCATGACTTTCCTCTCCGATAATCCTGCCATCATCTCTCTGGCACAAAACAAGAACTTTGCCCAGTATTTTAGAAAATACCAGTTGGTTTCCCTCACCAATTTCGGCACAGCATTCGGCATGGGCCTTACCGTGCTGGCCTTCATGACTGGTCTTGGCTATGGCAAGGGCGCTCTGGTGGGCGTGATGGGTGCCATCATTGGCAGCATTGTTTCTACCCGTTTGATGCAGCGTTTCACCCTCAAGAGTTATCCTGAGTTGGATTTCCCAGTCACCGACTACCAAGGCGACGAACAACAAATTTCCTATAAGTCAGAGGGTTCGGTCTTCCAGCGTTTTCTTAACTCGCTGTTGGATGGCGGTAAGGATGGTGTAGGTATTGGCTTTGCCATTATCCCAGGTGTGCTCTGTATCTCCACCATCGTCATGATGCTTACCTTTGGTCCCGATTCCGCTACTGGGGCTTACACAGGAGCCGCCTACGAAGGCGTTCCTATCATCACTTGGTTGGCCGACAAGATTAACATTATCTTTTATTGGCTCTTTGGCTTTGAGAGTGGTGCGCTTGTCTCTTTCCCCATCACCGCGTTGGGTGCCGTGGGCGCTGCCATCGGACTGGTGCCCCGTTTCATTACCGAGGGCATCATCAACAACAATGCCATTGCCGTTTTCACCGCCATGGGCATGTGTTGGAGTGGCTATCTTTCAACTCACACCGCCATGCTGGACGCGCTCGGCTACAGAAAACTAATAGGAAAAGCCATCGGAGCCCATACTATTGGTGGACTTTGCGCAGGTATAGCTGCCCATTGGCTGTATGTGTTGTTGGCACTAATATTTTAATAATAAAGGTATTACCTTTGTGTTAATAAAAATATTTTGCACAAATGCACTTTATTTCATTTTTTGTTCGTATTTTTGCAAAACATTTATAACCCTAAAAACAAAAATAGAAATGGCTTACAAAATTACTGACATCTGTGTTGCTTGCGGTACTTGCATCGACCAGTGCCCCGTCGGAGCTATCTCCGAAGGTGACATCTACAAGATTGATCCCGACACTTGCGCTAGCTGTGGTACTTGCGCTGACGCTTGCCCCACTGGAGCTATCGTAGAAGCTTAATACACTCAGATGTAGCTACAGAAGAAGCCTCGCAATCCTGCGGGGCTTTTTCTTTTTCCCAAGAATCGGTCAGGCCATTCTGGCGGCTGCCTTCGTTGGGGGATTTCTTTAGTTTTTACTGGTTGTCGTATTTCTGCACTTCGTCGTGGAAGAACTCAAGTTGCACACCCGCTTGGGCAAAGAGCTCCTCACTCTCCGCTCCGGCGTGGTATTTACGCTCGCAGACTACCCGTTTGATACCACAGTTGATAATAAGCATTGCGCATGTGCGGCAAGGGGTCATGCGACAATAGAGGGTGGCCCCGTCCAACGCGATGCCACGGCGGGCGGCTTGGCAGATGGCATTCTGCTCAGCATGAACGGTACGCACGCAATGGGTGGTAATGTTGCCATCCTCGTCGATGGATTTGCGGAAGAGGTGTCCCACTTCGTCGCAATGGGGCAGACCTGAGGGGGAACCCACATAGCCCGACACTAGCAGTTGACGGTCTTTGACAATAACGCAGCCGCTACGGCCACGATCGCAGGTGGCACGTTTGGAGACGGTGTTGGCCAGTTCCATGAAATACTCATCCCAGCTGGGACGTTGGTAAAGGATTTGTTTCAATACCTCTTGCACTTGTTCATGGAGTTGCTCGATGGTGCCGCCATTGTCAAAACGGTAGTCGGCATGTGCTATACAATAACCCAGATTCTGCTTGTTGGGGTCGTCGTTATCCATCTCGCGTTGCTCGTTGGCCAGGAAGGTGGCATAGTCGATGTGGTCGGTCTCGCTGCCCCTGATTACCACGCGGTCGTAACGCACCTTGGGGTCGGCATCCACGGCAAAGAGGTAGAAATTGGGCTTATTCCTTAGGGCTTCTACTTCACCTGGAGTACGGATGCTCTCGATGATGCAGTTCTTGCCCGAAGTCTGTGCCTGGGCATATAGCTGCTCCACAATCCAAGAGGGGCTATGTTGGGCACGGAGGTCGTTGCCCACAAGGGTCATGCTGTCGCGGTTGACAGGCATGCCTCGACGCTCTATTTCCTCGATGAGAAAGGCACGTACAGAGTAGTGGACAAAACCTTTTTTTTGAATCAGATAGTCCACTATGGTGCCTTTGCCGGCGCCCAAAGTGCCTGTAATTCCTATGGTAATCATTACACTTTGTATTTATAATCCAACTTGGACAGCTCTTCGTTAGCCTTGACAATTTTTTTCTTGAGGCCTTGCTTGTAGGCGAGGACTTTTTCTTGCAAGGCAGGGTTGTTGACGGCCATAATCTGCAACGCCAATACGGCTGCATTCTGGGCTCCATTGATGGCCACGGTGGCTACGGGGATTCCCGGAGGCATCTGCAGGATGGCAAAGGTGGCATCCAGACCTTCTAAGACGCTGCCCTTGATAGGCACCCCGATGACGGGTAGGGGAGTCTCGGCAGCGATGACGCCAGGAAGGGCGGCAGCCATACCGGCTCCGGCAATAATCACTTGGATTCCTCGTTTGTGGGCGTTGCGGGCAAAGTCGGACACTTCGGCTGGGGTACGGTGGGCCGACAGGGCATTCACCTCAAACGGAATCTCCATTTCTTCTAAAAACTGACAGGCTTTCTCCATGACCGGCAGGTCGCTGGTGCTGCCCATGATGATACTAACTAATGGATTCATATTTCTCTTATATATTTTCAATTCTAATAACAGGCATGGGTGTCTTGGAACGGGGTTGACCCTCTTCGCCTCGGTATATCTGCCAAGCTCGGAGAATCACGTCTGGTTTGGCACCCTCATATAGCACCATGTATACTGCCTGGGCGATAGGCATCTCTACGCCCAACTTCTTACGGATGTTCTCCAAGCTCTTGACAGCATAGTAACCTTCGGCCACCATCTGCATCTCAAGCATGGCAGACTTGACGCTGTAGCCCATGCCTATCATGGTGCCCAGCGTGCGGTTGCGGCTAAACTGCGAATAGCAGGTCACCAGCAGGTCTCCTAAGAATGGTGGAAGCAGCTCCGAGGTCATTTTCAGTTCTCTGTCGGGCTGCATCAGGTGGTAAAAAAGCTGCATTTCAGCCATAGAGTAACTCACCAGCACAGCCATCAGATTATCACCTCCTCCTATTCCTTTGCAGAAACCAGCAGCTACGGCATAGACATTCTTCAATGCTGAGGCAAACTGGATGCCGCGCAAATCTTCGGAGAGACTCAGGTTGATATAGCGGCAGCGGAGCTGGCTACGTACCGTCTCGGCCAACTGGTGGTTCTGCGAAGCTACTGTCAAAAAAGTGAGTTTCTCGCGGGCAATCTCCTCGGCATGGGTGGGCCCGCTGATGACACAAACGTGGTCGTTGGGAACCTGGTAGACATGCTCCAAGTAATCGGTAACCACCTCGTCGGAATAAGAAATGAATCCCTTGATGGCAGAAACCAGGTATCGAGTTCGTAAAAGAGCTGGGTCTACCGACTGGAGAGCGTCATGAAGGTAGGCAGTGGGAATGACCAAGTAGACGTACTCGCACTTTTCCACCACCTCTTGGGCAGTCTCTACCACGGTGATGTGTTCCATGTTGAAAGCCACCTCGCCCAAATATCGATTATTGCGGCCTCGTGAGGCCAAGGTCTTCCTGATTTCAGGCTCTCGTACAAACCAGCACACGTGTGCATCGGGTTGTTCCAAGAGCAGTTTTACAATTGCTGTGGCCATCGAGCCACTACCAAGGACTCCTATCATATTACCATAGTATTAAGAAACTGTTTAGTGTTAGTTCTCAGTTCTTCTCATAGAACTAAATGGTATCTTTCCCTTCTCCTTTTCAGAGGAATTATTATAGTTATTTGAGATTCTTTAAGATTTCGAGGGTGAGATTCCAGAACATCTCAACAGTCTTGATTTCAATCTTCTCGCCGGGGGCATGCACACCGCGGAGGGTGGGACCATAGCTAATCATATCCATCTTGGGATATTTCTCACCAATCAGGCCGCACTCTAAACCAGCATGGATGGCGCGGACAATGGGGTCGTGGCCGAACATGCGCTTGTAGGTCTCCACGCCCACTTTCAGCACCTTACTATCGGGGTTGGGTGTCCAGCCGGGGTAGCCGTCGCTGTGGCTGACATGAGCTCCTATCATGCGGAAGGTGGACTCTATCTTCTGGGCGGCAGCCAATTTGGCACTCTCCACCGAGCTTCGCTGACTGGTGCAGATGTGTATTTGCTTGTTATCCATCTTTACCGAGGCAAGGTTGGTGGAGGTTTCCACAAAGTTCTCAATTTCACGGCTCATGGCTAGCACACCATGGGCGCAGGCAAAGAGTGCGTCGAGCAGGTTGTGGTGTGTCTTTTCATCAATCAAGCAGGAAGGCATCTCGGTCTTTACCAACTCTATTGTCAAACCGGGCTCGGTGCTGCGGAACTCAAACTGCAGATTGGTGGCGAAAGTCTCCACTATTTCTTTCAGTTCAGATACATGCTCGGGCAGTACCACAATATCGGCCCAAGCTTCGCGGGCGATGGCATTGCGCAGGTTGCCACCATCGATGCGGGCAAGACCGATTTTGCATTTCTCTGTTGCGTTCCAAAGAATACGGTTGAGTAGTTTGTTGGCGTTGCCACGACCTTTGTTGATGTCGTCACCGCTGTGACCACCTTGCAGTCCGTAAACACGGATTCGAAAAGCCGCTACTCCCGAAGGGACAGGACGCGTAGTATAGTCGATGTCGGCCACGGTGTCGATGCCGCCGGCACAGCCAATGCAGTATTCTCCCTCATCCTCATCGTCGAAGTTGAGCAGTATGTTGCTCTTCAGCCAGTCGGTGTGGAGGTTGCTGGCACCCGTGAGGCCGGTCTCCTCATCCACGGTGAAGAGGCATTCCAGCGGACCATGCTGGATGCTCTTGTCGTCCAAAATGGCCAAAGCAGCGGCTACGCCGATGCCATCGTCAGCGCCCAAAGTAGTGCCGTTGCCCACCAACCAGCCATCTTCCACATAGGCTTCGATGCCTTGGGTGAAGAAATCAAACTGTTTGTCGCCATTCTTCTCGCACACCATGTCCATGTGGGCCTGCAGGCATACCCCGGGGGCATTCTCGTAGCCTTGGTAGGCGGGTTTGCGAATCAGCACGTTGCCCACTTCGTCGGCGAGGGTCTCATAGCCGTGGTCATGACCGAATTTTTGTAAGTATGCCGAAACCTTCTCTTCGTGCTTGGAAGGTCTGGAAATGTTCATCAGTTCACCGAAATGCTGCCACACTTTGGCAGGTTGTAGATTTATCAAAGCATTGTTCATATAATGTCGGTATTAGTTATTTGCGTTTATTTGTCTTTCGATATTTTCTCTTCTAGTATTAGTATGTGAGCAGGTCGGGTTAAAAGTGGTGCGGCTTTACATCACCACAACTTTTTGTCCCATCTGGTTGCCCACGCGTACAACATAGATTCCTCGGTTCACCGCCGTGCTCCATTCCGCCCTTTGGCGACTGTCACGATGAGCCACTATGCGTCCCATCAGGTCATAAATGGCCACCACGCTATTCTCGCACCCTTTCACCACGATACGGCCAGCTTCGCTATAGACAATGGCGGTGGCGGATTCAAGGGTACGGATTCCCGAAGGGTCATAGCCGTGGTAGCTGGTGTCGGGCTCCAAGCCTATGATGGCACCATGCCATTGGGTGAAATCGCTGTTGTTGGGTCTCATGGCATCCAGTTTGAAAAAACCGTCGGCAGATCCATTCCAACCCCAGTTGATGTGGAATAGGTTGGAGTCGATAGCATCGGAGAAATAGCCGTCGAGAATATAGCCATGGCCCGAAGTACCGCTATGGCCGTCATCGCTGTCGTCCTTGGCCCAGCCGGCATAGTAGATAGGCATGCTGTCGGCCAAGCTATTGTAGAGCATCTGCAACCAAAGGCTGTCACTATGCACCGAGTCGCGCATGCCGGCATAGCTGAACTTATATCCAAAATGGCGCGGAATACGGGTGTCGGCCCCCACCGTGGCAGAGAGGTGCAGGCTGGTGTCGTAGGTGGCATATTCTGGCAGCGACCAGCAACCGCTCCCGTCCAGGCCGTAATTCATGTCCAATGACACACCCAAATGGTAGAGAAGGGTGGAAATGGCATTGACAACGGAGTCGGGGCTGTTGATGACGGCATAGTTATCCATGTGTTTCCAGTCGTAGTAGGTATGTTCGAAGTCGGCCGACTGCTCGCCCCATTGCCAGTTGCCATAGGCGGCAGGATTGTCGGCCCCATTATAGGAATGTTGGCCGAAACCGTGCACGGGGTAGTCCCAATAGTTCATAATCATGCCAAAAGCAGTGGCCACACAACCTGTCACCGAGCCACCCGGACACCGGCGGTTGTAGGGGTCGCTTTGTCCCCAAACCATGCCACCCAGCAGGCGGTTGATGATGTCGTTGTATAGGTCTCCCTTTGCCTCAAAACGTTGTACAGCCTCGTTGATAGCCTTGCCGCTGGCCAACTGTTCCCACTTGTGCTGCAGGACCTTGCTGGCGCAGGTGCCAGCCTCTTGGGCTGAGGCTATCTGATGGCTGTACTGCTCTAAATGAAAGCGCACAGCAGGATTCATCTCCAAGGCCCCCTCATCGGAGAAAGCTAGGACGGGGGCGGCTGCGTCGTCGCCACTCACCACCACAAAGCCTTCACGGTTGCCATCGGCAATAGCATAATTGAACACATAGATATGGGATATGCCCACCTCGGCGGTCACATCTTTCAGTAGGCATTCGGCATTGGGGTTCATCCTTGCCTTGTTTTGCTGCGACAGTTCCCAACTGTAGAGCTTGGCTGCTGTCAGGGCCACCTGATGCGCACGCTGTGCGTCCACAGGGGCCGCCATCGTAGCCATCGAGACCAGAACTGCCAACAATACGACTGATAACTTTTTCATAAACGATAGTTTTTTATTTAAAATAAGAGACACCGCTCTCGAAGATTTCTTGGTCTTGTTCTCCATAGATATTCAGGTAGGTGCCTTCGCGGCGACGTTCGCTGTGAGCCATCTTACCCAGCACACGGCCGTCAGGACTGGTGATGCCTTCAATGGCCATGTAGGAGCCGTTCATGTTGTAGGGTACTTCCATGGTCACTTTTCCTTCGAGGTCGACATACTGGGTGGCCACTTGGCCGTTGGCAAAGAGTTGGTCGAGGCATGCCTGCGGTGCCACAAAACGGCCCTCACCGTGTGAAATGGGCACCACATAGTTCTTGCCCAACTCGGCCTTACGCAGCCAAGGTGAGAGGTTGCTCACCACCTGGGTGTTGGCTATCATGCTTTGGTGGCGACCAATGGTGTTGAAGGTCAGGGTGGGGGAGTCGGCCTGTTGCTGGCAGATTTCGCCATAAGGCACCAGGCCCAGTTTTACCAAAGCCTGGAAACCGTTGCAAATGCCCAGCATAAGTCCGTCGCGCTCTTTCAGCATCTGCATCACCGCATCGGCAATCTGTGGATTGCGGAAGACGCTGGTGATGAACTTGGCGCTGCCTTCAGGTTCGTCGCCTGCCGAGAAACCGCCGGGAATCATCACCATCTGACTTTCGTTGATGGCTTTGGCGTAGGCTGCCACACTCTCAGTAATCTGGCTGGCATTCTGGTTGCGGAAAACCAAGGTCTCCACCTCGGCACCTGCACGCAGAAAGGCACGGGCAGAGTCATATTCGCAGTTAGTGCCCGGGAAAACGGGAATGAATACCTTGGGTTTGGCCACCCTGTTCCGGCTATGCATCACATTTTTTGCTTTGAAAAGTTTGGGCTCTTCAAAGTTCTTCACTTCGGAACGGCTCTTTGTGGGGAAGATGTCTTCCAACGTGTTAGTCCACGACTGTAACATCTCGTCCATGGCTATTACCTCACCGGCCACCTCAAAGGTGCCCTTGTCAGTCACGCGGCCAATCTTGCGGGCCACGGCGGGCAGGTCGCCACAGTTGGCCACTTCCACCACAATGGCTCCATATTTCTTTTCAAACAATTCTTCGGTCTCAAATTTACCATCGAAGACAACACCCAGGCGGTTGCCAAAGGCCATCTTGCTGACAGCCTCGGCTATGCCGCCGAAACCTACAGCGTAAGCCGACTGCACCGCACCACGGTCAACGGCATGGTAGAGGGCACCATACATGGCCATCAGTTGCTTATAGTTGGGCATACCCATCTTGTCGGGTTTGATTTCCAACAGATAGAGGTAGTTGCCAGCCTTTTTCAACTCGGGGGTGACCACTTGGTGGATATTGCCGATGCCCACGGCAAAACTGCACAGCGTGGGAGGTACGTCGATGTCGTTGAAGGTGCCACTCATGGAGTCTTTGCCTCCAATGGCAGGCAACTTCAGTCCCATTTGGGCACTATAGGCACCCAGCAAGGCTGTTAAGGGCTGCCCCCAACGGTAAGGATCTTTGCCCAGTTTCTTGAAATATTCTTGGAAGGTGAGGCGGATGCGGTTGACATCGCCACCGGCCGCAGCCACTTTGGCCACGGAGTCCACCACGGCGTAAACGGCACCATGGAAGGGGCTCCAACTACTCAGGTAGGGGTCGAAACCATAGCTCATGATGGTCACGGTGTCGCAATGGGCTTCTAAAGTGGGCAGCATGCCTATCATGCTTTGGGTAGGTGTCATCTGGGTCTTGCCACCATAGGGCATCACCACGCTGCCTGCCCCAATAGTGCTGTCGAACATCTCCACCAGACCTTTTTGCGAGCAGACATTCAGGTCGGCGAGGTTCTTCAGCCAACGCTCTTTGACAGTTGCGGTGGCGGTGGTGGCACTCTTGGCATTCTCCCCTTCGGGCATAGCCACGTTGACTTTGGTCTCCTGGTGGGCACCATTGGTGTCGATAAAGCGGCGGCTCAGATTCACCACCTCTTTGCCACGCCAGCTGATGACCATGCGGGGTTCTTCCGTCACTTTGGCTACCGCCACGGCCTCGAGGTTCTCCTCGTCGGCATAACGTAACATTTGGTCAACGTCCTTGGGGTCTACCACGATGGCCATGCGTTCCTGACTTTCGCTAATGGACAGCTCGGTTCCGTCCAAGCCGGCATATTTCTTAGGCACCTTGTCGAGGTCAATCTGAAGACCGTCGGCCAACTCGCCAATGGCCACGCTGACACCACCTGCGCCAAAGTCGTTGCATTTCTTTATCAGACTCGAGACCTCTTCACGGCGGAAAAGTCGTTGGATTTTTCTTTCGGTGGGAGCATTACCTTTCTGCACCTCGGCACCACAGGTGGTCAGCGAGGCGGTGTTGTGGGCCTTGGAGGCTCCGGTGGCGCCGCCACAGCCGTCGCGGCCGGTGCGGCCACCCAGCAGGATGATGACATCGCCGGGATCGCTGGTCAGACGCTTCACCTGGCGGCGCGGGGCTGCGGCCACCACAGCACCTATCTCCATGCGCTTGGCTACATAGTTGGGGTGATAGATCTCATTCACCAATCCTGTGGCCAGGCCAATCTGGTTGCCATAACTGCTGTAACCATGGGCCGCTGTGGTGACAATCTTGCGCTGGGGCAGTTTGCCGGTAAGGGTTTCGCTCATGGGACGTGTGGGGTCTGCAGCACCTGTCACACGCATGGCCTGATAAACGTAGGTACGGCCACTCAGCGGGTCGCGGATGCAGCCGCCCAAGCAGGTGGCAGCACCGCCAAAGGGTTCAATCTCAGTGGGGTGGTTGTGAGTCTCATTCTTGAAATTGATGAGCCATTCCTCGGTCTGGCCGTTCATCTTCACTGGCACCACAATGCTGCAAGCGTTTATTTCGTCACTCACCTCTTGGTCGTCCAGCAGTCCCATCTTGCGGATGCGTTTGGCGGCCAAGGTGCCAATGTCCATCAGGCACACAAACTTGTCGTCGCGGCCCACATACTGGTCCTTGTGGTCAGCCAGATATTGTTGGAATGCACACTCAATCAAGGGTTTGTAATAGCCTTCGTCAAATTCCACGTCCGTCAACTCGGTAGCGAAAGTGGTGTGGCGGCAATGGTCGCTCCAGTAGGTGTCCAGCACGCGTATCTCCGTCATACTAGGGTCGCGATGCTCTTCATCGCGGAAGTAACGCTGGATATGTTGGAAGTCGGCAAAAGTCATGGCCAGTCCTAGCGATTCATAAAGCTCCTTCAACTCGGCCTCTGCCATTTCTATAAAGCCTTCGAAAATATGCACATCGGCGGGCTCGTCATAGTGCTCCACCAGCGTCTCAGGCTTGGGAGCGTCAGTAACACGGCTGTCCACCGGATTAACACAGTTCTTCACCACGGCCTGGCGTTGCTCTTCGGTGAGGGTACCGCTGATGACATAGGTGGTGGCGGAACGGATGATGGGCTGCTCAGCGGGGTTGAGCAGACAGACACATTGCTCTGCCGAGTCGGCCCGCTGGTCGAACTGGCCGGGCAAATATTCCACCGTGAAGACGAAGTCGTCCTCCTGTTTTGGGAAGGTCTCTTCATAGATGTCGTCCACGGGAGGCTCCGAGAAAACGGTCATCTTGGCCTTCTCGAATGTCTCGTCAGAGAGGTTCTCTATATCGTAGCGCATCAACACACGAACATTGTCAACCTCGATGCCAAGATATGCTGACATCTCCTCTTTCAGCTCCTTTGCCTTGATGGCAAAGTCGGCCTTTTTTTCCACGAAAATTCTTCTAATCATATATCTTTATGTTTATTTTTTTCTATTGCATTTTTTTTCAGTCGTCCTACTTCTCTCCCCAACCCCAGCCTTTGGGATTCTTTGCATGGATGGGTTTGAAGAATGCGAGCATCTGCTCCACGTCGGCATCAAAATCGCCCGAAGGGTAGATGGTCGGCCCATAGCCCATCGTCTTGGTCTTGAAGTCCATATAGCCCAACACGATAGGCACTTCTGCCCGCATGGCAATCTCATAAAATCCTCTATGCAAACGCTTTACTGCCTTGCGTGTGCCTTCGGGTGTGATGACGATACAAGCATCCTGCTCCCGCTTCAGTACCTCCACGGCTTTCTCCACCAGATTGTTGTGGCGGTTGCCACGGTCCACAGCCACGGCACCTACCCGGCGCATGAACCAGTTGGTGAAGATGTTGAAGAATTCTTTCTTGATAAAGATACGGGGTTTTGCCCCGGCCTTGAACAACATGGCGGGCCCCACAAAGAAGTCGGCTATGCTGGTATGGGGTGCCACAGCAACCACACAATGCAACACCTCCGGACGCTCTTTCACATCAATCGGGTCAAAGTGCCATCCGCACAACTGCACCAGCCATATCCAAATCTTTCTCATTATTAATTATATATAAATATGTCTTTCTATAATTAAAACAATAAACCAATATGCAAATATACAAAAAAAATCTTAAAACACACAAAAAACCTAACTTTTAACAATAAATAATCCCACATTCCTCTGCCTTCCCAACCGTTGCATTTTGCCCCACCAACGGTGGTTTCGATCCCATTCGATTTACATTATCCCTTCCCTCACTTTATGTAAAAAAGCGGTCCTGCCCTTACTAATCCAAAAAAAACATGTACCTTTGCATTCTCAAATACAAAACAAACAGCTTATGCAAATCTCCAACGACCACCTCGCCCTTACCGTCGCCCATCGGGGTGCCGAGCCTGTCTCCCTCCTTTTCAATGGACGGGAATGCCTTTGGCAAGGCAATCCCTCTTTTTGGAAACGTCATGCTCCCATTCTTTTCCCCATCGTGGGCAAGGTGTATGATAATACCTATCGTGTTGGCTCTCAGGAGTTCCACCTCTCGCAGCACGGCTTTGCCCGCGACAGCGATTTCGACCTCGTCCACCAAACTTCCACCACTCTCACTTTCAGCCTTCAAAGTAATGCTGCCACACTCCAGAGCTATCCCTATCCTTTCCACCTCACGGCCCACTATCAGCTCTCTGGCAATCAGCTCCTTTGCCAATGGGTGGTGGAGAATCCCGCCGACCAAGAGATGTACTTCATGATAGGAGCCCATCCGGCCTTCAACTACCCCCTCTTCCATCCCGATGACCCTGTCCATGGCTTCCTCCAGTTTTTCCGTCACAACCAGCCCGTCAACACTCTCACCGTCACCCAATTGGGCCAGCAAGGCTATGCCCTGCCCAACACCGTTGAACTGCCGCTTGCCGACGGTCTCTTACCGCTAACCCCCGGTACCTTCCGCCATGATGCTTTGGTTGTTGAGGGTTGTCAAGCCGACCGTGTGGTGATGCTCGACAAGCAGCGTCAGCCCTTCCTCCAGGTCTCTTTCGATGCTCCCCTTTTCGGTCTCTGGTCCCCCGTCAATGCCCCCTTCTGTTGCATCGAACCATGGTACGGCCGCACCGATGCCGAAGGCTTCTCGGGCTCCATCCAACAGCGGCAACACATTCAGCACCTCGCCCCCCATGCTTCTTTCACCTTCAGCCACACCCTCACCTTCCTTGCGTAGCATATCCTTCTAAACAATAAAGGCCCCTTCTATTTAGATGCATGCAATCAAAAGTCTCTAATTCCCTAATTTTTGATTAATAGAAATCCCCTTAATAACAAAATAATGAATAAACTCATCACCCTCCTCGCCGTGCCGCTTTTCCTCGCCTTCGGCATCGTTCAGCCAGACAAATATGTCCCCGACACAAAACACTACCTCAAATTCATCTCCTTCAACATCCGCCTTGGCAGCGATTGGTCCAAAGGGCAGGATGGTGAGTATTGTTGGGACAACCGCAAAGCTACCGTTGTCCGCATGATACGGCAGGAGAACCCCGATGCCATCGGCCTTCAGGAGGTGTTACCCAACCAGCTGGCTTATCTCGACAGCGCTTTGCCCGACTACCAGCGTTACGGCATTGGCCGCGAAGATGGCAAGAGCCGAGGCGAACACATGGCCATCTTCCTCAAAAAAGACCGACTCGAGCTGGTCAAATGTGGAACCTACTGGCTCAGCCAAACGCCCGACAGCGTCAGCATGGGGTGGGATGCAGGCTGCCATCGCACCGTCACCATGGTTGTCCTCAAGGACAAGACGACCCAGCGCCAGATGCTTTATATGAACACCCATCTCGACCACATGGGTCGTGTGGCACGTGCCGAATCCACCAAATTGTTGGCCCGTCTGGCCAACCAGTGGGCCACAGCCGACATGCCCATCCTTATCGGTGGCGACATGAACACCACCGACAACGACACCATCTTCAACTCCTTCCATAGCATCAAGTTGGAGAACTGCCGCATCCTTGCCCCTGTCACCGATACTGCCAATACCTACAATGCTTTCGGCAAGGGCGCTCCCTGTCGCATCGACCACTTCTTCCAGCGTGGTCTTACCCTCCGTTCTTTCCGCACCCTCAACAGCGACTACGGCATCCCCTACATCTCCGACCATTACCCTGTTGAGCTCATTTTTCATTATTAGCAACTGATTCCGCCCACGGTGCATTTCTGTACGTCGGCAAAGACAAATCAGTTTCATAAATTCCCCTTATAGCTTCAATTATAGCCCTTTATCTCAAAGAAAATGTCCAACAAGAATAGTTATCCCAGCGTCATGTACGGCCCTCCAGAGATGTTTTTCGAGAAGAAATACCAGGCCGAAGAGGAGCTCGACCGCATCTATGTCGTTGCCGCCATCTTTGTTAGAGAAAATCCTCAGGATTCCACACCCCAAATTCTTGCCTGCCAACGCGGCTATGGCAAGTGGAAGGGTTGGTGGGAGTTTCCTGGCGGCAAGATAGAGCCTGGCGAGAGCGACCAGGAGGCCCTCTGTCGCGAAATACTGGAGGAGATGGAGACCGACATCCAAATCCTCCGCTACTACGACACCCTCAACTACCGTTATGACGATTTCCTCATGACTATGCACCTATACCTCTGCAAGCTGGACGGCGACCAGTTTGTCCTCAACGACCACAGCGAGGCCCGCTGGCTTGACCAGCACAACCTTGACACCGTCCGATGGCTTCCTGCCGACATCGAGCTCGTCTCTCGATGGGGCTCACAAGGATTTGATTTTTAGTTCCTCACTCAGGCCCACCGTCATAGCCATTGACTTTCACTCAGGCCACACAATAAAAAAGTTGGTTTGACGTTTTTTATAATTATTGAATATTGTTAAACAAAAAAGACAAAATGAAGAAAATTAAACTCCTGATGTTCTGCACGGTGGCCGCATTCATGTTCTTCGCGGCCTGCGGCAAAGAAGAAGGCGGAGATGTGAATCCTACTGACACTACTCCTGTGGTTCCCGATGTACCCGATGTGGTAGAGGACAATATCTACCAGTTCAAGGTCCTCGACGGCAACGGCGACTCTGTCTCCCTCAAGGACTACAAGGACCAAGTGCTTCTGGTGGTCAACACCGCCACCCAATGTGGTTACACTCCTCAGTACACGCAACTACAACACATTTACGAGACCTATAAGGACCAGGGTTTTGTTGTCCTCGACTTTCCCTGCAACCAGTTCGGTGGTCAGGCTCCTGGCAGCTACGACGACATCCACGATTTCTGCACCAGCCGCTATGGCATCACCTTCCCCCAGTTTGCCAAAATCGATGTGAATGGTAACAATGCCTCGCCCCTTTATGTATGGCTGAAGGAGAAAAAACCGGGTGCTATCCGTTGGAATTTCACTAAGTTCCTCATTGACCGCCAGGGCAATGTGGTCCGCCGATTCGAACCCGAAAACGCCATGTCCACAGTCGAAGCAGCTGTCCGCAAATTAGTCGAAGAGCAGTAAGTTATTCTGCCATTGCCCCGCAATACTCGGTGGATTCGGATTTATTCGAGTCTTCCGAGTTTTTATTATTTTTCATTATTTTTCTTTTATTTTTAAATATTTGTGTATATTTGCAATCTAAATATCGCCTGTTGTCGGCAGAGGTGGCAGCGTTGCCAGCGTGTCTTCATCTGCCTCGTCGACAGCCGATTGCTTTGCATTAATAGTAATTATAATATACAATATCATGAAATTAGACGGAAGACGTGAAAGCAGCCATGTCGAAGACCGTAGAGGTATGTCGACTAAATCAAAAGCCGGTTTGGGCATCGGCGGTACGCTCATTGTGGTAGTCCTCGCTCTCCTTTTTGGCGGCAATCCCTCTCAGGTGCTCCAGCAGGTGGCCGGCACGGGCTCACAAGTGGTTACCGAAAATAGCAACCGCGAGTTCACCGCTGAGGAACAGGAACTTGCTACCTTCGCCAGCCAGATTTTCGCTGGCACCGAGGATGTGTGGACCTCCATCTTCAGGCAGATGGGACGCACCTATGAGCCTCCCACCCTCGTTCTCTATTCCGGTGCCGTCTCCTCCGGTTGCGGCAACGCCACCTCCGAGTCGGGTCCCTTCTATTGCTCTGCCGACCAGAAGGTCTATATTGACCTCGATTTCTTCATGACCATGAAGCAGACGCTTGGGGCCGACGGCGATTTCGCCTATGCCTATGTCATCGCCCACGAGGTGGGTCACCATGTGCAGTATTTACTGGGCACCCTCAACCAGGCCCACCAGCAGATGGCGCAATCCAATGAGAAACTCTCCAACCAAATTAGTGTCCGTTTGGAGCTTCAGGCCGACTTCTATGCCGGCGTGTGGGCCTATAACGACAACAAAATGTTCGGCTCTCTCGAAGAGGGCGACATTCAGGAAGCCCTCGATGCCGCCTCTAAGATTGGCGACGACTACCTGCAGAAGAAAGCCCGCGGCTACTCTGTCCCCGAGTCTTTCAACCACGGCACCTCCGCCCAACGTTACAAATGGCTGAAGAAGGGCCTCACTACCGGCGATATCCGCAACGGCGACACCTTCTCTCCCGCTTATGCAAGTCTTTGATTTGGGTCCCTCCAAGAAAAAAATCTTGCTATTTTGTCAAAACTTCGTATCTTTGCACGCTGAATAATAGATAATAAAAAACTAAATACAATATCTAACATGAAGAAAATCTTAGCTATCGCTTTGCTGCTCGCCGTCATGGGCGGCGCTATGGCCCAGAATGAAGGCACGAGAGAGTATGTCTCGGCATTGATTACTTTCAATGACACGACCATGCTGCCTCAGGATTCTCTCAACAAGTATGGTGTAGTCCTCCAGACCCGTTCCGGTCGTATGGCCACTGCTCTTATCGACGCCAACAAATACCAGTCGTTCCTCAACGCCAACCTCGTTGAGCGTGTCCAGCCCTCCACCCGCGTCTTCCTCCGCGATGAACAAATCAATGCTACCGAAGAAAAGCACGAATGCTGCAAGCACGGCAACAAGAACGTCCGTCAAAACCTTATCCCCCAGCAGGAAATCCTCAATGCCGATGCTGAAGGTTGGTATGTGGGTATGCTCCTTGGTGGCTCCAGCAACCGCATCAACGTTGAGTCTGCCCGTTGGGGTGGCACCTGGTACATGGGTCGCGGCATCAACATCGAGGCCCGCGTGGGTTATCAGTTCAACCAGTGGCTGGGTGTCCGCAGCGGCCTCAACCTGCTCTCCAAGAACTACTACACCCGTCTCGACGTGGTTTATAACGATGTCACCAACACCTATGCCACCACCTACAACAACCTCTACCTCCAGCTTCCCCTCATGGCCGACTTCTCTATCGGTGGTGAGGCTTGCCGCATCAACTTCATGTTTGGCGGCTACGGCGCTTACTGGCTGTCTCAGTGGCGTAATGGCTATGTCTATGTGGCTGACGACCCCCGTCCTTTCGCCGGCGACACCTATTCCTTCATCGAAGGTTCTGACCGCCGCTTCGACGCTGGCCTTGCTGGCGGCATCGGACTCTCCCTCCGTGTGGCTCCCGACTGGATGCTCCATTTCGAGGGCAACTATTACCATGGCCTTATCAGCACCGCCAAAGACTATAAGACCTACAACCGCACCTGGACTTTCGGACTCGGCGTAACCTATCATTTCTGATATAATAAATAGTTTATAGTTTTTTTTATCAAGGGTGTCGGCTTCGCGCCGCCACCCTTTCTTGTTTCAAATCACCCACTCCAATCCCATGAATCCAATCGACGACAATACCATCTTGGTGGATGAGCCTGTCTTCCCCTCTTTTCTCAACCATCGTGTTCCCGACAGTCACAAAGGCACTTTCGGACACGCCCTCCTCATTGCTGGCAGCTATGGCAAAATGGGGGCTGCCGTTCTTGCCGCCCGGGCCTGCCTCCGGTCGGGGGTCGGTTTGCTCACCGTCCATGTGCCTCGCCACGGCGTGGATGTCATGCAGGTTGCCGTGCCCGAAGCCATGGTCTCCATCGATGACGATGACACCCATTTCACCCGCCTCTTCACCGCCGCCGACCTCCAACGCTACGATGCCGTGGCCGTTGGCCCCGGATTGGGAACCAACAGCCAGCTGCCTCTTCGCAGCCTTCTCGAAGCTTCGCAGCTCAAACCCCTGGTCCTCGATGCCGACGCCCTCAACATGCTCTCGCAGATGGAAGACCGCCTCCAGCTCCTTCGGCAGCACTCCCTTCGCGCTGCCACTGTCCTCACACCCCATGCCAAGGAATTTGAGCGCCTTTTCGGCCCTTTTGACAGCCCCGAGCAGCGTCTGCAGGCTCAGCGTCAGCTCAGTGCCGACACGGGCGCTGTCATCGTCTATAAAGGCCACCGCACCCAGACTACGGGCAGAGGAGGTGAATTGTATGTCAATACCACCGGCAACCCTGGCATGGCAACTGCCGGCAGCGGCGACGTCCTTACCGGCATTTTATTAGCGATTTTTGCACAAAATAAACTAAATCAAATAGATGCAGAAATGTGCGCCACTTTGGGGGTCTGGCTACATGGCAAATCTGGCGATTTTGCGCTGCTCAACCAGTCTCAATGCAGCCTTGTTGCGGGTGATATAGTAAAAAATTTAATGTATGTAACTTGTTGATTATTTGTATTGTAATATTGTTTTCGAAAACTTTTTTCAAAAAAAATTTGGCTGATTCAAAAAAAGTGTGTATTTTTGCAACCGCTTTCGAGGGGAAAGCAAGACAAAATCTTCCTCAATAGCTCAGTTGGTTAGAGCACCTGACTGTTAATCAGGGGGTCGCAGGTTCAAGTCCTGCTTGGGGAGCAAAACAAGAGCCGCAAGAGATTGCGGCTTTTTTTGCATCATAGTTCATTATTGTGTCATGAATACCATTGTCATTACTATCCTTCTTGCCGTGGGCATCGTGGCCCTGCTGATGGCTGGTTTGGGCGTGAAGATGATCGTTAAGAAGAATGGCGAGTTCAAACGCCATTGCAGCAGCATGGACCCCTACACCGGGCAGGGTGCTGGCTGCGTCTGTGCCAAGGCGGCCAACGCCAAGTGCAAGAACGCCGAGCGCTATTCTCCCCTCGAGGTCAACGACAACTTAATGAAAGAAATCTCCGATTAATCCCTTCGCAATGCCCCAGCACAAAAGTTCCAATCCTTCCTCCAAGATAGCCCTCATCACCCTTCTTTATCTCGTCCTGATTGCCCTGGGAGGCTTCATGGTGTTCATCGCACTCAATATGTATCAGCTCCTCGTCATCCGCATCATCATAGGGGCCTCAGGTGTTGTATGGGCTGTCGTGTCTATCTGGTATGTATGGTTCCGTACCGACTATAGCGGGCTTTGGCGCAAGCTGCGCTACCGCCACCAATATAAGGATATTCATAACCTCCGCACCCTCGACCCCGACTACTACGCGCTCTACCAAAAATATCCACATTCCATTCATCGCCACGAGCGTCATTGCATCCACCACGACATCTCGCCCGACGAGATGATCAACACCGCTCTTCAAATACCCGAAGAAGAATGGGCTGCCCGCGAAGAGTTCCGCAACCAGGCTCTTTCCCAATCCAACTCCAAGCCCACACCCTCCGGTCAGCACTTCAAGCTCTAACCCCGCTCCTATTTTGCCAAACAGTCGGGGATGCTCCTGCATTATCCATTGTCATCATCTTTGTCAAGCGATTTCAGGTTAGGATTATTGTATTCCAGAAGGCAAATCTGTATCATTTTTTTGCGTCAGATTACAAATCTGCCGCAATTGAGAACATCCGCCATGACAGGGGATTATAAAATCTGCCACAACTGAGAAAAACACACCATAAGCTGACATTTTAGGTCTTCGAGAGGTGGATAGGAATACAATCAGTCACCTACGGTCATTCCGGTTTTGCAGAGCAGCTCAACCCTAGCTCAACCTCTTTCTTGCTGTCTTCCCGCTTACTCCTTGTTTACTTCTTGCTATTTTATTTTACGACAAACAAAATCTACCCAAGCTATTGCCAAGATTATGGCAGGCAGTTCTAAGCCATGGGGACAACCATCCACTCAGGAAGGGTCTTCCCAACCTTCGTTGTGTCGGATTTGCAATTCGACACTTATTATTATCAGGATTTGCAATCCGTTTCTGTTCTTATCATTCTCATTATTATGTAACTACAACGTCCAACAATCCTTTCTCGTTCGTTGTGTCGGAAACAGAAAGGATTATTGTATTGCAGATTGCAAATCCTTATAATAGTTTTCGTCAGATTACAAATCTGACGAAACAGAAATCTGCCGCAACTGAGGTATTTCTTAATCTGCACTTGATGGATTCGCGCCGACTCCTGCCCCTCAGGTGAGAGGGGCAGGGGCGCGGGAGGGGGCTACTCGACCACCAGTTTCTGGGTGCTGGAGCCCTGGGGGGTGGTGAGGGTGAGGAAGTAGGGGCCGGCGGGGTAGGGCGCCAAGGAGAGGGTGAGCTGCGGGTCGGTGACGGGGAGGGTGATGGTGGTGTCTGAGATAGGGCAGCACCTCTCTCAGCTGCATAAGGGGTGACTTTCCCTGGAATTGGTAGACAGATTTGGGATGGTTAAACTGAATCGGTTTACATTGTTTTGTCCATATCCCTGATCTGGTTTACACCATCACGGATTCGGTTTACACTTTTCGGCTCCTTCACCTGTTTGGGTTTACAAAGTTGAAAGTGGTGTTGCCACCGCGTGGCTCACCGACATGCAATGTCGCCGCGAAAAGGTGCTGCTCACCCCCCACAGGCAACGACAAATACATCCTCGACCTCACCTCCCGCGGCTCTGCCCGGACCTCCACTGGAGGTCCTCTTCTCATCACTCTCACCACCGCCAACGGCAAGACCCACACCCTCCGCCTGCTGAAACAGTCCGAGCTATTTGGAAAGTAATCTCCCACCCAAATCACAAAAAAACGTCCATATCAGAAAAAAAAGTGTAATTTTGCACAGTCAAAACACATTGAAAAGTGTAGTTTTTAACCACCGAAAACTATTGAAAAGTGTAATATACCATGCTGTACAGGAAAATTACATCCTATATTGAAGACTATCTAAAGTCTGATGGGCACAAACTCTTTTACTACGACAACCGCAAGCAGGGCGAGGTAGACTATCTGGTCGACGACTACACGGCCATGAGTGCCCATCCGATTGAAGTCAAGTCGGGCAAGGACTATACCGTACACAGTGCCCTCAATAACCTTCTGAAGAATCCCGATTACAACATCCAGGCAGCCACTGTCATCTCCAACGAACGCGAAATTCGCCAAGACGGCAAGA
>JAEEGI010000486.1_pt1 | contig 122580 bp, 96 predicted proteins | sample 8958751 | NCBI WGS metagenome assembly JAEEGI01 (sample SAMN16246545, study PRJNA631951) | gut metagenome | biome: gut microbiome; feature: rumen; material: KS-attached | host: Bos | place: Iran: Karaj | collected 2018-10
CGGATGTGACCATCGCATATGACATGATGAATGAATATGCCTGTGTCATCTCAGGGTGTGTGAGCATGCATGAGCTCCTTAATACAGGGCTCTTGAAGCTGTCAGCAAGGTCCTTTACGCTTACGCCCTTATACGCCTTCTGTGCGGCGGGAACGTTCTTAACGAAGTCGCCGAGCTTCATGAAATCTCTCGGGCCCATCTTGTCCATCGGTTTGTCGATAGGCATTATCATGCTCTCTGCTCTTGTGACGTTCTCGAAAAACTTCTCGATAACATCCTTATCTTCAGGTGAGAGCTCAAGCATCTCACGCTTTGTTCTTTCCTTGTCTCTCCAGTATGTGATCTCACCGCCGTGTCCCATATACTTGAAGAAGTAATCCTTGGAATACATCTTTACACTGTCATCGAGCATTCCGATCTCGTGCCACAACTCATTCATGGCACTGCCCTTCTTGCTGCACATGAGATAGTTGATGCAGTTGTCGATGTAAACGCCGTCGCGCTTCCATCCGGTAAGTTCTCCGCCTGCAACAGGATTCTTCTCATAAATCTCTGTCGTAAATCCTGAGTTCTGCAGGATAATACCTGCAGTCATTCCGGAGATGCCTGCTCCGACAATGATTACCTTTTTCATTGATTGTTCCCCCTGGGTGTTATTCCGTCCTTAAGACACTTTTGTAAGTATAACACTTTGCCGGGGAATCTTTACGCGCCTGAAAACTTATCCCTTTCTTAAGTAAGACAATTTGTTCCTTACATTACGGGCGATATTCTCAGGAATCCTGTATTGTTTGTCTTCCAGTATCTCTTCGATCCATACGGCCTGCGCTTCAGAAACGCTGCTGTACACGGTACTCGAACGGATCCCGTCTTCAAGCTTGCCATACGGGATATCACCTTTTTGAGGGGTATAAAGCATAAGAATATACGGCACTCTGTCCCAGTATGATTCGTTAACCAGAAGGTTCAGGAGTTTTTTCCTGAGCAGTTCTGAATCAGTCTTTTCGAGCAGTTCATAAATGCGCTTTGCACCATATCTGATCTTAAGACCTGTAATGTTCTCGTATGCCTGTCTTACAACGGAGAGACGTTCATCCGTAAGGAATCTCCAATATATTTCAGAGCAGTCCTTTCCGCTCAAACGCGCCAGCGAACGCAGAGTGTTCCTGACTATGCATGCATCTTCAGATTCCAGATATTTCATCAGAAGCTCAGCATCTTCAGGCTTTCCGGCCTCGCCCAGACCTAAGATGCAGTACCGGTTCTTATCTCCGTCAAGATGCGCAATATAGTATGCTCGGCAATCAAAGTTCCTGTCCTTGATAAGGTAATAACGGACTATCTCGCGTATATTCAATGACGGCGATAAGAGCTTTTCTTCTATGCCGTCCCAGGTCCTGCCTGTCACGGCAAACTTCTTTTCTATTGCGCATCTTTGGACAGCAACGCTCCTGTGGTTTATGAACTCATCAATTTCTTCCACAGGCAAATCGTACTGCTCGATATATGTCTTAATGACATACCTCAGGATCGGATAGTATTTCTCAAAGCTCAGGATATTGCAGACTTCATCCCTGCTGAGTTTTTTGTGATCCAGCAGGAGCCTGTACAAAGCCATTCTTGTTTTCTCATCGTACCTGCATAAAAGATCCTTACTGATGACACCGGGGAATTCATCGATTCGGTCCGTTATCTTTCTCTCCAGATCATTCAGGTAATAATCGACGACCCTCCAGCTTCTCCGGACTTTCTCCAGCGGGACAAGACAGGTTATAACTTCTCCAGGACTGAGCATTGTGACATTTGAACATGCTTTCATTGCAGCATTTCTGACTTCTGGTACCCAGTCTTTCAGACGGAGAAGCAGATATATATACGAAGCAGAATCAGAAGAAAGTTCATTAATGCATTTCTCGCGATAATAGCCATTGGGATGGAAGGTTCCAAGGCGCATTACCCAAAGGTATTCCGCCTCGTAACCGATCTCATTTTTTAGATCGGACGGACTTACCGTTTTCCAGTTAATAAAGTATTCCATGGATGTGTAGCTGCGGAATCTGTCATCTAACTGCATGACCTTTTTAATATTTAAGGTCTTCATGTAATCAGCAACAGTATTGGCAGCTATTGCAACATGTATCATGTTATCGGATGTCAGGCATGAATAAATATATGGGAGCCAGCTATCACAACCTTCATAGAGCTCGGCTACAGCCTTAGCCAATCTCTCGTCTTCGTAAAAGGATCTGACTTCGTAGGTTTTGCCCGTATCAAGATTTCTTCTTCTCAAATCTTCTACGGCGCGATTAATGATTTCTGCAAACTTACTAAACACTGCGATTCAACCCCATATCATTTTTCCTATAGGGTAATTATATCTTCTCTTAACAGATTTAGAAATCGCGCGTTTTACTTCAAAGATTCAATGTTTTTCTTAGCTCCTGGCAAGCCTGCGAAAAGAGAGACTGCGCCTGCTGCAACAAGCAGGACCGAGATAACGGATATCGTAACGACTGCACTTGCGGAAAGCAGATAAATGCCGTAAGAAATTGCTCCCACGATCAATGCAAATACCATTTCAGCGGCCAGATTAAAGAAGCAGTTTAAGTTGCCTCTTAAAGCGCTCAGTTCATCTGACCATACCGTGTAAGGAGATATCGAATCCATGATGACGCCGATCATGGTGGCGATCAGGATGCATACAAAAGATACAAGGATATAAAGCGGCAGCATCACTGTTATCCCAAGGCTTATTGTCACCATCGTGACCGTGATAGCGACAGGGATAAATGTAAACAGGACCGCAATAAGGACCTTGGCCCTGATCTGCTTATCAAGAGGCGCCGGAAGATATTTAAGCATGTCCAGATGTTTTCCTTCGCGTGTGAATGAAGTCGATGCGATCGAGTTTAATCCCGACGCGATAAATGCCATTGCGGTGAAGACTGCAAAAAGTATCACGTGATTTAAAGGTTCGCCGTTTATAAGTCCGTATCTGAATATCTTGAAGAATTCGAATTTGGGTATTTCAAAGATCACGATCAGTGCTGCGGCAGGCCACAGGAGATTTGCATAAACGCAGTTCATACGGTAGGTCATAGTTCTCATAAGGACCTTGAATTCCTTAATGACAAGAGATGCGAATATCTTATGACCGCCTGCTTTGGCAATAGCCTTGCGTGACGCTTTTTTATTGCCGATCACCGCTGCTGCAAAAAGGCCTTTTCGATATGTCAGATGAGCAACAAGAACCGACAGCGCATATAATGCGGCAATGAAGAGCACCGCCCAGATAAGCGGAAGTATCTTGTGATTTACGATTGCCAGAGTCGTCAGATAATTCGTCGGGAATAAAATGTTGCATATCGCTGTAAATTCATTGTCGCTTAAGACAAGCGTATCAAGATAATTGACCATGCTGATCTTTCCGTAGCTCCTGAAAGACAGAAGGAACATAAGCGCAAACGCGACGAACAAAACGAGCGAAGTGTGATAGTAGATATCGGCACGGTTAAGCTTCCTGAGTGCAAGCATCAGAAGCATTGCAAGTATCGAGCAATAGATAAGCGGCAGCAGGAGCGAGCCAAAAAAGCCAACGACCGATGCGATTACCGCTACAGGATGAAGCGCCTGGCTTAAAGGCATGTGATTAAATGACGCGATGAAATACCCGATGTATATCGCGAAAAGCACATTGGACGTCATTACATTCTCGGCCTTGAACGTGTGCCAGAATCTTGCTCTATATAGCGATGCGGGTGTTACCGGGAGCGCCGTCAGAAAGCCGAGATCCGATGAGAAAAACAGGATACTGAACATCAGGGGCATTCCGAATATCATGGCAAATGCCGATATGAGATCTAATTCTGATAACAGCCCATAACTGTTGCCGTTAAACAAATATAGCAGGTCCGTGATGACATAGGTGACGTAGCCCACGATAACAGATATCGGCACCATTATGCCGATAAAAGCGATCATGCCGAAACGGTTATAGATCTTTACCTTCTTCTCGCCGTTCGGCTTGGGCATCTCCAGGTTGGAACTGAAGGCCTTGTAAAGCGCCCTGGTCCTGTTCATCCTTCAATCTCCGCCTTGCCCGTGAGCTTTACGAATATCTCTTCAAGCGTCATTCCGGGATTTAAGATCTTTAAGTAATCGAGTGTTCCTTCGATCACTACTTTTCCGTTGTTGATTATGATTATCCTGTCACAAAGCTGCTCTGCGACTTCCAGCACGTGGGTTGAGAAAAGGACTGCATTTCCCTCTTTGGCGTGTTCCCTCATCATCTGCTTGAGCTCGAATGCCGCAGAAGGATCAAGGCCAGTCATGGGTTCATCCAGGATCCATGCCGGCGGGTTGTGGATAAGCGCGGATATGACCATGAGCTTCTGTCTCATGCCGTGTGAATATTCGCGCATCTGGGTGTTAAGGACTTCGCTCATGCCGAAGCGCTCAGAAAGAGTCTTTATCTTCTCTTTCCTCACGTCCTCTTTAACCTCATACATGTCGGCGATGAAGTTAAGATATTCAAGGCCCGTAAGCTGGATGAGGATGTCGGGATTATCGGCGATATAAGCGAAGGACATTTTCGCTTTTATCGGGTCTTTATTTATATCGGACCCGTTTATTACCGCAGTGCCGGAGGTGGGCTTCAAGATCCCTGCCAGCATCTTGATAACAGTGGTCTTGCCCGCTCCGTTAGGACCTGCAAAACCGACTATCTCGCCGGCCTTGATGTTAAAAGAGATATCATCAACAGCCTTCTTGCCGTTTCCGTAGATCATGGTTAAAGATCTGGCTTCGATCATAAAAGATACCTCCAAGTAACTGAAGTATCTAAATTATATCAGGACATTGTGTACGGACTGTTATCTCAATGTAAAGAGAAGATACTTGAGCGAGTAATACAGCTTGGGATTTACAAGGATCAAAGGCCTTATCTTGTTGTCGGCAAGCATAATGAAGAGGTTGTTGAACACCATTACCGCCGTAAGAAGGATCACAACAGTAAGCAGGATCTTAAACGCCTTGTCATAAGAAGACCTTGCGCTCATCCTGAAAAGTGCGATTAGCACAAGCACAGCCGCCATCGCGGTGAACATCGCAAAATCCATCTGATATCTTAACGTGATACCTGTCTTCTCGATATCAAGGATAAGGAGTGCCAGCGCGAATATAAGCGAGCATACTGCGAAGTAATAGCTCTTCATGTCTTTTAATTCAGCTTTGCACTTCCTTAAGAACACGATGGCAAGGCATACCGGGCACAGCGCGAAATATCCGCCGTAGACCGGATCGAAGAACATATAACCCAGATAATCCGTAGCGTGGTTCTTATAGTCGAAAATACTCGCTACATGAGGGAACTTGCCAGTGATCTGCAGAGGCTGGAACAGGTACTCAAAAAAGCCCAGCCACAATCTCTCAACGCCCGGATCCCTGTGATTAAGATCCATATCGGAAAGATTATATGTGTTGCCAAAATCGAAGAAACTTCCGAAGCGGAGCTTGTTGAAGTACAGAAGTCCCGCGCCGATCGCCATGAGCGGCAGCATCACGCAGGCAGTGTTCGCAAGGCCTTTCTTAGAGAAGAAAAGCTTCTCCTTGATCTCCTGATAGAACAGCGGGAATGCCAGGAACAGATACATTCCGAATACAGGCCTGCTGCCTATTGCAAGGCCCATCACAACAGCACCTATAACAAGTTTAACCTTGGATAACGGTGCTTTGGCGTTCGCGAAATGTTTATCCGATGCACCAAGCCACAAATAAAGAGCGACCACCGTAAATGCGATCGCGGCTATAAATGCCACTGAATAAACGCACGGAGTCTGGGCGCAGTAGAATGCGCCGGTTCCGAATATGAATACCGTGCTCAGGATAAAGAAAAGACCCAGCGAGATATCCTTATAGAATCTTTTCGCCGCCTTATAAAGAAGCATTAGTGAGAACGCGATAAATACCGCTCCGAGCAGGATTATCGGGATCGAGTTGTTAAGCGGGATCCCTGTAAGCGCGATAAACGGCAGATAGAAAAGCAGTGTCGGAACGATGCCGTAATAGCTGAAATACTGGCCGTTAAAGTATGCAAAGTCTAATTTGAAAGCTTCACCGGTCTTCTGGTACATCGCAAACCTTGCGTTGTAATCGTAAGGATTTTCCATCTCGGAAAGATACTTCGGCGGATCGAAGTTCAGGTTGACATGACCATCAAGGAGAGCATCTGCCTGATAGTTATAGATCGCATCTACATGTCCAGCATTATAGTACGGCCAGATATCAAGATTAAACGCCATCACGATAAAGAGCCACAAGCAGATAAACGATGCGGCAAAAGAGAGAATATAGATCTTGTTCCTGTCAGACAGTTTCTGCTCAGAGGGGTATAGTGGCATCTTATAAACCGCTGAGCCCGGCCTGAAGATAAAGATCAGAACAGCGATAACAAGAAGGAAGAAAAATCTTCCGAAGTGCAGGTTAAACGGCCTTATCCGGTTCAGCCCGATATTGATCTTGCCGGCATCAGGGACCTCATCCGGATCAAAAGCCATCTTGATCTCTTTGGCATTTCCGTCCGTAAATATCCTCAGATAACTGCTCTCAGAGATTCCCGGGATCACTTCCGTCTCTGTAAGCTCGTAACCGGTATTCGCCTCATCAGTGACTGTCATGAGAATGTGTACTACAGGCGCATCTGTTGCACCAGAACAGTCCACGCGGATATTCTTAACCGCAGCATCCATATTGCCTATCACGATCTCATTTGAACTTGTGCCGGCAGTAAAAGTAACCGAATGCTTAAAGAACAGGGACTCCCAGAATCTGAAGTTGAAAAAGAACACCTCCAGAACAAGGGGGATCAAAAGGATCAGTAATATGGTCTTGATTGTCTTTTTTCTGTCTGTCATTCCGGTATGTAATATAGATAATAACTTTCACTCATTATTGAATCAGATGTAGCGTAAATTACCTCTGTGTCTTTTAACTTATGGAGAGCAATCAGGTATTTGCCCTTATATTCCTCGTGATTCGGGATATCCACTATGCTGGCAACAACTTCATCTTCTTCATACACATGATACAAAGAATCGACGATATTTGCTTTATATCTGATATCATAAAGCGTCTTATTGGTAAAGGGAACTATTGTCTGGGCATAGATGCCAACATCAACCAATATAACGTCTTCATCAGGCAGATTCTCATTAATATAATCTGCCATCTCCTGTGCCGAAGAATAGTTGTATCGGATATCGTTAATAACCGCTGATGCAAACTCAATTACGCACAAGTTCAGAAGCAGGGACAAGATAAACAGAATATAAAAATAGCTCCTTATCCTCGTTTTGATCTCCACGTGATCTGAGAGCGCCATTATCATGAAGAACAGAAGGAACATTGGGATCAGCATCAGTCTCTGGAAAATAACGCTGGAATAAACCGTCTTATATACGAGGATCATAAACAGATAAGTGCTGCTCAGAGTAACGCATTCTTTCCAGATCGAACCTTTGCAGTAAATAAGAATTACAATGCTGAATACGATCAGAACAAGCAGCGAAATAATAACGATATCTGAATGCCTGTCCGGTACAACTGATAAGACCTTACTCCTCTCCCCAAACAACGTCACAATCGCAAATATAGAGGACAACGCGATCATGACAAATCCTATCACGATGCCCCTGAACTGCTTTTTGCTGAGCTTACTTTTTCCCATGAGCTTTAAGATGATCTCATATATATTGAACGTGATGGTAACGCCTGCCACAAAACCCCAAGCCATGGCATGCGAAAAGACTAAAAGCGATACAACCAGACTGTATATGACGGGGTGCTCATATCTGCTCTTATACATCACACAGATGATCATCCCCAAAAACAGTATCAGGCAGTAATCCCTTGCTATCGAAGAAAAAATATATACGAACGGGACTGAGAACAGGATCAGGACTTTTGCGATCTCATTGATCTCAGTCTTAAACAGGAACAGCCATGCGCTCACCGCTACCAGCAGGTAGCTGATCACATACATCGAATAAGGTGAAGCGCCTAACTTGGCAAACGGAAACAGCAAAAGATTCCACAGTATCGGATGAGCTTCATACCGACTGAACACGACCATCTCGGGGATAGTCATCTCCCGGGTTATCAGCCAGGCATGTATCTCATCTCTCCACGGTTCGTGTATAACTACGAGATAAGCATTTAATATGAGAAACAACACGAAGAAAACAGCAAGAATCATCTTGTCTTTTGAGATCTTCATGTCCGCTCCCCCATGAATAGATATTTCAGATAATTATACAAAAAAACTGATATTTTTGCTCTATGTCATTTCTTCACCGAGACACCCAGAAGATGCCCTGAAAGCCCCAATATCTCTTCATGTCCGTCAAGGAGCCTCACGGTATTCATAAGCGCTTTTCTTGATGTCTCATTCTCCCAGACGGCATCGAGGTCATGAACGAGCCACGCTCCGCCCATAATGCCGTGCACTTCGGTCTCATCAAAACCGCCTTCTTTAAGCTCTTCCCTGAGTGCAGCAGCCGAATGGAAATGCGCGCTTCCGATGCCGGCATAGACCGTTCTGTCAGGATTTACATGGCACCCGTCATTAAGCTCTCTTTCGGCCATCTTTATGAACCCCGGATCTTCGATCCACGTGTTCTTCTCGCCTTCCTCCGCAAAGGGCCTGTATACGGTTATGTTGTGAAGAAGGCACGAAAACGGTGTCAGCGAAGCAGTGTAAAGCACCCCGCCCGGCTTTAAGAGACGGAAGCATTCCCTTACCGACTTTATCCTCTCACCGTGATCCGTTATGTGATAGAAAGGCCCCATGAAAAGCAGCGCGTCACAGCTCTCATCTTCTCTCGGCACTCTTCTTGCATCGCATACTTCAGCAGTTTCAAGGCTGAATCCCTTGTACTCCTCCGAGAGCAGAGCGCTCATCTCGATGTTCCTTTCGGAAAGGTCGAAAAGATGCACCTTGTAGCCTAACGATGTAAGCCACCATGCGTATTCACCGTAGGCTCCCCCGACATCGTAAATAACTGCCGGAGCCTTTGGAAGGGTTTCTAATAGTATCTCTTTAGTGCGCTCGAATTCGATGCGCCCTATTCCGGTTCTTAATCTGTTAAATTCCGTTCCGGCATCGTAGTATGCCGTAGCTGATCTGTCTATTGATTTCATAATTTTCTCCTTTTGATTCTCTATTCAACTGTCGATATTCTTCCCTTTGCTGCTGGTCATCTTCCTGCGACATACCGATACCTCCTTTCTCCGTCAGGAAATAAAAAACGGTCAGTGCCTTTGGGCTCCTGACCGTTTGTGTTTTACCTTTTTTGTTCGCGACAAACTCAAGCCAGTACCCTTATAGGTGTCTGACCTGCTGCTGATCCTTCATTGCTGTTCTAAAAGAACTGTTCATAAATCTATACCTCTGTCGCGGTTTTCGAGATTGTACTACAGCTTATCACGATACGTCAATCACTTAACCGAATCAGGCGACAGGATATCCATCTCCTTGCATAAGCGGTCGATCATGGAGAAGTCGTTATAGTTGTAGCCGATGCCGCTCACAACAACTACACTGTTGCCTTCCACATACATTCCCTGCTCGATCACGTACTTGTCGACCTGATCAAGATAAAGCGTGTAGCTGTATTTGTCCTTGCCCTGAACGACCTGCAAAACGCCCATCTGCGTGACCAGCATCTCATAAAAGTCATTGGCTTTCTTGTTGGACTTGAAAGTAAACAGGTATGCATTCTCTCTTACCGCATCGCCGTTGCTGTTGATCACATTGGAATACATGAACGCAGCCGCAGTCACTTCAGCGGCAGGATAAGTATTGGACCTGTTGAAAACGATATCGTAGATCTTCTGCGCCTTTTTGGGCTTGTCGGAACAATAGTAGACCATCTCGTTATAGTCCTGCGCAGCGCCGACATCTTTCTGCAGACGCTCTTCATCGCCCGTCTCCTCAAGCCCGCACTCTTCAGCGACCTTGCCGATCTTATCAAGGGACATTCTCTTCGAACATGCACAAGCGCCCAGCATAAGAGCAAGGACCAGTATCCCTGTTGCTGTCTTCTTAAGCAGGTTCATTCCGTCTCCCCTCCGCAAATGAATGCAGTACCTTAGTTATCCTTTATATCCGCAGTCAGACTTTGTGGGACCGTCCATGCCCGATTCATAATGGGCTCTGAATTCCATATTGATATCGCGGATCTCCTTCTTGCCGTCAATGTAATCCTGATACATCTCGACAAGACCGGACATACATCCGTCGCACGATCCGCTGATATTTCCGATGGATTCAGCAACGATCCTCTCGCGCTCTTCCCTGGTTGTGTCTTTAATAAGTATGCTCATACCGTGATTATAACATTATGTCTGCTGTCCATAGCGCCTGAAATTGCCCGGCGTCATCCCCGTCATCTTCGCGAACTGCCGGCAGAAATGTTCGGTGCTCTTATACCCGCAAAGCTCGGCAACCTCCGCGATCGACCTCGTCGTATATTTGAGCCTGTCCTTAGCAAGCCTTATGCGCGCATTGATAACATCGTCGATCGGACTTATTCCGAACGTCTCCTTATACAAAGTCTGGAACCTCGTCCTGCCCAGATTAATGCGCCTGGCCATCGAATCAACCGACCAGTCGAACTCCGGATGAAGCATCATGTCTCGGCGGAGTGCCGTCAGCTCGTGATGGTACGGACTGCTCAATAAATCAATGCTGTCATCTGATAATTTCGCGAAAAGGATCTTAAAGAGCGCAAGCATCTCCGGGTCGTCAGTCTCCTTTTTCGCATTGCTCTCCCACGCGATCAGCTTAAAAAGATTATGTACAAAGTCCGGATCCGCAGGCGAAAAAGGAACGTTGGTAACAGGAAAGTTCTGAATGAACTCCTCATCTGTATCAAATCTTATCCAGTCGTTCTTATATGGCTCTCCTGGAAGCGAACTATAGTACTTGCGGTGGCCCGGAGTAAACAGGATAACGGACTTCGCGGGATAGTAGCGCAGCTCTTCATCGACCCAGAAAAGCGCCGGCGTATGCGTATATAACATCTGGTAACTTTCAAATCCGACCCTGCCCCTTTCGGTGTCGTAGACCAGGCCGTCTTCATGAAGATAACTGAAGCCCGAATAAAGAACATTGATCATATAGTCAGAAGCCCCTTTGGAAAAGGTTGCACAAAAATGCAACATTTTTATATGATTTTCTACTATCAAACGTGCTTTGTAAAGTCTCGAGTGAACAATATATCAATTTTACTGTACGAAAGTTCATTGTTGCCCTCTATCCGAAATGCTAAAGTTAGCCGACTTAAAAGAAAGGAACCGGCAGGACATACATGAGCACACTTGTACGTGATATGACAAAAGGTAATACCGTCAAACTCCTCCTGGAGTTCTCATTACCCATGCTCGTCGGAAACATCTTCCAGCAGCTTTATAATCTTGCCGACTCCGCAATCGTAGGACGTGTTGTTGGACCCGATGCCCTGGCAGCTGTAGGTTCTACCGGCTCCCTTTCTTTTTTATTCTTCTCATTCTGCATCGGCGTGGCAAACGGCGGCGGAATCACCGCTTCCAAGTATTTCGGTGCCAAGGATGAACAAAGAGTCAAGAAGGTAATCGTCAACAGCGCCTACATGATGCTCATCGCATCCCTGTTCATGGCTGCACTCGGCTTTGCCATATCAGCATGGATATTAAGAGTGCTCGACACACCTTCCGACATCATCGCATTATCAACACAGTACTTAAGAATAATGTGCCTGGGCATACCCTTGATCGGTATGTATAACTACGGCTCGGCAATGCTCCGCGCTCTCGGCGATTCGATCACACCGCTCGTATTCTTGCTTGTATCCTGCGGCCTCAACATCGGCCTCGATCTCCTGTTCGTAAACGTATTCGGATGGGGCGTATTCGGAGCTGCAGTCGCAACGCTCATCGCACAGTTCGTTTCCGGCATCGGCTGCCTTCTGTTCGCATATCTTAAGAACGATTACTTCAAGATCAGCAAGGATCTTCTCCGCCCTGACATGGTGATCATCAAAGAGTGCACGAGAATGGGCTCCATGCTCGCTCTCCAGATGTCTCTTATCGCAGTATCCTGCATCGCTCTTCAGCGCTACGTCAACGGCTTTGGCTCCATGACCGTCGCAGCATTCACCGCAGTAGGCAGGATCGAGCAGATCGTCCAGCAGCCCTACGGGTCCCTTAGCATGGCATTGTCCACACACGCCGGCCAGAACCTCGGTGCCAAAAACTACAAGCGCATCAAAGAAGGCTTTACAAAGGGCATGATCATCATGACTGTCTTCTCCCTCATCGTCCTTCCCCTTGCCCAGATCGGCGGCGAAACAGTAATGAAGCTCTTCGTTGAAGACCCTGAGATCATCAGCATGGGTGCCACAGCTCTCCGCATCACAAGCGCCTTCTACTTCGCACTCGGCACGATCTACGTCTGCCGCGGAGTCCTTAACGGCATCGGCGACGCAGGCTTCTCCTTAAGCAACGGAGTAGTCGAAGTCATCGGCAGAATAGGATTCCCTATCCTCCTTGGCCTTTTCCCCGTCTTAGGTGTCTGGGGCATCTGGCTTGCTGCAGGTCTCACCTGGTTCATCAGCGGCTTCTTCGCCCTCGTAAGATACTTCACCAAGATCAGAAGCGCAGCATTCATTGCTTCCGCTTCCCCTGTCAGGTCACAGCCTATCCACAGCAGAGCAGGCGTATCAGCGCTCCACGGCAAAGCTTCATAACATTTCCAATCATATACACACCAGTTAAAAGCACCTGTCATTTTCGTCCCGGCAGGTGCTTTTAATTTATCTGTCCTCCCTCCCCCGCCGCCAAAACATCCTGTCCTCTCCCTCTTCCAAAACGGACTATCCTCTCCCGCCGCCTCCGCTAAAATACCCTGCCGGAAAACCTTAATTTCTTGTCGGTTTTTTGTGGGCGTTTGCAGGCTTTCCTGCCGGTTCTAAAAGGAACTTAACGACAATTTGCAGGTTCCTTGTCGATTTGTATGTTTTCTTGTCGGCTATCCTGTCGGAAACTGCATTTCCTTTGTCGGTCCCGTAAAACCGACAAAGGGAAATGCGGAACCGACAAGATAGCATACAAGGTTCCACTGAAAAGCCGACAAATGCCGACACAGTATTACAAAAACCTGCAGACATGCGGCCAAAATAACCGACAAAACCCCTGAAAAACCGACAAGAAATTAGGGCTTTGGGCACACATAATCCGGCCCCTGCATCTCATAGATGACAGGAGGCTATCAGCCTCTTAAACACCACACAGCGCATGCAGGCGGGCGGGTCAAGGGCGCGATAAGCAGAGTGCAACGTCCCTTGACGCGCGTGACCGCTTGCATGTGCTAAAAAAGCCCCGAAGCACTTGACTCCGGGGCTCTGATCAATTTAGTTTAAGGACGGAAATCTTACGCTCTTAAAGTGATTCCGTACTTCTCTTCAAGGTTCTTAAGGATCGTGGAGACGAATCCGTCGATGACCTCGGGTTTGAATTCCTCATCCTTAGGAGTGAAGACAACGCTGAAAGCGAGGCTCTTCTTGTTCTCACCAAGCTGTGCGCCTTCGTAGATGTCGAAGAGTTCGATCTTTGTAATGTAGTCGCAGGACGCTTCGATCTCCTTTTCGACAGTGCTGCATGTAACGGACTTATCCATAACGAAGCAGAAGTCGCGCTTTTCTTCGAGGAACTTCGGAAGCGGGATGAACTTTCTTTCCTTGCCGTAGTACTTGCTTAAGGTGCGGAGGTCGATCTCTGCAACGTAAGCGGGTACTCTCATGTCGAGTTCGTCACAGATCTCATAGAGGACCTGGCCCAAGTAGCCGACTTCAACACCATCGCAGATGACCTTTGCGGTTCTGCCCGGGTGGAGGAATGTTTTCGAAGACTTCTCGTAATCGAACTTGATATCAAGTGCGGATGCGATGACGTCTACGAGGCCCTTAAGCGAGTAGAAATCCTCATCGTCGCCGAAGACGCCGATGCAGATAGTCTCGCGCTCGTCAGGATATTCCGTGAGAGGCAGAGACTTAGGCAGGAACTTGTTGCCCATCTCGTAGATGCGGCCGGAAAGGATCGCATTCTTCTGGTTCCTTGCCATTGCCTTGATCATCTGAGGTGCTAATGTCGTACGCATCAGTGAGAGGTCGATATTGATGGGGTTAACGAGCTTGATCGCGAAGCGCTCGGGTGCGTCCTCAGGGAGCCTCAAAAGATCGAAGTCTGCAGGTGAGAAGAATGAATAATGTACACCTTCGGAAGCGCCTGCTGCGCAGAGTGCGTTCTTGATCTTGAGCTCTGAACGCTGCTTCAGATTGTATCCGCCGGAAGTAACTTTCGCCGTAGGAATGAATGTAGGCGTGATGTGATCGTAGCCGTACATACGGATTACTTCTTCAGCTACGTCCTGATAGGATTCCATATCGACACGGTAGCCGGGGATCGCAATAGTAAGCTCATCGCCGTTAAGTTCGGGTGCGAAGTTAAGGCCTGTCAGGATGCGGACGATGTCTTCATCGGGCACCTTGATTCCGAGAACGCCGTTAACACGTGCAACGCTGACTGTAAGCTTTCTGGGTTCAACGGAGTTGCCTGTATTAACGTCGAATGCTGTCTTACTTACCTTGCCGCAGCCGAGTTCCTCGATGAGGTGCAGCGCACGCTTCATTGCCATGACCGTTGTGTACTCATCAACGCCCTTGGAGAATCTCATAGAAGAATCAGATACCTGGCCCAGAGCCTTGGAGCTCTTGCGGATATTGTCGTGAGCGAACTTAGCAGCTTCGAACATGACTGCATTAGTGGAATCCAGGATCTCTGAATTAAGTCCGCCCATGATGCCTGCCAGAGCAACGGGCTTAACGCCGTCGCAGATGACGAGGTTGTCAGAAGTAAGAGCGAATTCCTTCTCGTCCAGAGTTACGATCTTCTCGCCGTTCTCAGCGCGGCGAACGTGGATCTCTCCGCCTTCAAGGTAAGAGAAATCGAACGCGTGCATCGGCTGGCCGAGCTCGTAAAGAACATAGTTTGTGATGTCTACGACATTGGAGATCGCAGAGCAGCCGACAAGAGCCAGACGGCGCTTCATCCAGAGAGGTGACTCACCGATGGTAACATCGGAAACATAGTGGCCGATGTATCTGGGGCAAAGATCCGGAGCAGATACGCGGATATTGAAGTCGATCGCAACATCGCTCTCTGTGTAATCGAGCGCGGGCTCCTTGATTTCCTTGCCGAGAACTGCAGCAACCTCACGTGCGATGCCGAAGATCGACTGGCAGTCAGGACGGTTTGCCGTGATGGAAACGTCGAAAATATAATCGTCCAAACCAAGAATAGGCTTAACGTCTGCGCCCGGAACAGCGTCATCAGGAAGAACGAGAAGTCCGTTATAGCCTGCGCCGGGGAACATGTCCTCAGTAACGCCGATCTCAACGCCGGAGCAGAGCATGCCGTATGAATCGTAGCCGCGGAGCTTGCCCTGGCCGATCGTCATGACGCCTTCAACGGTGACATGATCTTTTGCGGTAGCGTAAACCTGTGCGCCGATCAGGGCCAGAGGATACTTGCCGCCAACAGCAACGTTATCAGCGCCGCAGCAGATCTGAAGAACGCCGTGCTCGCCTGCATCTACCGTGCAGAGGTGAAGATGTGTGCCCTCGATGACTTCGCAGGTCTTAACTTCGCCTACAACGACATTCGAAATGTCCTTGCCTACTTCATATTTTTCCTCTACTTCGAATCCGCAGCTGAAGAGCTTTTCCTCAAGCACGTCCGGAGTAACGTCAATATCTACATAATCTTTAAGCCAGCTTAATGGTACTAACATAAATCATTTGCCTCCTTTAACCTTAGTCATCGATCTGTTCAAGTACGCGGAGATCAGACTCAAACAGGAGCTTGATGTTGTTGATGCCGTACTTGAGCATGGCAATACGATCGATACCGATACCGAAAGCCAGACCGCTGTATTTGTCGCTGTCGATGCCGCAGCCTTCAAGAACCTTCTTGTTGACTACGCCGGCACCTAAGACTTCGATCCAGCCTGTTCCCTTACAGAGCTTGCAGCCCTTGCCGCCGCACTGGAAGCAGCTAACATCTACTTCAACGGAAGGCTCCGTGAACGGGAAGTAAGAAGGTCTCAAACGTGTTCTTGTCTCTTCGCCGAAGATCTTCTTTACGAATACGTCGAGCATGCCCTGGAGGTCGCAGAGTGTGATGCCCTCATCAACTACAAGTCCTTCCATCTGGGAGAACATAGGTGAGTGTGTGGCGTCGTCATCTGAACGGAAAACCTTACCGGGTGAGATGATCTTTATAGGCGGCTGCTGGGATTCCATAACGTGAACCTGACCTGCAGAGGTCTGGGTTCTGAGAAGGAACTCAGGGCTCAGATAAAAAGTATCCTGCATATCACGTGAAGGGTGATCCTTCGGGATGTTCAGAGCCGTGAAGTTGTAGTGGTCTGTCTCGATCTCGTTGCCTTCGTAGACAGAGAAACCCATGGAACCGAAGATATCAACGATCTGGTTTCTTACCTGTGTATTCGGGTGGAGATAGCCCTTCTTGAGCTTCTTTGAAGGAAGAGTTACGTCGATGGCCTCAGCCTCGTAACGTGCCTTCTGCTCAGCTGCCTTGAACTCTGCGTCCAGAGCGTCGAACTTCTCAGTTGCCCAGTTCCTGATCTCGTTGACCATCTTGCCGTAGTCGGCCTTCTGCTCTTTCGGGATCTTGCCCATCTCCTTCATGAGGGAACCGATCTTACCTTCCTTAGAGTCCATAACGCTCTTTTTGTACTCGAAGATTCCCTTAGAGCTCGTGATTCCTGCCAGATCAGCTTCGATCTGACTCTTGATAGCGGATAACTTCTCACTTAATTCACTAAGTTCAGCCATGTTTTCCTCCTTGTTTTCTAATCGCCTAAGCATAAAAAAATCCCACGGCAATTATTCATTGCCATGGGACGAATTAGCGTATTATCTGCACCTTCGCGGTACCACCCATGTTCGGAAAACCGTAATATCAGTTCTCCGCTCTTATAGCCGCTGCCGTGATGCCGCAGCGATCGCATCTGCTTAATCAGCAAATATGCCGTTTCCGCCAGAATGCTCCAGTGTTGAAATTCATCCTTCCACCCTTAGTATCGTGCTCTCAGCCGGTGACACGACTCTCTGGTACTGTCTGAAGAAAGACTACTTACGCACCTTCATTGCAGGTCTTATTTATATAATGCGGTTCGAAAAAAGTCAAGCGCGGCAAGGGAAACGCCCCAAATGCTTACTTGAACTCGCCTCCGCATTCGGTACAGAACTTGTGCCCGTTTCTGGGCGCGCCGCAGTATAAGCAGCGGTCCGGATCAGCAGGTTCCGGATCAGGACCTGCAGCCTTTCTTACAGCCTGGGCCTCCTGAGAGACCAGCACTGCCGTCTGCATATCCGGCGGTATCTTGCTGAACATTTCACAGAAAGCACTCCTCGAAGCCTCTCCGCCATAAAATGAGATCCCCTTTACTTCTTCAGATCCTTTGAATACGCACTTTGACGCGATTTCCTTAAGGAGCGCCAATGTCTTATCGGGCTTTGTAAATATCTTCTTTTCACCGTTTTCGCCGAAATTGACAAATGCTTCAAAAGCGCCTTCTTCGACATAGGCTTCGGCAGGATCTTCGCAGAGCTGCCTTACTTTTTCCTTGATCTCAGGGATGAGCTCTGCGGGCACATCGTATGTGTTCTTGGTATTATCCTCACGGACTTCAATATGAGCTTCTCCGTCATAAACCCAGAAATCGCTGGTTACCTTGTCATAAGTGAAAGATTGTATGACCGAAGGAGAATTTTTATCCGGAATAAATTTCTGATGGTATATACCCTGCAGGAAGAAGTCACCTTCGGGAAGCGCAGGGTTGGGGTAGCAGTGATTTATTACTCCCTTTCTATCTAACGGTTCACCCGATTCATCCCTTAATGCAGTAAGCATCTGAAGGAGTTCCTCAGCGTCCATGTCATAGTATGCAAAGTCCCTGTCCTTGTGGATCTCGATAACGGCAGCTATGTTCCGGCCGTTGTAAGACGGCTTCAGAGGGAATAATCCCCTGTGCTTATCCGTGCACTTGGCAAGGACTTCTTCCGTAAACTTCTCTCCCCTCTCATTTGAAACGGCATAATCCTGACCGCTATATGTAAGAAGATATGCGCCGGCCTCTGATGTCGTGAGCCTTATGTCGGAATTAAACGGTATGCCGCCCATCTGGTTCTGATCATTGAAATAGCGCGGAAGATCTCTGTAAGCAATATAAACGCTCATGGCAATTCTCCTTTGGAGTTACTTCATTTCCGATTATACCAATACGGCAAAAAATTAACCCAAACAGAGGAAAGCTGCTGTTTGGGTTAATAATATCAATAAGTTTATCCCGTTTTGAAGAGAGATGCGTTGGAAAGAATAAGGGACTTCTTTTCCTGGATTGTGAAGGAAGGTTATGCGGGATAAACAGATTGAACTGTGATTTACGCGCTCTTAAGGAACTGCTTAATAGCGCTTACATAATCATCCGGGAGCTGGGTCTGGGGCGCATGGCCGCAGCCTTCCATGACGTACATGGCCTTTTTCGGAGCCTCGATGCTCTCGTAATACTCCTTGACCATAGTCCAGGGGCAGGTCCAGTCCGCAGAGCCTGAGATGTAAAATACAGGAACCTTGTAACTCTTATAGTGCTCATTAATATCAAAACCCATAAGATCAGCCAGGAGCTCTCCCTGGGACATCTCAAATCCCGGGTTGCCTAACATCATGGAATACTCGAAAAGTGTCCACCTGACATCATCGACTCCGAGATAAGGGGAGCAGACAATGTCTGCATAAGAAAATTCAGACGGCACGGTTTCCTGATGGTAACGTGAGGTAGCCTGGCGGAGAGGCTGCATGTTAACGACATTGGGATCATCACAGAATGCCTTATAGACGCTCTCGAGTTCGGTTGTGTCGTCACCCTTGGCCTTAGCCTGGGCAAGAGCATCCTCATATGCGTAGTGCTCACTTGCAAAGTTCTTGAAGCTTACTACCTGGCCAACGCTGATAAATGCGGTAACCTTTTCCGGATGATCATAGACATAGGTGCTTCCGAGGACAGTTCCGTAAGAATGTCCCAATATGACGACCTTGTCCTGATTAAATCTGCCGCGGAGATAATCAACGAGTGAATCAATGTCTTCCTGCTGGATCTGCGGTGTGGGAGTCTTCGCGTTGCCCTTCTCCATGTTTCTGTAGTAGGTTCTGCCGCAGCCGCTCTCATCCCAGATGGCAAGAGTATATTCATCCGTCAGACCGCCGGAGCATAAGTATTCCGTATAACCGTCAGGTTCTCCGGGACCGCCGTGCAGGTACAGGATGACAGGATTGTTCTGATCTTTTCCGATGAGACGGACGAAGCCGTCACCGTTCTTGAGAGGAACATAGAGCTCCTCATTGATGCCGTCCTTGAATTCAAAGGCAAGCTTGACCTCATTGATATTACGTCCTGTGATCGCGTAGATAAAGAATCCGAATACAACCACAAGAAGCAGTATGCCGATGCACTTTAAGATGCCGAGGATGATCCTTACAGGAAGCTTCTTCTTGGGCTTTTTGCCCCATACTTCATTTCTGTGCGCAACATGGATTCCGATGTGGCCGATTCCTAAGATGACCGCACCTAAGATCATGATGATGTTGCCGCCGTAGATTCCGAGAAGGAAGAATGCAACGACAGGAAGAGATGCGCCCGGAACAGCTATTCCGAACATGTTCCTGTAGAAGTCCTTCATGGTCTTTTCAGACTTGAAATAGCGGATCCAGAATATCTCATAGATCACCATGCAGATGAATGAGATGATGAGCACTGCGCTCCAGAATGTGAACTTGTGAATGTTGAAATTGGAGAAGATGAGCGCGGCGGGCGTTACGATGAACTGTCCCACACGCTCGAATGCGAGCAGCACTTTATTCTCTTTTTTCGCGTGCTCTTCATAGTCCTTCGGCTTGTTCTTCATCCATATAAAATTCGGTACGAAGAGCATGATAAGCCATATTAGTCCGATATAAGAAAAACCTAATTTCATTATGTTATCCCCCGTATTTTTAGTCTATGTGTTTTTTCTTGTTCTCTTTTTACGCGCAATAGCCGCAGTAATACCAAAAGCCGCCGGCATCTTTACGCCGGGCTCCGAGCATATTCAGCTTGTGTCTCATGGATTTAGAGATCCTTGTACATCAGTATCTCATCGTGGAACGAACCGTCGTCAAACTTAAGTGCATTGTGACGGCGTCCGGTCTCGATGAAACCGCACTTCTTATAAAGCGCTATTGCCTGCTCATTCTCTGCAACGACTTCGAGATCCATCTGTTTCCAGCCGGTCTGACCGGCAAGTTCTGCCATGTAATCTATCATGGCCGTGCCGATCCCTAAGCCCCAGAATTCTTCGTAAAGTGCGATCGCAAGCGAGCAGCGGTGCTGGATCTTCCTCTTGTCTCCTATGCCGTTGACGCTTCCGTTGCCGGCCACCTTGCCGTCAACCGTTGCGATCATCATGATGGCATAAGGATTCTCCAGAAGACTTCCCAGGATCTCTTTCTCACCTTCCAGCGTGAATCTGACTTCGTCCGGATACCGCAAGAGATATTCAGTCTCCGCGGAAGTTTTCCGGAGATAGTCCAGCATCTCCTGCGCGTACTCAGGCGAGTTAGGCTTAAGCACGCACGTCCTGCCGTCTTTGAGCAGGAACTTCCTTTCTTCGAATTTCATTCCTATGTCCCCCTAATATTATTTGACCGACAGGTCGATCAACCGTCTTATATGTATCTCGACCGCATCTAAACATGCGACCGGACAATTGTCTGGATTAAGTATCAGCGGCAGCTCCGTGCATCCTAATATGACGCCTTCAATGCCGTTTTCTTCCTTCATTCTGTTAATGACATCCTGAAGTTCTTTAAGCGTGGATTCTTTGACGATGCCCTTCTCGAGCTCTTCGAAGATCCTCTTTGCAACGAGCTTTCTGTCTTCTTCCGAGGGCACGAAAACCTCGATCCCGGCTTCCCTCAGGTCCTTCTTCATGTAGTCTTTCTCCATCGTGAAGATGGTGCCTAAAAGCCCTATGCGCTTAATGCCTTTGGATACAGCCTCTTCTGCAACAGTCTTCGGGATGCTTACGATCGGCTTACTGAACCTTGCGGCAAGCTCATCGTAGACAACATGCATCGTAACCGCGGTAAGAGATATGACCTCCGAACCGCCCTTATCCAATGCGTCCAGTTTCTCATAAAGATAATCCGCGAGAAGGCCGAACTCGCCTTCTGTCACGTAGTTCCATGCTCTTGTGAAATTAACGCTCTCGATCGCGATGTCAGGCATGGCCCTGCCGCCCGTGACGCGGTCGATCTCGGTATTCAGAATCTTATAGTACATCAATGTCGACTCGGGACCTGTCCCGCCGACTAATCCTATCTTTCTCATGTTTCCCATTGCCTTTGATTTATATAGTTAGCAGTCACACGTCCGTCAGGATCAACTGTAAATCTTGAGACGGATCCGGAGCGCCCGCTGAAACGCGCTCTTCTTAAGTCATCGAATTCAAATCCCATGAGCATCGCCTGCAGAAAGCCTAAAGTGCAGCCGTGTGACACGATGAGGATCTTCTCCTCGTCACTTTCTAATATCTGCTTACAGAAGGGCATTATCCTGTTCCAGAGATCCCTGTCGGACTCGGCATCCGGGAATGGTCTGTAATCGGGATCGTATCCGCTTCCGGACTTGATCTTGTGCCCGTCAAACCAGTCCCAGGGCTTGCCGTTGCCTGCGCCGGCATTGACTTCCCTGATAAGTTCAGACATTACGGGAGTAAGATGGAGAGTCTTATTGATCTCTTCTGCCGTCTGCTCAGCACGGGCAAGATCTGAACAGTACATGACAAAACCATCGGCACAGCCTTCCTTAGAAAGCCATACGCCGATATCAAAGGCCTGTTTCCTGCCCTTTTCTGTGAGCGGCCAATTGCCCCAGGCACCTGCATGCCCGTTAAGATGATGTTCAGATTCGGTGTGCTGAACAGTTATAACCGTCTTATTCATATCATCCCCCGATGACACCCTGACACTTTACATAACGCATTATATACCATTATGGTCAAGCCGTTTACACTATTTGAGAAAAATTCTCGCACATTCGTGCAAATTATTAATTGATACGGCATGACCTAATTCATATAATTTCGAAGTTTGAATTTATTAGAAGAATAAGAGGGTCTGTTATGAACGAATTTAAACCGAAGCTGTTTTCCGTTATGAAGAACTATTCCGGTTCCCAGCTTGTAAAGGATATCATCGCGGGAATCATCGTAGCTATCATCGCTCTGCCTTTATCCATTGCACTTGCGATCGCATCAGGCGTCGGTCCTGAGGCAGGTATCTATACCGCGATCGTCGCTGGATTCATCGTATCTTTATTAGGCGGAAGCAGAGTTCAGATCGCAGGCCCTACGGCAGCATTTGCCACCATCGTTGCAGGCATCGTCATGAAGGACGGCAGAGAAGGCCTCATGATCGCAACGATCATGGCGGGCATCATCCTCATCATCATGGGTATCTGCCGCTTCGGAAGCCTTCTTAAATATATTCCCGACCCGATCACAACAGGCTTTACCGCTGGCATCGCAGTCACCCTCTTCATCGGACAGATCAAGGACTTCACCGGCATCATTTACCAGAACGGCGAGAAGCCCATCGAGACAGGCGAGAAAGTAATGGCCCTCATCAAGAATGCCGTAACACTCAACTGGCAGGCAGTAATGGTAGGCGCTATCGCCCTTGTCATCCTCATCGTATGGCCCATCTTCTTCAAGAAGATCCCCGGATCTTTCATCGCAGTAATCGTTACTGCAGTTATCGTTGAGGTATTCCATTTAGACGTCAACACAATCGGTAAGCAGTTTGCCGATATCCCGGCAGGTCTTCCTCCGTTCAGCGTTGACTTCACGATGTTCACTTTCGAGAACATCAGAGGACAGCTCTCAAACGCCGTAACCATCGCATTCCTTGCAGGCGTTGAGTCACTCCTTTCAGCAGTCGTTGCAGATTCCATGATCGGCTCCAAGCACAGACCTAATGCCGAGCTCGTTGCACAGGGCTTGGGCAACATGGCATCCGCATGCTTCGGCGGTATCCCCGCAACAGGCGCTATCGCAAGAACTGCAGCAAACATCAAGAACGGCGGTAAGACACCTATAGCCGGCATGGTTCATGCAGTAACACTTCTTATCGTAGTTGTATTCCTTATGCCCTACGCAAAGCTCATCCCCATGCCCTGCATCGCAGCTATCCTTTTCCAGGTCGCATACAACATGAGCGGCTGGAGAAGATTTGTTAAGCTCGTAAAGAGCTCACCCAAGAGCGACATCGTTGTCCTCCTTATCACTTTCGCACTCACTGTTATCTTCGATCTTGTCGTGGCTATCGAAGTAGGCGTGCTCCTTGCAGCAGTTCTCTTCATGAAGAGAATGAGCGAAGTTACGCAGGTTGAAGGATGGAAGAATTTCGATCCCGAGAATGATCCTGACAGCATCGACTTAAGAGAGCTCCCTGAACACACACTCGTATATGAGATCTCAGGTCCTATGTTCTTCGCATCAGCAGGCAAGATCTTACAGATCTCACCTAAGGAAGATACAAAGGCTCTCGTGCTCCGTATGAGAAGCGTAAGCACGATCGACGCGACAGCAATGAAGAACCTCGAACTCCTTAGTGAGGACTGTCAGAACAGAGGCGTCCAGCTCATCATGTCACACGTAAACGAGCAGCCCATGAAGGTCATCCAGAAGGCAGGCTTCTACGACAAGCTCGGAGAAGAGAACTTCTGTGCGCATATTGACGACGCTCTTGCCAGAGCCCAGAAGATCGTAGCTCCCGCGCAGCAGTAATTGACACTCGTTCCTTTTGCATTAAACTATTTACTTGTAGGAATAATTTTTTCGAACAGTTTTGCAAAAGGAATAAGGGAAAATGGCTACTCTATGTAAAAACTGCAGCCACGCGCTGGTATTTAATCCGGAAACACAAAAGCTGGAATGTTCTTTCTGCGGAAGTTCATTCAGTGCAGAAGAAGTCGAATCGGAATCCAAGCAGTACAGACAGGACTTACAGGCCGAGTCTATGGATACGGTCTATGGTGAGACCGACGGCAAGTACATGGACTGCTATGTCTACACATGCAGCGAGTGCGGCGGCGAGATCATCATCAACGGAAGCGAATCTTCAACGACCTGCATCTACTGCGGCAACCCCAATGTTGTCTTCAGCAGGATCGCAAGACAGAAGTGCCCTGACTATGTTCTGCCTTTCAGCATCACGAAGGAAAAGGCGGTCTCTATGGTCCGCGAGCGTCTTAAGAAAGGCATCTTCGTTCCAAGCAAGATCAAGAGGATCAAGATCGACTACGTCAGGGGTATCTATCTGCCCTACTGGCTCGTAAATGCCGAATTCTCGGACGCGGTCGTTGTCAGGGGCGAGCAAGGCAGCGGCAAACATTCATCTACTTATTATTTCGGACGCGCCGGAAATATGAATATCAGAAATCTTCCGATCGACGCCTCGAAAATGGTTTCCGATGAGAGCACAGCAAGACTTGAGCCCTTCAGCATGACACTTCTTAAGCCTTTTGACGAAGACTATCTCGCAGGCTTTTATTCGAATGTAACGGATATCACATACAGTGACCTGAGATCATCTGCTCTTAACAGGGCAAAGGAATATTTCGAAGATGAAGCGATCAATGACTGCCATGTGGATAACCCTAAGGTCATTGATTCTTTCCCTTCAATAAAGCTCAGCAACCACATGATCTATGCCATGCTTCCCGCGTGGTTCGTCTCATTCAAATATAAGAATAAGCAACACACGATACTTATTAACGGCGACACCGGCAAAGTCGTGTGCGGAATCCCATGGAACAAGATCCTGTTCTATTCGCTCCTGATAGGACTTGGAATCCTTTTAACGGTCATTGCTTTCTTCGCGTTTAAATATACTCTTCCTATCTTCTTGGCAGGGAGAAGTTCACGTTCGAGCAGCAACAGAGGGAAGCTGATAGCCCTTCTCGTCGCAGGCATAATCGCACTGTTCTCGATGGGTATAAGGAAAGTCATAAAAGTAGTCAAGAACATAAATCTTACTCAGGACAGAGATACGTTCAACTTCATGAAGAAGAGACAGGGGTAATCAAATGGACATATATATTATTGATTTAATAGCACTCCTGTTTGCCGTCGGCGTGGGCTTCGGCTTATCCTGCTGGATCCTTGGAACGCTTCTCGAAAAATCCAACAGCTTCGGTGATAACAAAGGTGACAAACGCTACTACAAAGCCTATGCCAAATTCTCGACAAGAAAAGACAAGCTGACCAATGCCGAGCGCAAGAATTTCTGCAGCTCATATGGAAAGACTATCTGCAGCAGCAGTGATGGTCCCGGCGGCTGGGAGAACGTAAGAAAACTCACTGACGAAGAGATCGCAATGTATGATCATACTTCTGTCGAGGAAGCTTCAAGAAAGCGTGAGGAACACATCAAGGATCTCGAGGACAGTTTCAATCTCTGGGAAAACAGAAATCCCAACAGTAATCTGAAAGGTGTGTTCAGCAGACTTGATGAAGAGGAACAGGAAACCAACAAAAAAGGCGTCTCCAGAAGGTGAGACGCCATTTTATTTAACGATATTTTTGATCCAGATCCCGGACCTGACGAAGAAGAAAGCGATGGTGCATTTTACGATCTCCATTGCGTGAACAAGGAAGAGCATCCATGTAACGCTCATGCTTGTAAAACGGCTCAGGCAGAATGCCAGAGGCACAACGAGCACCCATGTGTAAACGCTGTCAAAGAGAACCGTAAGGAATGCATTTCCGCCTGATCTCATAATGAAATAAGACGCGTGCGTATAAGAGCAGAACGGCATCATGAAAGCGCAGATCAGGATGAAGTTTGTCGCTAAGTGACGGATATATTCTGTTGTGTTATAGAGCATCGGGAAGAACGGTGCGATGCATGCCATGATGACACCGAAGATAAGACCGCACACAACTGTAACACGGCGCATCTGGTAAGCCTTCTTCTTTGCATCCGCAAGTTCTCCGGCACCAAGGATATGTCCCATCATGATGCCTACAGCTTCACCCATCGCAATGAATGCCACGCCCATGAGATTCCAGATCGTGGATTCGATGTTGAGTGCTGCAACGGCATCAAGGCTCCTGAATGAATAGCACTGGTTGATAGTCGTCATGCCGAGTGACCACATTGTCTCGTTGAACATGAGAGGCAGTGCCTTGATGAAGAACTTCCAGACGAGATCTTTGGGGATCCTGAAGTTCGTGAAAGCTCCCCTGATAAACGGGAAAGCAGCTGAATGTTTTCCTGTGTAGATGATAAGGATCGAGAGCTCGACGAATCTGGAGAAGACAGTAGCGATAGCCGCACCTACAGCTCCCAGTGCGGGAAGTCCGAAGTGTCCGTAGATAAGGAGCCAGTTGCCGACAAGGTTTACTGCAATGGCAGCCATCGATGAATACATCGGAACCTTTGTAGAGCCCAGATCTCTTAATGTGCCTGCATAAGCCTGTGTGATGCCGACCGGGATAAGGCTTATGATCATGACATTCATGTAGTCTATGCCGATCTGGAGTGTCTCGGCAGCATCAGCAGGATTGCCTTCTCCAAGAAGAAAAAGGTTAATGAGGAACGGTGAGCCGAACAGCAGGACCAGTGCGCAGATCGCTGAGATCACCGTGTTGAATACGATCTTGAAACGGAAAGAGTAACGGATGCCTTCGTCGTCGCCCTTGCCCTTATACTGTGCAGTAAAGATACCGACTCCGGCAGTGGCGCCGAAGATAACGAGATAGAAAACGAATGTAAGCTGGTTTGCAATGGCAACGCCTGAGAGCGCATTAGTACCGACCCTCCCGATCATGAGATTGTCGAGAAGGTTTACGAAGTTCGAGATGCCGTTCTGAACCATGATCGGTATCGCGATCATCAGGAGCTTCTTGATATAGGATCTGTCTTCCTTAGTACCTGTCATTTTTACTTTTATTACTCTTAAAAATTCAGTCAGTCCGAGAATTTTAGCAAAAGAGATTTGAGTAGACAAGTCTGATATTGGGACATTAATGTTATTTTTCGGGCATTTCAGGGCATTTTTTGCTGTGGCGTATAATTGGTTTGGAAGTTTTTTTGAGAAATTTTCGAAAAATATGTGTGAAACCGGATATGCTCATTCGTCTTATGGGTGAGATCTCAAATACCGAAAAAAGGAAGGTTAGCTAAATGAACAATGAAGCTGTGTTGAGACTTTTCGATACATATGCTGACGACGCGTTCCGTCTGGCATACTCGTATCTGGGCTCAAGACCTGATGCCGAAGATGTTGTTCAGGATGTTTTCGTAAAGCTCATAAGATCCGATATCACTATCACCAGAGGCAAAGAAAAATCATATATCCTTACCATGACCGCCAACAGGTGCAGGGACTTCCTGAAGTCCGCAGACGTAGTCTTCAAAGCACCTTTCGACGATGCGGCAGATGTAGGGTCAGACATCGAAATAGATGAAGATGATACGGAAATGTATGAGGCTGTATCAGAACTTCCGGAAAAACTCAGAGTCGCGATACATCTTCATTACTACGAAGGCTACTCCCTGAAAGAGATAGCCGATATCCTGGAAATCGAGCCGTCCGCAGTATCAATGAGGCTTACCAGGGCAAAGGAAATCTTGAGAAAACGTTTTATGGGAGGTAGCTGCTATGCAGGATGAATACATCAAAGCTATCGAAAAAATACAGATGAATAAAGACAGGAAAATAGAAATGAGAAAAGTATTGGAAAATGAATTGGCTTCTGCTCCTAAGAAGCCCGCTAAGACATCACGCCTCGGCACAGGTGCCAAGGTAGGAATCGCGGCAGCAGCCGTAACATTATCAATGGGAACCCTTATGGCTGTCCCTGCAACAAGAACAGCGATCTCAGCAAGTGTAAGAGCATTCTTCCACATGGAGATCCCCGAAGGCGCAGAAGACGGCCAGACCAAGGAACTTGAAGGCAGAGAAAACCGTGTCATCCCTACAGATGAAGTCGAAGAATCCGTAAAGGAAGAGATCGAAGCAGCTGTATCTTCACAGGACCAGGCAGCAGACGATTACTACAAGAATGTAAACGTAACAGCAGACTACTATACGGATGCGGAACTCAATAAGTATGCAAACTACTATGCACAGAAGGGCTACAACCTCCTGGACATCAGGAAGGATTCTCAGTACGACGATTTCCTTGGCCAGTTCAATACTAACGACTGGTATTCAGATGGGTTCTTTGTAACTTACTGGGTTGGCGACAACGCAACAGGCTACTCCGGTCAGGTCATCTGCTTCAAGGCAACTCCCGACCAGCTCGAAGGCTTCCTTAAGAACACCTACAATTACATCTCTTACGAGCGCAAGGAACACAACCAGTCTGAAGTAGCTTATGACGGTTTCTGGACCAAGACAACAGACTCCGACGGCAACGACGTTTACAAGGCATCCTGGTTGGGACCCGAGCCGGAGATGAGGATCGAACCCTCCGACAGAGCACGCTTTGCAAACTACACGCTCACTTACGATGCAGCTAACCAGGTCGTTGTCTGCACAGTAGAAGCAGGCGGCGGAATCGGCTAAAACTTAAATAAGAGTGCCCTTTATGGAAAGGCCGCTCCGCTGGTTTTGCGGGGCGGTCTTTTTCGTAATGCGCGATGCTCAGAAAAGCTTTGTATTGTTTGATTCAAGCGACATATGCGGCGATCACTGCAACAAACAACTTTTTAAAAGCCAAGTATCTTTGTTTCCGAAATTGGTGACGAAATCGTCCTAAAACGTATCGTTTTTTGGAAACAAGGCCCTCTGTTTCCGAAAATGGTGACGAAATCAGCCCAAAACGTATCGTTTTTTGGAAACAGGATGATAAGCGGATGACTCCAATACCCCACGGTTGAGTTACCCTCAACTGCCCGTTGTTTGAAATTCCGCAGGAACAGAAATACCATATGCTTATAGTTGCATGCAGCGCACTTTCGAAAAAGGAGCAACGCAAATGGGAAACACGATTGGAACCAACATCAAGACATTCAGAAAGAATAAGGGCTTCACACAGGAGGAGTTAGCTGACCTCCTGAACGTGACCCCGCAGGCTGTAAGCAAGTGGGAATCGGAAAACGGTCTTCCCGACACATCGATGCTGATCCCTCTGGCGCAGGTCCTCGGCGTAAGCACTGACGCGCTTCTGGGATACGATTCGCTCTCCGAGAATGAAGAGGTTATCGCAAGGGTCAAAGAGACCGTCGCAGGCATGAAAAACAATGACGAAGGCAGAGCCCAAAAGGCCCTCCGCATTGCTGAATATCTCTCTACTGAGACGACGCTTAATCCCGGGTGTTTTGAGATCATAAAGGATTATGCGAAGGAGACCGCGAACCTCAGCATGTATGCAGATCCGGTCCTTGAGAACTGTTTTCCGGACGATCAGGAAAGGATCTATAAGATCTATAAGGATGCAATAAGGAAAGGCGCTTATCTCATCGGTCACTGCAACGACAGGAACCTCATAGAGGTCACTCATTATGCGGTCGCATGGATCTATATCCACATGAAGGACTTCGACAATGCAAGGGCACATATCAATGTGCTGCCGAGCATCAAGACCGGCGCGATTGCTGAGAAGATAGGAATGGAACTCACGTTCTTCGAGAGCGGGTTTGAGAAGATGAAGGGCGATATCGCTGACAGTTCGGTACTGCTTTTCGATGCGGTCGCAAGCTTCCTCAATACGATCGCGCAGGACTACGGCTGGTACGCAGAAAAGGATGAGGCGCTCGAAGTCATCGGCTGGTGCGAAGGGATCGTCAAGGCATACGCTTCAAGGAAGGACACTGTCGATATGAACCATTATCTGAGGATCAGAAGGAGTCTTGCTTTCTTCAAGCTCGTCGCGGTCAAGAGGTCGGGCGACGATGAAGGTGCCGTAAAGCTCTATAACGAATTCAAGGAAGAGATCGATATGGAAGACCTGACGGATGAACAGAAAAAGGTCGTTATGGATCTTCTGAATAACGATATCTCACACTACGGACAATACACTTAAGAACAGCAGCAGTTCCATAACAAAACCCCCGTATCCTGCAGTTTGGGAACGGGGGTTTTAATATGAGATTTTAAGTTCAGCTTCTGCCCTTTTTCTTGGCCTTCTTCTCGAGATACATCGCCTTGTCGGCCTTCTTCATTGATTCACCGACACCATGCCAGTCCTGGACCTCGCACGTTCCGATGCTCGCGGAGAGCTCGAAAGGATATTTGCCGGACAGGTTGACCTGTCTGATGTTGTTGCGGACGTTACGGATGAACTTTCCGACTCTTCCGGGCTCTGAGATAACAAGGACAACTTCGAATTCATCGCCGCCCATTCGTGCTACGAACTCACCCTGATTAAGTGATTCGTCGATGCACTGCGCAGTCTCCTTGATCGCGTCGTCACCGGCATTGTGGCCATATGTATCGTTGATGATCTTCAAATCATCCATGTCGATGGAGACTACGGCAATCTCCTTGATCATCCTGCCGTCCTTATCGAATTTCTCGGAGATCTTCTTTTCGAATCCACGCCTGTTAAGCGTCTCGGTCAGAGGATCCGTGATATAAAGGGTCATGACGTCGGAGATACCGAAGAGCTTCTCGTAGAGCTCGAACTTATTCATGTTCGCAGCTACCTGCATCAGGAGGTATTCGACCTTGAAGTTGATGAAATTCGGCATGTCGGTATTGAATACCGCTACAAGATAACCATATACTTCGTTCTTATATGCGAGCGGGAAATGAACTCTCATGCCGTGCTTGTCGTCTTCGAATCCGTCAGGGAAAACCTTCTCTTTTGGATACGAGATACTGCAGAGCTTATTGTCTCCCCTGTTGGTAAAATACCCGACAAGCTCGCGGCTCTCTTCCCTGTATCTGCAGATGTAGCAGGACTTCATGCTCTCAATTGTCTTAAACTGCTCGAGCGTAAGTTCCTTGCCGGCATCTTTTGTGAGGGCACCCTCGAAAAGATCGCCGATAACAACATACTCTCTCATGTTCTCCGTATTGATGGATATCGTCGCAGTGAGATCCAGGAGCTCAGAGAAAATGTCTCTTTCGACAAAGAGATCATCAGTACTCTCACGGAGGATAAGCGTTCCGGGAACGTAGATATTCAGATCAGGCTTCTTGCCAGCGATAACATCCTCAAGGACCTCGATCGCAGTATCGACAAACACTGCATTGGAGATCTCTATTGTGGTTATTGACGGGATGTGATCTGCCGCGCCCTGTGCATTGTCAACGCCGCTGATCATGACATCCTGAGGTACTGTATATCCTCTCTTGCGGAGCTCGTTGCAGAGCGCGATCGCTTCGTAGTCGTTCGAACAGATTATCGCTTCAGGAAGCTTGCCGTTCTTCTTGATGAAGAAATCAGCCATCTCAGGGCCCTGGTCTGACCAGTAATTGCCGTGGAAGATCTTCTTGTCTGATACCTTCTTGCCCGCTTCACGCATGGCATCTTCGAATCCCAGTCTTCTCTCGATCGAGTCGTCGAGATCATCTCTGCCCGTTACGAATCCGATATCATTCGTCTTGCACTTCTCGATAACGTGCTTTGCGATATCGTGCATCAATGCCCTGTTGTCCGGAACGACATTATAAAAACCGGAGATCTCTGCTCTGATGCAGACGACCGGAGGTGCATCATTATCGGACAAAAGATCTTCGACAAGATCTTTAGCCACACCCTCGTGGATAAGCGTGTCATAGCATAAGATGACGCCGTCGTATTCATGGACATTCGGCAGGGTTAATATGCTCTTGTAACCGATGACGTGGAGAGGGTTCTTTGTAGGCATGGAACAGATTCCGAAAACGTCGATCCTGTAACCCTTTTCGCGGGCATAGAAATCAAGCTGCTTAAGGATACCCATAGCAAAATCTCTGTACATGTCACCGATAAAAACACAAATTTTCATGACATCATTATACTAGGCGTTTTCAGGCATGAAAAGACTGCATTTACTGTCTAAATGCGCCTTTTTTAAGCCTTTTCTTGGTACAATTTCCCGTTCTCTTCAATGTGGCCATGCCGGTCATAGAGCTGCGTCTAATGATTTTATCAAATAAAGATGATAATATATCTTTAATTCTTTAAGGGAGGATTAAGAATATGTTTTGCAGGAAATGTGGAAATGAACTGTCGGATAATGCACGCTTCTGCAATAAGTGCGGAGAACTTGTGGAAAGGATCGATGATCTTGCTGAGATACCTGAAATGACTCTTGAAGAGAGCATCACTTTCGTCGAGAAGCTCAAATACAAATATAACGAAATAGAAAAACTCGAACGCCAGGTCATGGATAATGAGGCACTGCTCAGCAGGCCTTTGCTCCTGGATCAGAGGAAATATTCGTTCTTCAGGTTCTTCTGGGTAAATCTGATATGGGCAGCCATCGCCTATATCGTTATGTTGATCATCACCGCGATCGCAACCAGCAGCGAAGGTGCTTTCGGCTTCTTTTTTGCTCTGATGTTTATTATTCCGATCGCCATCCTGGTCGTAGGCGGCATAAGAGCCAAGAAACGCTGTGATGAAGAGAATGCGTTCATAGCAGAGGATAATGAACAGGCCATAGAAAAAATGAGAAAGCTTGAAAAGGATACAGCTGAACTAAGAAGCAAGCTGGCGGTCAAAAAGGATGCCCTCGCCAAAGATTCAGCCGCAATACCCGAATACTTAAGAAAGGGCTCTGTCCTGGCACAGATAAAAACTCTTCTTCAGACGGGGAAAGCTTCAAACATACAGGAAGCTATTGCGCTCCTGAGAGAATAAAACTTCAACAGTCTCTTCGACGCTGATAATATGTACCTAAATCCTTATGGGGAGGAACCTGGAAATGTCTGTCTGCAGAAAATGCGGTAACAAATTAAAAGACGACGCTCTCTATTGCAACAAGTGCGGCAGCAAGATAGAAGCGGTTTTGCCAATACCCGATCTGTCTTTGAAAGAGAGTCTGGATCTTGTGGAAACGCTTCAGACAAAGTACACGGAATTAAACGACCTCGAAAGTGAGGTCAGTGACTGTAAGAATGAACTCTCACGGCCTTTAGTTCATGGCAGGACTCCTACAAACCCGTTCCGTTATTTCTGGAAATTTCTGCTGGCATCAGGTATTGCTGTTGTTGTTTGTTTCTGGCTTTGGCTTGCCACCTGTTTCAGGTTTTCCAACCCTTTCCCCTGGCCGGAAGCCCTTACTATCTTCTATGCCATCATTCCACTTGGAATCTTCATCTTCGGATTGATCTATTCGATCAGAGCAAGCAGAGCAGATTATGATGGTCTGGTCGAGTATACCAATCAGGAACTGCAGGACAGGGCTGATCTTAGAAAGAAATACCGGGAACTCGAGAGCCGCCTTGCTGATCGTAAGTCAGAACTCATAAAGATTGACAGTAATATTCCTGAAGAGTACAGGAATGCTCATTCCATGACAAAAATAAAGTATCTCCTGGAGTCAGGAAAGGCTTCAAGTTTAAAAAGTGCGATCACTTGCCTGAACAAATAATTTCTCAACAGTCTCTTCGACGCTGATCACCGCTCCGCTTGTCTCCATCACCGGGTGAATAAGCGGAACGATCTTTGTAAAGCCGGCCTTAAGGCATTTTTCGTATCCTTCACCTGTGATACCGCATATTCCGATAACAGGCTTGCCGTATTTTCTGCCCGCCTCCATGACCATAAATGGAGCTTTCCCGTTAAGCGTCTGGCTGTCTATCCTGCCCTCTCCGGTCACAACGATATCGCATTCACGGATAAGGTCTTCCAAACCTGTTATCTCCATTACGATCTTTGCACCTGACCTTAATTCCGCACCGAGGAAATTCTTTAACGCAAAGCTCATTCCGCCCGCCGCGCCGGTGCCTTTTTCGAAAGGATCAAAGCCGGATAATTCAGCAAAGTTTTTGAGCCATCCGTCCATCGCTTCGCATGCTTCTTTCGAAGCGCCTTTCTGCGGTCCGTAAACAAAACTTGCACCGTCAGGTCCGCACAAAGGATTGGTTACATCGCTTGCAGTTATTACCTGAATGCCGCGGCCCAAAAGGCTCGAAAAATCAGCCTTATAGAGATCCTTAAGCCCTATTGCGCCCGGCCTGACATCATTGCCGTCCTTATCCAAAAGCCTGGCACCCAGTGCCTGAAGCATTCCCGCGCCGCCGTCATTTGTCGCACTTCCGCCGATGCAGATAACGAGCTTCCCCGCACCGTTATCAATGGCGTCCTTCATGAGTTCGCCGACGCCGTATGTAGTAGTCAGATACGGGTCGTGCTCATCTTCTTTCAGCAGTGTCAGCCCTGCAGCTTTTGCCATCTCGATATATGCTGTCCTGCTTTCTGGATCGAAGATATAAGATGCTTCGATCTGCCTTCCGAGAGGATCTGATACAGGGACCGTTCTTGTTATTCCATTTATAAAAGGAGCTATCGAATCTACCGTTCCTTCGCCGCCGTCAGCTAACGGAAGGACAGTCACTTCAGCATCAGGCCATGCGCGGAGAATGCCGCGCTTTACGGCTTCACCCGCTTCCATCGAAGTAAGGCTTCCCTTGAACGAATCTACTGCAACTACTGCCTTTTTAGTCATGTCATGAACCATAATGCTGTCATTATACAATACAGAGGTTTGCGGGTGACTTTCAGGCTGTATAATATCTGCTGAAGGAAGGTATATAGTTTGAGACGTCTTATATTTGGTATCCTATCGGTTATTCTTCTCGGCATTGAAGTGCTGATCGGACTTTTTGCCCACGGCTGGGTAAGAAGCTATCTTGGCGACGTTCTGGTCGTCATACTGCTCTACACGATCGTAAGGACCATTGTACCCAAAAAGGGGAAATGGTTCGTCATTCCGACGGCCATTCTGGTGTTTGCATTTATCGTCGAATTCCTGCAGCTGTGGGGCTTTTGCGACCGCTTCGGCATCACGAATGAATTCTTAAGGATCATTATCGGAACCGGTTTTTCGTGGGTCGACATCGCATGCTACTGCATCGGCATCATCCCGTGCTATGTGAGCGAAATCTTTTTAATCCGCAGGAAGAATTAAACTTCGCAACTACTATCATACAGGCCCCTTTTTTAGGGGCCTGTATTACAGTTGAATTTTTACTTGCTGATCAGATTACTCCCCAACCGGGAAATTTATCTTCGTTCCGCATGAAGCGCAGAACTTCGAACCGGGCTTAAGAGGCTCGCCGCAGAATTCGCAGTACTGTGTGCTCTGCTGAACAGGTGCCTGATAAGGGTTATCTACATGTACGTATTCCTGAGGCTGTACGGGCTGCTGGGGTGCCATGTAAGCAGGTGTGCCTCCGGGAACATAGGGCGGTGCACCATACTGGGGATTTACTGCGATGCTGGGATCAACATAATCGCCCTTGGGACCGAATTTCGCGCACAGGAAAGAAATGAGGCCACCGAGTCCCGCAAAACCTATTCCGAATATCATAGCGATAAATTTAAAACTCGTTTCATCTGACATATCTCCATTCGACAAAGATCCGGCTACGATTATGCCGATGATCATGCCGATGATCTCCATTACGATCCACAAAACGATGGTGAGCGCGATAAATCCGCCGGGTCTTTTACCTCTGGCTATCGCGTTTTTTCTGTTGAGCTTGCAAAGACCGATGATAGCTAATACTTCTAACATAGATTTCCCCCCTTGTTTTAATTCATTAGTTCTAAAAAAACTGAATATATTTTAGCATTTTATGAAATAGATTTATACGAAAGGCTATCCTAATATTAGATTATATTCCCAGATGTCATAGGAGGTATATTTATGGAAAAGCTTTTCCATCTGAAACAGAACGGCACCACTGTCCGCACAGAAGTAATTGCGGGCCTCACGACATTCATGACAATGGCTTATATCATTGCCCTGAACCCCAACCTTTTGACCAACTTCGGAGCTAACGGCCAGGACCTTTGGAACGGCGTTTTCCTTGCCACCTGCATCGCTTCCGCGATCGGCACACTGTGCATGGCATTCCTGGCAAACAAGCCTTTCGTAATGGCTCCCGGAATGGGTCTTAACAGCTTCTTCGCACTCGTTGCAGCCAACATTGCAATGCTGACCGGAATGACATATCTCGAATCATTCCAGAGTGCACTCGTCATCATCTTCATCGAAGGTATCATCTTTATCCTTCTCTCACTTTTCAACGTGCGCGAAAAGATCGTTCAGGCAATTCCTCTCGGCGTGCGTCTGGGTATAGGACCTGCAATAGGCCTGATGCTCATGAACATCGGCTTCGGCTCCAACGCAGGTGTCTTCGTATTCCACGATGACGGCTCTTCATCACAGTTCTTCGCAATGAGAGACTTCTTCGGCGCGCTCACTGCAAATTCCGCAAGAGATACAATGACAACAGGCTACGGCATGATGGTACTCACAGTAGTTACGATGTTCATCGGACTTTTCGCGATCGTCGCAATGAGCCACAAGAAGATCAAGGGTTCAGTTCTCTACGGCATGCTCATCGCATCAGTAGTCTACTGGGCAGGCGAAGCTATCTTCTTCAAGACAAATCCTTTTGCAAGTCTCGCTACAGCATCATTCGTTCCGCCTTTCGCAGACATGGCAAAGACAACTTTGTTCAAGCTTAATTTCAAGGGCTTTGCAGAGATCGGCTGGTTTACGATCATCACACTGGTTATCACATTCTGCATCATCGATATGTTCGATACCATCGGCACACTCGTAGGTACCGCTTCACGCGCAAACATGCTCGACAAGGACGGCAATATGCCTAAGATGAAGGAAGCCCTCCTCTCCGACGCTGTCGGTACAGTTACAGGTTCCCTCACAGGTACATCAACAGTTACGACATTCGTTGAATCCGCTTCAGGCGTCGAGGCAGGCGGAAGAACAGGACTTACAGCACTTGTCACAGCAGCGCTCTTCCTCCTCTGCATGTTCATCGCACCTATCGCAGCGATCATTCCTGCAGCAGCTACATCTGCAGCTTTGATCTATGTCGGAATCCTGATGCTCGCCAACCTCAAGGATATTGACTTCACCGATATCTCCCAGCTTCTCCCTGTAGGCATCATGCTCCTCGCAATGCCCATCTCAGGATCCATCGGACACGGTATCGGTCTTGCACTGATCAGCTACACACTTATCAAGGTATTAACAGGAAAGTTCAAGGAAGTATCCGTTCTCACATACATCCTTTCTCTGATCTTCCTCGTCAAGTTCTTCCTGGCATTCTGATCTGACTTAGAAGGATTAATAAAAGGCGCTGTCTTTTACAGGCAGCGCTTTTTTGTTATCAGAACATTACCGGCACATAGCTCTGCGTATCGACATCGACTACGCCCTGAGTGAGAAGACGGAGCTTCGGGATAACGGGGAGCGCCGTGAATGCGAGTGTCATGAACGGGTCAATGCCTTCATTAACGCCTAACTGTCTTGCCTGTTCCTTCATGACTCTCAGGATGTCTTCAACTTCATGTGCATCCATATCGCACATAAGACCTCCTATCGGAAGAGGCAGTGACGAGAGAACTTCGCCGTCACATACTACCGCCAGGCCGCCTCCGTTCTCACGGACAGTGTTAGCTGCAAGAGCCATGTCACCGTCATTGCATCCTGCAACGATAAGGTTATGTGAATCGTGTGCGACGCTTGATGCGATGGCGCCTTTCTTAAGGCCGTACCCCGTGACGAATCCGACGCCGGTGTGACCTGAATCCTTATGGCGTTCGATGACCGCGAGCTTGATGATATCCTTATCAGTCTCGGCTTCTTTTGAAGAAGAATCCACGATGAGTTCTTCAGTAAGTATCTGACCGGGAATGACCCTGATCACACGCTTTCTTGTGCCCTCATCTTTGATCTCAAAATCAGAAGATCTGATCTCTCTGAGATTGAAGCTCTTATATACGCGGGAATACTTTTCCTTATCGATCAAAGGAGCTTTTATCTCCTCAACAAGCTGTCCGCCGTCGGCTGTAAGGCGCCCGTTCTTGAACACTTTCTCAACAGTAAATCCATCAAGATCAGACAGGACGATAATGTCAGCGATATAGCCTGGAGCTATTGCGCCTCTGTTCTTCAGGCCGAAATATGTGGCTGCATTTAATGTCGCCATCTTTATGGCATTGAGAGGATTCTTTCCTGCTTTTACAGCCTTCCTGATAATGTAATCGATGTGACCGTTACCGGTCAGATCTATGCCGTGTTTATCGTCTGTAACGAGCATGCAGCGGTCACAGTATTTATCGTCGAAAAGAGGAAGCAGCGCGTCGAGATTGCGTGCGGCGGTGCCTTCCCTGATCATGATATACTGGCCGCGCTTAAGCTTCTCTTCCGCTTCTTCAAATGAAGAGCACTCGTGATCTGATCCTACGCCTGAAGTTATGTATGCATTAAGGTCTTTGCCCGTAAGGAACGGTGCGTGACCGTCGATCCTTTTGCCGCAGGAATTTGCACCCTGTATCTTTCTGATTATCTCCTCATCAGCTCTCACCGTACCGTATGAATTCATGAGTTCGGCAAGCCCTGCCACCTGCTCTTCCTTATAAAACGGTTCCAGTTCAGCCGCACTTAATTCCGCTCCTGACTCATCCAAAGGCGTAGCAGGAACGCAGGACGGGAGCATAAAGAAAATATCCACGGGAAGACCTGCACTTGCTTCTATCATGAATCTTATTCCGTCTGCTCCTGCGACATTTGCTATCTCATGAGGATCTGCTATCACGGCGGACGTGCCATGCGGGGCAACGGCTTTTGCAAACTCTGAAGGTGATATCATGGAACTCTCAATATGGATGTGGCCGTCGATCAGACCGGGGCAGATCACCTTGCCTCCGATATCTATCTCCTCTTTCCCGTCATATTCGCCGATACCGACGATATAACCGTCCTTTACGGCAACGTCTCCCTTTTCGATCTCATTGGTAAATACATTCACGATCCTTGCGTTCTTCAGCACGAGGTCCGGCAAAAGGTCGCCTCTGGCAGCAAGGATCATCTCTTTGATCTGTTCATTGGAAAGCATGTTGTTTGTATTCATAAAATCCCCGTGGCAGCAGTTTATCTTTCTTTCTTGTGATCCTTGTAGTAGTCGTCCTTATCCTTATACATCATCTCGTCAATGACGACAACGAGATCCTGATTGGCTTCCTTGCTGAAGTCGAAAACCCTTCCTCCGACTGCAGCGGAAAGCTTATAAGGCTTGCCGGATCTTTCGTTATATCTTTCAACTGCTTCCATGGTCTTTTGCTTATATAAAGCGATATCGGACTCTTTGCCTTTCCGAACGATCGCAATAAACTCGTCACCTGCAAATCTGATGACGGTTCCTACGGCTCCGAACACTTCGGTTAAGATCCCCGCAAAAGCGATGAGGGCCTGATCTCCCTCTTCATGGGAATAGTTGTCATTTATCTTCTTAAATCCGTTAAGGTCGAGCATGTAGGCGACGATCGTATCCTTGTGCTTCTGATAACGCTTAAGCTCCCTGTCCAGTTCGAACCTGTTATAAATGCCGGTAAGCTTATCGACATAGATGCACTCGTTCTGGAATGCGATGACTATGCCTGCCAGAGAGACCGCAAAGCACGCCGGAAGAAGTGAGATACCGTACATAAAAGTCTGGAGAATCATGCCAAACAGAATAGGCATGAGGAACTCGATAACAGGGAAATACCTAAGTCCCGGGTTCCTTATCTTGGCAATGATGTAATAGACAAAACCATAGATATTAAGTACCGCGCCGACCGCAATGAAGAAATAGAACAGATCACCTCTTCTGTACTCGTTATTCATATCGATCTTGAATACGATAGGCGTGAAAATATTGACCACAAGAAGCGACACCTGAATAAGACAGGCTATCCAGAACACAATAAACTGGCGGTGCGAAGCCTTGCTGTCAATGTGCTTCACGATCATGTGAACGAGGAAGATCCCGACAAAGATGTTGTACAGATAAAGATACGTATTGCCCAGCCACAGTATCACATGATAGAAATTGTATCCTGCCCCGAGCCTGCCGTCGAAATATGCAACGACCTGGTCAACAAGACAGTTTATAACCGACATTATCAGCATCCTGAGAAGGATACGGCTCTCCTCTTTACGGCCAGGCAGATTCCAGCCCCTTGAGACCAAGATGACCAGAAGGATCGCGATGCCGATAAAATCGGCAACCGTTACTGCATAGATGTTGATAATAGGTGTCATATTCCGATTATACTACCTGGCTTCAGAAAATAAATTCATTTTGACTTTTCGTTGCCCGAAAACATAAAAAACGGCAGGCCCTTGAAGCCTGCCGCCTGTCAATATTAATAATCCTGCTGCCCTGTTCAGATGAGCTCAGCGATATCCGTGTACTCGATATCCAAAGCTTTGGAAACGTTCTTGTTTACGATCTTTCCGTCATAGCAGTTAACGCCCAGAGCGATAGCCTTGTTAGCCTTAACAGCCTCTTCGAGTCCTGAAGCAGCGATCTGGAGACCGTAACGGAGAGTAGCATTTGTGAGAGCGATCGTTGATGTTCTCGGAACTGAGCCGGGCATGTTGCCTACGCAGTAATGAACGACGCCGTCTTCAACGAAGATCGGATCATCGTGTGTTGTAACTCTTGAAGATTCACCGCATCCGCCCTGGTCAATCGCAACGTCTACAAATACTGCGCCGTTCTTCATCTCAGGCAGATACTTCTTCTTGAAGAGCTTAGGTGTGGAGCCGCCCGGAATAAGTACGGAACCGATGACGAGGTCAGCATCCTTTACTGCTCTCTCAACGTTTGTATCATTGGAAACCAGAGTCTGGATGTGTGAGCCGAATCTGTTGTCGAGCTCTTCTAATCTCTTGAGGTTAACGTCAAGGATCGTAACGTTAGCACCCATGCCGACAGCGATCTTGCATGCGTTCATGCCGACTGTGCCGCCGCCCAGGATAACAACGTTTGCCTTGGGTGTGCCGGGTACGCCTGCGAGGAGAATGCCCTCGCCGCCGAACTTCTTTTCGAGATACTTGGCGCCTTCCTGAATGGAGAGACGGCCTGCGATCTGGGACATGGGAGCAAGGCACGGCAGTGATCCGTCTGCTTCCTGGATAGTCTCATAAGCAACTGCCTTTACCTTGCCTGCGAGGAGAGCATCCGTCTGCTCCCTGTCAGCTGCGAGGTGAAGATATGTATAGAGGATAAGTCCTTCTCTGAAGAGCGGATATTCTTCCGGAAGGGGTTCTTTTACCTTGACCATCATGTCGACGAGAGCCCAGATATCTGCCGCGTTGTCGATTAAAGACGCACCGGCATCGATGTACTCGTTGTCAGTAAAGCCTGAACCTACGCCCGCACCCTTTTCCATGTAAACATGGTGGCCGGCGGCGACATAGGCTCTGACGTTGTCAGGTGTGAGGCCTACACGGAACTCGTTGTTCTTGATCTCTTTTACGCATCCGATCTTCATATTCCTTTTTCTCCTTGAGAAAGATTTTTCGCCCGCGCCAATCAGGCGGACAAATATAATTATAAGGCATACTCCGCCCGATTGAATTTTATTCATTCACACCAAAAACACACGGGCAGAATATACTTAATACATAAATGCCGGGGCTGACCGTGAACTTCTTTTTTGTCAACAATCCATGATAAAATTGGTGTAAATCTGTTTTGGGAGGGTTTTGTTATGGCTTTTTGCACCAAGTGCGGCACGGAACTGACAAGTGAGGATCTTTTCTGTCCTAACTGCGGACTTAAGATCGATCCTGCAGCGCCAAACGAAGCTGATGCGGTTCCTGCGATGACAAAGGAAGAGAGCATCGCTCTTGCTGTAAAACTCACATCTGAATATGGTGCTTTGGAAAAACTCAAGCACGAGATTGATGAGGCAGAGCTCATAATCAAAAGACCTATTCCCGAGGCACCGCGCCATGCGGCTTTTAAGTTCTTCTGGCCGTTCCTTATCATCGGCTTTATCGTTTATATCCTGGTCTATCTCGTTGTCGGATTAGTATTTGCTTTGGGCGGAACCGGCGAGGTCAGCAGCAGTATTGGCGCCGTCGCAGGTTTTGTCGCACTGGCTGCAACACTCATACTCGGCGGTAATTTTGCCAGGAACCAGCGCGATAAGATGAATAACCAGGAAGCGATGAGGATACACACCCTCAGAGGAAAAGTGGATCAGATGAAGAAGAAGACATCCGAGCTTAAAACCAGCTATTCGGTAAAGAAAAGATCGCTTGAAGAGTACGACGCCATCGTTCCTGAATCCCGAAGAAACAGAGCAAGTATGGAAAAAGTGCGGATCCTGTTAGACAGCGGCAAAGCCGATAACTTCTACGACGCGTTAAAGTTGTGAGACTAAAGACCCGGGCATCGTCCCGGGTTTTTTATTGGTTAGTATTGCTGTCCGTTCCCGAAAAAAGCAATAGTAAGAATATTACGTTTTTTTATTCTTTCTTGTTTTTTGCGCGCGCCGTATATTAATATGTAAGCTGTGGTTCCTCGCGAGAGGATTTGGGGCTTTTTCAAGATTCAATTGGGGTATTCACTATGAAGAAGAAGATTTGGAGCAAGCTGCTCTCATGTCTCGTTGCTGTGGCAATGATTTTCGCCATGGGTGCCAACGTAATGGCAGACCCTGTCGATGGCGAATCCGGCACTGAAGTAACAGAGCAGCAGGAAAACAAGGAACCTGATAACAAGCAGGACGAAAAGAAGCCTGAAGATCAGGAGAAGAAGGAAGATCCCGCAGCACCGCAGGATGACAAGGAATCCGGTGAGAAAGAAGTAGCCGGCACTCCCACTGAAGAACCTGAAGATCAGGAGAAAAAAGAAGAGGAGCCTAAGAGCGAAGAACCGAAGGCAGGAGATCCTCCGGCAGCAGAAGAACCGGCTAAGAAGAGCGAAGATAATGTCCAGGGATCCGCTGATGCTGAGCCCAAGAGTGTTCCTGCAGACAATGATTCCTCCGAACCGGAAGCAGCTGCTGAACCTGAGGCTGCTCCTAAGAGAGGCGCTCCCATTCCGGGAGAAGACGGAGACACTCCGGATCCTTCTATTTACTACACATTCACTCTCCGTGAAGGAAACTGGAACGCGGCTGATATCGTTTACTCGACAAATGATCCGGATTGTGTTGCCAGCGAACCCGGTGAAGGAAGCAATAAGTTCTATTACAGCAATGGACACTGGTCATTCTATCTTAGCGACAGTTGTCCTTTCACTGCTCCGGATGGATATGAATTTGCCGGATGGGATATAGCAAATGGCTTTAAAAACACTATCATCATTGATATCCAACAGGATATGGTTGCAACTGCTCAGTGGTCAAAGATCAACACTGACAACTCCAAAGCCGGCGATAACATCACATGGAAATTCAATATGAACACCGGCACCCTGACCTTAACCGGAACAGGTGCTATGTATGATTATAACGGTACCGATACCCCCTGGTACTCCATCAGGGAAGATATCCAGCGCCTCGTCGTATCTGAAGGTATTACGGTTATTGGTGAATATGCGTTTTATGAATGCTACAGTTTGTACTACGTTACGCTTCCTGATTCATTAACGACCATCAAGAACAGTGCTTTCTCCGATTGTAACTCTCTTGAATCAATTGTAATTCCTGCAGGTGTCACAGCGATCGGTGTTGACTCCGATCCTGAAGCATGGCAATTCGACGCTTTCCGCGGATGCACACGTCTTTATGACATTTATTTAGCTGCTAACCCTGCAAATCTTACCTGGAAAGAAGACGGCAATGATTTCAGATCAAAAGCTCCCAAAACAGTCTGCCATGTACGCAGTGAATACTTAAGCGGATATAAGGGCGGTTCTTTCAGTGATGTAAATGTTATCTTCCAAGGCGATCTTTGCGGACCGTCTATGACATGGTCATTTGATGAAGATAGCGGAGAACTGAAGCTTAGCGGATCCGGCAAAATGTTCGATTATGCGGACGCTGCTTCTGTTCCGTGGAGTTCAGTAAAGACTTCGATCACCAATCTTATTATATCTGGTTCCGATGATATAACTATTGGTAAGAATGCATTTAATGGATGTGTTAACCTTTCCAGCGCAATCCTTAACTATTCAGGAATAACAAGTATCGGTGCCAGCGCATTTGAAGGATGCACATCTTTAAAGGAAGCCAATTTCCCGTCAAATCTGACAAGCATCGGTTCAAGAGCTTTCTATAACAGCGGTATACAATGGCTGACTATTACAAAAAGCATTAACAGCATAGGCAGTGAAGCCTTCAAGAACTGCACTTCTTTGCTGGCGGTATATTTATATAGCGACCGGATCAGCATTGGAAAAGATGCATTCTATGGCTGCACGAAATGTTATACCATCTATATTGAAAACAACAACTTGACCGCAGCCAATATCGAATGGGATGAAAACAATTGTGACGATTTCATTCAAGGCGATTCTAAAGCTGTATTAATGGTTGGTCCAAGCCGTTTGCAGGCTTTTATAGACAAATTCAGCGGTAAAGTAAATGTCGAATTCATGGAATATCAATATTGTCCTCCCCAAGGCTATCCATTTGGAAATGGTTTGACTTGGAGGCTTGATGGTGATGGTATTCTGACTATCAGCGGTTCCGGAGATATGCCTGATTTTGATTACAAGCAAGCTCCGTGGTCATCGTTCGGTGATGGTGACAGAATAACACGCGTCGTTATCGGCGATCAGATAACAGGCATTGGTAAGCTCTCTTTCTACGAGTGCAGAGGTATAAAGTCTGTCACCATTCCTGACAGTGTCACCAGGATCGGTTACGGCGCATTCATGAATTGCTTTGCTCTTGAGAATGTAACCATTCCCGGCAGTGTTAAGATTATTGATGAATATGCATTCCAGAGCTGTGAATTAACTTCAGTAACTATCTGCAGCGGCGTTGAAAGCATCGGAACCGATGCTTTTGCATACACAAAACTCAGATCCGTAACTGTTCCGGACAGCGTAACATATTTAGGAGACTATGCATTTTACTGTTGTTATGAACTCAAATCAGCTAAACTGTCTAAAAATCTGGAATCTATTGAAGAAGGCACATTTACTTCCTGCCATAAACTCTACTCAGTCAATATTCCTGACGGAGTTACTTCTATAGGCCAAGATGCTTTTAGTGGCTGTAGTGCATTATCATCTGCCAATATTCCCGGCAGCGTAAAAACTATTGGTGATTCTGCATTCATGGGCTGCTCTCATATGAAGGATCTCACTATTGCATATGGTGTCGAGAAGATCGGAGAGACTGCATTCTCAGCCTGCCAGTCACTTACGTCCATAACGATCCCTGACAGTGTTACTTTTATTGATAGAACAGCATTTAATGCGTGTATCAACGCTACAACGATTACTCTGCCAAGCGGTATTACGGCCATTAGCGATTACACCTTCTACAATTGCATTAATCTTAAATCTATAGTTATTCCAAACAAGGTAAAAACGATCGGTGAGTATGCTTTCTTCAATTGCCAGAAAATGGAATCACTGATCATACCTGAAAGTGTTACAACTATTGGAATGGATGCTTTCGATAACTGCCTTGTTCTTAAGACGATAACCATTTTGAGCAAGAATATAGATATAAAATTCAGTGCGTTCAACGACTGCCCTAGAGTAACTGATGTTTATTGTTATGCAGACCCCGCTAACGTTGAATGGGATTTCGGCAATGGTTATGTTTTCAACGGCAATCGAATAGTTCCAAGAACGGAGGAAAATGCAAAGATCCATGTTCCTACTGAATTCTTAAGTGCATACCACGAGAAATTTGACAGCAAGCTTCCGTCTTATATCGAGATTGTCGGTGGTGCGCAGAACGTTGACATGGTCCTCGGCACACACCTCTATGGCTATTCCATAAGCCTTGAAGGCGATATCGGTGTTAACTTCTACATGAAGCTCAGCGATTCCCTGATCGCCAGCGAGACCGCAAAGATGGTATTCACGGTTCCTTCAGGCAACGGCACGATTACTGAGACACTGAACGTAAAGGATGTTGTATCAGGCAACAGCAACAAGGTTACTGTGGGCGGCGAGATATACTACAAGTTCAAGGTCGGTGTTGCTGCAAAGGATATCTCACAGAATATCAAGGCACAGATGCAGGACGGCGATACAACTGGTACCGTTTACACCTTCTCTGTAAAGCAGTATTCCGAGTATCTCCTTGAACACGAAAATGATTTCCCGAACGCTGCACCTCTTGTAAGCGCTATGCTCAATTACGGTGCATTTGCCCAGGATTACTTCAAGGTCAACGGCACACTGGTTGCTGATGAGAGCAAGCTCACAGGCGTAACTTCAGACGTACTTTCCGGCTTCAACAATGCAGCCAATAACCTGCCTGAAGGCGTAAGCTTCTATGCAGCTTCCCTGTCGCTTAAATCAGGTACGACTCTGTCACTGTACTTCGAAAGCAGCGTAGGCGCTCTGACACTCAGCATCGGCAATAAGACTTACGAGACGGAAGCTTCCGGCAAGTACCAGGTAATCCGTATCAGGAACATCATGGCAAGTGAACTCGAGAACGAATTCACAGTCACTGTTTCTGGTTCGACCGGAACAGGCAGCATGTCTTATTGTCCTTTGAAGTACTGCTATCTCATAGTAAGCGATCCCAACCAGGATCCGGCACTTCAGAACACTTGTAAGGCACTGTATCTTTACTATTCGGCAGCAAAATCCTATTCAGCCTGACGGAGGCGGTGAGCTTCCGCCTGTAAACGGAGATTAAGAATTGTGTTGTGAAAGGCCATCTCAGATGAGATGGCCTTTTTTCGCGCCGAACGAAAGCGCTTGGGTGTTGGCTTCCTGTGGCATACAACATTTTGAGCGGAAAAAGTTGCAGAAAATGCTGCATATGGTTTTCGCTATTTCCAGGATATGGATCAAACCTGAAATGCGTGAGGAAAAAGTTGCCGAAATCATTTATACTGTCAGAAGGTGGCTAATATAATTGAGGAGACTATAACTATGGAAGGTTATAAATTCTTTGATGAAAACGGCACTTTTACGCTTAAAGATCCCGATCTTTACAGCTATCTGTATTTTCCCGTCGGCGCTGCAAGCGGCATGATGGGATGCGTCACGCCCGAGCTCGGCGGCGACCTCAAGACTTCCCAGAATACATTTATCTTAGAGCCCGTATCCTCCGATAATCTTCACAACAACCGTTCGACCAGAAACTTCTGGCTCTGTATGGAGGACGGCACTCTTATTTCCGCGACGGGAGCTTCGGCTTCCCAGCACGCGAAAAAGTTTACTAAGGAAAAGGATGAGGTCACTCTCTGCGGCGGCCTTTTATGGCATCAGGTGAACCGCAAAATATCCGGCACGGATATTGAGACCGCGATTACGACATTCGTACCTGTAAAGACTTCCGACAGGATCGAGCTTACCCGCGTAAGAGTCACTAACAACGGTTCTTCACCAGTTACCTTCACTCCTACTGCCGCAACGCCCATCTACGGACGTTCTGCCGATAACATCAGAGACCACAGGAACGTAACTTCCATGCTCAACCGCATGACGGTTACGGAATATGGCGTAACGAACAACCCGACGCTCACTTTCGATGAGAGAGGTCACAGAAGAAATAAAGTGGTCTACGGCTTCTTCGCAGCCGAAGGAGACTGCAATAAGCCCTCCGCCTTCTGCCCTGTCGCAGAAGATTATATCGGCGAAGGCGGCGCCTTTGATAATCCGGAATTCCCTGTACCGCATAATGATGCATACCATCCCGGAGACAGGGTCGACGGCTTCGAAGCTATGGGTGCAGCCATGTTCTTCCAAAAGACTTTGGCTCCCGGAGAATCTGCGGATTACTTTTTCGCGCTCGCAATAGATGACATAGACAAGCCTTCCGATACTGAGGAAGAGATCCTCGCAGTATCTGATGCCCTTCAGGCAATGGCAGTCAAATACCTGAATCCGGAAGCTTTCGATTCCGAGTTCGCGAAAAACAAAAACTACTGGACTGGCAGGAACAACGTAAGATTCCACACCGGTGATAAGGACTTCGACAATTGGATGTTCTGGGTAGGCGTTCAGCCGATGCTTCGAAGGATCTACGGCTGCTCATTCCTCCCCCACCACGACTACGGCAAGGGCGGCAGAGGCTGGAGAGACCTCTGGCAGGACTGTTTGGCGCTCATCATTATGGATCCGTCGGATGTCAGGGGCATGCTCGTTGATAATTTCGGCGGCGTAAGATGCGACGGCACCAATGCCACCATCATCGGCAGTAAAAGCGGTGAATTCATCGCTGACAGAAACGGCATCACAAGAGTCTGGATGGACCACGCCATGTGGCCTTTCATGACCATGGACCTTTATATCAAGCAGACAGGCGACCTCAAGATCTTGGACGAGACGGCTCCCTACTTCATCGACCGCCAGGTAATGCGCGGCGAGGAGCTTCTGGATAAGGATATCGACTTGAGCAGCGCTCATTCGGAGGGAACCGTCATGGAGCACCTCCTCCTTCAGAACTTTGCCGCCTTCTTCGATGTCGGCGAGCACGGCCACATGAAGCTCAGGGGCGCCGACTGGAACGACGCGCTCGACATGGGCAAGGACAAGGGCGAGAGCGTGGCCTTCACGGCAGCTTATGCAGGCAACTATAAAAAGCTCGCATCGATCTTAAGAGAGTACAAAAAGGTCTCCGGGAAGGCTTCCATAGAGGCCTGCGAAGAACTCGAGGGCCTCCTTGGCGTATATGACGCGGATAAGCTTCAGGGTGTGCTGTTGAGCTACTGTAACAATGTTAAAACGGGTTTTAAGGGCGCAAAAAAGGCCTTTGACATCGACATGCTCGCAGATGACCTCGAGAAGAAGGCTGACTGGATAATTAACCACATCAGACAGACCGAATGGTTCACTGATCCTGACGGATATTCCCGCTATAACGGCTATTACGACAACAGCGGAAATGCATTAGAGAAGAACGGAGACAAGCACGGCAAGCCCGCCATGATGCTCACTGGCGAAGTCTTCACTGTCATGTCAGGTGTTGCGACAGACGACCAGGTCCGTGAGATCGTCAGATCAGCCGACAGATATATCTACGATCCTTCTATCGGCGGCTACAAGCTCAATACTGATTTCCATGAGATAAAGACCGACATGGGCCGTATGTTCGGCTTCTCCTACGGCCAGAAGGAGAACGGCGCCGTGTTCTCCCACATGACCGTAATGTTCGGCAACGCGCTTTATTCCAGAGGATTTAAGGAAGAAGGCTGGAAGGTCATCGGCACGCTCTACCGCCACGCGGCAGACTTTGAGAAGAGTAAGATCTATCCCGGCGTCCCTGAATATTTCGATCCCAAGGGCAGAGGCGTTTACCACTACCTCACGGGCGCGGCAAGCTGGCTCATGCTCACTGTTCTTACAGAGATGTTCGGTATAAAGGGTTCTTACGGGTCGATGGTATTTGAACCCAAGCTCCTGCCTTCGCAGTTCGACTCTGATGGCAAGGCATCCGTCGAATTCGAGTTCAACGGCAAGCCTGTTACGGTGATCTACAAGAAGTCTTATGCTGCTTCCGCGGTCAAGTCCATTACAGTCGACGGCGCGCTTGTCAGCGAAGGCACCAACATGCTTCCCAAGGATAAGATCGGCAGCGTAATCGAGATAGAACTCGACTGATGACGCAATGATACGCGATGGACGGCAAAACATGCGGCGGTGCCGTTCATTTTGCCGTTCGTAACGGCGTTTTAGTGCCAAACATGCGGCAAAATATGCGGCGGCGCCGTTCATTCTGCCGTTCATAACGGCGTTTTAGTGCCAAACATGCGGCAAAACATGCGGCGGCGCCGTTCATTTTGCCGTTCGTAACTAAACTCCAGGCTAAACTTCAGGCGGCGCCTGGAATTCCGCCTGAAAAATGCCCGTTTTGACCCCAAACTCCAGGCTAAACTTCAGGCGGCGCCTGGAATTCCGCCCGGAAAATGCCCATTTTATCCTCAAACTTCAGGCTAAACTTCAGGCGCCGCCGAGAATTCCACCTGGAATTCCGGGCTGTCCCCAAAGTTTTCAAATGCACTTGAAGTTCACGGGGCGGATTTAGTCATTAAACAGTCACTCTGGTGTATATCTGGGAGTTCTGCTGCCAGGCAACAGTGATTGCGCCGTCTCCTATATAGAATGCATATTCCCAGCCGCCGTTATCGTCGATCGAGCCCTTCTCTGAAGCCACTGTCTTATCAGCGTTGTCGAACTCCATCTCATAATCGAATTTCTCGAGGAGACCTTCTTCGAAATGATAGAACTCGACAAAAAATCCTGTGTCTGTCAGGTTATAGATCTTGAAATGCTCTTCTGTATCATTTGATTTATATTCGCCTTCCAGGCCGTGCTGCTGTGAGGGCTCTGGCCCGGCGTTCTGATCCGTCATGATGCTGGCGCTGACGCTGTTTCCCACGTTGTTTCCCACGCCCTTTTCAGGTTCTTTGCCGCATGCTGCAAGGGACAAACACATTCCTGCAGCAAGTATGGTTGCAAGTATTTTTCGCATATTCTTTCTCCATATTTTTCGCTCGCGGATATTATATATGATTCAGGATAACCTTTTTAGCGAACTTTGAGGGAAAGACATTCATCATCAGTGAACAGGTGAGGACGTTTACCCAAGATGTGACTTTTCGAAGACAACAGCGCCTAAAGCGGCAATTTACCGCACCTTGCAATTGAAAACTCCCTGAAAAATACCTAAAATAGCTTATCTGATTAATACTTTTGGGATGGATTGATACTTTAAATGGGTCTCTTGAAGAAGAAGTCTTTGTGGCTTGGCGCGTTGTTCCTGCTCATTCTGGGCGTAGCAACGGTATGCGTCATCTATAAGGAACTTGAAGGACAGGATATTATAGGAACACTTAAAAATGCCAATGTCTGGTGGGTTTTGGCAGGGGTTTGTTCCATGGCGCTTTACGCCATCGCCGACGGTATTAATATCAGCAGATGCTTGAAGCTTGCAGGCTATAAAATATCTTTCGCGCAGATGATGAAATACTCCTTTGCAGGATTCTTCTTCAGCTCCATCACGCCTTCATCGACAGGCGGCCAGCCCGGACAGCTCTACTTCATGGCAAAGGACAAACTGAAAGTATCGCACAGCGCTTTTACACTTCTTTGCGCGCTCTTAAGCTTCCAGTGCGCAGCGGTGTTCTTAGGTGTCGTGGGCGTTATCTGCTCACAGGGAGAAGTATTCAAGCTTCAGGGCAGATTTGCTTATGTCTTCCCCATCGGATTTGCATTAAATCTCGCGATAATCGCATTCCTTATCTGTGTTCTGTTTACGAGAAAACTTGCAGGATTCTTCATCGGCATCGGACTCTGGTTCATTAAGGTAAGAGGCGTTAAACCCGGCGAGAGATTCAAGTTCTTAAGGTCCTTTGCTTCATACAGAAAGGCGGCATGCCTTCTTAGAAAGAACAAGATCGTGTTCGTTAAGATGCTTCTTACTTCACTTGTACAGATAATCCTCTTCCACTCAGTCACATTCTTCTGCGCGCGTGCGATCGGATGCCCGGATCTTGAGTGGTTTACGGTACTGCGCACACAGGCATCGCTGTTTATATCAGTATCCTCATTGCCGCTTCCGGGCGCTGCAGGCGTTACTGAGTACGGATATGCCTTATTCTATGCGGATCTTATACCGACAGCTTTGCTGGGAAGCGTAATGCTCCTGTCGCGTTTCGTAAGCTTTACGATGCCGCTCGTATTAAGCGGTTTGGGACTTATCGGACTCTCGATCAAGCCTAAGAAAAAGTGATCAGTTAAAGCCGAAGAGTTTTCTTGCTATCTGGTAGCCTAAACGGTGTAAGGGATAGCTTATCCAGTGCGGCCAGTTGCGGACAGGCCCGATCATGTGGCGTGTAAAAGGCTTTTTGCAGATCCATTCGTAGTAGACCGGGCGCTTTTCCTGTATCTCATCCAAGAAAGACTGCATTACCTGTTCATCCTCTTTAGTGTGAAGACGCAAAAGGAATGAGACAGTCGCAAGCGTGACTATCTCCGTGTAATAGTACAGATATTCGCGCTGGGCATCGTTCGTCAATGAATCCGTATCCAGCTCATAGAGCATGAGGCGGTTGACACGGAGCTGCTGGTCCATGCGGCTCAACATGACCTTCTCGTTGACTGACTGGTCAGCGCGCCCAATGAAATAACGGTAAAGATCGACGTCCAGATAGTACATCTTTTTTACCTTCATCATGGGGTAGCATACGAAAAGGTGATCTACATAGAAAGTGTGCTTGGGAAGCTTCATTCCGCTCTCTCTGGCAAGTTCTGTGCGGTATGTCGCGGAGTGCATCAGGATATAAGAACCCGTGGCCCACTTGCCGACTTCGTCCCATCCGAAGAGCCTGCCCACAGGAAGAGTCTTACGGTAGTTGATAGGGCACCTCTTGCCCTCATTGACCTTCTCATAAACATAGTTGGTGATGACAAGATCTGCGGCCTTCTCAGGATCGCGCATCTCCTCCAATACGTCCAAAAGCTTATGGAGTGACTCTTCGTCGAGCCAGTCATCTGAATCAAGCACTCTGAAATACAGGCCTGTAGCCGCGCTAAGACCTGCCATAACAGCATCGCCGTGACCGCCGTTCTCCTTCTTAATGAGACGGACATCATCCGGATATTTATCTATATATTCTTCAGCGATCCTGGAAGTATCATCTGTCGAACCGTCATCAACAACAATGATCTCCACCTGTTCCCTGCCCGGCAGGAGACTCTCGATAGCCCTGCTAACGTAATCCTGCGAGTTGAAGGAAGGGATCGCTACTGATAGAAGCTTCTGCATTAACCTAAAACTTACCCTTTCCGCAATAAACCGATAGTCATTATATCATCAGGTGCAAAAAGTTCTACCATTAAGGAAAAAGTACATTTTTCTTTGATAATAAAAGGGTATTTTTCAGACATCCGGCTGTCTGTTTGCGTGGTTTCCTTAAAATATCGGAAAGCACCTCCACACCGATAGGAATGACGCCGGTAATGAGTCCTGCGGTAAAGATCTTATTCCTGATTTTCGATCAGCAGCACCATTGCAACACCTTTTATTGATATAATTTATGCCAATAAAGCTTTTCCGGGAGGGTTAACATGACACGACGCGAGTTTTTAAAGACACCACAGATGAACGCGATCAGAAATAACCTCTTTTCAAGCGCTGTGCTTGGTTATGTTATTGCAGGTATTACCCTTTATTTCGGCGTCATCCAGACAGGCAATTATTTCACTCTCCTTGACGTTTTTCTTATCCTGGCGTGCTCACTTCTGATCCACCTTCTTCAGAGCAGAGTCGCAGCTATAGTTCTTGCTGCATACGCTGTGCTTAACGTCGTTGTCACCACTGTAAGCAACGGCAAATTCAGCGGCTGGTGGGTAGCACTTGTCGGCGTCTACGCAGTCATCTACACCTTCAGATTCCAGAAGGCCTGGAAAGATTATCAGAAGGACAATGAAGAGTAATCCATATGGATCTTAAACGTCTGCCTTATCAGTTAACAGTATGCAAAGTGAATTCTGTTGAAGGCCTTGTGCCGGACAAAGAATTCTGGTTTGCAGCGCGCACCGACGAAGAGATATCACTAGTCTGTAAGACCTCTGACTGCCCCGCTGAAACGCTCGAAAGAGACGACGGCTGGAAGGGCTTCCGCATTGAAGGCGTGCTGGACTTCTCTTTGATCGGAATCCTTTCAAAGATCTCTTCGATCCTTGCGGAAAATAAGATCGGAATTTTCGCCGTGTCGACGTATAACACGGACTACATTCTCGTGAAGGAAGAGAACTTTGAGAGAGCGATGGAAGTCCTCGCAAACGAAGGGTATAACGTGATCTGAACTTACACCCTTTTTTAGTGCTCGAAAAGCGACCTACAGACAAAACAAAGGAATTGCTTGTTTTTGTCTGTAGGTTTTCGCATTTTTAAGGGCAGATCGGCATTAACCTGCAGACATTTTTGGATTTTGATTCAATTTTGTCGGCAGGTTCCCCTTGATTTCGGCTTTCTAACACCAAAACCTACAGACAAAAACTCTATTTTTCACGTTTTTGTCTGTAGGTGCAGCCGCACACCGCCTTCTCAGCAACACAAAAAAGGCTGCCTCTTGAAGAGGCAGCCCCGTTTCTTAAAAAGTATGCAAAAAGCTTATCCGATCGTTATCTGTATCTGCGGTTTCTCGCCGATCGCGTTGTTCTCTGCTTCCACCGTTATGACATAGTGATCAGCCTGAAGAGAGACATTGTATGTGAACATACGGACCATGCCCTTGGGAACAGGTGCATTGATGATGTTGCTTCCCTTATCGCCGTCGATCCTGACCCTGTAGTTACCTTCAGCATTCATGACTGTTACGACTACTGTGGCGTCGCGGTCTTCCTCGACTGTGAAGTCGATCATGGAATTTGTCTTATCTTCTGCTGTAACGAGATATCCGATGGTTGTATTAAGGACCATGTTCTTCTTGGCGTTGTTTGTATTGATCGTAAAGCCTCCGACAAGAAGCGCAGCTGCCATGACTCCGGCATAAAGGAATCTGATCTTCTTGTGACCCTCAGGATATACGAGCAGAAGACCCAAAGTGATGAGGATCGGAGATGCGAATCCCAGAACCATGTATGTTCCGATGACCTTGGTATAATCAACTGCTGCGGATGTAGTTGCAGCAGCTGAATTTCCCGCTCCTGCAAGATATGAGATGCATACCGAGATCATGTTGTTTGTGAAGTGCATGAGCATCGACAGAATGATGTTGTTCTTCTTTACCACAACATAGCTGAGGAACAGTCCGAGCGTCATTGTTGTAAGGAATCTTAAGACGGACATGTGATTGATTCCGAAGAATAATCCCATGATGAGAACGATGACCCAGTCATGCTTAATGCCTCTGAAGTTGCTTAAGATAGCGCCTCTGTGAATAGCCTCTTCACAGATTGCGGGAAGCAGTGCAACGATAAGAACTGCCATCGGGAAGTTAAGGTTTTCGAAGATGAATGAGTTCAGTTCGGTGACTTCAGCTGCAGCTGACGGGAAGATTATTGCTGTCAATGCAACGAGCATCAGAGATACCGGGAAGATTCCCAGAACGAGAAGAATGCATCCGATGACTTCTCTTACCTTGACCTTCTTTACCGGTAATACTTCTTTGATCTTGACCTTGCGGATAAGGCAGTAGACCACTGCCATTGCAAGGAATGCCAGTTCGGTAATTATGAGACCCGGTATTCCGAGGTTCTGCTGGAGCGGTGCGCATACGAAGATGAAGAATGCCATCACTACTCCGAAAAGGACGAATCCCATCCAAGGGCGCAGTCTGCCCTGATCACTTAATTTTTCCATAAGTAACTCCTCCATATTTGCGGTTTTGAATTGTTTGAAAATTAACTTCTATTCGTGTATCTTGCGTTCTTTTTTGAGTTTTCCGATGTTCACGAAAATCCTGACCGTAGCGATCGTTGCCAGCGTGAACAGTACGAACATTGATATCGAACATACAAAGTTTATCAGCGAGAAGAATCCCCTGCCCACTGCACACCAGAGGTTAAGCAGAGCGGCAAACAGTGTAAATGCCATGACAAAGATCATGTATCCGCCCATTGTCTTCATGCCAAGGACCTTGGAGTCGATATCTGAGAAAAGATCGATCCCGTCAGGGTAATCTTTTTTCAGTGCTCTCGTGTATACCCAGGTTGTACCGGGATAGTTGATATAGCATACGACTTTGATCCCCATTTCCTCTAAAAACTTCATGTATTTTCTGTTCTCTTCGCTGTCTGCCCAGCCCTTGAGGAAAAGTGTTTTGTAAGTATAGAGGTCAGCTTCCGTTTCTTCGAATTCGAATGTCAGCCTTCCTGCATGTTCAAGAGAGTATCCGTGTGAAGCCATCTCATTGATCCAAGCCTGTTCTTTCTCGAGCTGCCAGACCCAAAATATTTTATGAATGACTCTGCGCATTTCAGTTTCCTCCCAATATCCTCTTGCCGTTATCGACCAGTTCCGAGAGCCTGTCCAATTCTTCTTTGAGTACGGTAAGACCATTCTTCGTGATCACGTACTCCTTCTTGCGGCTCTCCGGGTTCTCCGGCAGGGCGTCGATCCATCCCTTCTCCACGAGCGAATTAAGCGCTCCGTACAATGTGCCTGCTGCAAGCTTTACACGCCCGTTCGACATCTCACCGACGTTCTGGATTATTCCGTATCCGTGAAGCGGTTTCTGCAGCGACAACAGTATGTAAAAGACTGCTTCGGTTAACGCTAACTGTGGCATTTCCTTTATCCTCCTTTATATCGGCTTCCGATATATCGTAGCCCGAGTATATCGCCTCCCGATATAGTTTGTCAAGTAGGTGTGGAAAATATTTCTGAGTCATAGTTTCAGAGCATGTTCAAAACAGCGGCGCATGCCGCCTGTGCACAATTTTATAAATTTTTCAGTGGTTACTCGTAGTACATCGATACGATGTTGTAGGATTCCAGCTTGAACTCTTCGATGTCCTCGTTATTAATATAGAGCCTGCAGAGAAGGACAAAGTTGCCGTCGACCGTGTAGTCGTCGTACTGCGCTTCGCAAAGCCCTGTGGCGATGAGCTCATTTACAATGCTCTCGACCTGCTGGTCGATCTCGAAAACAAGCACAAGGTCCTTGCTCCCTGCCTGATAGTTCTGGATCGCACTGTAGACCGTCCATCTCATGTCGTCTTCGGAAAAACTGATATACGGGAAGTCATTGCAGAGGCTTAAGATCTCTCTGGAATACTCGCCTCCGATGTAAGCGTGGACATGCGCATAGGTGTATTCGACGCAGGCCAGGACATCGTATTTGTCATTGGTGTTCGGGCGGTTGAACTCATTCTTCTTCATCTTGATATTGGGTTCTTCAGAGCCGGCAACAACGTCTGACACATATCTTGATACCGCGACGGAATAGTGCGGCAGCAGGTACTCGGAATTCGGATCGTCAGATATGCCCTTAAGATACATGAAGTGCGGGATCATCATCACGATCATGAGACCTGAAGCAAAGTAGGGATAGAGCTTCTCTGCCCCCTCGCGCTTTTTCAGGATAAATTCGAATGTGGCGAAAACGCCTTCCGTAATGAGAATGCACATAAACGGTGCGGCGATGAGGATCCTGAAATCGTATGTGATAGTGATCAGGCTTCCTGCAAACGGGAGCGCGGCAAGGATGATCACGGCAATCTCTTTCCTCTTAAGCAGGATAACGATTCCGATGAGAAGGAATATCACGAGATACCAGCGGAGCACGGGGCTGCCGTTGGAGAACTGCCTGTATCCGGAAGAATCCGCGAAGACAACTTCCTTCAGGATATCAAGGTTCTCGGATATGACCTTGAAGCCTTCGTTATGGAGCCTCTCGAAGAATTCTTTTGTAAGCGAGGATTCCCTGTTGCTGTAGAGCTTCCAGTGCGTGAACATGTATGTGTAAAGAGGCGTCGTGGAGACGAGATAGCCTGAAAGTATTGCAATTACAGAGGTAATGAAGCCTGATATATTTTCGCGCTTTTTGATGAGGAGATAGATCAGGACTACAACGCCGGTCGCGATAAGCCCGTAGATATACTGCTTGCCCATGATCGCGCTCTCCATCGTAAGGCCTGCGAAGATGCCTCCGGCAACAGCTGCCAGGAGCGAATTTCTCTTGAACGCACGGACGATGAAATAGAACGATATCATCAGCAAAGGTCCGCAGATAGCATATCTGTGGCCCATGTAAACCTGTGTGAAGTTAAGCGGCATGAAGTTTAAGAAGATTCCGGCTGCGCCTGCAAGGACCGGATCTTTCTTAAGTTCATAAGCGGTCAGCGTCGTGAAGAGCACCGTTATGAAGCCGAGGAAGATGAGGCCGACATTGAATACCAGGAGGTTGTAGCCGAAGATCTTAAACAGGATCGTGATGAAATAATGGAATACGAGCTCACGGCTGATAAGTCCGATGTTCTCATCCCAGAATATCAGTTCGAACCTCTTGCTCGTAAAGCACATTTTCCTGGCGTCGAAAATATCCCACGCGCCGTCATCAAAGAGTCCGTAAGTGTTCCACGGCGCATTGCTGAAGTTATATAAATGCGTAAAGAAATAGATTACGGTGACGATTAGAAGGGCCAGAAATATCGGCTTTTTGAAGTCGGTCTTGCTGATCTTCAATGTCCCGAGTCTGCGGAAAGAGAGCACGAGCAGAATGATCGCTGCAGGCCACGTGAAATACGTGATGAAGTTATCCTTAAAGACATTAAGATACATCAGAAGTGTGACCACGAAATTGATCACTGCAAGGATCAACGATGCAAAAAACAGCTTGCAGTCGAGCTTTTCTATACTTCCCTTATCGAACAGCTTCACACCCATACCGAACTCCCCGTCATTTATTTAATACAAGAAGTATAACAGTAAAACCGCATTATGGCATTTGAGAATTATCCGCCAATGTTCCTGTTCCACGCTCAAAGCAAAGGTGTATAATCCTCTTTAAAAAGGACGAACAGACATGATGAAAGCACTGATAATTAACTGCAGTCCCGTAAGAACAGGCGCCACAGCCGAGATCGTTAAGATCATTGAGGGCGAACTCTCCAGCCGTTACGATACAAAAAGCATCTGCATAGACGATTACGCCTTCGCATTCTGCAAAGGCTGCCGTTCATGCCACAACACCGCAAAATGCGTAATGCCTGACGCCCCCGTAATACTTGATATCATGAACGAATTCGATGAAGCCGGCATCATAATATCCGTAGCGCCTTCGTACTGGGCAGACATTCCCGGCCAGTTCAAAGCATTCATAGACAGATGCACGCCCTGGTGCAACACACATGAGCCGCACGCCACGATCAAGCCCGGCAAAAAGGGCTACGCCGTCGCTCTGCGCACCGGTCCCAACATGCCTGAGTGCGAGAGACTTATCGGCAGCATCGAACACTTCTACGGACATCTCGAGATCGAGCGCTCAGGCCATCTGGGACTTACATCCGTCGAATACAAGGCAGATGTCGAGCCCAGAAAAGCTGAGATATTAGAATTCTGCAGGAACATTTAAAGTCTTCCATCCGTGTTTTTACACCAAAACGATATTATTTCGAAATGGTGTAAAAAACAGGCCTTTTTTTACACCAAATTGAAATTATATCAAGATGGTGTAAAAGCCGGTGTCTCCCATTACATATTTACTTCCCTGTCCGCGACTGACTCCGCGAACGTCCTGTCATGCTCAACGAAGAGCATTGTAACATTGTTATCTTTGACCAGACGCTCGATCTCGGCGCGCATGTAGACGTCGATGTAGTTCAAGGGCTCGTCCCAGAGATAGAGGTCCGCGTGCTCACAAAGTGACAGTGCGATCATGACGAATTTCTTCTGCCCCAGCGACAGCGCGGAAACATCTCTATAGAGCATCTCCTTCGTAAAGCCCATCTTTATCAGGATCGTCGAGAATATCGTCTTGTCGCACCCGCGCTCACCGGCGATGTCGTAGAGAGTTCCGGCCAGAGATGACGTGTCCTGTCCGACATAAGAGATCTTGAGGCCGGGAGCGATATAGATATCGCCTGAGGCTGTGATCCCTTCATCTTCTCCAAGGCCCGCAAGATACTTGATAAGAGTGCTCTTTCCGCAGCCGTTCCTGCCCTGCAGGGATATCTTGCTGCCGCGCTCGACAGTCAGGTTAAAGCCAGTAACAACAGGCTCGCCATAGCGCATGAGAGTCACATCCTTAAGGATTACAGGCGTCCTGTTATGGTGCTCGGTGCCCGTGATCTTCAAGGTCTCCGTGCGCTCCATGTCCTTAAGAAGACTCTGTTTTTCTTCCAGCTTGCGCTCGTTGCGGCGTTCCAGATTCTTGGCGGCGGACATCAGTTTGCGGGCCTTTTCAGCTTCGTAGGCTCTGCGGAAATGATCCTCTGCGACCTTGGAAGGTGCCTTGCTGCGGTTCTTGTAGCCTTCTGCCTTTGAAGACCACTGCGCGTTTTTCTTCATGGCTGCGTCGATCGAACTCATCTCTTTTTTGAGCTGGTCATTTCTCGCACGTTCATTTTCCATGCGCTGTTCGTTGTTCTCCCACCAGACGGAATATGTGGTGCCGACGAGTTCCAGCCCTGTCTTCGTGATGACCAACGTGTGGTCGGTACAGCGGTCCAGAAACGCGCGGTCGTGTGAGATCAGGATAAATCCGTCCTTGGACGCGAGATAATCTGCGACTGCCTCACGGCCGACCCTGTCCAGGTGGTTCGTGGGCTCATCGATTAGAGGGTAGATACCGTCTGCAGCAAACAGATTTGCGAGCATCAGCTTGGTCCTCTCGCCGCCTGATAATGTCTCCATAGGACGCCACATGATGTCCGGATCGGCGCCCATCAGGTTGAGTTCCTTGCGGACGCGCCAGTCCTCATTTTCGGGCAGTTCAGACATCGGGAAAAGGATGGTCTCAGGCACTCCCGTGATCGTTCCGCTGTAAGGCAGCTCGCCTCTGAGGAGCTTGAAGAACGTGGTCTTGCCCCTGCCGTTGCGGCCCGCGAGCGCGAGCTTCCATGAAGTGTCCAGCGTGATTGAGACGTCGTCAAATAAGGTCTTCTCAGACCCGTCGTATCCGAAGGTTAAGTTGTTGATAGTTACTATTGGCATTGTGATTCTCCTTTGTCGAAAAATCCTCTGCCGGATAAATCAAAAGCCGCGACACGAAGTAGCGGCCGCGGCTTATAAAATTGCAATAAAAATGAACACACAAAAATAGACTTATCCGCGAGGCGTTATATAAAACTCAGCAGATTGTCTTCCTCATTGGTGTTCCTCCGTTTTCAAGATTTCTGCCGTGATGATACAGCACGGGAGCAGAGCCGTCAAGAGAATCGTTACAGGGACGTAACCGAATTCACACAGGTTTCACTCAGACTTCACTTAGATTTCGCCACATTCGTTTCCGGGCGGATGCTATACTTCGGTTGGCAAAAGGGAAAGCGCTGTTCATATCAGGAAATGCGCTGGAGAAGAATAGCGCTTCCCGGAGTGCCGGTAAAGTTCCGGCACAGGATTTTACCAACTGCCGGAATGGCGACCCCTCTCTACTACCCCTCCTTATAACCCCTCCCTATAATATTTTTAACTCCCCTTTTTTCTGATACAATTATGTTGGTGCGCGTGAACGCCGTGCCCACGGATTAAGGGTTTTAAGAAGTATCTTAAGGAGTAAGGGTATGGGTAATATTTTCAATACGAGAAGCGAATTCGATAAGCGCGAAGAGCAGGAGAGGATCGAGGCGATGAATGTCGCTTACGGCAATGCGCCTGTTGCAAAAGACGATCAGGGTTCCGCACCTGTTGCCGGCCCTGCAATGATCGATACTTCGACGCTGACCAATCAGACCACATCAGACAACAAGTGCCCTTCATGCGGCGCCACACTGACATACGATCCTGCTACCGGCGGACTTGTCTGCAACTTCTGCGGAAGCACTGTTGAGCTTAAGACCATGCCGGTCGCTCCGGGACTTGGTTACACACTTGATGCCCTGCAGAACAATCAGGGCCGTCATCTCTTACTGACAGACAGCAAGATCCTTATCTGCGGCACCTGCGGCGGTCAGTTCCTTGCAGACAAGAGCTCACTTTCAGGCCTCTGCCCTTACTGCGGTTCCAACTCCATTACGGAATCCGGCAACACCGCAGGCCTTCTGGAACCTACAGGCGTCATCCCTTTTAAGATCAGCAAGGATGAGGCCCAGAACGTCTTCAAGCAGTGGATCTCAGCCAGAAGGCTGGCGCCTCTTGATCTCAAGAATAATTCCGAGATCACGGATCTTGTAGGCGTTTATGTTCCTTACTGGGTTTTCGACTGCGACACATATACCCCTTACAAGGGAAAGTTCGGTAAGACTTACGGCAGCGGCGACGACCAGTACACGAAGTACCACAAGTCCGAAGGCGTCTGCAAGATGCCGGTAAAGAACCTGACTCTTGTGGCATCAAGCAGGCTCGAAAAGGATGCTTACTGGAAGTCCGTCTCCAAATTTGATTTCAACTTCATGAAGAAATACGACCCTAATCTCCTTGCAGGTTTCTGGTCAGAAAGCTATACAGTTGACGGTACAACGGCCTGGCAGACAGCCATGGGCAAGATCTATGACATGATCCACAGGAGCATCAAGAACCTTGAGAATGCTGACGTTGTAGCCAAGATCGACATGAAGCCCGAAGCCTCAAATGTAAGAGCCAAGTATGTTCTGGCGCCGATCTGGATCACTTCTTTTGATTATCACGGCACGATCTACCGTGTCCTTATCAACGGCCAGACAGGCGGTATCGTCGGCACATGGCCCAGATCGCTCAAGAGGATCTTCATCATTATCGGTATCGTTGCCGGTGGTCTTTTTGGCATCAGCCTTATACGTGCACTGATCGGATCCATCATTCAGTTGATCTCTTCGTTCGGCGGATAACCCTCCGATTGCCTCAAATTCGAATTGAAAGCCCTTATTGTTAGGGGTTAAATATTTTTGATGCGTTTTTTGCGCAGTTAATGGGGATAAAACTTAATATCCGGAGGATTTTTCATGAAAAGACCTATAAAGAAAATAGGGGCTGCCCTTATGGCAGCTTCTCTCTTTGCTTCAGTTTTCGCGTGCGGATGTACAGATAAGAAGAAAACTGCACTCAAAGATGAATCCGGCCTTGTCTTAAGCGGCAAGATGCCCGATAAGCTCCCCGACGGACTTTCATGGTATGACTTTGCTGAAGATACAGCGATCTTCGATTATCTGGCAGAAACCATAGGCGGATATTTCGTATCTGATATTACCTGGTTTAATGACCACACCTGGGCCTTCGTCTCAGAGACTGAGCCTAAGGAACCCGTCTATCACATTATGTCGTTTGATAAGAGCAATAAGCCGGCAGCGGATTTTGTCATCAGGAATGAATTCGGCGATAACATCAGTCTTGAGAGTTTGGTCTTAGGAGACCGTCTGTATATCGATGCTTACGATTTTGCTTCGCGTGAACAATACCTCTACCCTGTTGATGAGAGTACAGGAAGCATCACGCCTGAGAACAAGATACTCCTGACAAAGAGTTCAGATGACAGTTATGCTTCCAGCAGATTTGCTTTTGTAGGAAGTGATGCCGCTGTTCTTAAACAGGGACAAAATACAAGCGTTGAACTCGTTGACCTTTCGACCGGCACGGTAAAAAAGAAAACGCCCCTCGATAATCTGTCCAGAGATTTCCACATCAAATTTGCCGAGGGCATCCTCTGTGCCGGAAATAACAAGGTCATTGTCTGGGGCAGCACTTCCTCGAACTATAATTTCGGCCAGATAAGGTATTGCCTGGTCGACCTGGAAACAGGCAAAATAAGTGCTCTCGATGAGATGGAATATATTAACATACCGCTCCGTAATCTCACTTACTGCAACGGTAATCTCGTAACAGTCACTGACGGCGGCGTATACAACATCGACGTGGAAGGCGGCACATGCAAAATGGCACTGTCTTTTAACTGCTCCGTCTGCAACAGATACCTTGCCAGCAATTCGGAATTAAAGTATGCAGATGATAATACGTTCCTGTTCAGTTATTCATTAGGATATGTAGGCGCCAACCAGATCCCTTTCGCGATCTGCACATTCACCAAGTCAAGTGAGTATCCTGCAGCAGGCAGGAATATCCTTACTGTCGCATCTACTGAAGATCTCGACTACAGCATTTCCGAAGCAATAATGCGCTTTAACAGCGAAAGCGATACATCATTCATGCTTTTCGACAACCGTTATAAAACAAACAGTGAGATCGACTACGCAAATACCGATAATACGGACCAGGCGGCTCTTAAAAACCTCAATTCCTATGCGGCAGTATCAGACCGTCTGACGATGGATATTCTCGCAGGCGAAGGTCCTGATATCCTCATTACAAATGGTGCGAATGAGCAGCTCTCCAAGAAGGATTATTTCATTGACCTCTCTGACTATCTGAAGAATGAGAGCGGTGTCAGTGAAGCTGATTATTTCACGAATGCCATCGAGGCTTCGAAGTTCAACGGCTCGCTTTACCAGCTCCCGATAGGCTTTTATGTTGACTGCTTTTTGGCTCCCTCTGATGCGTTCGGCAGCAAGAACGGATTAACATTTGAAGAATATATCCAGATGGTAAAGACAGTCTGCAACGGCACTGATCCGGTATACGATCACCAGCTGGCTTTCTCGAGAACAGAAGTCGCAACGAAGCTTTTCGCAAACACGAGCGAAAAGTACATCAAGGACGGAAAGATCGATGTAAACTGCGATGATTTCAAAGCGATCCTCGACTACTGCAAAGACCTTCCCACCAAGGGTTTTTACGAAGGCAAGGATGTTGACGCAGAATGGGAAGACCTGATGACCTCTAAGGAAAACATGCGTGTCCAGCCCACGGTAGTATACGGTTTTTACGAGTATGAAGCATTTACCGAAAAGTTCAAAGATGCTGTGATCTGCGGCTATCCATCAGTTGACGGCAGGCCCGCAACGATCGGTTCGGACATGGCAGTTTCCATCTCTTCGCATACCTCAGACGAGAGCTCATGCAAGAAGTTTTTAAGCATTCTTCTCTCGGAAGATATCCAGAAGACCCTTTTCATGAATATCCCGATCAACAAGAAATGCGCAAAGGATCTCGCACTTCTCGAAATCGAAGAACACAACGGAACTGTAGATGCAAACGAAGGCAACAAGTTTGCAAAAGCAGGAAAGAAAGTGGATGCCTCGCTTGCCGACAAGTATATCGAACAGCTCTCAACAGCTACAACATCCGGCTTCGTTTACCACAGCATCTCGCTCATAATCTATGAAGAGATCCCCGCTTACTTTGAAGGCCAGAAGTCTTTCGAGGAAGTCGCGAAAGTAATCAACGACAGAGCGCAGACTGTATTAAACGAACGCAAATAAGACTTAAAGGAATTACTGTTATATGAGCCTGCCGGGAAGATCCCCGGCAGGTTTTTTATTTGTGAAGACATAAAGAAGACTTCTGCAACATTTCTTTTTTCTTGTCTGTATAAAGAGTAACAGTACTATTTGGGTTCGGTTTTCGGGAGATGTTTGTTATGTCACATAAAAACGGAAAGAAGATATTCGTAATGACAGCAGCCGTGCTGGCAGTTGTTGCTGTCCTCGCAATGCTGTTTGCAATTCCGTTCAGGTCTGTCAGTTCGGAAGGCGAATATACCTGTTCGCCCATTATCCCGTGGTATACGGTCCGGGAAGAATATAGTTATTTCGAGGAGCAGTCTAACGCACCTTTTATAGGTTCCTGGGATTTCCCTGACAGATCTGTAAAGCACGAACTGATCATCTTTGGCAAAGTCTATAAATCAGAAAGGTATCTGGAATATAAGGACGGCCGCGTGAAAAAGCTCTGATGGATCTTACCGCTATCATCCGGCAAAGATCCGCAAATAATATATAACTGACAGTTACACTTCCACATTAACTATCCTGACATAGCGGCTTAACGCATATTCTCCGTCGTGGCATTCGCCCGGGAAATATGCGCTCATGTCAGCAGCTTTCGTAACGCGGATCAGCCCGCACTGTGTGAATAATTCCGCGAGATGTTCCCTGTCTTCCTTAGGGCAGATAAGACCTGCTGTCTGGAGATGGAATCTGCCTGCATAAAGGACCTTGCCGATATTCTCTCTGGGCAGAGGCTTTACCAGAACATTGCACATCATGGGTGATAATTCGAGCTCGCTGTCAGACGAGATTATCACGCTGCAGGATCTTCCTCTGAGGACATTATCATGCTTCTCTTCCTCGCCAAGATATGCCTTCAGTCTTTGCGTATAGGACACGAGAGTATCTCTTGCCCTGACGCCGATCTCCTCGGTCTTATTGCCGTTGACCGCATTCTCCAGTATGGGCAGGAAACGCCTGCCGAATGCCTTTAATTCCTCCATGTCAGAAGTGTCCAGATATATCACCTGGCAGCTGCTGCAGAGAAGCTGCTTGGTCTGTGCGATATGCTTCGCAAGGCCTTCCAATTCCTTATCTGCATCTTCAACTTCATTAAGTCTTGTGATGTAGCAGAATCCCAGTTTCTGTCCCCACTCTATGATCTTCACGCCTGTGGGCGCAAGGCCTCTTACGGCTTCTATTGCCATGTCGCTTCCCCACACGCTTACTGCGTTGGAAAGATCAGCCATCTTGCGCATGCCCTGGATATCTGATGAGGATGTGTCGAAAACATAGATATAATCCGTCAGTTCAGGACGGTATTCGATGAGCTGCATTATGAGCTTTAACGACAGTCCGTTATCAGCTGACGGAAGCTTTAAAATATTGATGTTTCCGGTCATGAGGCCTTCCGCAAGTGAATATGCGGGAAGGAAATCCATGTTGCCTGCAGCGATATGGAAGAGTACGCCCAAAGGCATTTTCCTGACCTTGATCTGATTGAATCCTTTGATGTATCCGGTCGTATATTCGAAAGTGTTTCCGAGTTCAGTCTCAAGCTTTTTGTGAAGGTGCTCTTTGGACAAAAGCACTTCAGCCTGAGCCTTATATGTGTCTACAACATCAGCCGGGAACGATGCAAGGAGCTCATCGAATTTACCTTCAAGAAGATCATTTCTTAAGCACTCGACGGCTTCGATAACGACTTCGGGTGATAACTGCTTTTTTGCAAGGGTCTCCGGGATCTTTTTTTCGAGTTCTGTAAGAAGGCGGTCCTGCTCTGAACTCTCGTATGTTTTTCCGTCGAAAAGTATCATACCTTCACCCCCTGCAGAATATCTGCCGCGCCTGCGGCACAGGTCTTAATGTCTTCAGGTGCAACACGTCCGACGATCTCCAGATAAGGTGACTTAACGCCGCAGGGACAGGTGCTTCCGTCGTGCAGGATGCCTAAGTCATCTGTCATTACTGACAGGATCGGCGTCGCTTTACAAAGAGGCGAGATAAGGTTAACAAGACCCGTCTTCCCCATCTCCAGAGGCTCTAAAGTGTCAGGATCCCTGATAACGATATTGCTGTAAACGGGAACATGGAAGTGGTGCGCCGCGCAGTCAGTATAAAGGACCGGGTGCTCTACCGCGCCGAAGAATTCAGTGATGTTCTCCTCATCGATATTGAGTGTTTTCTTTGCAAGCTTATAGAAGGTCTCCTTGTCGGCAGCCTCCTGATAGAACTGCTTCCAGCCGCCGCCCAGCATTATCCTCGAATTCTTTGGGAGCTTGAATGACAGGCCCCTTTCCTCCAATAATCTGAACAGGAAAAACGTATACGAAGGGAAGCCCATGAAACGCACGGGAGCCTTGCCCTTCTCATATTTCTTAAGGGCTTCGACTATGCCGTCGAAGTCAGGCTTATATCCGTCAGGAGTGTGCTTTAAGATGAATTTGCGGCTGATAGCGGGCGCAAGGAACGTAGTAAGATAGGCTGTTTTCGCGACCGCGGTCTTATTCGAACGGTGAGGCTTATAACCCATAACGATGTAGCGGCATGGTTTAAAAGACATGATGCCGTGATATCTCGTGACCTTGATCGACATGCGCAGAGCCGCCATAAGCGCGCCGAATTCGAAGCGCACGTGGCTCATCTTTCCGCTCGTTCCCGATGACGTCGCCATAACCATATAACGGCCTGAACGGAAGTCATGCTGCTTCATCAGCATCGTAGGTATCACAGGCAGATCTGCCACACCTTTGATATCTGAAACGCCCTTGATACCAAGGCCTTCGCTGATTTTCCTGTAGTCATCACAATGTGTGATCAGATGACTGTAATTCTCTTTACATGCGTCGAGAAACAACTGCGATCTTGTGCAGTCATAAGGATCCTTGCTCGCGAAAAGCTTTCTTCTCAGCTTCATAATCAACACCCCGAAAATACAAAGCCAACACCAACAATGTTCATTATAGCATTTGATACTTAAGGCGCGAAACTGCCGTAAAAATCAATGAACTGATAAAAAAGTACACACAGAGTACATATACTTATGCTACTCTTTGTTTAGATGGCTAAAAACCAACGTGCCGTCTTGGGGAGAAAGGAGTTGGTAATATGATATCCCTAAAAAAAGTAGCAGCGGTTACGCTTGCTGCTTCGGTTATGTTATCGATGGCAGCTTGCGGCAAGAAAAAAGAAGGAAGTCACAGCGGTAAGAAGATAGATTCTAATATGCCCTGGTATGAAGTGACTTCATATGATATCGATATTGGAATAGTCCCTGATAAAGAAATCGAAAACGCCTATACTGAGAAGTGCGGCCTTGATGATGATTACATCATTCTCAAGACGCAGGGCAACTATAAAAGGCCTGACGATTTCGATGAGACAAAAGATAATTACAATGATTATCAGCTTTCAACATTATCGATAGTCGACAGAAAAGCCAAGAAGACTCTGAAGACCGCTGATCTGACCACGCTTTTCGGAACCACCGACTTCGTTGAGAATATCAGTTACTCAGACGGAAAGATCTATCTCAACATTACAGGTTATGATCCGGAAACCTACGAAGCTACCAGAAAAAAGGTCACTATGGATGTGAAAACCCTGGAGATACTTGATTCCGCAGTACTTGAAGCATCTAACGCCTCGCTCATCGGTTCTTACAAGATCGGCAATCATACTGTTGAATCATTTGCAGAATGGGGCGAAAATGCAACTCAGGTTTACTTAAATGTTACTTCACCTGACGGTGAGACAAAAAAGATCGATTTTTCAGACGTTTCAAGCAAAATAGATTACATTCAGAATATCATACCTCTCTCAGATAAAATGGCCCTGATCATGGCTTATTTCAATGGCAGTCCCGGAGTTATATACATGGAACTTGATCTGGACAAACTGGCTCTCACAAGTCCTGATAAGAAAAAGTATGAGTGGCTGGATACAGTAGACGTGTACGGCTTGAGCGGTTTCTCTGACGGTAACAGCTATGTAAAGAGTACAAACGGAATCGAACAGGTTGATTTTAATAAAAAGACTCAGGAAGAGCTGGTGAATTTCAGCTGGTGCAATTATGTAAAGAATGCCTTTGATAATCTTCAGGTTGCAGATGTCAAAGATGGTACCTTTCTTCTTTGTGGTGAGAGTATCAGGGCACTTCCGTATGGTCAGCGCTACTTTATCAATGACGGCGGCTTCCATATTTTTGAGCTGAAAGCAGCAGACAAAAATCCTCACGAAGGCAAAACGATAATAGAACTTCATTCCTCTTACGGTTATCTCAGTGAAGAACTCGCCAGAGCAGTATTGAAGTTTAACGAGAAAAGCACGGAATACTTTATCGAGGTCACGGACCGCTATACTCCGGAGATCACATACGACTACAGCGTCGTTGACAACGCAGATGACGCGGCTAATGCCAGTCTCAAATACAGGGCCGACTTAAGCAGCAAACTCGCGATGGATATTATGAACGGCGACGGTCCGGATATGCTCCTTAACGTTGATCATTATCATCAGCTTAAAAACGATAATTACCTTGCAGATCTGTCCTCACTGGTCTCAGGTATGAGCAAAGAGAAGTACTTCACGAATGTTCTTGATATCTCGAAAGTTGACGGCAAGCTCTATCACGTTCCGCTTAGCTTTGCTGTTATAGGAATCCAGACTGATCCCAAATATGCACCGACAACCGGAACCGGCTTTACTACTGACGAGTACTCCAAGTTCGTAAAAGACGCTATGAACGGCAAGGATGTTATTATGAACGGTCAGGCTCAATACTTCGGTTCCCTCTTCAGCAACATGACCAATTCATTCATCAAGAACGGCAAGGCAGACTTCTCTGGTCCTGAATTCGCAGCACTCGCTGAATATGTCAAGGACAACGTTCCTGAGAGGATTCCTGATGATAATGAAATGATGGAAGAATATGACGGTATGAAGCTGCCTGAAGTCGTGAACGGTGTTTATGGCGCAATCAGCACCTATTCAGATTATATCTCTAACGTAGAGGCTACTAATGGCTGTACTGATATGCTCGGTCTGCCTTCAATTGACGGACGCGGTCCGGCGATCTCTTTTTCTGATTCGATCTCGGTTTCTGCCCAGAGCAAATACAAGGATGCCTGCATCGAATTCATTAAAATACTCATTTCTGACGATACGCAGAAAGAACTTGCTTCTCAGGGATATTTCGTCCTGAACCGCGATTCCTTCCGTGATGTCGGCAAGAAAGCAACAGATTACTTTAACAAGACCAGCATTGCATTCCCGTTCGGATATTATGGAAACGGACAAATGCCTAAGAACAGAGTAACTTTCTCCAACGAGCATATCAAAGCTCTCGAAAAGACTATCGAATCATGCTCATCCTACAATTCGGAAGACCCGGCGATCACCCTCATCCTTGTAGAGGAGATGCCCGCCTACTTCTCCGGTCAGAAGTCACTTGATGCAGTCATCAAGATAGCCCAGGACCGTGTTCAGAAAGTTCTGGACGAGCGCAAGTAAGATTCTGCGGGATTTAATCGATCAATAATAACGGGGTTGCCGGCACTTCAATCGGCAACCCCTCTTTCTGTTCTCAAAAGTTGTGACCCGATGCACCAGTCGGGTCACTCAAGAAAGGAGAACTTTGGAAAACACACATCGAAACACTTTTGGGGGAGGTATATGTTTCTTTGTTTGACCTGATTATACAAAAGCAATGGAGACAAAAAGGGGACACAATTTTCAGAAGTTATTGATTTTGTTTTTTAGCGCGTTTATACTTTGTATATACATGCCAAGGGGGACATCAGCACATGACTGTTAAATTGCAAAAATGGGGAAATAGTCAGGGCATCAGGATCCCAAAATTCATGCTTGATGATCTGACATGGTCAGAAAATGAGATGGTCGACATTATTGTTGATGACGGCAGGATAATCATTGAGCGTTCAAAAACAAATCAGAGACCTGATATTCATGCTCTTTTCGAAGGCTTCAAAGGTAAATATGAGCCCTCCGAGATCGACTGGGGAGACCCTTCAGGGAGGGAAGTATGGTAAAACAAGGCGATATCATAAAGGTCAGTTTTGACCCGAAGCAGGGACACGAACAGGCAGGGTTCCGTCCGGCGCTTGTCATCAGCAATAACGAATTCATCAGGCGCACAAAGCTCGCTATTGTCTGCCCTATTACGAACACTAATAACGGATTTCCTCTTCATGTCCCTCTCGATGGAAGGACTTCTACCACAGGTGTTATTTTATGCGAGCATATAAGGACATTAGATCTCTCGTCACGGGAGAATAAGTTCATTGAGAAGATTCCGGACGATATATTAAAGACCGTTACTGATATAGTCTTTGCCGAAGTTGAGATAGTCGATTAATTACCGGGTATATATTCCCACACCGAATACCGCTGTGGTTCTTTGTGGATATAATAGCCGCCCGCGCGGTATATATCCTCACGCCTGATCATGTTCCAGCCTGGTCTGTCATTAAGATAATATCCGCTCTGGTGATCCACGTAATAGTAGAGCCTGATCTTATGTGTAAGCTGCATCTCCAATAGATTTACAAACATCTTGAAGGTGTCGGTCTCCATCGGACGGTACATAAACAGCACGTTGTATTCGTTGTAATCCAGCCCGAAGGCATCCCCTTCTATGATCTCGACATTTTTAAAACGCGATGTCCAGCTCCTGGCGACAGATGCGACGGACGGATTTAGCTCTATCCCGGTGATCTTACAGGGACAGTTATTTCTGAGAAGATATGCTATGACGCGGCCCTTGCCGCAGCCTATATCGATGAAGGAATCTTCAGGCTTGGGGTCAAAATCTTCCAGTAATTTTGCCAGACCAAGATATGGCGCCGACTGGCTTCCAGTGGCGCCGTGGCTCTTTGCAAAAGGCGTCGGAACAAATACACCGAGATTCCTCCCGCTGATCTTCTTGTCCTTGCCGGCATCAAGCATGCAGGACAGTTTATTGGATACAGCAACTATAGGGTTTACCATCTTGTATTCGAAAAGGATTTAACTCTCTTTATGCCACGAGTTCCGCAGAGCGCTATGCGCTCGAGGACTGTCCGAAGTGGCAAAGAGAGTTAAATTCGCCTTTGGGGACTGTCCGAAGCGCAAAAGCAGGAATTATCAGAGCCACTTCTTTTTCTTGAAGAATATCAGGCTTATGACAACGATCAGGATACTGAGGACGATAACTACCGGATAACTGCCTTCCCACTTGAGCTCAGGCATGTATACGAAGTTCATTCCGTACCAGCCTACGATCAGGGTAAGCGGCATGAAGATCGTCGTAACGACAGTGAGTACAGTCATTATGCGGTTCTGCTTGATATCGAGCTGTGCCTTATAAAGGTCTCGGAGCTGCATGGTGTAATCGCGCAGAGACATCGAAGCTTCATGAAGTCTGTCGGCACGGTTGATGAACAGTCTGAAATATCTCAGATTCTCGAGCTTGAAGAAGCCGTTCTCGTTCTCTTCAAATTCCGCTGCAAGGTCCATGAGCTGCTCGTAGTGGATACGGAGATAACGGATATCGTTCCTGATGTCATTAAGGCGTCCGGAAGGCAGATTCTCATCGCTGTCGATTATCGACTGCTCCATGTGATCGAGCTCGTCCTCATACTTTTCCATCAATCTCAGGTCGTCTTTCACGATCTGGTCAAGGAAATCGTATAAGAAACGCTCGAGGCTCGGCATCTTCCATTTTTTCGAGCGCTGGACACCCTGGATAATGTCAAGAGCGGCACCCGAATTGTCGATGAAGACAATGCCCTTCTCGTCCAAAACAAAAGCGAACTTAAGATCTTCGCCGGAAGGATTCTTACGGTCGGGGATCGAGAACGTGCCGGTCAATGAATCGTAGTTGACTTCTGCCTTGGTAAGGAATATGTCATTCAGGTCAGGCTCAATGTCCATGCCCATCTCGAAGCTGTCCTTGTTCTTTACCCATTCTTCGGCAGAAAGGACAGCTACAAACTGTTTGCCGTTGATCTCATCTCTAGAAACCTTCTTTAACGTCTCCTCTATCGTGAAAAACACTTTAAAAACCCCTCCGTTTATTTCGAATCAACTCACATTATACAGCGATATTCAGATCCGTCATCGTCTTCATGCCAAGCTCAAGCAAGGCATCATCGATCACTGCGAAAATGATGTCTATCTCATAGTTCTTATTCGCATCGATAAAGTCCTTGCAGGACTGGAGCGCCTTCCTCCACGCCTCAGCCTTCGGATAACCGTAGATGCCTGACGAGATAAGCGGGAAAGCAATGGAATGCAGACCGTTCTCCTTAGCGACCTTTAGCGACTGCTTGTAGGCACTGTACAGGAACTGCGCCTCATTATAGGCACCGCCGTGCCAGATCGGCCCGACAGCGTGGATCACATATTTCGCAGGAAGCTTAAAGCCGGGCGTGATGACCGCGCTCCCGGTATCGCATCTGCCGATCTTATTGCAGGCAGCCTGAAGTTCAGCAGCGCCTGCCGCCTGGAAAATCGCGCCACAGACACCGCCGCCGTTCTGAAGTCTCGAATTGGCTGCGTTTACGATCGCATCCACGTCAAGTCTTGTGATGCTTGTCTTCTGAATACTGATGCTGCTCATGTGGCTGCCTCCGGGTATCAATATTTTTTAATAATACCCCATTATGCCTCTGAGCGCACCACTAACAGGTTCATCCGCCCTGCTTATCCCTGCTCCTGCCTGTAGAGCTTGGTGCGGTTGTTCATAAGCTCGGTTACACTGTCCAAAGACTTCTGGTCGAAATAGAAAGCCTGGATCTCTTCTTTAGCGATCAGGAGGACCTGGCCGTCAACGCGGTAAATATCTGTCGATCTGTTTATCAGGTTCAGATACGCATCGATAGCCGAAGCGTCTATCTCAGTGGTTGGGATTGAATCTCCTGCTGCTCTATTCTTGTTCTGTTCTCTCTGGCTCATATTTCTATACTCAGCTACAGTCTTGTTATAGCTTTCCACAGCATCCTGTCCGGATTTCTTAAGAGCCGCGAGATTGATCGAAGCATAGACAGTTTCTTTGCACTGTACTTCGTATGACATCATCATCTTTATAAATTCCCACGCACCGTCCTTATTAGCGGTCTGTGAAGAAATGGCTGCAGATGAGACAACGGATATTACCACTCCGTGATTTCCTTTTGCCGAAGGGAAACCGTAGATGTCATAACCCCTCGTATAGACACTTGTTATATAGTGCTGTATGCCTTCGGTCTGAAGCTTCGACACCTTAAATTCAGGCAAGTAAAAATTTGGATCATTGTAATTTGCCAGACAATTCTGCGGCACGTTCTCCTTGCAATAATTTGCCAAAGCCGCAAAATCAGGAGAATTAAAATCCCAATTGCCGTTCTCATAAATATCCTTAGACATTGCCGTAAACAGTAACGAGAAGTATGCTGAACGGTCCATCTGATACGCCAGGTTATCAGCACCGTTATTTGCTGTAGATACCACCCTCGAATATTCATCGAAGGTATATCCAATTCCGTTTGCAGGTGCACACGAAGCAGGAGCGGAAAGTCCTATGGCGCTGAATTTCAACGGCATCTGATAGAGCTTGCCTTCGCTTTTCGCGAGATTGATAACAGGCTCAATGTATTCAGCCATGTTAATGCCATTTCCGGAACTAACAAGATCGTTCATATCACACAGATATTTGTCGTCATTGAGCTGCTGGAGATCAAAAGCATTGATTACGACATCCGGACCTTTGCCGTCCATAATGTCACGCATCAACTCATTCGCTTTTTCCTGACGTGCCTTCTCTTCACTGTCAGCATCTTCGAAATAAGCGCGTTTGTAATCGTACATCTTAATGCCGGCATAATAATCCTTGCTGTTTGCATTGAACTCATAGAGAGCCATAGATAATGTCGGAGGAACAATATAATCTCCAAACAAGCCGACTGTGATCTTGCTCTTGCCCACATTAGGATTGTTCGGTGCTTTGGTCAACCTGTATACGACAAGTCCGTCTCTGGAATCCGAACCATGCGTATTGGTCAGCAATAAAGTGTTCTCATCAGCACTTATTACTGTCATCCTATAGAACTCATAAAGATCAGCATTGAAAGAATCCATGGGGATCAGCATGTCAAACTTTGCGCTCTCCGGGTTATATCTCGAAATGCCGTCATATCCCACAGAATAATATGCGCCGTCTTCTGAACTGCCCACGCTCAATGCGTTATTCAGATCATAATTGGAGATCTTGTAAGTTATGTTCTCAGAACCGATATTAATATTGATCTCGCCGGCCTGGGCATTTGTACAACTGAAGCTTACTGTGCCGTTCTTATCACTGTAAGCATCCCAGAAAAAGATGTTCTGATTGAAAAGTGAGGAGAACATATCCGATCTGTAGTTTCCATTGGTATCGAAAACAACAATACGTCCGGTATCATCACACATCATGAAGACATTATCCTTCACGATCATTAACCTGTCCGGGAGAATAGAACAGATCTCCTGCGCTGATGTTCCGGTAAATTCAGTCTTGGATATCTGCCTTTCGGAATTAATATCGATTGCAATAAGAAAGCCTCTGGAATCAGTTGTGTCGTCTTGAGCAAGAACGTACAGTTTATCTTTATCAAAACCACAGGTCCTCATCGAAACATACGGGGTATTTGCATCAGCGATCAGTGAATTAATGTCTACACTCTTTTTCAATGCTCCGGTGTTATCAAACACACACAAAGCCGTGCCGGAACTTTCCGATCCCTCAATGCCTTCCACCGGAAGAGCATAGTACTGCAAGACAGCCCTGATCTCTCCGTTATAATAATCAAACAGCGACTGCGTTATGATCCTCTCGCGACCATCAGGGAAGATCTTCAGTTCTATCCTCTCGGCATCGTACCATAAAGAATCCGACGGTATCGGGTCCTGCTTCGACACCTGTTTGGATTCATCTGTGGTTGTGGGTTTGATATTGTTATTGTCACAAGAACACAGACTCGTACAAATGATCGAAAGAGCTAATATACTGCTTGCAAGAAGCAAGCAGCGGTTCTTCCTAAGTTTTCTCTGGCTGCAGTTATTTTCGCGTGTTAACATTTTTTCAGTATTCCTCACTTTCCCCGGTCACAGCATTAAAATACAATTCATAGCTCTTGCTTTTTCCATTGCTGTTCTCTCTTATTAAAAATGCCCAATGATATTCCAGTGGTGTTTCAGCAGAATTATCAGGATCATCGTGAGCAACATACAGTTTTGCCTTTGTAATCTCATAGGTTTTCGAAGTGTCTGCAGAACCGTTTAGATGCTCAGCAACACCATTAGCCACACTTTCAAAAGGCAGCAATTGTACTGTTTCAGTCTTTAGACTGTATTTACAGATAGTTTGTCTGGGTTCGATTATGGCTATGCCTTTTTCGTTATAAACAATAGCAATTCCGGCATTGCTTACAGGACTAAACCAACCCGCCCATAAGAAACTTTCATGAAAAGAATCCGGCAAACCTTGACACTTTTGATTCAGTAAAAATAAATATGCGTCATCGTGTTCAGACCATCCATCCGGTCTGTTTTTCTTTGTATTAATGTTCCCATCCTTGTCATATACTTTTTCTTCTTTGGCTAAAGTATCATGGTCGAGATAATATGTTTCAACATTAAAATCAGTCTTTAGATCAAGGCCATATTGTTCAAACAATTTATATATATCTTCCAGGCACTTTTCAGGCGGCCCAAAACTGAAGCTGTGTTCTGTAGCATATGTACTTAAATTGAAATAGGGGTCCTCATAATCCAGTCTGACTGATTGAAAATACGGAATTGAATGATCAACGAAATATATCATTCCATTTGTATTAGCAGAATATTTATATTTTATATTGTCATCATTAGCACTTTCGATTACAAAGAGTTCGCCGGTTTCCTCAATGAAGGTATATGTTTCTCCTTTTAACAATTCTTTTGCAAGACCTAAATAGTCCGCATTTGTTTTGCTGGCAGTACCGGAATAGAGAGTGATTTCTTCAGGCGAATCTATCTTGTCAATGGAAAATGTACATTTCCCGATTTGAGTATTATAGAAAGCGGGAAAACTTCCCGTCACGTCTTGTTTTATTGCTTTTGTTGATTCTTCATAAGATACATTGCCTGTATCATTTGTGGTTTCAGTAACTGCCTCTTTCAAAGAAACATCCGGCTGTTTTTTGGAACACGCTCCAAGCAACATGACTGCTGAAAGTAAAACTGCAAGATACTTTTTGTTGTTCAATGTTTTTTCCATATTATCTCCAATGCAAAATCCCCTGCAGATGACAGATCATCTGCAACAAATAATCATGACCAAAAACATGAGAGCTACTACCTGAAATGCAGCTTAATTCAACCTTGATGTTCCCCAGTTAGTATTTATAACACATATTGCGTGTAAACAGAAACCTTACGGATCAAATACAGCAACTATTCCACAAATTTAAGGGCTGCCTCATTATCTGAGACAGCCCCGGTATTAGTTGGTTTATAAGCAAAAGATCAGATCATTGCCTGATAGATCTTCGTGCAGTCATCCTCATTCAAGGTAACGAAGCCGGAGATCGTGCCGTCACGCCCGTCACCGTAGCAGAGATTCTTAACGAGCGTGGGGATGTCCTCTTCCTTGCCGCCGAGCTCGCCCAATGTGGAGGGCATGCCGATGGAGATGAGGAAGTTTTTAAAAGCTTCGATGCCTTCTTCAGCTGTCTCAACACCCCAGACGCGGTTTGCGACCTGAGTGAAGCGTGCTACATCGTGATTCATTACATACTTGAAGACTGCAGGCATTGTGACTGCAAGACCTGCGCCGTGTGCGCAGTCGTAGAGAGCTGATAATTCATGCTCGATATTGTGGCTGTTCCAGTCCTGTGAACGGCCGACGCCGCAGGAATTTGTGTGAGCCATCGTGCCTGCCCACATGATGTTTGCGCGTGCCTGATAATCGTTGGGATCAGAGATAACTTTGGGACCTTCGTTCTTCATTGTGATGAGGAGCGCTTCGATAAGACGGTCAGTAACTTCGACATCCTTTGAATTTGTGAGATAACGCTCGTAAAGGTGAGCCATGATGTCCGTGATACCGCATGCTGTCTGGTAAGGAGGAAGTGTCTGTGTAAGCTCAGGATTTAAGATGCTGAACTTAGGCCTTATGCCCTCGCCGCTTGCGCCGCGCTTGAACATGCCCTCTTCCTTCGTGATAACGGAGTCGCCGGAGCCTTCGCTGCCTGCTGCTGCGATCGTGAGAACTGTTCCTACAGGGAGAGCCTTTAAGATCGGCTTGCCGCAATAGAAATCCCAGAAATCGCCGTCGTAAACAACGCCTGCTGCAATAGCCTTTGATGAATCGATAGCAGAACCGCCGCCTACTGCGAGAACAAAATCAACGCTCTCTTTCTTACAAAGATCAATGCCTTCGTAAACGAGGCCGCTTCTCGGGTTAGGCTTAACGCCGCCCAGTTCAACATAGGGAATTCCTTCACCTTCGAGTGAAGCCTTTACTCTGTCTAAAAGACCTGACCGGACAACGCTTCCACCGCCGTAGTGGATCAATACCTTTGAGCCGCCGAAAGCCTTAACGAGCGGGCCTGCTTGGGCTTCCATGCCCTTGCCGAAAACGAACTTTGTGGGTGAGTAGAACGTGAAGTTTTCCATACATTATCTCCTTTTTTATTTGATGCTGTTTACTGCTTCTTCGAGTGTCATGCCGGCGAAATCCTGTGCGTGGAAGATCTGTCCGTTGATATTATCTTCAACAAATGCTCCGACGATAACACCCGGAATCGCACTCTCGGGTGCGTTGGGTGCATTGGGTCCTCCGAGATCCGTTCTGCACCAGCCGGGATCGGTAAGGTTCATGGCAACGCCTGTTCCTCCGAGCCTTGATGCCATATCCTTTGTGATCTTGTCGAGCGCTGCCTTGGCTGCAGAATATCCAGCCTGCTCAGGCTCTTTGTCGATACCGCTCGTCGTATTTACGATGCGTCCGAAGCCGCGTTCGATCATCTTCGGAAGGAAGTGATAACAGATCATGGCAGGAGCGATCGTATTAACATTAAAGCTTACCGTGTAATCATCTGCAGGTGTCTTGTAGTAGTCGGTCCTGTATGCGATCTGGAGGCCTGCGTTATTCAACACGATGTCGACGTCGACGCCAAGAGCGTCGATATTTTCGAGCATTTTCAGAACTGAGGGAATATCATTAAGATCAGCTGAGACTGAGTGACACAAAGCGCCCTTTGCCTTCAATTCCTCTTCGAGAGAAGCTGTGTGGGAGATGTCCCTGCTGTGAAGAATGAGGTTGCATCCGCAGTCTGCCATCTTCAGCGCGGCAAGCCTTCCGATGCCCCTTGCAGCACCTGTTACCAATACCCATTTTCCTTTAAGATCCAACATAAAAGCACCTCGCTTTTTAATTAGTCAGGTGCTTTCATTGTATCAACACAGGTTGTGGTAAATATTCAATTTATCTTTGATTATTATTAATTTTTTGATTGTTATTTATCCAACATCTTCTGCCTGTACGGATTATCATCTGTTGCATCGAATCCGGGCAGCAGATACTTATCCGGCATGTACTTGTGGACATCCAGATCGAGGAAATAATTGCAGAACACAATCGCGCAGTAGGTGATCTTCGTGTTGCCTTCCTGACCTTCAGGTATCATGGCATATACAAATCCGTTATACTCGTCGGAATCCATTGCGACCAGATTGTATCCTTCCGGCTCACCTGTAACTGTATAGATGCCCTTGTAGTCATCGATTCCGATCGCCTGAAGCCTTGCGATCTCCTCATCATACTTTTCGCCGTAATCAAGTGTCATATATACAACATACTGGCCGTCCCACGGATTGTAGTAAGTCAGCTGATACTCTGTAACATCTGCTTCGATCTTCTCCGGCATGACATCGAAAAGAGCGTATGTGCCCATCCTGTATTCGCTGTCCTTGTCCTGCTCATTATGAATGTACTTATTGAACTCCGAAGCGTCCGTACTGACTTCGATCTTGGCATTCGTGTACCACGAGAACACTACCGCGAAAAGGAGCACTGCAACAACCACATAGTGAGTGACTATTGCCATCAACACAATGGTAATTATCTTTACTGCCTTTACCGCCTTCCTGTGCTTGGAAAACCGCTGCAGGAGCCCCGTTACATAGAGCGTGAGTATGCACATGACTATAAAGCCTAAAAATGTCGCAAAAATCGCGCCTGAACGCCTTAAGTCCGGTTCATACGCCAAAGTCTGAAGTACTATTGCAACGACCGTTAATCCTATTCCTATTATCGACAATACCTGGACAAGCCTTAACAGCTTGCTCTTCTCGCCCGTTGCATAGACCGCCATCTTATCGGCGACCTCTCTTGTTTCCTGATCCATCATCTCGCTTTTCCTTTCCCCGTCTATGATCTCCCTGACATCGACATCATAGAAATCGGCTATCTCGACCAGCAATGAGATATCGGGAAGATTCGTTCCGGTCTCCCATCTGGAGACAGACCTGTTGCTCACGTTGAACTGCTTAGCGAGCTGTTCCTGCGTAAGTCCCTTCTCATTACGTAAGGTCTTGAGAAATTGTCCTGTTTTTTTCTGATCCAAGGTTTGGGCCCTCCTTTCGACCGGTGTCAGGATACGTTATCCTGCAGGAAATTAACACGACACAAAGCGGGAATTGCCGTGTTTACGGGGTTTTGGACACAGTGTGTCTATTAAGTATTATACTATTGTCAGGATTTCAGGTGCATTTCAGGTTGCCCATATAGACTGTTCGAAAAGGAGGCGGACACCATGCGTATATTGATCGCCGAAGACGAAGTCGCTACAGCAAAAGCTTTAAAGCTCCTGCTTGAAAAAGCGAAATATTCCGTTGACATCGTACACAACGGAGACGATGCATGGTCCTATATCTCCTCCGACACATATGAAGTCATCGTGTTAGATATCATGATGCCCGGCATGAACGGCCTCGAAGTCCTCTCTCTTATCCGCAAAAACCACATCACCACCCCCGTACTGATGCTCACTGCAAAAGCTGAGATCGAAGACAGGGTAGCAGGACTCGAGGCCGGTGCCGATGATTACCTCCCCAAGCCCTTTGCCACAAGCGAGCTTATCGCCAGGATCAAGGCACTGGGCAGAAGAAGTGAGAATTATTCCGACTCCCTCCAGCAGGTCGGCAACCTGATCCTCGACGGCAACCGCTATGAGATGAGGGCCGGTGACAAGAGCGTCAAGCTCACAAATAAGGAATACCAGCTGATCGAGCTCTTCGTGCTTCACCCGGGCTTTGTGTTCTCCACAGAGCACCTGATGGACAGGATCTGGGGCTTTGAATCAGACTCAGACATCGACGTTGTATGGACACATATTGGATTTGTCAGGAAGAAACTGCGTTCTATCGGCGCCAACGTCGAGATCAGGACCATCCGCGGCTCCGGTTATTCACTGGAGGTGGAAAAATGCTGAAAAAACTTCGCTGGCGCTTCATCCTCGCTGCCATGGGAGCATTTCTCGCCGTCATCTTACTTATAGCCTCCCTGGTCTATTTCATCACATATGCGGTAATAACTGACCGCGTCGACCAGTCCATCGAGATGCTCGTCAATTCGGATTTCCGCACACCGCGCGAGATAAAACCCGATCACCGCAGAGACGATCCGTTCGGCGGACGTCCGGACATGGAAGCCAACTACATGATGCGCTTCTTCACAGTCCGCATTGAAGATTCAGGAAATACAACTAATATCTCGACCGATCATGTCGCATCGATAGATACCGGAACCGCCGCCGAATATGCGGATAAAGCCCTCGCCAAGCATTCAGACAGGGGCTTTATCGGTAACTACCGCTACGCCAGGATCGATAAAGACGGTGAGACAGTTCTGGTCTTCCTCAACGCCGGCCGCGAGATCCAGTTCGCAAGGACTCTGGGCCTTCTCACTCTCGTGATCTCGCTGGCAAGTATCGTCCTCGTTTTCGCGCTTGTCGTACTCTTCTCCAAGAAGGCAATACGTCCTATCGAGAACAACATCAAGCAGCAAAAGCAGTTCATCACTGATGCAAGCCACGAACTCAAGACCCCTCTTACATCGATCTCCACGAGCCTCGATGTGATCACGGCCGAGCACGGCGAAGACGAATGGACCGGCAACATCAGATCTCAGACCAGCCGCATGTCCAAGCTCGTCAGCGAACTCGTCACCCTCTCAAGACTCGACGAGGATACTCCCCTGCCCAACAAAGAGCGCTTCTCATTGAGCAACGCCGCCTGGGAAACCGTCGACATCTACCAGTCGCAGGCAAAGGGCCGCGGCAGGATCATGAATATTGATATTGCCGAGAACGTGGATATCTTTGGCGACAGATCCGCCATTCAGCAGATGCTCTCCGTTCTCTTAGACAACGCCGTCCGCTATTCCGATGACGGCGGCGAGATCCGCTTCTCCGTCTATTCAAAGAAGAACAAGGCCTGCATCGAAGTCTTCAATACCTGCGATTACGACACCCCTCCGGACGTCAACCGCTTATTCGACCGTTTCTACCGCCCTGACAGCTCCAGGAGCTCTGAGACCGGCGGCACCGGAGTCGGCCTCGCGATCGCCCGGGCTGTTGCCGAATCCCACGGCGGCACGATCAAGGCAATCTGCCCCGACGGCAAGAGCATGACGATAAAAGTTGTGATCTGAACGGCGGTTTAACATTGTTACATTGGTTGTTTGAATGGCCCCGGAGCGCTTATCTTTGGGGTTTTTTCGCGATTAAGTATGACACGCCCGGTGACTCATAAGTTATTACGTACTAAAAAATTTTTTTAATAAATTAGTCCGTAAATATCGTGCTTCGATTCGCGTTCAATGACCAATTTTACGTACTAAAAACCAAAAATCTAAAAATTTGTACGTACTCACCCCACCCCGTCCATAAAAAACGGCCCTGAAGCGAACCTCAGGGCCGGGTAAAACGAACAAAACCGGAATATCAGTCGTCGATAGTCTTGTCTGTTGCTCTTGCGTAGATGGCTTCAACTTCCTCGCCGGGAGCCTTGGTGATAATGGTTACAACAACTGCAACGAGGAGGCCGCAGATGAAGCCCGGAACGATCTCATAAACACCCGTGTCGAATTTAATGGCCGGCATGATCGTATCGGTGAAGCAGAGGAGCCAAGCGATGTCGGCAACGGCGCCCGCGATGATGCCTGCAACAGCGCCCTTATAGTTAAAGCGCTTCCAGAACAGCGAGAGGATAACGACAGGTCCGAAGGATGCACCAAAGAGACCCCATGCGTTCTCAACCATGTTCATGATATCGGCAGCCCATGAATTCTCGTTATCAAGGCCGATACGTGCGATGAAGAAAGCAACAACTGCAACGATAAGAACGACAATACGTCCGAGCCAGAGCATTTCCTTGTCAGAAGCCTTGTCCTTTCGGATAAGAGGCTTATAGATGTCGCTCGTAAATGCGGAAGATGCAACGAGGAGCTGAGAGTCAGCCGTAGACATTGCAGCAGCAATGATAGCTGAGAGCAGGATGCCTGCAACGAAGCTCGGGAAGATGTCGCATACAATTTCGATGAAGATCTTCTTGCGTTCACCGGGAAGGAGGAGTGCAGCAAGGGACTGGCCGTTGCTCATGATGTAAGTTCTTCCGAGATAAGCGATAACTGCAGCTGCGCCGAGAGTAAGGATTACCCAGATGATGGCAACTGTAGCGGACTTCTTGATCTGTGAAGGCTTCTCGATAGACATGAAGCGGACAAGGATGTGAGGCATACCAAAGTAGCCCAAGCCCCAGCCCAAACCTGTTACGATCTCCTGCCAGGGAGCAGCGAAAGGATCTGTGCCGAAAGCTGCAGCAGCCTTTGCGCCTTCGCCGAAAGCGCTGTAGTATGTGGCGTCAAAGTGTCCTACGGCATTCATGACGATCGGCACTGCAAGGAGTGCGATGAGCATCATGAGGCCCTGGAAAAAGTCTGTCCAGCAAACAGCCTTATAACCACCTAAGAATGTATAGATGAGGATCAATACTGCGAAGATGATCATGGCAATGTGCTGATGGTCATTAAACCACGGCAGTACCGAAGCGAAAACTGTTGTGCCTGCAACGAAAGCAGAAGCAACATAAACCGTAAAACTGATGAGGAAGATGATCGCGCAAACGACCTTCAAAACAGAGCTCTTACTTGCAAATCTGTTTGTGAGGTACTGAGGAAGCGTGATCGAGTCTCCGGAAGCTTTGGAGAAACGGCGGAGCCTTGTAGCTACAAAGATCCAGTTGGCAGCTGTTCCTAATGCCAAACCGACACCGATCCAAACCTGTCCCATACCGAACGCGAAAAGCGAACCCGGGAAACCCATCAAAAGCCAGCCGCTCATGTCCGATGCCTGCGCACTCATCGCAGTAACAAAAGGACCCATGTGACGGCCGCCTAAGAAATACTCTTTCTCGTTGCCGCCCTTACTCTTGAAGAAGAAGAAAATTCCGATAGCAAGGACAACCACGAAATAGAGTATGAAAGCAATAATCTTAGCAACTGTACTGTCCATAACATACTCCTTTGGGGATAGATAACGTCCGTATTATATCAGACTTCTTTTTTTGACTAAAGAGAGCAGTTAATATGAGGATGTCATGTGCGTTACGGGTGATGATCGTAAATTATCCCTTGATTATTTATTTTCCCTGGTCTTGCGAACAGACACTATACAACAGGTTCCACATATTGCTATTGATATTGCCAAACTGATTACCACAGCAGCAGTTCGTGTATTTTTTACTCTTGAGTAATATCTTTCACGGGACTGGATGTATTTTTCTAATACTGATTGTGAGGATTTTACCTTGTTTATATCGAAAACAATAATATATTTCTCTGTGGAATGCGGCAGTATTTCCGATGCTGGAAAAACCTCTTTTTTAGATTCCTGATCAAATGTTAGTGCAACTTTAATATGTTTGCCGTTATCCAGCAAAAGAGAAGCGTCAATATACTCATAACCATTTATATCCCCACTGGCAGCTATAGAATCCGCTATTGTTCCGCGAGTTCCCACAGCAATCTCTATTGGTTCTCCATATTGTTCGATTATCTCCGGCTCGTCAAAAAGCATCTGTTCTTCTATTTCGAATTTCTCATAGCAATTTTCAGATATGCCTTTCTCGTATAGCCTGCTTATAACTAAAACCAGCGCAGAGCATAACAGACAAGCTAAGACAACAACAAATATGCTTAAAATCTTTTTCTTGCTCACAGGCAACTCTCCTTAATAATTCTAATATGTTGGATAATCATCAATTATAACTGATGGTGCATGATCATTATCCCATCTTTCCATAACATTAATCACAATCTTGCCGCCCTTCCTAACTAATCGATTATTATCATCAAAGAAATACATATAATAAACGCCCAAGTATACAGAATTAAAGCATATTTTCTTCTTTATATCACAATAAATTAACTCTCCAGTAGCTCCATATACATGCTCAGCACCCGTTGCTTTCAATAACTCGATAGCAATGCTTTTACAATTGGAATCATAGTAACCCGCAAAACATGACTGACAATCGATATTCTTAATTGGTATTTTTGAACAATTCACAAGCGAGTAATCTGCACTACTGTCATTAAATTTATTTGCAAATACTCGAGAATATGCTGAACCATCATCAGTATGCTCAACATCCATTATTCCTCGACCACCATGAAATACTAGAATTAAATTATCAACACGAGTATATCGAACCCCCTCTAATCGACATAAGCCTCCTTTACTTTCGATTTTATATTCTTCATTTCCATTATCCCAGCCGTCGTAATTAATTGTCGTAAAACCATACTCCAGATATTCAAAGAAATAGCAAAACTGCTCCTCAGTACATATAGGGACTTTTGAATATTCCATGCCAAATTTATTAAAATAATCCATATATGCGGAAACGGTTTCATAAATAATAGAATTTGCTGCATCATAAAGAATATAATTTATTGGCCTGTTTTTTTCTCTAGGCGTTGAATCAACATCATCCAGTATTTCATCTCCATCAGTATCTTTTTCCATAGGATTGGATTTCATGCAGAAATATACGTATTCAAAATATCTATAACCATATTCTGGAGTCCAATATCTAATGAAGAATTCAAAAGTACCGTACTCAAACACTTTGTTGGTAAGGCACATTTCGCCCATTTCTTCACCATCAGGGATAGTGTCATCATCAGAATCTGGATTATTGGGATTGGTTCTAATTACTTTACCTGTATTAGTAATCATGCCATTGATTTCTAAGACGTCCGGCAATCCGTCTTCATCGCTGTCTGGTAAATCTTTTAAGTCATTCTTAAATCCATCAAGAGTATAGTTTCTGCCTAAAGCGCTGGTTCCTCCAGCTTGACGCATTCCATTTGCCCAAGTCTTAACCCAAGCACCTTGATCAATCAGCATGTACTTGGAGAAGTGTTCCGTATAGACCTGGAAATAGTTTGCATCATAACTGATCCTACTATCCTCAACATCTAACATAACGTATTGACAGTTTTCTTCGTCATACCACAATACTCTCAGGTCATCTTCGTCAAAGTCTCCTTCTTCATAATAAAACCTGATATACATACTATCGAAATCGCCTGTTGTTTCTACATCGATAGGCACACCGACAAGAGCTTCAATTGAAGCTGTTTGAGGATCTGAATCAGAAATGTCTCTGATCTTGGTGTTTTCTTCGATATATCCGCTGATATATCCGCTTACTTCGACTTTGGTAATACCTTTGAGCTTCGAATCAGCTTTAGGATAGAACGTCAATGTCTGACGCCTGAGGATGTCACTATCTTTCTTATTCGGATTGCTGCCTAAGCTTATTTCACCGGCATCGCTTATTCCGTCATCATCAGTATCGTATTTTTGAGGATCCGTTCCATGCAGATTGACTTCTGCACCATCTGTAAGACCATCAAGATCCGAATCACGGTTCTTGGGGTTAGTACCAATCTGTGATTCTTTTGCATTTGTTAATCCATCATTGTCAGCATCTTTGCTTCCGTTATCGTCTTTGGTGAGAGGGTCCGTTTCTAGTATTATTTCGTATAAATCGTTTACACCATCACCATCTGTATCTTTCTTGTTCTTGTCAGTCCCATGGTAATCCTCCAGATCGTCAGGCAATCCGTCTTTATCAGTGTCCTTCTCATAATCTATGTCATCAGGAATACCTGTTGGCATAGCGGTAGGTGAAGGCGTCGTTGTAACTGTATTGGTAGGAGAAACAGATATATCTGGTGTCGGAGACGCTGTAGGTGTTGCTGTCACAGAAGGTCCTGGTGTTACTGTTACAACTGGTGTTGCTGTATTAGAAGGCTTAGCGGTTGGTGTGTTTGTTGCCGTCGGTCTAGGAGAATTTGTAACTGTAGGCTTTGAAGTAGGTGTGTTTGTAACTGTCGGCTTCTGTGTTGCCGTGGGTTTAGGTGTACTTGTTGAAGTAGGCCTTGCAGTATTAGTGGGCTTAACTGTAGGCGTGTTAGTAGCCTTAGGTGTAGATGTAGGTGAATTTGTAGCCTTGGGAGTCGCTGTTGCACTCGGTGTGGATGTTGCAGTCGGAGTAGATGTAGGTGCTTCTGTAGGTGTGACAGTAACAGTACCGTTGAAATCAACTTCTAAAACATCTGCTATTCCGTTCTTATCTTTGTCGTCAGTAAGCTTTAATGCCATCTTCTTAGCTGTGGCAGTAAAGTCAGTAAGCGTAAATGCTTTCGAAGGGTCATTTGAGCCACCCTGTATTCCAATCCTGTAAGACTGTCCCTTTGCGATATTCTGGTTGTTTCCATCGTTAGTGATCGTGTATGTTCCGTCTCCGTTATCAGTAAACACAGAAGAATCAGCCTGCGTTATAGGCCTGTTGGCACCAAAGGTTATCGTCCAGTCTCTGATAGTCTCTTTCGTTTTATTTGTAAGGATAAGTGCTCCATTAAAGCCGGAAGACCAATTGGAATACTCCTCATACTTATACTTGAGATCACCGCTCTTTAACGTGACTGTCTGTGTATTAAGGAGATAGAAAGTTGGCATGTCCTTTATCTCGCTTCCGTTTTTAGAAGAAGCGGTAAAGCCAACAGTTACGGATTGACCAGGTTTGATATCCTGATTCCAGTCGTTATTGCCTATGGTATAAAGGTTATCCTTGCTCTCTATAACTTTGCAGTTGATAGGGTTTTCGATCTTGTAATTGAAATCAAATGTGAAATACCAGTCGTGGATAGTTTCCGTTCCTGTATTCTTGAACTTGATCTCGATATTTGAATGACCTGACCACTTATTAGTAGTCTTCACTTCCGCAGTATAATACGCTTCTTCCACGCTCCGGTAAGAGCAGTCTGATGAAGGCTTATCGCCTTCATAGTTGACAATGGTATCCGCATTAACAGATTTGTTAATATTATTCGGAATAACTGTGAAAATAATTGTTGAGCACAAAAGGCATGCTAACAACTTATGGTAACGTAAATAGTTCATAAAAATGTGTCTCTTACACTGAACTCTACAACTTTACCAAGAAATCCCCCAAATAGGAATTATAACATGAGCACCAACCGATACAAGTTGGGCAGAAAAAGCGGTTAGTAGAATTTGACCTTCTCGTTTTGTGCAATGTGCAGCCATCACAATCAGCATGTCACGATTTAAGAAACATTTAAGAATTATCCAAGGAATATCTCAAGATTTACCTCACCCCGCACGATAGAGTATAGTCAGAAAATCTGATAAGGCGGTCGTTCAAAATGACTAAAACAAAGAACAATTACGGAAGATTCCTCCTGCTCTGGGCAGGCGAATTCATATCATCAATAGGCGGCGGGCTTACAAGCTTCGGCCTGGGTCTTTATATCTTCCAGAAGACAGGAAGCGCTGCGGATATGGCGTTCCTCACGCTTCTGGGATTCCTTCCCGCGTTGATCTTAAGGGTGCCTGCAGGCGTTCTTGCCGACCGCTATGACAGACGGCTTCTCATGATGATCGGCGATGGTCTTTCAGGACTTGGCGTTCTTTTCATCCTGATCTGCATGCTTCAGGGCGAAGCCGCACTCTGGCAGATATATCTCGGCACCACGGTAAGTTCAGTATTCTCGGCACTTCTGGAGCCCTCATACACAGCAACAATTACTGACCTTCTCACCAAGGAACAATACTCAAAGGCTAACGGACTTGTTTCGATGGCAGGTTCATCAAGATTCATCTTCTCGCCCATCATCGCGGGCTTCATCCTTGCGGTAAGCGACATCAAGCTTATCTTAATCATCGATATCTGCACATTCTTACTCACGGTCGTTGCTGCAGCGGTTGTAAGAGCCGGCATAAAGACAAGCGTTAAGAGAGAACCCGAGCCGTTCTTTAAGAGCATGAAGGAAGGCTGGGCAGCAGTTACAGCCAAAAAGGGCCTTATCGTTTTAGTAGTTATCTCTTCCCTGATCTGCCTTTTCATGGGCGTGTTCCAGGTATTGGGCGAACCCTTCGTGCTCTCATTTGCTGATTCGAAAACACTTGGAATCGTTGAGACGGCTGCTGCTTCAGGCATGCTCGTAACAAGCATCATCCTTGGTATCAGAGGCATTAAGAAGCACTTCGTAAGGGCGCTCTGGGTAGGCCTTGCGGTATCAGGTGTGGGAATGGCGATGTTCGCTGTTTTCGAGAACCCGGTGATCATATGCTCATTCGGATTCCTGTTCTTCGCGGCACTTCCTTTCGCAAATAACAGCCTGGATTATCTCGTAAGGACCAACATTCCTGATGAGCTTCAGGGCCGCGCGTGGGGCTTTCTGGGATTCATCTCGCAGCTCGGATATGTCGTTGCATATTCATTGAGCGGCGTTACCGCTGACATGATCGGAAAAGCAACGGGAAAAGGCGTAGGAACAGGTTCTGCGATAACGATCATCGGCGCAGGGATCTGCCTTGTGATCGTAGCGCTCTTCATGTCGAGGATCAGGAAGATCAAAGAGCTCGAGAACACCGAAGAACCCGCTCCGGTGCTGGCTGAAACAGCCTGAATCCATTCAGAACAGCCTGTAATTTCCGCCCCGTCGGAAATAAAGATATTGCACTTTCTTAATAAAATAATGTAAAGACTCCGCTTTTGGCCCTGTGATAAAATTAGGGTACGTTAACGGAGGGCATCTGATGGATCTTTTTAAGGTTTTTATTTGTGAAGACGAGAGTATCGTGCGCGAGGGACTTCGCGACATGATCCCGTGGGAGAAGTATGGCTTCGAGTTTGTCGGCGACGCGCCCGACGGCGAGATGGCCCTGCCCATGATCAGAAAACTTAAGCCCGACGTGCTTATCACCGATATCACCATGCCCTTCATGGACGGCCTTTCACTTAGCAAGACCGTCACGAAGGAATTGCCGAATATTAAGATCATCGTTATCTCCGGTTACAGCGATTTTGAGTACGCGCGAAAAGCGATCGAGATCGGCGTCGAGCAGTATCTCTTAAAGCCTGTCACCAAGACCGACATGATAAATGCCCTTGAAGGCGTAAGGAAGAAGATCACCGAAGAGAACGAGCAGAAGGACTACGTGAAGCTCTATGAGCAGGAGTTCAAGAAATTCGAGAGACTTACGCACAGGGTATTTTTCGAGAAGCTTGTAGAAGGATCCATGTCAGTTCAGGAGATCTACGAGGAAGCAGATAAGCTCCACCTGAACCTTTCCGCCGACGCTTATAACATCGTCATCTTCTCTATCAGGGACCTTGACCAGTCGACATATTCCGACAACGCATCGGGCGTTACAGAGAGCCTTCTGAACCAGTTCATGCAGTACCCGGATTACATCATCTTCAGATGCAATCTCTTCTCATATGCCGTGCTCATCAAGGGTGACGACGAGAGCGTCAAGCGCATGGAGGACAAGTGCGTCAAGATGATCAGGCAGCACTGCGAAGAGACTCCGTCGCAGCTCGACTGGCACGTTGCGGTCGGCGCTTCAACAAACAGATTAAGCGGCCTCTCTTCATGCTATCAGGATGCCAACAGGGCATTTGCATACAGGCACATCTTCCCTAACCAGCATATCTTCACGTCAGAACAATTGAAGACCGAGCAGTTCATCGCAAACGATACCGAGATCAACAAGATCGACGCAGGCAAGTTCGATCCGATGATCATAAGATATTTCGTCCAGACAGGTACCGGCGCAGAGGTCGAGACATTTGCAGACGACTATCTCAAGAGCGTTGAAGCAAGCGTCAATTCGATCCTTTTCCGCTATTACCTTCTGGTAAGCATCAGGGTCAATGTCGAGCTCGCGCTGAAGGAAGCAAATGTTGATTCGGAGCTCATCGCTTCAAGCCTTCCGACGTTCGACACGAACATCCAGGCGGATGAGGTCAAGGGCTATCTCACAGAGGCTCTTACGATCGCAATAAAGATGCGCGATGCCGAAGCTCAGAAGCGCGGAAACGACATCATCAACAACGCCGTCGATTACATCAACGAACATTATGCGGACGAGGATATCTCGCTTGATTCCGTTGCAGAAGAGATCAATATCAGCGCGAACTATTTGAGCGCTGTCTTCTCCAATAAGGTCGGATTATCTTTCGTCGAATATATCACCAAGAAGAGAATGGCCAAGGCAAAGATCCTCCTGCGCAACACGAGCAAGAAATCAGGCGAGATCGCAAACGAGATCGGATACAAAGATCCGAGATATTTCTCATTCGTATTCAAGAAGAACCAGGGATGCACGCCGAGCCAGTATAGAAACGGGGAAATTCCTGAAGAATGAAGCTGCCGCCCGACAGGTTGAACAAGAACACGGTACATGGAAAGATGTACCGTCTTATGCTTCAGATGTTTATTCCGATAGCTGTCATTCTCGTCAGCATTTTCGTAATGCTCCTTACGCGTAACCTCATGTACGCATCGGTATCGGGCAACATCGTCAAAGTATCCGACTTCAACTTAGACTTCAAGAAGCAGGTCGACGAGCAGATGTATTTCTACGTCACCGGATACAGCGATGAGATGCCCTGGGACGACGTAAAATCAGCCAGGTCTCTTGCTGAAGACCTCTTGAAAAACACCTCAAATCCTGACGGCCGTAAGACCATCAACAACGTCCTCTCACTCTGCGACAAGCTCACAGGCTACATGGAGAGCATCGAGAAGACCACGAGCTACGACGACCGCATGGACCAGCTCAAAAAGAACATCTACGTAAGCACGCAGCTCATCGAAGACTACATGTATTCTTACCTCTACTATGAGGCCGGCGAGATGGCGAGCATCCAGAAGCAGATCGACTTCTTGCTCTCGATCGAGATCGTGTTCGTCGTTCTTGTCATGATCGTCGTGATCCCTCTCGTCCTGAGCCGTGCCGTCAAGCTCTCGAAAAGCATCACCGACCCTATCGTTGCAATGAACGACCGTGTTGAGCAGATCGGCAGCGGCGACTTGAGCCCGCAGACGCCTGTAGAGACTGACGATGAGAGCCTGGCACTCCTTTCGACAGGTATCGAAGATATGGCGGCAAGACTTGATAAGCAGATCGAACTTAACCGCCAGGAGCAGATCAAGCTCCGTGACATCGAGCTCTCGCTTATCCAGGCGCAGATCAATCCTCACTTCCTCTACAACACACTTGATGCGATAGTCTGGCTCATCGAGATCGGCAAGAACGATCAGGCAGAGCAGATGGTAACGAGCTTATCATCTTATTTCCGCTCATTCTTAAGCGACGGCCGTGACATCGTTACGATCGCAGAAGAAAAGCAGCACATCCAGAGTTACCTTGAGATCCAGCAGGTGCGCTACAGGGACATCATGGAATATGAGATCAATATCGATCCTTCGATCGAAGGCACGAAGATCCCCAAGATGACTTTGCAGCCGCTGGTCGAGAATGCCATCTACCACGGCCTCAAGCCCAAGCGCGGCAAGGGTAAGATAATAGTCACAGGCACCCGCGAAGACGACAGGATAATCCTCAAGGTTCAGGATACCGGTCTTGGTATGAACAATGAGGAACTCGAGAGCCTGAAGAGCCGCGTCCTCAAAGAGGATACGACAAGCTTCGGCCTCACTTCCGCATACAAGAGATTAAAGCTCCTCTACGGTGAGGACTGTAAATTCGATATCAGGAGTATGCCTCAGGAAGGCACCTCCATAAGCATTGAGATGCCGGGAAAGGCGGACATAGATAATGAAACGATTCTGTAGTTTATTGCTCACTTTTGCTCTGCTTTTCGCTATGACCGGATGCCTTGGCTCCAGGCAGGCTGAGCCTTCCAACAAGCCTTACGTGATCGGCTTTTCGCAGGTTGGATCCGAATCCGACTGGCGTGTCGCAAACACCAGGTCTGTGACATCGACCTTTGCTGACGACTCCGGTTATGAACTCATAATGGATAATGCGAGACAGGAACAGGATAACCAGTTCGCAGCAATCCGCCGCTTCATACTTGAAGGCGTTGACTTCATACTCATCGCACCCACCGTCGAAGAAGGCTGGGATACGATTCTTCAGGAGATCCGCGACGCCAATATTCCCGTCATCATCATGGACAGATCAGTTGCTGTAGACGACGAGAATCTCTACCTTACAAACATCGGTTCCGACTTCCTGCACCAGGGAAATCTCGCGGTAAAATGGCTTGAAGGCGAGATACCGGCAGATAAAACCGCCAGGATCCTTCACCTTCAGGGAACAATTGGCGCGACCGCGCAGATCATGAGAACAAAAGCTTTGGAAGATGCTGCCGCTAAGCATTCGAACTGGGAGATCACAAGCCAGCTCTACGGCGACTTCACTGAAGCCAAGGCATATGAGGTCATGACTGAATATCTCAAGACCAATAAAGAGATCGATGTCCTCTATTCCGAGAACGACAACATGACCTTCGGTGCTATGAGAGCGCTCGACGAGGCAGGAATCTCCTACGGCAACGGCGGACAGGTAAAGATCATTACTTTCGACGCCACCAGGGAAGCCCTCCAGTACTGCCACGACGGCAAGATCAATCTCTGCGTCGAGTGCAACCCGATGTTCGGCCCGCAGATCAAGCAGCTCATCGAGAAATACAGAAACGGCGAGGAGATCCCCAAGCACGTTTACGTCGACGAGTCAGCATATACAACGCAGAACATCACTCAGGATTTTGTTAATTCGAGAGCGTACTGATTACTGTTTTACCTGAAATGCCTGTTGATAAGATTATCTATTGTTCTTACATCCAGAGGTGTTTTCGCGGTTTCAAACGAGAAGAATAATCTATCTCCTTGTATTATTCCTTCTTCGTTATAATCATTTACTCTTTGAACAAGATCCTCTAAATAAGTGTCGTCATCCATCTTTCCACAATGTTCATGGTAAACCACATTACAGTCACTCAACCTGAAGATCGAAAAATCAGGATGAATTATCTTCTTCCCAACCTTGAGCGGATATTCATATTTATATGGAATTCCATTAGCATAAAGTCTGTCAGCGATGATAACTTCTGACTTGGATCTGACTCTTTCTCCTTTAAGAGTTAAATAGACCGGCATATCCTTTTTAAATGATTTCCGGTTATAAGGTTTTCCCATCCATTTGCGCGCATAATTCTCATCACCAACCATTATCGGCTTGGCATATGCTTTGCGTTCATCAGAAAGCTGGTCATAAAGATCTTCTGCAATAGTGTCGGGATATATACGCTGCATTCTATTTAGCGCTTTTAATTCATTTTTTAAAGAAACCCGCATTTGACGCAGATAACTCTTCTGAATTAAATCTCTAATTAGATCATTATCTTTTTCAGCTAAAAGCCTGTCTTTCTTGCCTTTTATAGAAAGATAGTAATATACACCACTTTTACACTTTTTAATCTTGATACGGCCATCTGGAAACGATTCTATTTTCTTATCTAATGCATCCAAAGTCAGCTTAATAAGATTTATTCTTTTGCTCATATCTTCGCTGCGGATATTAGCCATATAGCATAGCCTCCCTCATATTTGACTCCATTATATGGCCTGATTTTGTGAAAAAGAGTCTCAATCTGTTGCTTCCGCTAAAACTGAGACTGGTCTTAAAAAATCATTTATTTATTCTTTTTCGAAAACAAGATGAAATGAGTTTTACACCAAAGCAATATTATTTCAGTTTGGTGTAAAAAACAGGCCTTTTTTTACACCAAATTAATATTATTTCGAAATGGTGTAAAACCGGGGATTAATTATTTAGACGACGCTTCAAAGTGAGCGAAAAACTCCCTTATTACCCTAGAACAGCCATAGGAACAACGAACATTTTATAATTCCCGCCCTCTGCAAGCATGGCGCAGGTTTTCGCGAGCTTTTTGCAGAGCAGGCCGGTGTCATAGCCCATGGATAAGATGGAATCGTTGGAAGAATAGTAGCCGTTGTCAAAGCACGCGACGGTTATATCTGAAGGGACTGCCCTGCCGCTCTTATTAAGAAGGCTTACGAGGCGGTGGGCGATCATGCCGTTCTGGCAGATGACAGAATCGCATCCGGCAAGAGTGTTCTCGATAAATGAAGTAAGGATCATGTCCTTGCCGGAGATGATCTCCTTCTCGTCCTTGTGAGTGATCAGAAGACACCTGCTCTCGTCGAATGTGGCGACTGCGCCGATGTAGCCTTTGTATTCGTCCATGCCGGCTGACGAATCGGAACAAAAGATGCATGCGGTCTTTTGCCGGCCGCGCGCTCTCAGATCGTCAGTTAAGATCTTGCCCGCTTCCCTGTAATCCGGTGTGATAGGGACTGTGCCGTAAGGGCCTGCGGAAGAATTCAGATATATGACCGGAATGCGCAGCGCCAGGGCATCTTCAATGAGCCTGTCGTTTGCGTTGGGGATCAGGTCTTTTACAGGTTCGATGATAATGGCGGCAGCTTTCTCGCTTATTGCGCGCGTTATTACCGCAGCTTCTTCTTTGCTGCTGCCCAGAGTGGAAAATGCTTTTAATGCGTATTTGGATGAAGTGAGTTCTGATCTGAGTCCTGCTATGAGTGACGGGCTTAAATATCTGTCGCAGTCTTCGGTTATGAAGTATACCGTTTTATTCTTTTTAGATTCTTCAACTATATAAGAGCCGGAGCCGTTCCGCTTCTCGATGAGGCCGGCCTTTTTGAGGATGTCGAGAGCTGCGCGGACCGTCTGCCTGCTGCAGGAATACTGTGCAGACAAAGACTGTTCGGAAGGAAGCTTCATCCTGCCCTCCGACCGCATCTTTTTGAGCTCGAATTCGAGCTTATCAGCTATGACGACATACTTCTCAGCCACGGCATAAACCCCTTGTTTTTGTTAGTAAAATTATAGGGTTTGCCGTATGTGCAAAGATACGATAAATATTTGAGGTGTTATTTCAAACCCTTGAAAAAGTAAGGAATCTTATCGTCTTCAAAAATGCCGAAATAATTATTTTCGGGTAAATATTTTTTATTGTTCAGAATGACAACGGGGATTTTCACACCTGCTCTTTGGACCCATCGTAAAATATCCGACAGCATTGCTTAAGATTTTCGACATCGGGGCGCGAAAAAGGTCTCCTAAGGCAAACCTGTACGTTTTGAGATCAAAAATTTCCAAATCTGTATTTATGCAAATGTACCATTCTTCATAAGGCATACGAGATTCGTTGCGGCTCTTGCGTTCCGGGTGTTTAGTTGGGTCAGAGTACATCGGGTAAGTAAACGGCCCGAGAAATAACCTCAAAATGTAAAGGAGAATCATTATGAAGAAATTTGTAAAGTTGTTAGTTTCTTCCGCTCTCGTTGCAGCTATGGCATGCGGCATCTGCGCTTGCGGCGGCGGCACAACACCTGCTACACAGGCACCTGCTCCTACAGATGCACCTGCTACAGAGGCACCTGCTACAGAAGCACCTAAGACAGACGAACTCATCAAGGTTGGTATCATCAACAACGATCCTAACGAGTCCGGCTACCGTACAGCTAACGACAGAGACATGAAGGCTACTTTCACAGCAGAGAACGGTTATGAGGCATCTTTCTTCTATTCACTTAAGAATGAAGAGCAGATCGCAGCAGCTCAGAAGTTCATCCAGGACGAAGTTGACTATCTCTTGATCTCAGCAGCTGGTACATCAGGTTGGGACGGAGTTCTTGAGCAGGCTCAGAAGGCTGGCATCAAGGTTATCCTCTTCGACAGAACAATCGACGCAGACGAGAGCCTCTATGAAGCTTCCATCGTTTCCGATATGGCTAAGGAAGGCCAGCAGGCAGTTGATTGGCTCGCATCCCAGGGTCTTTCTGAATACAAGATCGTTCACATCCAGGGCGTAATGGGTTCTTCCGCTCAGATCGGCCGTTCCGGCGCTCTCGACGAGAAGGTTAAGGCAGAGTCCACATGGTCAATCGTTAAGCAGCAGACAGCTGAGTGGTCAGAAGAAACAGCTCAGCAGATCGTTCAGGCAGTCATCGACTCCGGCGAAAAGTTCAACGTAATCTATGCTGAGAACGACAACATGGCTAAGGGTGCTGCAGCAGCTCTCGACAAGGCTAACATCTCTCACGGCGTTGGCAAGGACGTTATCATCATCGGTTTCGACTGCAACACATGGGCACTTGAAGAGCTCCTCGCAGGTAACTGGAACTATGACGGTCAGTGCAATCCTTTCCAGGCTTCCTACATCGACGACATCATCAAGAATGGCGTTAAGACAAAGGTAGTCATCATGGAAGAGAAGGGCTTCGACGCTAAGACAATCACAGCTGACGACGTTAAGAATTACGGTATCTGATAAACAGGATAACTGAAAACAACTCTCCAAAAACAAGAGTATTTAGCTGACACAGAGTGTGCGATGCGATGCAATCCCATCGCATCGCACATTTCTTTTAAAAACGTAAGACAGGGAACAAACAGGAGGACGAAGGACATGGCAAACAGCGCTATTTTGGAAATGCGGGGGATATGTAAATTTTTCCCGGGCGTGCGCGCTCTTGAGAACGTTGATTTCACATTAAGAGAAGGCGAAATCCATGCTCTGATGGGCGAGAACGGTGCAGGTAAGTCAACACTTATCAAGGTGTTGACCGGCGTATATCCAAAAGACGGCGGTGCGGTAAGTCTTGCAGGCGAACCCGTACATATCAAATCACCACAGGATGCACAGAATAAAGGCATCGCAACGGTTTACCAGGAGATCACCCTCTGCCCTAACCTTACGGTTGCAGAGAACATGTACATCGGACGTACAAAAAGTCCTTTTACGAACTGGTCCAAGATCAACCGCCAGGCAGATCAGCTCCTTGATGAGCTCTGCATCCCGGTAAGCGCCACAGAACAGCTCGGCAACTGCTCCATCGCTATCCAGCAGATGGTTGCAATAGCCCGTGCGGTAGATATGGATTGTAAAGTACTTATCCTGGACGAACCTACATCCTCACTGGATGAACAGGAAGTTCAGAGACTTTTCGGACTGATGCGCGATCTCAAGGCAAAGGGCGTAGGCATCATATTCGTAACCCACTTCCTTGAGCAGGTATACGAAGTCTGCGACCGCATCACGGTTCTGCGTGACGGCAAGCTCGTAGGCGAATACATTATCGAAGACCTGCCCAGAGTACAGCTCGTTTCCAAGATGCTCGGCAAGGATTTCGACGATATGGCCGAGATCAAGAGCGGCAGCGAGTCAGAGAACATAGACCTTAACGGCACCCCCGTTTACCAGGCAATAAACCTTACCGGAACGACCGGCATAAAGCCGTTCGACTTCGAGATCCACAAAGGGGAAGTCAACGGCTTTACCGGCCTTCTGGGATCCGGCAGATCAGAGAGCGTCCGTGCTATCTTCGGTGCTGACAGGGTTGTCGGCGGCAAGGTCAAGGTCAACGGCCGTGAAGTCAGGATCAGAAAACCTCTCGATGCCATGAAGAATGGTATCTCATACCTCCCTGAAGACAGAAAGCTGGATGGCATCGTCGGCGATCTCTCGGTAAGAGACAACATCATCCTCGCACTGCAGGTAATGAAGGGCTTTTTCAAGCCGTTCTCAAGGGCGCAAGCAGAGGCATTTGCTGATGAATACATCAAGCTCTTAAATATCAAAACAGCTTCACAGGATACACCTATCAAGTCGCTCTCAGGCGGTAACCAGCAGAAGGTTATCCTCGCAAGATGGCTTCTTGCAAACCCCCAGTATCTCATCCTCGACGAGCCTACGAGAGGTATCGACGTAGGTACAAAGGTCGAGATCCAGAAACTTGTTTTAAAACTAGCTGCGGAAGGAAAGAGCGTAACCTTTATTTCTTCCGAGATAGACGAGATGGTACGTACCTGCTCAAGGCTGGTAGTCATGCGTGACGGAAAAGTCGTAGGCGAGCTTACGGGCGACGAACTCAACCAGAATACGATCATGGCAACAATTGCCGGAGGTGAATCCAAATGACAGCTAACGAAATAAAGATTAAATCCGGAAATTCCGCTACGGCCATTCTCGGAAAGATCGTCCGCAACCAGCTTTTTATTCCGCTCGTTGCCCTTCTGCTCCTGATAGCATTCAATCTCATAACAGATCCGGGATTTTTTAAGATCGCTTTGGAGCCGAACAGCGACGGAAACATGGTCTTGTCGGGCAACCTGATCACCATGATCGACTACGCTTCAGAGCTCGTTATCCTCGCTATCGGAATGACTCTCGTTACTTCAGCATCAGGCGGTCAGGATATTTCCGTCGGTGCCACGATCGCAATCGCAGGATCCACGGTCTTAAGGATCGTTAAGACACAGTCCCCTAATATCTCAGGTGCCAAGTTCGCAGGAATCATCATCGTTTCATTCCTCCTCTGCGTTGTGGTATCCGCCATTTTCGGAGCCTTCAACGGTGCGCTCGTAGCATTCTTCAAGATCCAGCCGATGGTCGCAACACTGATCCTCTTCACTGCAGGCCGTTCGATCGCCGCATGGATCAACAACAACGACAACATCTCAATTACCGATAAGCGTTTCAGCTATTTCGGAAACTTCATTCCCGGAATATCCGTTCCCACACCGGTATTCATCACTATCCTGTGCCTGATAATCATCGCTATTATCCTGAAAGTCACCAACCTGAGACTTTATTCACAGGCCGTAGGTATCAACGCTTCATCTTCAAGACTTAACGGTATCAACCCTAAGGTCATCAAGCTCTTAACATTCGTTATCTTAGGCGTCTGCGTTGCAGTCTGCGGATTCATCAAGGTATCCAGAACTTCTTCCATCACATATTCAGTTATCGCAAATAACATCGAAATGGATGCGATCTTAGCAGTCGCATTGGGCGGCAACAACTTAGGCGGCGGTAAGTTCAATCTCTCAGCTTCCGTGCTTGGCGCTTACGTTATCCAGTTCCTTACAACAACCCTCTATAAGTTCAAGGAGATCGACTCCAGCTCCATCTCCGCTTACAAGGCAGTTGTAGTTATCCTTCTCATAATCATCTCCTCACCGTTCGTACGCAGATGGATCGATGATATGAAGAATAAGAGAGAAGCAGCGAGAAAAGGCTCAGCTGATCTTGCAATGGCTGAGGCGGCAGTTGATTCAGCATTGAATAATATTGAATCTGAAACAGAAAAGGAGAATGTCTGATATGTCAGTTAACTATAGTGCTTTGGACAGCAAGCTCAAGAGGCAGAGACGTGCTTCCTTAACAGATACAAATCTTCTTTTGATCATCACCATCATAGTATTTCTGGTAATGTACTTTTGCGCGGTAATCTTCCTCAAAAAGGGATTTACCAAGCCTCAGATGTTCTTCAATATCCTTAACGAGAACGCATCTCTCCTGGTATTATCATGCGGCATGACGCTCGTCATGATCACAGGCGGCATCGATATCTCCGTAGGACAGGTAACATGTCTCGTATGCATGTCCTGCGCTGTGCATCTCCAGAAAGTAAATGAAGGTCTCGCATTCGGCAACGTCTTCACTTCACTCCTTATAGCTCTTGCGATCGGCCTTGCATTCGGTATCATTCAGGGTGCCCTCGTAGCATACCTCGAATTCCAGCCGTTCATAGTAACGCTCGCGGGCCTGTTTTTCGCGAAAGGCATGACCACCATAGTCTGCAGCGACCGTGTTCCCGTTACATACGACCCCTTCGTCAAGCTCGCAAGAACTGAGGTCACGATTCCTTTCTTAGGTTCAGTAAACAAAAAGGGAATCTACATTCCCGCATATGTTGAAGTCGGCGTTCTCGTCGCACTCGCAGTTGTAGTCATCCTTTTCTGCCTCCTCAGATGGACAAAGCTCGGACGTAATTTCTACGCAGTAGGCGGCAACAACCAGAGCGCCAACATGCTCGGCATCAACGTCAAGCGCACAAAGTTCTTAGCTCACGTTCTCTGCGGTCTTTGCGCAGGCATCGGCGGCTACCTCTTCTTCCTCCACGCATGCTCCGGTTCCCCTCTGCACGCACAGGGCGCCGAGATGAACGCAATCGCTTCATCGATCATCGGCGGTACGCTCCTCTCAGGCGGCGTAGGAAATATCGTAGGTACGCTTTTCGGCGTTCTGTCACTGTCGACTATCAAGAATATCGTTACTTCACTTGGTCTCGAAGACGCCTGGTGGACAAACATTACGGTAGGCGTAATGCTTTGTATCTTCCTCCTTGTTCAGAGTGTTATACTTGCACGTAAGAACAAAAACAAGAAGTAATACTTTTAAGGAGGCTCCACCGTGGATTTCAAAACTACAGCACTGGGAATCGAACTCGGTTCCACACGTATCAAAGCAGTACTTATCGACAAGGATCATCTGCCTATAGCATCCGGCGATTTCGAATGGGAGAATCAGCTGGTTGATGGCATCTGGACATATTCTTCCGACATGATCCATAAGGGTATCCAGGCTTGCTACGCTGCTCTTAAGGCTGACGTTCAGGCAAAGTTCGGCACAACTCTTACAGAAGTCGGCGGCATCGGTATCTCTGCAATGATGCACGGCTATCTCCCCTTCGATAAGGACGGCAATCAGCTTGCTGAGTTCCGCACATGGCGCAATACCATAACAGGCCAGGCAGCCGAGAAGCTCACCGAAGCATTAGGCTTCAACATCCCTCAGCGCTGGAGCATCGCACACTACTATCAGGCTATCTTAAATAACGAATCACATGTCGGAGATATCGATTATCTGACAACACTTGCAGGCTACATTCACTGGCGCCTCACAGGCCTTAAGGTCATGGGCGTTGGCGAAGCATCCGGCATGTTCCCTATCGATTCCTCCACAAACGACTATAACAAGGATATGGTTGCAAAATTCAATGCCCTTACAGGCGGCGATCTGCTCTCTATCCTTCCTAAGGTTCTTGTTGCAGGCGAAGACGCAGGCACACTCACAGAAGACGGCGCTTTATTCCTTGATCCCGCAGGTGACCTCAAGGCAGGCATTCCGATCGCACCCTGTGAAGGCGATGCAGGCACAGGCATGGTCGCTACAAATTCTGTCCGTGTTTACACAGGCAACGTAAGTGCCGGCACATCCGACTTCGCAATGGTCGTCGTAGACCACGATCTCGGCGTACACCGTGAGATCGACATGGTCACAACACCTGCTGGCGCACCCGTCGCAATGGTTCACTGCAACAACTGCACTTCGGATATCAATGCGTGGGTAAATCTTTTCGATCAGTTCGCAGGATTATTCGGCGTAGAGATCTCGAAAAACGACCTCTACACAAAGCTCTTCCAGGTTGCTCTCGAAGGCGATCCGGACTGCGGCGGACTCCTCTCATACAACTACTTCTCAGGTGAAGGCGTAACGGACCTCGACGAAGGCCGTCCTCTCTTTGCAAGAACCCCCAACTGCAATTTCACTCTTGCAAACTTCATGAGAACGCACCTCCTCTCCGCTCTTGCCACACTCAAGATCGGCATGGATATCCTTCAGGATACTGAGAATGTCCGTATTGATAAGCTCTACGGTCACGGCGGTTTCTTCAAGACTCCCGAAGTCGGCCAGAAGATGCTGAGCGCAGCCGTCAACGCACCCGTTTCCGTCATGGAGACTGCAGGCGAAGGCGGACCTTACGGAATGGCTCTCCTCGTTTCCTACATGATCAATAAGGAATCAGGCGAGACGCTTCCTGATTATCTCGACAACAAGGTTTTCGCAGACGCAAAGAGCGTCAGCGTTATGGCAGAGGACAAGGACGTTAAGGGCTTTGCTGATTTCCTCGCTAAATACAAGGCAGCACTTCCTGTCGAGAGAAAGGCTACGGAGGTGATCTGATGTTAGAAGAACTTAAAGCAAAAGTCCTGGAGGCGAACCTCCTCCTTCCCAAGCACGGTCTTGTTACTTTCACATGGGGCAACGTATCCGGCATCGACCGTGAATCCGGCCTCGTTGTCATCAAGCCCTCCGGCGTCGAATACGATGTCATGAAGGCTGAAGACATGGTCGTCGTAGACCTCGACGGCAAAGTCGTTGAGGGCAAATGGAAGCCTTCTTCCGATACGCCCACACACGTAGTTCTCTACAAGGCATTCCCCAACATCGGCGGCGTTGTCCACACCCACTCCCGCTGGGCGGTAACATTTGCTCAGGCAGGCATGGCGATCCCTGCAATGGGCACCACACAGGGCGATTACTTCTATGGTGACATTCCCTGCACACGCCCCATGACCGATGCCGAGATCAAGGGCGAGTACGAGAAAGAGACCGGCAACGTTATCGTCGAGACATTCGCTGACAAAGATCCGGACGCTATCCCTGCCGTAAACGTCTTCTCACACGGACCGTTCACATGGGGAACAGATCCTTTCAATGCAGTACATAATGCAGTCGTCATGGAAGAAGTTGCTTTCATGGACTATCACGCAATGACACTCAACCCGTCTGCCGGCAGAATGCAGCAGACATTGCTGGATAAGCATTACTTACGCAAGCACGGTGCCAACGCTTATTACGGCCAGGGCTGAGTGCTCCTTGGCTGCTGCGCTACATAATGCAGTGCGCCGGCGCCACAAAATGAAGCCGGCCGGCGCCACAACAACTTAAAAACAATTTCTTATTGTTTGCTTCTTGTTCGAGTAGGAACCCGCTGTACTTGTACGGCGGGTTTTTACTGTTTTTGGGGGGCGTCACTTATTTGGCTACTTTTATGCCGCATAAATCGCGGCTGTTTGCCAGGCTTAGGCTTGGGTTTTATCCGACATTCTGGCCTAATGCCTAAATTGACTCAAATTTGAGGGTGTTTGACAGGGTATAGCCTCAAATTTACCCGCGATTTTCGCGGTTCTGACTCAAATTTGAGGGTGATTTACAGGGTATAGCCTTAAATTTACCCGCGAATTTCCGCGGGCCTCTCAACTCCGGACGGAATGAACGGTGCGCCGAATGTTTCGCGCGCGCCCGCTGTCCGCGCCTACATTACACAAAAATCTCTCATTTTGCGGGTGAGAATAAAATCTCTTATTGTATACTCTATATTGCAGTAAACTTGGGGGATTTCACAATGAGCAATATAACTGAAGGAATTATCTATGAGGTAAAAAAAGCCATCTGCGGTAAGGACCACATCATTGCGCAGGCTTTGACAGCTATTCTTGCGGGCGGCCATATTTTGATGGAAGACGTGCCGGGCGTAGGTAAGACTACTATGGCGGTAGCGTTTTCAAAGACGATGGGAATGAACTTCGGAAGAGTCCAGTTTACGCCCGATGTATTGCCTTCTGACATCACGGGTTTCTCCCTTTACGACAAGACAACAGATTCCATGAAATATCAGCCGGGTTCGATCTTCCACAATCTGTTTCTGGCAGACGAGCTGAACCGTGCTTCCACTCGTACGCAGTCTGCGCTCCTCGAGGCAATGGAGGAAGGCAACGTAACCGTTGACGGAAATACATACATGCTTCCGAAGCCGTTTACGGTAATCGCCACGCAGAACCCTACAGGCGCTTCGGGTACTTCACTTCTCCCCGACTCGCAGATCGACCGTTTCATGATCAGGGTATCAATCGGCTATCCTTCCCCCAAGGATGAGAAGAACATGCTCGAATCAAGAAAGAACGGCATCAATCCGATGGATGACATTAGACCGATGTGCAATGTTGACACGATCGTCAGGATGCAGGCTGAAGTTAATAACGTATTTGTTCATGAGAAGGTCACTGACTATATCATCCAGCTTATAAACAAAACGCGCGGCCATCACGATCTTGCAAGAGGCGGAAGCCCGCGTGCCACACTGGCGCTTACTTCAATGGCCAAGGCATGTGCTTACATAAACAACAGAAACTACGTTGTACCGCTCGATGTACAGAAGGTGTTCCTTCCTGTCATCACTCACAGACTTATGCTCACTCCTGAAGCTGAAGTCAATAACAGACAGCCTTCGGATATAGCACAGGAGATCCTTAAGGATACTGTAGCTCCAAAGATCTGATCTGATATGGTAAGGACCTGGCTGGCATATTTCGCTGCATTGATCTCAACCTTCGTCTTTTTCCTTTGTTATAAGATGTGGGTCGCATGGTATTGCCTGATCATACTTCTGGCAGTGCCTGTTTTCGCATTCATACTTGCAGTGATCGCTGCCGTGACGCTCAGGTTCAAGACAGAGGCTCCGGTCATCTGCACGATTGGAAAACCTGCTTATATCAAGTTCACACTGGAAGGATTCGCATCCTTTTTCTCATACTGCACGATCAAGACTGCCGTAACAGATCACATGGCGGGCGGGACAAAGAAATCCGTCATAAAGATCTCTGACAGCGGCGTCACAAAGATCCCTCTGGATACGAAGCACTGCGGCGCTTATACATATAAGATGTCGAAGCTTTATATTTCGGATCTTCTCGGCTTTTTCAAGTTCACAAAATTCCTGAACAAGGATATGGATTTTATCGTAAAGCCTGTGCCGGAAATGCCCGGTTACATGCCTGACGTATATGGTTTTAAGGCCAAGAACCTTCGAAAATCCCATAAGCCGAATTCCGAGATCTACGACATCAGGGATTACCAGCTCGGCGACCCCGTAAAGTCGATCCACTGGAAGATGTCTGCGAAGAAGGACAAGATCCTGGTAAAAGAGCCGCTCGAGGAATACGGCGGCCATTCGCGCGTTATCTTAAAGCTTTCGGATGACAGGGATATACTCGATCTCCATCTTGGTCAGGTGCTCTTTACTTCCAGGTTCTATCTGGATCACGAGACGGCGCACATAATCAGGGTTATTCCGCCTGACAGCAAAGAGGTCGCTTTTAATGTCGAATCGGAAACCGATCTTCAGAGAGCTTTGAATCAGATCCTTCACATGAGGATTCCTGAAGAGGCATTCCAAAAGGAAGACGGAGCAGATGAGAAGAGCCTTGAAGAAGAGCCTTTGAATGAGCAGGTGTCTGCGGAGGAAGCCTATGCCAACTGATAACAATGAACAGCTGGAAGTGGTCAATCAGCGCACCAGACTGAACGTGAGCAACACGCTCATGTCAGTGACCATCATTACGTTCCTGGTCACGGGCTTTACCATGATGTATGCCACTGCATTCGACTGGGAATTCAGCGTCTGGGCTGTCATGATGTACGCGCTTATCGCAGCGCTTATCTTCTCGATACTTTACAACGTTAACAAGAAGTGGCTTACCGCGGTCGTTGTGTCCTTATCGTGCATTGCGCCCGTTGCGATGGCCGTCTTTGATATGTTCGATGTACAGAAAGGTCTGATGGCATTCCTTTACAGCGTACAGATGAATGCCTTCTACTGGCTCCCCGGTGTTTTCGAAGGCGGCACACCTTCGGACGGCGAACTGGTCATGAATTTTCTCCGCGCATATTATCTCATGGCGATATCTCTTACTGCGCTCGCGCTTACCAAACGTAAGAATATACCGTTGACGCTCCTTCTCTACGTTCCGCTTTTTGTATGCGCCGTAAGCAACACGACGATGCTTCCGGAGGCCGCGCCCTGTATCGCTGCGGCAACAGGTGTGATCCTTGCTGTTCTGGCTCACGGATTCAGGAGAAAGAAGATCCAGCAGTCAGGCGTAATCCTGTTCCTGCTTACGGTTCCCGTCCTTATTTTCTCGATCGTTATGGGAGTCATTTTCCCTGTCGATACTTATGACAAAAATGATCTTGCCACGGATATCCTGGAAGACCTCGTGGATTTTGCGAAAAACATCTCAGAGCCTGTAAGCGAGATCCTCGACACTGCGCTCCACGGCGTCAAGAATCCAAACGCCAGAGGAGATATGGATTATTTCTGTTCGCTCTATTCCGGCTCCACGAACCTCGAGAATGTAGGTCCTTTCAATCCGCCGGACCAGGAGATCATGAATGTCACCAAGATCTTTAATTCAAGCTATACCGGATCTTTCGATACAACCGCCAGCACCAGCTTATATCTCAAGATCGAATCTCTCGACACCTATAAGAACAACAGTCTGAAGAGCTCGAAAATAAACATGCCGGTCTATGACGAAGATAAGCTTCCTGCAGCACAGCAGGCACCTTATGTCGTATGGATCGATTCGTATCTGCCTTCATCTGTTGATGTGGTTCCTTATTACTCGGATTTCCACAATTCCGCTTTCTCTGAAAAAGATGTACATGCTAATCCGTATAACACGACCAATGACGGATATACATACTTTTCCGTTGCCACAGCCCCTGTAAAGACAGGCGATATCTATACGGAAAAGTACAAGGAAGATTATGTATATAAAACATGCCTTGATGTTCCCAAATCCACGGAGATGGCGCTCATCAGCAGCGGCGATCTTCCCGACTGGTATCTCGATATCTACCACGGCTACGTTACCGTGCCTGATGCCGAGAAAGTCAAGAGAGTGACTGAATACGTCAGAAATCTCCACCCCTACAGTACGGATACGGATTATCCGCCCAGAGGAGTTGATTTTGTGCCGTGGTTTGTCAGCGATGCCGAATCAGGAATCTGCGTTCACTATGCGGCAACGACTGTTATCCTCCTGCGCCTCATCGGCGTCCCCGCAAGATATGTAAGAGGTTATGTCGATTACAGATCCGTCCCTTCGAGTCAGCACACGTTATATGCTATGCATGCTCATGCGTGGTTCGAATTTTTCGCGCCCGAATACGGATGGATAATGGGCGACTCCACTCCGGGCTCCATGGATAATGCGGACGATTACGATATCAATGCCGTCATAAAGGCTTACCCGGAATTCGCGAATGCAAGCTTTGCAAGAGGTTTTGTATCCATACTTAATCCCGACTACACAGAACAGACCACAACTTCATCTGAGACTGAGCCTACGGAAACAACCCCTTCGGAGACTGAGCCTTCTGCCACTACTTCAGATACTGAGGCAAGTTCGGACGTGACATCTACAGTAACGCCCACGCCCGCAGATCAGACTGAATCTTCACAGAGCACCACACCGCCTGATGAGCCTGAAAGCACCAAGGAGACTGAGAAGGACACTCCTCCGGACTGGGCGGTATCTATTTCTGAAGGAATGGAATATTCCTTTGGAAAAGACGGCGAATTCCATATCGAATTTAAAGATAACAGCCCGGCAGGAAAAATGGTCAAGACGCTCAAAGCTATAGTCTGCACAGCTGGCTCGATAGCACTTGTCATAGACATCCTGATCCTTGGATGGTTTATCTACTGGAAGCGTCAGTTCAGACGCAAGAGTACAAACGGCAGAGCCATCGCTTACTATCACTATTACAGCCTCATGGGCAGGATATTCAGATACAGTCTGCCGAAGAAAGCCGTAAGGATCGCTGAGAAGGCCGCCTTTGCCCGCGAAAAAATAACGCCCCAGGAACTTGAGGCGTTAGTTGCAGTATGCGAAAAGAATATGAATGAGATCGCCAAGGGTTATAACAGGTTCAAAAAGCTCCCTTATAACGCCCTGCTGGTAAAAAACAGGATCACAAATAAGTAACTGTCTCTGTCAGAAGCTTTCTGATGCCGTGACCGGCAAGAGGGCAAGTCTTCCTTCTAATTCTTATCAGCAGGTATAACCCGGCTTCTTGTAAAGATTGTCATCAGAAGCGATCTGTGTGTCCCAGACCTTGGCCTTCCAGTCGTCCTGGGCAACTTCTTTTATTGCGACAGATACGCTCGATTCATTGCAGCCCATTGTTTCTGCAATAGCTTTTGTGACCTCTTCGGCGCACTTGATCTTCTGTTCTTCAGTTCTTCCGGGGAAGCATTTTATCTCTACGTGTGGCATATGATATCTCCTTTATTTATTGCATTTCAGAATTAGATTATAACACCTGGGGTGTGCTTAAACCTACAAAATCGGCATGAATTATCTGCACGGTCTGAATCAATGGTTTTAGGAGAAAGAATGCCCGAAAAACAACGGGTTGAGGAAGAATTTGAGAATTGTTCTCAAATCTATTGACAAAGCGTACCCATGTGACTACAATTGAGAACGATTCTCATATTCGCATTTTAGGAATGGGAAAATTATTTTAATTATTAGTCAGGAGGAAAACCGTCTCCGGGCGGTTATTCATTAAGGTGAAAAAGCTTTTATCAATAGTTGTTGCAGCATTTCTGGCTGTAGGTTCACTTACTGCGTGCAGTTCTGCAGGAGCAAAAGGAAAAGACAAGATCAAGATCGTAACCACGATCTTCCCTGAATACGACTGGGTAATGAGTGTGCTGGGCGAGAACCCCGCAGGAGCTGAAGTTACGATGCTCCTCGACAACGGTGCCGATCTCCACAGCTTCCAGCCCACAGCAACAGACATCATGAAGATCTCATCCTGTGACCTCTTCGTATACGTCGGCGGCGAGTCTGACGAGTGGGTCGAAGATGCTCTCAAGGAAGCAACAAATAAGGACATGATCGTCATCAATCTCTTGGATGTCCTCGGCGACAAAGTAAAGGAAGAAGAAGTCATCGAAGGCATGCAGGGCGAGGACGAAGACCACGACCATGATCACGACGACCATGACGAAGACCACGACCACGATCACGACGAAGATCACGACCATGACGAAGATCACGATCATGACGAAGACCATGACCACGATGAAGATCATGACCACGAACACGGACATCACCATGAAGAGGGCGAGATCGAATACGATGAGCATGTTTGGCTCTCATTAAGAAACGCCCAGATACTGGTTCAGAGCATTTCCGATGCAATTCAGAAGATCGACGCGGCAAACGCTGCAACATATAAGAAGAATTCCGATGCTTACATCGAATCACTAAAATCTCTCGACAGCGACTACAAGGCAGTCATTGATGCAGCTTCCAACAAGACAATCCTCTTCGGCGACCGCTTCCCCTTCAGATATATGGTTGACGACTACGGCCTTACATACTTTGCGGCATTCGTAGGATGCTCTGCCGAATCTGAAGCAAGCTTTGAGACAATTACTTTCCTTTCCAAGAAGGTCGACGAATTAAAGCTCCCTGTAGTCCTCACGATCGAAGGAAAAGATCACAGGATCGCAGAGACTATCGTACAGAACACAGCAACAAAGGATCAGAAAATAATGACTCTCGACTCCCTGCAGTCAGCATCATCTGCTGACCAGAAGAACGGAACAACTTACCTCTCCGTCATGAAAAATAATCTTACCGTTCTTACCGAAGCTTTAAAATGATCCATCTTTAATAATCTTTCATAGGCACTACGGACATCTGCAGGTGATATAATCGCTTGCAGATGTTCGTCATTTAACAGGAATAGAAGGTGTATTAATGCGTAAGTTAACAAGTCTGATTCTTTGTCTTGCAGTATCTGGCCTCATGGCAGGCTGCGGCAGCAGCGGTCCTCAGAACAAAATGACCGCCCAGACAACAGGCTTAAAAGACGTTCTTGAATCAAGGATGTCGGAAGAGAATTCGGAAGTGACTTCTGCCACGTCAGAGACCACTCTTCCCTCCCCAACGCCGGATCCGCTCGCTGATTATTCGGCGGAGTCTTTAGGTTCTGACGGAATAGATTATGACCTTACAAAGCTTTCTTCGGACCTTATCTATGCCGAAGTCTACAACATGATGATCTTCCCCAAGGAATATATCGGCAGGACCATCAAGGTGTCAGGCGTGTTCACCGTCTATTACGACGAGGCAAAGGATAAGTATCATTTCGCGTGCTTCGTATCAGATGCCGCAGCATGCTGCCAGCAGGGCATAGAATTCATTCTGGAGGGCGATAAAGCATATCCTGAGAATTATCCCGCTGAAGGCGCTGAGATCACGATACAGGGCGTTTTCGGGACGTACGATGAAGATGGCGCGACTTTCTGGTCGTTAACGGATGCGAAGTTTGTCTGATCAGTGGAAGACGCCGCTCACGTCGAGGTGCCATGTAAACAGGTAGAGCGCCATCGAGAAGATTGCGACCGCATATACGGATATCTTCGTAATCAGCGCTAAGAGCCTCGGCGCCTTATCCTCAGACAGGCCAGTATAATAAGCGCCTGCGACGATCGTCGGGACGATATACCTGTAAGACATCGTGCATGTGTAAGGGAATGCAAAGCAGAAGTGGATGTAGAATCCCAGCTGTGAGACGAGAAGTATCGTCATGAGAAGATTCATCAGATTTCTCTCTTTGACCCATGCGAAAATGAAGTTGAGCACGATCGTGATCGTAAATACCGTGAACGACGCCAGGAGCAGATATCCGACGAGTGCGAGCACCATGTGTTTTCTGTAGTATTCGCCGTCGAAAACAGCCTCATTCAATGTCTCGGATATTATGTTGTAGTCAATTCCGTCACCGAATGCGATGAACCTGTCCCAGAAAGGCACATCAGGGATCAGAAGGCCAGGATTGTAATTGTAATCAGGAACTGCGACGTAAGTAAGCGGCACCTTCCAGAGGATATAAGACCTCACCTGGTACCAGAGTCCCAAAGGCGCGCAGACCAGAAGGAAAACAATATATTTCCACACGAAGCTGAGCTTTTTCTTCGATTCGAAAAATGCCTTTGCCATAAGGAATCCGACGGGCACCGCGATGAGTCCTGCAGAGAGCTTGGTCATCATGCCAAGGCCTATCAGGACGCTTATTCCCATGAGAGTTGCAAAGGACTTCTTCTCGCTGTTATACCAGAGAATGGATAAGTAGAGCGCTGCAATTGCAAAGAGCACAGACAGCGGATCGTTATTTAACGCGCCAGCAAAGACTATGAACTGGGGAAGGAACGCAAATACCATATAAGCTGTCGTCCTGCCCTTTTTGGATAAGTTCCAGAGATCTATAAATTTCTTCAGGACAGCTAATGTCACGAGAGAATAGAACAGTGAGAGGCACTGCAGAGCATCCCAGTTATTTGCCATGGAAGGCGCTATCTTCCTGTAAATTCCGAAGAAGACCGCGCTGACGATGTGCAGGAACGGCGGATGGTAGAACTGCCAGTGCTCGGTTATGTTCTGATCGTAAAGCCTGTGAGTGTTCAGAAGGTATTCGATGTATTCAGAGTGGTAGTTCATCTCGTGGTAAACGCCGAACTCACCCATGTCGTGCTGTCTCTGGTTTGCTCCGGTATAAAGCACGTAGAACGTCCTGATGCCGATGGCGAGGATCGTGGCAATGGCGATGATGCGCTCTTCTTTTGCTTTTCCGGCGTTCATCAGGATAAGGTATGAGAATCCCGCAAATCCCAATACAAGGATTATTGTGCGGACAGGGCTTAAAAGATTCCAGTCGCAGCCGGAAACGATAAGCACGAATAAACACCATACAGCGCTTGCGGCTATATCGATGCTGAGTTTACCCTTTTTGTTGAACTTGATATCCATTAAAGAAAGAATAAATCAGCATCGGAAGTAATGCAAATGATCAGAGGCTTTACATCTCCTTAATGTACTTCGTGGCGCGGTCGTTGATGATCCTGACCACGTCGTCGAGCGAACGGTCGCCTGCATAATAAGGCGCGGTGTCTTCGACGAGGAAAGCTGTCAGTACCGGATCATCGTAAGTGTATGTGGAGATCTTGGACATACTCTCCAGCATGGCTTCTTCCATGTCCTTGGTGGAATACTTATATCCGTACACGCTGACGTATTCACTTATGCCGCCCATGTATTCGGCCAGCTCCTCGAAGCTCTTGGTGCCTTCATTATTCTTCTCGGTAATGATCGAGACATTCCTTGCCATGATCTCTTTGTTGGTAACGAGGTTTAAGAACTCCCTGGATGATTCTCCGAATCCGGCGCCTGCGAAAAGGAAGTTGATGAACTTCCTGCAACCGTCCTTAACATCCGACAGGGCTGTAACGGAAACCGTCTCTATGGCTCTGAACCTGGGGCCTCTTGCGTCAACTGAAGGGGTTCCCAAAATCGTGTAGCTGCCTTCAGATGACTTGCAGGCATGAACAAACTTGATAAAGCTGTCGACCGTCTCGTAGCGGCAGCCTGTGCGCGGCTTCTTTACTTCATCAGCCCACTCCAGTGTGTCTGACTGTTCATAGCTGTTCTTGGTAAAGTGATCTTTTGTATATTCAGCTGCGGCATAGAACTGGTCCGTGCCGAAGTTTGCCTGGCCGCCTTCTATCGCTGCCTTTGTATCGGTGCAGGATAAGAGGAATGCCTTCCTGTTGTTGAATCTTGATTCCGGATAATCGTACGGTGTAAAGCCGTCGAGCTTTTCCCTGACCATCTTGTCGAAGTCATCGAAGGTGATACCCACGGCACCGTCTTTAACATAAGATTTGTCGGTGACAAGGCCTTCTATCTCAAGCGTTACGGGCAGGAAATACTGTTTGCCGCCGATCTTTGAAGCCTCGATGATGTTGCCGAACTGCTGATCTGCGACCGCCTGATCAAGGTATCCCGTGAGGTCTTCGAAAATATCATCGCGCATCGCATAATTTTGCTGGATGCCGACCGCCAGGTCAGGCGCGTCCTTGCCTTTCAGCTCCTGGATCATCGTATATACCTTCTCGCTGTCCATATGGAGGATCGAGAAATCCCTGCCGGTCTTAATGCCGGTCTTATACTTGCTCCAGACCTTTATGAGATATTCATTGTCGGTTCTGTTGAATTCATAGATGGCATTCGACAGATACTCTGTAATGTTCTTATCAATCGGCGTTGCAAGTTCGATTATCTTCTTGCCCGCGTTAGGGTTCTTTTCGCATTTTGTAAGGATAGTGACTGATTCGTTGTAGCCCGTGAAGAACATCGAGTACTCGGTCGAATTCATTGAGTAGATGACCGTCCTGTCGCTGTCACAGGAGATGAGCTTTATCTTCTCGGCCGAGAGGTCTGAGAAGTACGGCGTATACCAGTTGTTATCAACGACAGTCTTTGCTTCACCTGCCTGAAGGTCGAGCTTTGTTATGTTGCCGAGCGTATCGATCTTGCAGAGATCGCCGCTGGGTACAGCTTTGTAGTCGGCAGGATCCAGATGGGTAACCATATCATACTTGGCACTGCTTATCTTCTTTCCGGTCTTCGCATCGAACTTCAGGACCAGCTGTCCTTCATTCCGCGTATATCCGACGGTGCAGAGCGCGCCGTTCGAAGCATCAAATGAGAACTCCTCGACATCTATCACATTTATGAGCCCGGAAAAATCAAGCCGGCACACAAATTCCGGACCCTTGAAAACATAGGCATTTACGGAAGGAACATTTGCCTCTCTCACCGCAATGATGACCGGAATATAGTATTCTCCTGCCGCATAGACTTTGGTTATGCCGACAACGTCCTGGCCGCCCAAAGAGATCTCGATGGGATTGCCTTTTTCATCTTTGAAGAATTTGGGGTCCGTAACTTCCCCGCTTTCGAGGTTGATCTTTACGACCGCATCCTCAAATCCGCCCTGCGCGAAAAGATTTACTACGGCTTCGGCCTGATTCTTCTCATCAGGGGATCCTAATATATCCACTCTCTCGATAGAATAGCCCGCAGGATCCTTAAGCTTGATAGAACTTATCCTGTTTCCCTTCTCATCGTAGGCATCAAGCATCGTCCTTCTGTAATTGTCGTAGTCTGCAAGATTTGTAAGGCCGTATACGTGATAGATCTTTCCGTTGCCGTAGCATACTTCAGTGTTGCCCAGCATCTCGGTCGGCAGAATGTCCATGTCGAGCTCAAATCTCGTGGATTCGTACCACGGATCATTCTCGCTGACTATAGTATCAGAACCCTTTTTTGAACAGGACATCAGCACCGGCGCAGCAAGGCTTACCGCCAGCAGCGAAGCAACAATTCTTCTCTTAAACATGAAAATTCCCTCCGGAAATGTATTCCTTTTATCCTGTCTATACTCTAAAAGTTTTTTGTGATTTTGGAATAGAAATCGCGAAAAAGACACCAAACCTTTGCCGATTTGATGCCGGGAGGGGCGGGGCAAATACGGCAAAAGAAAGAGGGCACCGTTTTGCGGCGCCCCCATTTCTGTGTCTTATTAATACCTGCGATATTAATCAATTACTTCGATCTTTACGTTATCGAGATAGAAAGGATTCATATCCACGCTCTCGAAATAGATCGTAAGGCTCGGTGTGCCTGCTTCGATCGTGTACTGACCTTCGCCAAGTACCCACTCGTCGGAGCCGGTCTGAACCTCAGCTACTGTAGGCCATGTGCCGTCGATGTCAGCTGTGCACTTGCATGTAGGAGCCTTGGACTTGATAGCGAATGTTACCTTGATCGTGTGGCCTACATAGTTTGTTACGTCGATGGAGTAACCGTCGTACTCAGCGTAGCCCTCGGAATTCATGAGGCAGTAGTCACTCTCGTAACCGCCCTCAACGATCTTCTGAACAGAGCTGTATCTCGGTCCGCCTGTGAACTTCTTATCCTCGTAATCCTCTACGAAAGGAGTTGAGTCTGTCTTAGGCTCCTGATAGTCAGCGGGCTTAGCTACTTCGCCGCCGTTGATAGCGCACATAACGCCTTCGTAAGCGGGCTTCGGTGAGAGGTTACCGTAGAAGAGCAACGGCTTTGTGGAAGACTTCCAGCTCATGTCGTCTGTAAGACCCCAGACTGTTACGCACTCGATCGGAACGCCTGCCTTGTCAGCTGCGATGATCGCTTCGAAGAACTTCTGCATGTAAACGCCCTGGTCGTACATAGGGTTAAGAGACTTGGGTGCTGTTACGTCGAGCTCTGTGATGTGGATCTTAACGCCGAGTTCGTCAGCATATCTCTTTGCTGCTGCAACGTAGTTGTCGATATTGAGGCCGGAGCTGATGTGGCTCTGCATGCCCATACCGTCGATGTTGCCTGCTGCTGCAACGGGCTTTAACATCTTGAGGATATCTTCCTGCTTGGATGTCTGATACTCATTGTAGTCGTTGTAGAAGAGCTGTACGTTAGCGGGAGCATGCTTTCTTGCGAACTCGAAAGCCTTCTCAACATAATCGTCACCGATTACCTGCTTCCAGTAGCAGTCTCTCATTCCGCCGTCATCAGCTGCTGCTTCGTTTACAACGTCCCATGCATAGATAACGCCGGGGTAGTTCTTCTCGCACCAGTTCATAACCTGGTCGATGTAGCTCTCCATACGCTTGAGCATGAGATCTCTGCTCGCGAGCTGTCCGTTAACGTTGTAATTCTCATAGAAGAACCAGGAAGGTGTCTGTGAATACCAGACAAGAGTATGACCTCTCATCGGGATGTTGTTCTTCTTGCAGTAGTCGAGGATCGGCTTTGCTGCGTCGAAATGGATAGCCGGAGCTTCGTTGAACTTAGCAGGATCGTTCTTGCACCTTGCTGCATCAAGAACGGAATCGGGCTTTAACTCGTTCTCAGGTGTTACTGAGTTGAACTGAGTCTTAAGAAGCTTTCTGAAAGAATCGTTCTTGTTGGTCATTACTGTTGCAGGAGATGCAACGCCGAACTTGAAGTAGTCAGCGTAAGCTGCTGCGAGAGAAGCTGTCTTCGTGGGATCTTCCAATGACTCGACAGGTGTGCCTGTGAGGTTGTTGAACTCGCCCTCGATGCTTACTTCCATAGCAGATACAGTGATATCCCTGACATCATTTGCCTCGAGATAGATCATTGCATTCTGTGCATTGTCAGGGATCTGGATGGTGCCTGTGATCTCTGTGATGCCTGCCTCATCAGCCTGGCCTGCGGCGATGTTTACATATGAAACGTTGCCGTAGAACTCATACTTCAATGAGAGAGTCATGGAATCGTTCTCGGAAGAAGCCTTAACATAAGCCTTTACAGTGTTGCCCCTGTAGTCAGCGCAAGGAATAGCAATACCCGTGTTGCTTGCGGAACGCTTTGTGATAACGGCTGTTCCGTCCTTTGTCTCGACCTTGCAATCACCGTAAGTGATCCAGTTGCCCTTCTTCTCCTTCTGTGTGAAGTCTGCCTTGATAGTGGTAGGGACTTCGTGAGGACCGTTAGATCCGTTGGGAAGTGAGTCACATCCGCTTAAGAGGAATAAACCTGCCAAAGCGCAAGCGACTGCTTTGATAAATCCTTTTTTCATAATACCTCCGCGAAAAAAGCATTCTTGTTGTTTGCTGCTTGTACGATTTATGATACAGCAAGAATGGTTGAATTAACAAGCATTGCGATTTGACGTGAGTCCCAAAAAATAAAGATAAATACTGTTATTCTGTCATTAGCGCTATACATTTCTTGCGATTTTGAGATTCAGGCCGCAATTTTTGTATTCTTCTTTTTGTTGATTCTACCGAACAATTGACGAAAAATTTGATTATCAAATAAACCTTAGTTCTGATATATTATCCCTAAGGTTAGGTAGGGTCTTGCATGAAACTGGTACTTTGGTCGATCGTTATTTTGATCGCGCTGTTTTTGGCTTATTGGGTTTTTCTCGTTATCTGCTCATGCTTTGTGGATACGAAGAAGCTTTACGATAAGCACAGCGGTTTTTACAGGTGGCTTCTTGTCAGTTCGACATGGTACCTGGTTTTTTTCGGACGCGTTCATTTCCATACCAAAGGCTTTGAGAAGTTCCCTCAGGATCAGAGATTCCTTCTTGTCTGCAATCACAAATCCAAGTTAGATCCCATCACAACATGGTTCCTGCTTCAGGATTACGATCTGGCATTCATTTCCAAAGAAGAGAATTTCAATGTTCCCTGCTGGGGAAGGATAATCAGACGCTGCTGCTTCCTGCCCATTGACCGTGAGAATCCCAGAAACGCCATGAAGACCATCGAGAAGGCTGCTGACCTTATAAGGAACGATCAGGTGTCCGTGGCAGTTTATCCGGAAGGCACAAGGAATTTCGGCGACGGTCTTCTCCCGTTCCACAACGGAATCTTCAAGATCGCCCAGAAGGCAGATGTTCCGGTCGTTATCTGCGGTATCAGCGGAGCGGACAAGATGAGAAAGAATTTCCCCTTGCACAAGACTGATATCTATTTCGAGGTGCTGGATGTTATGTCGGCGGAAACTGTCAGGGAAATGCGCTGCAATGATATCGGTGATCATGCAAGAAGCCTGATGTTATCTTTTGTCGAAAAATATGAGGAGGAAGATAAAAATGTCAACTTACGTACTGTTTAACATGCTCTCCGGAAACGGAACCGGCAAGGACAAAGTGGATGACCTTAAGACTTTCCTGCGCGGCAAGCAGGTGTCCTACAAGGACATCACGAAGATCACTGATTTTGAGAGTTTCTTTGCTGACCTTACCATAAAAGATGAGATCATCATCTGCGGAGGCGACGGTACGCTCAATCATTTCATTAATGATACCGACGGCATGAGGATCCTTCCTGCCATCTACTACTATCCTACAGGAAGCGGCAACGACTTCTGGAACGACCTGGGCAAGAAGCCCGGTGACAACCCTATCCGCATCGAACAGTACCTGAAGGACCTGCCCTTCGTTGAAGTAAACGGTATGAAGAAGCGCTTCCTTAATGGCATCGGCTACGGAATAGACGGCTACTGCTGTGAAGAAGGCGACCGCCAGAGAGAAGCAGGCAACAAGAAGATCGACTATACGAGCATCGCTATCAACGGACTTCTTTTCAAATACAAGCCCACCAATGCCGAGATCGAAGTCGACGGAACCCACTACTCCTACAAGAAGGTCTGGCTCGCACCTTCAATGAACGGCCGTTATTACGGCGGCGGCATGATCGCAACTCCTGCCCAGGACAGACTCAGCAAGGACAGACTCTTATCTCTCCTTCTTTTCCACGGCAGCGGCAAGATCAAGACCCTCATGATCTTCCCTTCGATCTTCAAGGGCAAGCATATCGACCACCCGAAGAACGTTGAAGTAAAGACAGGTCACAGGATCAAGGTAACATTCGACCGTCCTGTTGCCCTCCAGATCGACGGAGAGACAGTATTAAACGTCAAGACATACACCGCTTATAAAGAATAAACAAGGAATAAGTTAAACATATATGAAAAGGCCCGCTGATCTAATTACCGCGGGCTTTTTCTATTTTACTTTCCATTTCCTATCACATCTGTGATCCTGACCGTCACATCTGCGATAAAGCCTGCGAGCTTATCGATCCTGATGAGCTTGAACAGAAGGCTCCTTACCTTGTCGATAAGGCATGCGGCTATTACAAATACGATTCCAAATCCTATGAGGAAAGCGATCGTGAGGAATACATTCCACTCAGTAAGCGGAGCAAATAATCCGTCCATGACGTCCCTGTAGATCACGGGATGCGTGTCGATAAGATAGGTCGCAAATACAAGGGGCGACAAGAATTTTATTATCTTCTTTGCAAAGCCTCCGGCCTTTATCTTTCTAAACAGAAGGAGATAGAAGATCGTCTGGATGACCATTGTCGGAGAGATGTAATCGCTTAAGACAGTGAAGTACCAGTCTGAACCTGACACATATTTCTCACCCACCCATGTGATGATCCAGTTAAAGAGATTGCATAAGATGATGCCGATCACAAGAACACTTGAAGGAAGGCTCTCGCCGATATGGCATTTCTTCATGATGGCGCCCATGATGTAGAGCAGGAATATCCATGTGAAGGTGTGTGATGTGAGGATATTAAGGCTGTAGCAGAAGCTCGTGAAGAATGAGAAGAAGAAGATCATCACGAAGAATACTTTTCGAAGTGTCGGAACAGGAAGGGCCCTTACTGCTGCGTTTATGAACGGCGATAAGACAGATACCAGGAAGTAAGCCGTGAAATACCAGTAGATATCGTAGTAGAGCGGCATCACCGAGCTGACAAAATCCCTTGTGGTTACGGCATCAGGGATTACAAATCTGCAGATGGCGGTGATCAGGAGCGCATAGAATACGACCTGGAACCACATCTCAAAAAGTCTCTTGCGGTTAAGGGGCTTCTTCTTGTCCGTGAAGGATACATATCCTGTCACGAGCGCGAAAATATTGACTGCGGGCGTCGTGACATAGAACAGGGCCATAACGGCAAACTGCATTCCAAGGCTTCCCTTGTCCTGCATTCCGCCCTGGCCCAAAGCGTGGAGAATGACCACATAGACCATCGAAAGGATCTTAAGAATATCCAATCCGTAGTTGCGGGTGTCTTCTTTGGATAATGCCGTCTGTCCGTTAGTTGTGCCCATTAAACCATCCTGTGCGGATAAAGGATCAGCCTGCGTACTGGTCGATAGCCTTTGCGAGCTGGTCAGCGCAGGAAGTTCCACGCATACCGCAGGTGTTGCCTCTTAATATATCAGCGACCTCCTTGGCATCCCTGCCTTCAACCAGTTTACCGATTGCCTTGAGGTTGCCGTTGCATCCTCCGATATATTTAACATTATAGATCTTGCCGTCCTCGATATCGAAATCTATCTGAACGGAGCAGACGCCGCTGGGGCTGAATCTTACGTGTTCCATATTATTTTTCCTCTTTTAACATTGTTACATCGTGTCAGTTACATAGCGTGAAGCTGCATGACGTTGATCAGCAAAAGCCAGCTCATTCCGTAGTAGCAGCCTACGGCGATAAGGTCGTTTACTGTTGTGATCAGGGGTCCTGAAGCTACCGCAGGGTCGATATTGATCTTCTTGAAGAAGAGCGGGATCAATGTGCCGATGATGGACGAGAATATCATCGATACGAGCAGGGATACGCCGATGCATCCGCTTACAGCAAAAGCAAATACAGGTTCCTTGTGCTTGAGTACCATAAGGTAAACGCCGATCAGGATAACTGACGCGATACCTAAGATGAGACCAACTGAAAGACCGACCTTCGACTCCTTGAATACCAGCTTGAACTTCTGTGCGGCAGTCAGGTTCTCGTCTGTTAAGACTCTGATCGTAACAGCGAGCGACTGCGTACCTACGTTACCTGCCATGTCGAGGATCAGGGACTGGAATGCCATGATGATCGTAAGCTGCGCGATAACGGCCTCAAAAGCGCCTACCAGAGTTGATACGATCATGCCGAGGCACAAGAGGACGAGAAGCCACGGCATTCTCTTCCTGATACTCTGGCCCAGGGGCTCTTTCAGGTCTTCTTCTGCAATAAGTCCGGCGAACTTAACGTAGTCTTCACCGAGCTCATCATCGACTACCTCAACGATACTCTGTGATGTGATAACGCCTAAGATCTTGTTATCTTCATCAAGTACAGGGATCAAGTCCTCCGAATAGTCCTTGAGCTTCTCGATACACTCATCGATCTGCTCGTTAGCGTAAACGTAAGGGAACGACGTAACTATCAGCGTGTTTAAGTCCGTCGTGCTCCTTGCCGTGATCAAATCCTTTAATGTGAGAGCGCCGTAGAAGAGTCCCTCGTCATCCTGAACGAAGATCGTCGAGATGTTATCGTTCTCTTCAGCCTGGGTTACGAGTTCTGTCATCGCCTGCTTGACCGTAAGGTTCAGACCGATCGTGATGAAGTTCGCGGTCATCCTTGAACCGATCTCGTCTTCATCGTAGGATGCGATGATGCTGATCTCTTTACGTACTTCGGTATCGAGAGCTTCGATGATGAGACCTCTTCTCTCCTTCTCGAGTTCTCTCAATACGTTCGCAGCGGTGTCCGTCTCGAGCTCGGCGACTACTGCCGCAGCACGTCTGATGTCCATCTCATTGAGATAGGCACTTACCTGCTCTTCTTCCAGACACTCGAAAGCTTCCGCAAGCAAAGACTTGCCGCAGACTCTGAAGAGTTTCTTTCTCTCCTGATCGGAGAGCTCCTCCAATATCTGCGCAATGTCACTTGCGTGATAATCTTCTAACTTGTAATGAATTACCCTTGGGGAATCGTTACCCCTCATCAGCGAGATTATCTCGTCCTGATAATCTCTTCTTATCTCTTTCTCTGCCATTTGTTCCTCCTGAAAAGTAAACAAACGACGGGAACAAAAAACCTCTGCTTTCACTTCGGCAAACAGAGGAGTCGATATATCATTTAGTCCTTAAGGTCCGATACGGTCATCGCCTGGCGCTTTAAGGAACAAAGGATATTTCGGCCGCGTTTCCCTCGTTTGTCGCAACTGTCACCAGCGTCC
>JAEEGI010000487.1_pt1 | contig 122548 bp, 119 predicted proteins | sample 8958751 | NCBI WGS metagenome assembly JAEEGI01 (sample SAMN16246545, study PRJNA631951) | gut metagenome | biome: gut microbiome; feature: rumen; material: KS-attached | host: Bos | place: Iran: Karaj | collected 2018-10
GATGCGAGACAGTTCATAATTCCAATGCTCGTTCTTATATTCTTTTTTCATCAGTGTTCCCGTAAAACAGATTGTCTTGTCCGGAACGAATTGGTGGTTGGATAATGTCATGCAGGATACTGCACTTAGACCGCGAAATATTCCAAGCCCGAAAAACAGGCAGAGGCCTATTCCGTGAAGAAATCGTTTGGATAAGGTTCGATGGGCGGTTTTGCCTCCGTATAGGAGGAAAACCGCACCAACAAGCCCCAGCACAAGGAACATCGCCTTATGCGTAATTGCAAACAATATGCCAAACAGGAACCATACTGCCATCTGCAGTAGATACCGTTTGTTCAAAATCTTACCTCGTTAGTCTTCTTCAATCAAAGATACATTCGGTTCATAGGTACCTTCCAGCTGATTGTTCTCCACATCAATGGCGCTGGTGGTACTAAGAACGGTAATCTTCACCTTGGTAATGGAATCCTGGGTGGTCAGGGAATCTACGATGGAGTAAATCAATGCTTCCTGGGTCACATTGCTCTCCTGGCTAAGGATGGAAGCATCCAAATCCACATAGCAAATGCCGTCGCTGACCGTTGCGTTCAGGATTACGTTACGGGAAGAAAATGTTGCCTGTGCACCGGCAGTCTCCGGTGTATAAGACAAATAATTCAAAATCATCATCGGAAGGGAAATATTGGTATTGTAGTGTACCAATCGGGTCTCTTCGATGAGCTTGTCTCCCTTCGCCGTCGGATAATAGAAGGTCATCTGCTTGGTTAAGACTGCCTCCTGCTCTCTGGCAAAATCATCCACAAAAGAGTTCTGGGTCATGGCGGCAATCACGTTACCGTAAGAATCCGTCAGGGGTTCATCTACCACATAGAACACCACGCTGTCTACCCCGTCCAATCCGCAGAAGGTTTTCACCACTGCAGCACGGAGTAAGGCTTCCCGGATGCTGCCCAAGGACTCATAATCTCTGGAAAAATGCAATTCCAGCTGTCCTTCCGTCAACGTATAACTACGCACCGACACGTTATCCGGAATCGGATTGGTATACTCCACTTCCTGCTTCTTGGAAGTCAGAAGTGACAACAGTTCTCCAATCTGTCCGTCCACATCTGCCGTACGGAAATTCACGTTTACCGGATACAGTGCCGTTGCATTCTTGTTCAGGAAATAAACGGTATAACCGCTACTCTCCTTTTTCTTGGTGCCACATGCCGTAACGATAATGCCGGCGGTTAACACAAGTACTGCGAGAACAATCAGGATTTTCCATATTCTTTTCATGAATTGGTCACCTCCTGTTGAATGTAATTCAGCGGTACTCGCACATCGAAGGTGGTTCCTTCGCCTAAGACACTGCTCACCTTAATCTCTCCATGATGCATATTGATGGCGTTCTTGGTAATAGCAAGACCAAGACCGGTACCACCAATCTCTCTGGAATGAGACTTATCTACGCGATAGAATCGCTCAAAAATAAAGTCTAAGGATTCCTCCGGAATACCCATACCGGAATCCTCTACACGAATATAGCAATAGCGGTGATCCGCATTCAAAGATACATGAACGAATCCGCCCGGATTGTTGTATTTGATACCGTTCTCAATCAGGTTACTGATGGCAAGGGAGAATTTGACCTCGTCAATCTCCACCGTTACCGGACGGAAGCTCTCCATTACCAGCTCTACTTCCTGCTTCTCGGCAATTGGCTTCAAGCGCTTCAAAATCAACTCAATCAGTTCATTCAAATTCACCGGAGCAATATTCAAATTCGCACCGGACTTATCCATACGAACCAAAGATAACAGGTCATTAATAATCTGGGTCTCTCGATCGATTTCGTTGGTGATATCACTCATGAATTCCTGATAGAGTTCAATAGGAACACCATCGCCCATGGAGTTAATGGAATCTGCCAATACCTTCATGGAAGTAAGTGGCGTCTTCAACTCGTGGGAGACGTTGGATACGAACTCCTGGCGGGACTCATCCACCTTATACATACCGTCTGCATAGGCATTGAATTCATCCGCAAGTTCATGAAGCTCCGTAAAGCCTTCCGCTTCCAACTCCTTATGGGAACCGGCCTTATGCATCTTACCGATGTTCTGAGCCATCTTACGAATCGGGAAAGAAATACTTCTGGAGAGAATCAGCGCCAAAATCGTAACCACGATGACCATAATCAATACAATAATCACACCGACGGAACGATAGAATTCCATATTGGTCTCCAATGTACCGGTGGCTTTATTCACCAGCAAAACACCGTCAATCACGGAAGAATCGCTAGGGTCCGTAATGGGAACGGTCACCGTAATACAATGACTGGCGGCATCATAATAAGAGCAGAAGCTTCCTCCTGCACTCTCGATTGCGTTTTGCCAGACGATGGTACGGCCATCATACATGTTGTATGTGTCCTTCACCACCTTCATGTTGGAATCAATGACCATGATACGGCCGGAATAAATATTCCCTAAGGTGTTCAGCTGGGTATTCACACTATTGATGGAAGGATCCTGCAGATATCCACTGGTAACAATCTGATTGCTCAGAAGCTGTGCCTGGGATGAAATCGCAATCTCCTCACTGCTTAAGGAACGCTGTTTGATGTTATATATGAACAAATTAACAATAACGAGGCTGGGAAGGATTCCAAGTAACATGATTAACATGGCTACGTGGAATCGCATGCTCTTAATCCTCGGTTTCAATCTATGAAATAGTTTCATTGAATACACCTGTTATTGGTAGTAATATCCCATTCCCCATTTGGTATGTACATAACGCGGTTCCGATGGGTTCGGTTCAATCTTCTCACGAAGACGTCTGACATGTACGTCTACCGTACGGGCATCTCCCGGATAGTCCTTTCCCCAAATCAACTCTAAGAGTTCCTCACGGCCGTATACCTTGCCCGGATTGCTGACAAAGTGTAAGAGCAAATCAAACTCCTTGGAAGTCAGATTCATCTCTACGTCCTTAATGCGGACACGGCGGCTCTCGGTATTCAAATAAATATCGCCGCTTACAATCTCATAACTCTTGGTCTCCGGGTTCACCTGTGGCGCGCTACGTCGCATAATTGCCTTAATACGAGCCTTCACCTCTAAGATATTGAATGGCTTGGTAATGTAATCATCTGCACCGTACTCCAAGCCCAGAATCTTATCCATGTCTTCGCCCTTCGCAGTCAACATCACGATTGGGACATTGGAAACATCACGGATTCTCTGGCATACTTCAAAGCCGTCCATCTTCGGAAGCATAACATCCAAAAGAATCATGTCAAACTGCTCGGACAAAGCCTTATTCAAAGCCTCCTCACCGTCATAGGCACAATCTACTTCCATGCCGTCCTGTTCCAGGCTGAAACGGATGCCCTTCACGATTAATTTCTCATCATCCACTACCAGTACTCTTTTTGCCATAATAACCCTTACCGTACCTTGTTATTTTGTAATAATCGAATCCTTGATTCGGTTGTAGACCCCGTCCTTAATTCCGGGAATCTGCTTAATGTCTTCCGGAGAAGTGAAGTTCCCGTGCTCCGTGCGATACTCCACAATCAGCTTCGCCTTGGATGCTCCGATGCCCGGCAAGGTCATTAAATCCGCCTCATCGGCCGCATTGAGATTCACTCTGCCATCTGCATCCACCGCCGAATCACTACCGGATGCGGATAAGCTGTGCTCCTCCATGGAATATACATAAATCATCTGCCCGTCTTCCAACTTCGCAGCCTGATTCAAATCCTGTTGATATGCATTCTCCAAAAGCCCACCGGCACACGCAATGGCCTCATACACTCTAGCGTCCGAAGATAAGGTAAAGACACCGGGATTGTTCACGCATCCCGCCACCTGGACCACAATCTCTTCCAAAACCGGCTCTGCTGCTTCTTGCGTCTGTGTCTCTGCCACTTCCTCCGTCTCCGGGGATGCAGATTCAAAATAGGACTGTTCTCCGCATCCTTGTAACAAAAGTGTTACAGCAATTCCGCCAAAGCAAATGGCAAGCTTTTTGATATGTTTCATCATAAAAAGTACTCCTTCCAAAGGGTTGAAAGGAGTCCTGACTACCTCGGCTCTATCGTAACAAAAATACAAAAAGATTACAAGATAGTTTCAATCTTATGACACCCTTGAAAAACCACACCAAAACAAAAAGAATACGGCTTTTAAACCGGATGAAATCATGCTACTATAGTTGAAACATTGTAAAAAGAGAGAGCATACGTTATGACAAAGACATTTGAAACATCCAACCCAAAAGAAGCAATTGCATATCGTTTTCCCCTTCGGGAAGCGCTCATCGGTAACAAGGCATTCTATCGCCGGGTTTCCACCGTTGTAATCCCCATGATTGTTCAGAATACCCTCTCCAACATTGTAGGTCTTCTGGATAACATCATGGTGGGCCAGGTGGGTACCCTTCCCATGTCTGCCGTTGCCATTGTCAACCAGATCTTGTTTATCTTTTATCTGTGCATCTGGGGTTCATTGGCCGGAGCGGGAATCTTCAGTACCCAGTTCTTCGGTAAGGGCGACATGGACGGCGTACGCTATTCCATTCGTTTTAAAGCCATGACGGCAGCCACCATTTGTACCATTGCGGTACTCTTGCTGTTTTTTGCCAAGGAGCCGCTGATTTCCTTATATATTGCTGCAGAAACACCGGCAGACCAGGCCGCTGCTACGTTGCAGTATGGCATGTCCTATCTGGACATTATGCTGATTGGATTGATTCCTTTCAGTCTGACCCAGGTCTATGCCAGTGCCATGCGAGAAAGCGGTAAGACCACCCTTCCAATGGCAGCCGGTATGATTGCCATGGTGGTGAACTTTATTTTTAACGCCCTCTTAATCTTCGGTTTGTTCGGACTTCCGAAGTTAGGCGTTTTAGGTGCTGCGGTTGCAACGGTCATCTCCCGATTCACCGAGCTTGGCATTGTGATGGCAGGTGCCCATCGGCCACATTCTTCCTATGCCTTTTTCCATGGAGTCTTCAAGAGTCTCTATGTACCCGGAGTTTTGGTGAAACCGATTATTCTTAAGTCCCTGCCGCTTTTGTGCAACGAATTCTTATGGAGTCTGGCCCAGGCTGCATTATTGCAGGCATACTCCATTCGAGGCATTGCCGTGATTGCAGCCATGAACATTAGCGGAACCATCTCACAGATTTTTAACGAGGTATTCCTCTCCATCGGCAACTCTGCCGGCATTATTGTAGGACAGGAATTGGGGGCCGACCATCTGGTGAACGCACGCCGCAGCGCATGGCGTATGGCTGCCCTTAGCGTTGCAAGCACCCTGGTGATGGGATTACTGCTGGCCCTCTTCGCGCCGCTGATTCCGCAGGTTTACAACACCGAACCGGAGATTCGTGCCATGGCTACCCGTTGTATTTGGGTCGTAGCCCTTGTGATGCCGATCAATTCCTTCGCCAATGTCAGCTACTTCATTATGAGATCCGGTGGAAAAACCGCCATCACCTTCATCTTCGACAGTTGCTTCGCATGGCTGGTTTCCGTTCCTGCAGCATTCCTGTTGACCCATTACACCGCACTTCCGGTGCTTACGGTATTCCTCATGGTATCCTTGCTGGAATTCTTAAAATGTGTCATCGGATTCCTCTTCATCCGAAGCGGCATCTGGGTACGCAACATTGTTAGTCACGCGGATACTTCACAAGCATAAAAACAGGCAGTCGCTTCTAGCGGCTGCCTTCTTTCATTGATGCAAAATGTAATTCTCTCAAACCTTCCACTTCATCACACACCTGCTGCAAAGAACAACTCTTGCAGTCCATCATCACATTTTTTAAAATATGATCAATGGTTCCGGTAATGGATTCACACTGGGTGGCCAACGTTCCCAAGCTCTTATAATCAAACTCCGGCAACGTCACAAAAATCAGTTTTACTGCCTGAATATGCGGATTCTCGTGGTATTTATCCAAAAACAGCTTGCCTACCTTGGCAAAATCCAAGCCCTCGGACAACGCTTCTTTGCCTACACGTACCGGTTCTCTTCCGTTGGAAGCGGAAATCCGGGTCATATATCCCTTCGGATTAATATGATAACGCACATACTCAATCTTGCGGACAGCATTGTAGAGGGCGTTCCCGTCTCCCATGCCTTCTGCATCCACCCGAACCAATGCAATTCTCGCATATGGAGTATCCGCAGTTATCTCTCCTAAGTTCGGACCAATCAGATACACACCATCTTCTTCCACGACGGAAGTGTCTGCCGTTACTGCCATAGCGCTTACCGCCGGATGGGTTCCGCCACCCAACTCGTAAGCCATATCGGAACGCAGAATTAGATTATGATCTCCCACATCCTCCCAGGCTGCGTTTGCTACATCCAAGGACTGCAAAGGATACTCTTCCAGCAAGTCCTCTACCCGGCGGATGGTCTCATCATAGAGCTTCATTAAATCTTACGGTCTCTCTTAATCTTATCGTAGTGCTTTGCCAAAAGCGGCTGAAGTGCGGAAGTCAACTTCATATCCAGATTGAAGAAATATACCACCATGGATAAGATGAACAAACATAAGATTACAATTGCAATGATTAATAATACTTTTAATAAAACATGTAACAAGGCGATATCCTCCTATTGATTCAAGCCTTTCTGGCGAGCGAACTCTGCTGCGCCAAGCGCTCCCATTAACTGCGGATCGATTGGAAGGTCAATGACCTTCAGCTTCAATACATTCTCGATGGCAGCCTTTAAGCCTGCGTTCTTCGCACATCCACCGGTTAAGGTAATGTAGTCGACTGCGCCGGCCTTCTTGGACATTACAAAACATCTCTTCGCTACAGACAACTCAATACCTGCTGCGATTTCATCCATCGGCTTACCCTCACCAACCAGGGAAATAACCTCGGATTCAGCGAATACGGTACACTGGGCGGTAATCGGGATGACATTTCTAGCCTTTAAGGACAGATTGGAGAACTCGTCCAAATCCATCTCGAATGCTCTTGCCATTGCTTCGAAGAATCGTCCGGTACCTGCTGCACACTTATCGTTCATGGCGAAGTTCAATACGGTTCCGTCGGTATCTACCGCAATACCCTTCACGTCCTGTCCACCGATATCGATGATTGCCTTCACGCTTGGGTCAGCTACATGAACGCCCATGGCGTGACAGCTAATCTCGGAAATGTTCTCATCTGCAAACGGAACCTTGTTACGTCCGTATCCGGTACCTACCAGGTAGGTTAAATCCTTAGCACTGTTTAATTCCGGAACCTGCTCAATAGCCTGGTCCAGAGCATCCTGTGCGGACAATACCGCATTAATACGACTACGTAAGGTAACGTTGGCTACCATTTTGCCGTTCTCATCAATAATAACACATTTTGTGTAGGTAGAACCTGAATCACATCCACCAAAATATTTCATACTATAATCTCCTCATTTCTCTATCGTTGGATTTACCACAAATTGGTATCGTCATAATCCTCTAAGGATGGATCTAACGGTTCCTCACGTAATACGGAACGCATATAACGGTTTACATCCTGACGAAGGTTTTTACGCGGAATCACACGTGGGTCGTACAGATCATGGTTCACCCAAACCAGCTTAATTCCATGCTCTCTGGCCTGCTGCTCGAACATACCATGCATACCGTCCAATGCCTTACATGCAATGTGCTCCCACAGAATAACCATATCTGCACGGAACTCTTCACAGTAACGCCACAAGTCATCCAACAGCACCTCATATCCACCGTGAGTACGGTTTCTCATAATCATGTTCTCATACTGATGTGCCATATCGTAGTAAGCCTGTTCCTTATCATCCTCGGAAATCGGATCTAAGGAAACCATGGTCAACATATCGAACATTGGAAGGATTCCCCAGCAGTTTAACAGCCATGCAACGAAGTCGGTGTAGAACTGAGACTGAACGCCCCAGATAATCGCACGATGACGATACTCTTTTGCAAGCATGGTCTTATTACGATAAGCCTCGGTAGCAAGGCGGGTAATCTTCTTATCCAGTTCTGCAAAAGCAGGTACCTTACCGGCAATAGCCATGTACTCGGTCTCACGATAGAGAAGAATGTTGTTACCAATCACCTGCGGATAGTCGGTCTTGGTTAACTCCAACCACTCACTACATTCTCTTGCTCCGATGTTGATACGCTTTGCACACTCGAAATAGTAATCCCAATCAAACTTCTCACCGGTCTGCTCTTCGATGAAAGCAATGGCATTACGCACTTCCTGGGCAGCATATTCCTGAACCCCCGGCTCGGTATGACGCAGCGGTGTTGCCAACTGGTGTACCGGAATGCCATGACGCTCCAAGGCACGGGAAATGACACCGTTACCCATCAAGGAACCATCACAGGTGGTATTACACTGTACCGCACACTTACCGAATACCGGCATATCCCCATCGATACAAATACCTGCTTCGGATGCCGGCATCGGACATACATCACCCGGCATACCGCACTCCTGAATAACATCCAGGTAATGGGTCATGGCATCTCCCTGTAAGAGTACGCATACATAACAGCTGGCGGTCTCCCAGCTTAAGCCTTCCAAGTTCGGGAAACCACACATAATGTTGGTCATCTCGTTCTCATCCATTAAGACCACATGCTTGGACTTCTCCGGAGAAGCGCCAAGGTTCTGATCCATAGAGAAAATCTTAGTCAACAGCTTGGCAACATCACTTGCTACCAAATCATACTCCTCACGACAAATACGAAGCTGCGGGCCTCGAAGTCCCATGGAGTGCTTATCAATCATCATCGGAACTGCCAAGTAATTCAGCATCCAACGATAACGGAAGAAGCCCTTCACGTTCTTCGGATGCAGCATGAATTTACCAAGCATACCGATAATACCTAACCATCTGGTGTAATCGTAGAAGGTATCACGGATACCTCTCCACTCACGATGTTTGAATACTTTTTTATCTCCGCTGTAGAGCTCTCCTAATTTGGAGCTTCCGACTGCTTTTCCCATTACTTCTTACCTCCCTGAATTTTCTTAATCTCGATACTCTCCACGAAGGCTTGTACACGGGTACGAATCTGTCCGGAGTTACCAACGGCATACGGACGGTCGATGGTCAATACCGGATATCCGTATTCTTCACGCAATACGCTGCTGCCCACCATGCGCTCATAGGCCCATGGGTCACAGAACTTCATCTGCTCGTAGATGATTCCGTCTGCCTTGTATTCCTTGGCAATTTCATTCACATACTCACGACGGCGGTTCATCTTCGGGGTATCCATATGACGTGGGCACATGCACATCATCATATAGTGACGGCAAATCTGGGTTAAAGCATCTTCTTCGTCATTCAGGATAATCTCTTCACGTCCCGGCAGGGAACCGAAGCAAAAACGATCGGCACATACATATGCACCGGAGTCCTCAATCAACTTAATCATATCGATATCGTCCACCTCGGAACCAACCACTGCTACCCTAGCACGATATGGCCACTTCTCATCCGGTACACGATTCCGAACTTCTTCTAAGGTCTCCTCTAACTTCTCCATCAGAAGATCCTGTGGGCAGACATAAGTACACATGGTAATAATGTGGAACTCATATCCGGTAATACGCGGCTTCTCTTCCTTACGGAAGTTACCAAGCTCGGTAATAATACGGCATAACTTGTTGTGGCGCTCTACGGATTCCCGCAGGGCTGCGTCGCTAATGTCCACGCCGAACTTCTCATGCAATGGCTCTAAGATTTTTTCTTTGCACTGTCCGATGTAGAGATTGAGACCATTGTCGTCCGCCTTCATCGGTACTTCTAAGTATTTATAGAAAAAATGCCCCTTGTCATTCATCTTCAGAAGCTCCATGTTCTCCACGCAACGGTTAATCATGGTGCATCCGTCCGGAGCCATCAAACAGTCCAAAAACTGATAACCGCCTTCAATGGCACGCTCTAAGAGCGCTCTGGAATACTCACACAAAAAGCTGGTCAGGTAGTAAGTTCCCATCTCCATGGAACCGGTTCTTGGTGCACGCAGGCGAACCGTAAAGCAGTTCCCCAGATTCATCAGCACCTCCGGCATCTGATAACAAACACTACCGACGCAGACTCTGCCTGCATCCTGAGCTTGGCGTACCAACTCATTGTTGGCGTCCATCAGAAGATTTTCAAAGTAGTATAAATGCTTTAAATCCTTCATTAATTATTACTCTCCTCTATGTATACGTTTCATACAATCCGTGATTGTCCCTTATAATACGCCAAGTTCTGTCATGGCACTGCGAAGTCCGCTGACAATCGGCGCTTCCGACGGAATATAGAAGACGGACTCACCCTTCAAGTCACGCTCCGTTAAATTGGCATCTGCCGGGATCCATCCAAGCAACGGAATATCCCCAAGGTCCATATACTGAAGCACCTCTTCGGAAGGCACACGGTTCACTACAACGCCAACCTTGTCATACATCACCAGGTTATCCGCCACACCCTTGATGGTCTTTACCACATCACAGCCCTTCTTGCTGGAATCTGTGATTAACATCAGGTGGGTGACCTTTTCCATGACACGACGATTAATCTGCTCAATGCCGGCCTCCCCGTCAATGACGATATAATCGAAGTTGTCCGCAACCGTTGCGATGACTTCCTTCAAATAAGTGTTAATCTTGCAATAACATCCAGCTGCTTCCGGTCTTCCGATGGCAATAAAAGAGAAGCCATCCAGTTCTACCATGGCATCGAAAATACGATAACGGGCTTCACCAAGCACCTCTACGGTTGCCTGTGCGTCGCCTTTCTCGGCGGCTTCTACCGCTTCTCTTCGGATGTCGTCCAACGTCAGCTCCACATCTACGCCAAGGGCGGTCGATAAGCCAACAGCCGGATCCGCATCAATAGCCAAAATCTTCTTGTCCGGATAAGCTTCCACTAATAACTTGACCATCACAGAAGCCAGTGATGTCTTACCGACACCGCCCTTTCCTGCGACTGCCAAAACGATTGGTTTGTTTTCCATTATGAAATTTTCTCCCCACTATTCATACTCGCGTGGTTATTAAGACACTCTTATGTCAAAACCACATAATACACTTTATCACACAAGTGTTGCGAAAAAAAAGAGCCCGAAGGAATTTTGGGTGCTATACCCAAAAAAGCCTCCGAGCGTTTCTACATATTGCACAAGTATCACAAATAGTTGCGCAACATGTTGTGTATTATCTTACAATTCAGCGTTTCCTTTGCGTTCTTTGATCTGTGCCAAAATCATTTTTTCATTGAAGGTTAAGAAGATGCAAGCGCCAATGAAACAGGTGATAAATGCAATCAGCGCTGTGGTACGATAACTTGCCTTGGTACCGCTTACGGTAACGGAAGTAAAGACCACCATGGCAATGGCCTGTCCCATCTTGAATGCGAAGGTTCTTGCTGCGAAGAACATACCGCTTCGGTCCTCTCCTGTCTCCAATCGGGTCAGCTCTGCCACATCCGCAACGCAGGCCTGTGGAAGAATTCCAAGGATTGCCATTGGAATCGCTGCAGTTACCGCAATGATAAATCCCCAATGTAAGCCCTTGCCGCAGCAGGTGGTAATCAAAAAGACGCCGCAGTATGAGAAAAATCCCACGACAATCAAGTACTTCTTACCGATGCGCTTGGCAATCATATTCACCGGCAGATACAAACATACACTGATGAAGGTCATAGTGGCCGTCAATAAGAACGTGTAGGTATCTTCGATTTCCATCAACTGGGTCTCATAGAACGCCAGTCCGGTCTGGAACAAGGTCAGTGCGAAGAAGTAAATCACGTCACTGTATACGAAGCGACGGAACTGTCCGTTGGAGAAGGTCTTCCATAGAGAAGAAAACGGTGCCGTCTCACTTGGCTTGCTATCAATGTAATCCCGTTCCTTGATATAGAAAGCCGGAATCAACATAGCCACACAAGCGATGGCGGACATAATGGCTACTGCCAAACGAATACCCGTTGCATTTCCAACAGATGCACCTAAGGCTCCGGCTAAGTTCGGAAGCAGGAAGGAAACACTCTGTCCTACAATAAAGGTAAAGGAAATGAAGGTAGACACATTGATTCTGTGCTGCTGGGTATCTCCAAGCTCTGCAATCAACGCATTATACGGTGTACAGAACATGGTCATAAACAGATAGAACACCATTAATAATACGAACAGGGAAAAATCGTTCCATGCAACGCTGGCACTCTGCGGAATCACAAAGAGTCCGATGGTACACAGTGCAAACGGAATTGCCATCGCTCTCATAAAGGGAATACGACGTCCACCCTTGTAGTTGCTGCGGTCAGACCAGGCAGCAATCAGCGGATCGGTAATAGCGTCGAAGATACGACCTACCGCAAGGACCAGTCCGAATAAGGTTAACTTAAAGAAAATGGGATTCTGTGTGATGCCGGAAGCGAACAATCCGGTGTTGGGATTCTGCGCACTTGGTGTTCCGGTATAGTAATAGACCATCCAATTGGATACCACGCCGGAGAGCAAGCTCCATCCGAACTGTCCCAAGGCAAAAATCCAGAGTAATTTGTTAGTGATTGGTTTTAATTGTTTCATATAATCCCCCTAAACAGAAAAAGTAGCCTGATTCCTCGGAACCAAGCTACTTTATTATAGCACTATTTATGGACAAACGTCCATTTTATTCTACGTTTCCACGAAAGTGTTGAGTACTAGACGCATGCGGCGCATCATCTCATCCACATCAGTTTCCGTAATGATGAGTGGCGGTAACAAGCGAAGCACATTTCCTCCGGCCGACAGCACCACAAGTCCTGCTTCCAGACACTTGGCAACAATCTCTCCCACAGGCACCTTCGGGTCAATCAAAAGGCCTTGCATGAAGCCCATGCCCCGATACCCAAGCACAAAGGCATACTCCTTCGTCAATTGGGCAAGAGCCTCTTCGAAATACGGTGTCACCTGCTGCACATGCTTTGGCAACTGCAACTCCTCCATCAAATCAATGGACTTGGACACCGCTGCACAGACAAAAGGATTGCCGCCATAGGTGGTTCCGTGATCTCCCGGCACCAAGGAAGCTTCTGCCACCCGATTGGTTACCAGGAAGGCTCCTACCGGAACGCCACCTCCTAAGGCCTTGGCTGTGGTCATGATATCCGGCTTCACCCCATAATGCTGCCAGGTGTACATGGCACCGGTTCGTCCCATGCCACACTGAATCTCATCGAAAATCAGCAGGATATCTTTTTCATCACACAGCTGGCGCAAGCCTTCTAAGAATTCCTTCGTCGCAGGATAGATACCGCCCTCTCCCTGTAGTGGTTCTAAGAGGATGGCACAGGTTGCTTCTGTCACCTGCTGTTTTACGCTGTCTAAATCATTAAAAGTGGCGAACTTCACCCCATCCATCAATGGATAAAACGGCTCCCGATAGTGGTCGGTTCCTGTTACCGACAATGCGCCAACGGTACGTCCATGGAAGGAATGCTCCATAGCAATCACTTCATGGCCTGCATGTCCGTCCCGAAGATAGGCATATTTTTTTGCCACCTTGATAGCGCCCTCAATGGCCTCTGCACCGCTATTGGTAAAAAAGGCTTTATCCATCTGTGATACCCGGGTCAGCTTCTTACCGGCTTCCACCAGGGGCGGATGATAATAGAGATTGGAGGTGTGAAGAATCTTTCCGATTTGCTTCGTCAACGCATCGTTATAAGCCCGGTTGCCGTAGCCGAAGGCCATAACGCCGATACCGGAAGCAAAATCCAAATAGTCCTTGCCATCCGTATCGTATAGATACACGCCCTCCCCGTGATCAAATACCACAGGGAAGCGATTATATACATGGAACAGCACCTGTTCCGCTTCGTCCATATAGTCCTGCTTCGTCATCCCTTATGCCTCCCCGTTGTAATATCTGGTATCTTCGTCCCGAAGGATTGCCGTACCGATACCGCGATTGGTAAAAATCTCAAGTAACAAACAATGTGCAATTCTTCCGTCTAAGATATGCACACGGGAGACACCTTCTTCAATGGCGTCAATGCAGTTATTCAACTTTGGCAGCATTCCGCCACCGATAAATCCGGCATCGATTAAGGATCTGGCCTCGGATAAGGTCAGCTCGGAAATCAAGGTTCCCTTGTCGGAAGGATCCTTCAGCACACCTTCGATATCCGTAAGGAACGCCAGCTTCTCTGCCGCCACTGCCTTGGCAATGGCACAGGCTGCATCGTCCGCATTGATATTGTAAGTATGAAACTCCTCATCCAATCCTGTCGGACATACAATCGGCAGAAAATCCCGATCCAACAAATCCTGGAGAATCTTGGGATTCACTTCCGTGACCTCTCCAACGTATCCGATATCCTGGCCGTCTGCGTACTTCTTCTTTACCTTCAGAAGGCCGCCGTCCTTACCGCTGATGCCTACAGAAGCAACACCAAGAGACTGTACCATGGATACTAAGGATTTATTCACCTTGTTGAGCACCATCTCCGCCACTTCCATGGTGTCTTCATCCGTAACACGAAGGCCATTCACAAACTGAGCTTCCATGCCGACTTTGCCAACCCACTTGGAGATTTCCTTGCCGCCGCCGTGCACAATGATTGGTTTGAATCCAACCAGTTTCAATAAGGTTACATCCTGGATGACGCTCTTCTTCAAGTCCTCATCCAACATGGCGCTGCCGCCATATTTTACAACGATAATCTTACGATTGAATCGCTGAATGTACGGAAGCGCCTCGATGAGCACTTCCGCCTTTGCCATCACCTGTTCAATAGACTCTGTTGCCATTTTTTCTTTTTTCCTTTTCCTTTTTCCTTTTATATAAAACCTAAGCAGTCACCGCAGCGACACGATAGGTTCCATCCGCAATCTTATCTCTTAGTTCCGTAACGGACATTGGCTTGCCGTAATAGTAACCCTGTAAGCGGCCACAGCCCACACTGCGCAGGAACTCCGCCTGTTCCTGGGTCTCTACACCCTCGGTTAAGGAGTTCATGTCCATGCTCTTGGCAAGGCTTACCACATAGTTCAATAAGCTCTTGGCCTTCGGATTCTTATCAAATCCATGGAGGAATCCCATATCGATTTTCATCACATCGAACTGGAAGTCCTTTAACGTATTCAAAGACGAATAGCCGGAGCCGAAATCATCCAGCCACAAGGCATATCCCCGCTCCCGCAGGCGATTCATTGCCGCCTCGATATCCTTCAAATTCTCGGAAATTGCACTTTCCGTAATCTCCACATGTAAGAGTTCCTTCGGAATTCGGTATTTTTCCACCAAGTCCTCTAGCATCTGTACCGCATCATCCATCAACTCAAAATCCAGCCTGGAGAAATTCAAAGACACCGGAACCACCGGCCGTCCCTCATCCATAGCCCGACGCAAGTCCCTGCATACTGATTCAAAAATGCAGGCATCCAACTGGTGAATCACACGGTAATCTTCCAATACCGGAATGAAATCTCCCGGAGAAAGGAAGCCATAGGTCGGATCAATCCAACGTGCCAAGGCTTCGCATCCGCACAGTTCCCCGCTCTCAGCCCATACCACCGGCTGATAGAAGGGCTGAATATATCCCGCATCAATGGCCGCCTGGAGATTATTTACTACATACTGACGACGATGGAATCCATTGGCTACCCGGTCGTCATAGATACAGATATCTTTGTCAAAACGGCCTCTGGTCAAGGAGCAGGCGTAACGCGCCTTATCCACCGCATACCGAGGATCCGTATCCTTCGCATGGGGGAAGAAAATACCAAGCTTCACGCCGATTCGAACTTCCTGCTGCAGGTTCATAATCTGATACCGCATCTCATCGATACGCTCTTCCGCATCTTCCACATCCGTCAAAACAATAAAATGGTCATCGGACAGACGGGCCACCAAGGCTCCCACAAAAACCGTCTCCATAATGCCGGCTACATCCGTCAAGAATTCGTTACCGGCAGAAAAACCGAAACGGTCGTTGTAATATTTGAAGTTCTCTAAGTTAATAAACAAATAGACTTTGTCCCGATAATCCAAATCCGGGTCAGCAAATATTTTCTCCGCAGCTTCGTAAAAATAGTACGCATTGTGAATTCCGGTGAGTTCATCGTAATCCGCCACATGACGAAGTCTGGCATTGGCCATCTCCAAATGCTCCGCCTTCTCTGCCACCTGTCGGCGCTGCTGATAGATACTGATTGCTACTACCGTAAGGCTCAGCCAGAAGGTAAATAGATTCACCTTGTCGCCGGTACGCATACCGCCTTCCACCGCTTGATCCAGCTGATAGAAGAAATAGTAATACAATCCGGATAACATAATCAGGGAAATATAAGGGCGCCAAATCAACATGCACGCCGCATACAAGGACATGGTAAGAAACGCAAGAATCTGCTTGCCATCCAGATAATCGTTATAAGAAACAACCACACCGAAATACAGACTGATTCCGCAGAACAGAATCGTAGAACCATAACCGGCGATACGCCACTGGGTCACTTCCTTCTTGTAAAGGACCGCTACCAGAAGCAGCAATAATCCGGTTAATAGCAGAATCATATAATTCTTCGTCTGTTGGAAATACAACGCTCCATCAAATGGCACGCCGATATCCCAATATCGCTTTTTCAGGATATAGAAGTACATATAGCACTCCACCGCAATGGTAATGGACGCCATATAGATGGACGTTCGCATATTCATATCCTGGATGTATCGACTCACGTATTTCGAGTTCTTCTGAAATCCAAGCAGTTGCAATAATCCCTGTAACATAAGACCCCTCCTATTTACACGTACTACCTTAAAGCCTGTTTCTCCTTATGAACGATAATCATTATGACCGATAATCTGCATTTATTTTAACATAATCGTAAGTTAAGTCACAGCCCCAAGCTGTTGCATTTCCATCACCTTCATGCATATCCACATATACGGTAACGGCAGGGGATTGCATAATGGAAAGTGCCTTCTCTTCGTCGAATGCAAGCGGTGTTCCATGGTCAAAGACCTGTAGCGTACCCTTCTCGCTTTTGAAAAACAGTTCCACATCCGCTTCATCGAATATCGCACCGCTATAACCCATGGCACACAGGAACCGTCCGAAGTTGGCATCGCATCCGAAGATGGCCGCTTTAGAAAGGTTGCTTCCTACGATTGCTCTGGCTAATGTCTTGGCATCCTCTTTGGACTTGGCATTTACAACGGTTGCTTCAAAAAGCTTGCTGGCTCCTTCTCCGTCTGCTGCCATTTTCTTGGCTAAGGTCTCACAGACGAAGCGCAGTGCTTCTACGAAGGTCTCGTAGTCTTTTGTTTTTTCCGCAATTACCGGATTGCCTGCTAAGCCGTTGGCCATTATAAGCAGGGTATCGTTGGTGGAGGTATCTCCATCCACCGTAATCATGTTGAAGGTATCTGCTACTACCGCAGAGGTTGCTTCCTGCAGCAGCTGCTTCTCAATGGCCGCATCCGTGGTAAGGAAGGCCAGCATGGTGCACATATTGGGATGAATCATGCCGCTGCCCTTGCTCATGCCTCCAAGGGTAACCGTCTTGCCACCAAGCTCGAAGGTGACCGCTACTTCCTTATTCACCGTATCCGTGGTCATAATGGCCTTGGATGCATCGGTTCCTGCCTCGATGGACTCTGACAGGGTTTCGCTCATCTTCTGTACCCCGGCCGTTAACTTCTCTACCGGAAGCTGCATGCCGATGACACCGGTAGATGCTACTGCCACCTGTTCATAAGGTACCTGCAGCGCTGCCTCTACGGCCTTGGCGGTTGCTTCACATGCCGCAAAGCCTTCCGCTCCCGTTGCCGCATTGGCAATTCCGGAATTGATGACCACCGCCTGTAGGGGCTTCCCGGAGGAAACCACCTGCATATCCCATTTAACACAGGCTGCCTTTACCACGTTACTGGTAAAAGTTCCTGCACAGACACAGGGCTCCTTGGAATACACCATAGCCATATCCGTGCGGTTTTTGTATTTGATATTGGCTTCACAGCTTGCTGCTGCAAATCCTTCTGCTGCGGTTACACCGCCCGTTGTTACTTTCATCCTCTTCCCCCTAGCTGTTAAAATTCGTAATGTTCTCTTCGTTCAATAAAAAATCATAGGTGTTCAAGTCATCCCGCAACTGCCAGCCTTCCTCATGCCAGAACTGATTGCCTACTTCGTTGCGCTTAAACGCCACCAGATTCACCTTACTGATGTTTTCTTCCTGAAGCCGTCGCATGGCCGCCGTTGCCATGGCCTTACCGATACCCTGACGGCGCATATCTTCCCGTACACATACGTGGTAAAAACAACCGCGTCTGCCGTCATGGCCGCAGAGAATGGAGCCTACAATTGCTCCGCCGGCTTCTGCTACCACACTGATTCCCGGGTTGCGGGCTAAGAACCGCTCCACTCCTTCCCTGGAATCGTCCACACTCCGAATTCCGAATCCATGAATGGTCATCCACAAATCATGGACCGCTTCGTAATCTTCCATCGTCATTGCACGTACTGCAAAGTCCACTGTTTTCATCTTCTTTCTTTTTTCTCTTTCTTTTCCTTACAAAACTCCCTTACGGGAACATCGGTGCCATCCGGAGGCCTTCCGTCTCATCCAGTCCAAATAACAGATTCATATTCTGCACTGCCTGGCCGGCCGCACCCTTTACCAGATTATCCAGCGCCCCCATCATTACCACACGGTGGGTGCGGAGATCGATTTTAAAATTGATATCCAAGAAGTTAGAGCCCTCTACCCACTTGGTCTCCGGCGGTGTATCCCCTTCCAAGACACGAACGAAAAATTCCTTGTCGTAATATTTCTTATAGGAAGCACGGATCATCTCTTCCGTTGGATATCCAACAGATCCATCCTGTAAGGTCACTTGGTTCAATGACGCATATTCCGTTGCTAAGATACCACGATTCATAGGTGCCAAGTGTGGTGTGAAATTCACCAGGATTTCCTTGCCGCAGGCATATCCCAACTGTTCTTCAATCTCCGGTGTATGGCGATGATTGGTTACTCCGTATGCCTTCATGCTCTCATTCACTTCGCAGAACAGATTCTGCTGCTTGGCACCTCTGCCGGCGCCGCTGGTTCCGCTTTTTGCATCGATAATTAAGGTATTGGGATCGATATAGCCATCCTTCACCAAAGGATATGCCGTTAAAATGGAACAGGTGGTAAAACATCCCGGATTGGCAACCAGGCGTGCCTTCTTAATATCCTCCCGATTCACTTCGCAGAGGCCGTAAACCGCCTCCTCAATAAACTGGGGACTCTTGTGTTCCATGTTGTACCACTTCTCATAGACTGCCACATCCTTGATGCGATAATCCGCCGATAAGTCAATGACCTTGCAGGAGTTTAAGATATCTTCCGTTAAGAGTCCTGCCAGATATCCTTGAGGTGTAGCGGTAAAAATCACATCCACCTCCTTAGCCATATCTTCCAGCTTATCCTCTAAGCAGTCATCTTCTACCAATTGGAAGAAGTTGCGATAGACATTGGCGTACTTCTCCTCCACATAACTCTTGCTGCCGTACCATACGATCTGTGCTTCCTTGTGGCCCAGAAGCAGTCGCACCAGCTCCGCACCGGCATATCCGGTGGAACCTACGATTCCTACTTTTACCATTTGTAATCCTTTTCCTTCCTTTTTTCCACAAGCCACATCTTCTATATAAATGCGGCATTTTGTGCATCTTTATACAGACACAACTTAGTATACATCAAGTCGCCTGACAATTGCGATTGAATATTACTATCATTATTACTGCATAATTATACATTTTACGTTTTCGGTATGCAAGCGCAAAATTCACATGATTGTCTTTATAAACGGCGTAGTTATTGTACATATTTTATACTTGATTATCGAAAAACGTTATTGTATATTATTGCATAGAATCAGCAAGCGGTTTAGCAAGCAAAAGGGAAAAGACTGACAAGTCGAAAAAGGAAAAAAGATTTACGCTTTTAGGGAAGGCGTCTGAAAAAGGAAAAAGGTATTACTGCAAGCTAAGCCGGTTGCATACGATTCTGTTTTTACAGGATCAAAAGGAAAGGAAGAAAAAGATTATGAGTGAAAAGATTGTGTTGGCTTACTCCGGCGGATTGGATACCACTGCTATCATCCCGTGGCTGAAGGAGAATTATGACTACGAAGTGATCTGCTGCTGCATCGACTGCGGTCAGGGCGAAGAATTGGACGGACTGGAAGAACGCGCGAAGTTATCCGGCGCTTCCAAACTCTATATTGAGGATATTACCGACGAGTTCTGCGACGACTACATCGTTCCTTGCGTACAGGCCGGTGCGGTTTACGAGAACAAGTACTTATTAGGAACCTCTATGGCACGTCCGGGTATCGCTAAGAAGCTGGTAGAAGTTGCCCGCAAGGAAGGTGCGACTGCTATCTGCCACGGCGCTACCGGTAAGGGGAACGACCAGATTCGTTTTGAACTTGGCATCAAGGCTTTGGCTCCGGACCTGAAAATCATTGCTGCATGGCGTGACGATAAGTGGACCATGGATTCCAGAGAATCTGAGATTGCATACTGTAAGGCACACGGCATTGACCTGCCATTTTCCGCAGATCAGAGCTACAGCCGTGACCGTAACCTGTGGCATATCTCCCACGAGGGCTTGGAGTTAGAGGATCCGGCCAACGAGCCGAACTACGACCATCTCTTAGTTCTTGGTGTTTCTCCGGAGAAGGCTCCGGATGAGGGCGAATATGTTACCATGACTTTTGAGAAAGGTATCCCAACCTCTGTCAATGGCAAGAAGATGAAGGTTTCCGACATCATTCGTGAGCTGAACCGTCTCGGCGGCAAGCACGGCATCGGTATTGTCGATATCGTTGAGAACCGTGTGGTTGGTATGAAGAGCCGTGGTGTCTATGAGACTCCGGGCGGAACGATTCTTATGGAAGCACATGCCCAGTTAGAGGAATTGGTTCTTGACCGTGCTACCATGGAAGTGAAGAAGGACATGGGCAATAAGCTGGCACAGATCGTATACGAAGGCAAGTGGTTCACCCCTCTTCGGGAAGCAGTTCAGGCTTTTGTTACCTCTACCCAGGAATACGTCACCGGCGAAGTGAAGTTCAAGCTCTACAAGGGCAACATCATTAAGGCCGGCACTACTTCTCCATACTCTTTGTACAGCGAGTCTTTGGCAAGCTTTACTACCGGTGATTTGTACGATCACCACGATGCAGAAGGTTTCATCACCCTCTTCGGTTTGCCGCTGAAAGTTCGCGCCATGAAGATGCAGGAGAACGGATTACTGAAATAATTCCATAGAACGATGTAGGCAGTGCTTGTTATGGCACTGCCTTTTTTATACTCCACCGTCTTTTGAACCACAGGTTCACGTGAATTCAGTTCTCATACCGATTCTGAAACTGCTATACTAATAAAAAAGACATCTAGAGGGGAAAATGATGAAAAGAATCAAAGGACGTGGGAAATTCCTGCCCACTGTGCTCTTGGCCATAGCCATCCTATCCGCCTTCACCGGATGCGGAAACGTAGCCACCCGCCGGCAGGTTAAGGAATACGTGGAGCAAAAACTTGGAATCACCAATTATGAAATTGCACACCAACGTGGTGGAGAAGTATCCTTTGACTCCTGGCTGGTGTATGACAAGGATGAGGACGTGCATTTTGAGGTGTATGAAACACTGACGGGCAGCGGAGATTATATCCCAACCATTACCTCAGGCATCGGCAGCAATTACACACAAAAACTGGTGGAACGTCGAGCCTGTGATCTACCGGAAAACATCGACTATCTCGCTCCGCAAAAGGATAGCGATGATCCGGAGCTTGGATTGTTTGTGATTCATTACAAGAATAAAGACGAACTGGAAACCTCTTGTCGCGACTTCTGGGATTGCGCAACGTATATTCGCAACAAGGATGAAAAGCCCATCTACTTCCGCGTCGCCATGGACACCTCTGTCGGAACCAACCCGAATTCCATTGATTACAGCGTCTGGACGTACGACGGACACGTTGGACCGGCACAATACGACGACAACGGCTACGAAGATAGTTGCGATACCTTGATTGCCAATGCCCTGTGTCCGTACATTACCTATGGAATTGCATACCAGGATGCAGCAGTGCTCCAAGACATTGGAGAAGAAAATGTGCCGGAGTACATTCGTGCAGACCATAGTAACCGCGTACTAATCGTGGATGATCCGGAACGGGCCTTTCGAGGAGACGCAGAAGACGAAACCCATATCGCCCGCTGCGACGGCGAAATTACCCGAAGGAATGCGACTTGCCTATGGTATCGTCCAACACTCAGCACCTATCGCATCCCTTATGGTGGGCTCTACGTCTTACTGCAGTCCGAAGGAAAACATGTAGAAGGCGATCCCACCCACTTCACCTATACTTCCGACACTGGGGATGTGTACGAGTTTTCCGATGAGTTTCTCACCTTCTACCGCAAAAACGGCGAGGACATTGAAACAAACCTGGCGGAACAAAACTGCGTCGACCATGATATCATTATAGAAATCAGCGGTCTCTACGTAGATGCCATCTACTATCCTTATATCAAGCGCGATTGCGGCCTGAATTACGGTTACGCACATGCTTATGAATAAATAGTAAGAAGCCTCGGACAGCTCGTCCGAGGCTTCTTTGATGCTCTTCTATTCATTCATCCACATATCTTCCGCATACACGCTCAAATCCAGACCATCTACTGCGCGGCCGGAAATAGAAACTGAATGTGTTGCCCCCTCTGTAGCATCATACCAATTCAGCACTTGCACACTAAACATATCATCCAGGTTATCAGGATCTCCATTGTTCTCCACATAAGCCTTGATTTCCGCCTCACAATCGGCAACATTCGTGTCCTCTTCTGCAACCCATTCATAATACATACCGGAAATATCCTGCAACCCGTCCGTTGGTTGCACGCGATAGGTCCAATCATGGTTATTCATCACGTAGCTTACCTGCGCCAGCTTGTCCGCTTCCATATAGCTGTACACTACATTCTCAGCTTCATCCGGAACCGTCAAATCAAATCCGGTAGCAGCCAAAACCCCTTCTCGATCAGACTCTGTCCAAGGATTAGAAACACTTGCCTCCGGCTCTTCTGCTTCCGGCTCCTCTGTTGCAGGCTCTTCGATTGCCGGTTCAGCATCCGGTGCCTGTGGTGTTGCCGTGTTCTCAGTCTTGGTTCCACATGCACTGACAGAAAGTAGAAGTGCTGCACTCATTATCACAGCTAAACTCTTTCCTCTCATCATTCGTCCTCCCTATCATCTCTAATTGCACTTCCGGCAAGCGCCATCATTGCAATACCAGCAATTGCTCCTAGCGTACATACGATTAATGATACTGCTATGTTTCCAAACAATCTCTTTTTCATAAAAACACCCCACTTGCTTGATTCAACTTAAGTTCTTCTCTTTTTCAAAGAATGCCCTCGTTAGCATCTCATATTCTGAAGCTGTGCAGACTTTTCTACACATTGGTTCAAAGGACTTCGTTACCTCAAAGCACTCTTTCATATTGTCGCATGGATATTCATTGCATTCCGAGCAATTAGAAATGCCCTTCGCTTCGCAACATTTTGCTACTCCATATCTGCACCAGTTCTCCGGCTTGCAACCGGAACAAGCGATTTCCTCATTGGAGACCAGATGATCTCGATATCCGATTTTCATCCACAGCTCCGCCGTATGTCGCAATTGTTCTTCCGTCTTTTCATATGGATGAGCCGTATATCTTGGACATGCAGAACAATCATTTCCACAGGCTACAATTATTTTTTCCATAACCCCATTCCCCTATAACATGATATACAAATGACCAGAGCCAACGCCCTGGTCACACGATATTACTTTCCATCCGGGAAGCTGGTGAATGCACCACGCTCCAACTGAGGAATGATATCTGCCTTCCTTGCTTCCGCAAAGCACTTCATCATGAAGGACATATTCTTAGCAAGGTTTCGCATAGTCTGCAAGCCTTCCAAATCTTTTTTCACATCTTCTGCTGTGAATCCGTGTACCTGATTCCAATAGGTACTGGATGCTACCGGCATGCCACTGATGGTGAAGTACTTATTCAATACGTCGAAGCTTGCGGTGTTACCGCCACGACGGCAGCTCACCACGGCTGCTCCAACCTTCATCTGCTTGGAGAAGGAGGTACTGTAGAACAGTCGATCCATAAAGGAAAGAATGGTTCCGTTCGGAGAGCCATAATAAACCGGGCTTCCTACCACCAGGCCATCTGCCTCTTCGAACTTTTTTGCCACTTCATTCACCAAATCATCGAATACGCACTTGCCGGTCTTCTCACAGGAGCCGCAGGCAACGCATCCGCGGATTGCCTGATTGCCTACCTGAATGAGTTCGGTTTCCACACCTTCTGCTTCAAATGTACGAATCATCTCGTCCAGCGCGGTTGCAGTACAACCGTGCACATGTGGACTACCATTTAATAAGATTACTTTTGCCATTTTGTAAACCTCCACTTTTTACCCTCAACTGAGTTTCATACACTACTTATAGTCTGAAAAGACTTCCATAAAATCCCGCTTACCTTCGATATAATCCCGAAAGGCTACCTCTGCGTCCTGGCCGTGAAAGACCTTGCACAGCCCGCACATATCACAATCGGAAATGCATGGGAATCGTTCCTTGATATAGGCTCTTCGCTCGTCCGGGGTGGATGTTGCAATTACCGGTACTTCCATCATCCCATCACCCCTTAATATCCCGATCCTGGCGGTACTGCTGCATATAGCTCATGTTAATTTCACGAATCTCCCGCTTGCCATCGATATAATCCTGATAGATATCCCATGGGCTTCCGCCGCCCAGCCAGCAGGAAGAGCAATTCTCACAGCCGCCACCGCAATCTAAGGACGCACGAATGATCTGCTCCCGTTCTTCTCTTGTGGTATCTTTGATTAGAATCGATCCCATATGATTACCTCCATGGCATTACATGTTCAAGATTTCCTCCATAAACGTCTCAAACACTTCTTCCTGCCAACCTAGATGCGGAGAGTTTTCTCCACCACCATTGGTGCTTCGACGCATCGCCGCATACATGCCTTCGTCTGCATCTGCAATATCCATCGGATATACTTCGATTCCGGCTGCATTGCACTCTTTGCAAAAAGATACGATGCGATGTTCGCTTTCATAAGCCTGCGTTAAGCGTTGCCGAAATCCTGCATCCTGCGATGCTTTTTCTCTAATCTGTTCAAACAGCGTTTCCATTGACATCTCGCATTCCCCCAATCCAAACTTCTTTTTTACATTTTACCACGTTTTGTTTGCATGCTCTAGATTGTATACAAACATTTCAGAAACTGCTGAGCAAACTCCAGATGCCCCTGCTCCGTAAAATGTACGCCGTCGGATCCCATGGGAATGTTCCAGCTTCCCGCATCCACTGCAGCGATATTGTATTGTTTTGCCAAGGTCATAAGTTGTCGATTCATCTCCACCGAACAATCGTGATATGGCTGCAAGTCCGGATAGCTGTTGCTGATATAGGGAGGAGCAATTAATAGGAAGGTTCCGACGCAATTATTCTTTACATAATCTAGGAGCGCTTCCGCTCTTTCTACTGTCCTACTGACATCCGGTCGACTGGTTAGAAGAATATCATTGGTTCCAAGCATCATAGCCAGCACATCTTCTGCATTTGTGCTTCGCACCAACTCTTGGAATAATCCATCTGATACCCGCGGTAAGCACCGACCATTCATACCTTCTTCAATGACATCGTATTCGCCCCGCAATTCTTTCTTCACAATCCCGGCCCAGCGAATATCTTCTTCATATCTTCCACCGAAGAAATCTCTTGGGTCGTAGCCATATGTATTGGAATCACCATATAAGATCAGCTTTTTCATAATATATTTCCCCTCAGACGTATCGATATGCATGCCTCGGCATAGGGATTTCTCTTTTTTACTTTTCCCTATGCCTTTTTCTCTAATTATACTCTTCAAGCAAGTCCAAAAAGCATAGGGATTTGTCCTTTTTCGTAATCCCTCTGCCGCCCCCTTAGAAAAACACCTCTAAAACACCAACAAAAGCATAGGGATTTCCATAATCCTCTATTCCCTATGCCTCTAGCCCCGCTGCCACCAGCCAAACAGCCAATCCAGGCAGAGGGAAATCGCAAATCTCCCAATCCCTATGCCGCCAGCCCAGCACCAGCCAGCCCAACAGCCTCCCCATATAGAAATACCAGGGTGCAACACACCCTGGCATCTAAAAAGGCTCAAAAAGTTCCTATTCTTTCTCTTTCATAACCGGCTCGGTCACATCATACTCCACACCGTCAACGGTAATGGATGCAACATCCGGCAGCGCACTAAAAATATGCTCTTCCACGTAATTGTACTTCTCCGGAGTCTCGCCCCGCTCCAGCGCCTGAATCATCGCCTCCACACGAGGTCCATGGAGGGGATTGCATTCGCCAATGCAGGCAATCTTCCCTTCGCGTGCATATTCCAACGCCTCTTCATTGATACCGTCGAAGGACAGTACCATAATCTCACCGTTGGCAATATCCTTGCCCGGAACCAGTCCTGCTGCTTCGATGGCCTTGATGGCACCAATGGCTTCGTTATCGTTCTCGCAGTATACCACGTTGATGTTGTCATAAGTACGAAGCAAAGAGGTCATCACTTCTCTACCCTTCTCCTGGGTAAAATCCGCATCCCGAAGGGCTACAATATCCCAGCCATGCTCAATGGCCGCTTCGTTCAAGCCTCTGGATCTTCCAAGCTGTGCGGTAGACCCCAAGGTTCCCTGCAAATCTACGATGTGAAGATCCTCGGCAGCAATATCATTCTGCAAGGTGTACTGGTGCAACCACTCGCAGACCTTCTTGCCTTCCAATTCAAAATCCGATCCCACCCAGCATTGATAGAGGGATTTGTCCGGCACATCCACCAAACGGTCTACCAGAATGATTGGAATTCCGGCTTCCTTGGCCTCTTCCATGACAGATTCCCATCCGGACTCTGTTACAGGAGCAAGGACAATATAGTCCACATCCTGCTGGATGAAGGTACGAATGGCGGTAATCTGGTTGGTCTGCTTCTGCTGGCCATCCTTGAATACCAAGGTATATCCCGCCGCTTCGCAAAAAGCGTCCTTCATGGATTCCGTATTGGCGCTTCTCCAGTCGGACTCCGCTCCTAACTGGGAAAAACCAACCACAATATTGGAATTCTCACTCGTCGGTTCTGTTGTCTCTACAGGACGACTGCTCCCGCAGCCGGATAACACCAGCATGGAGAGCAGAAGCCACATGAACGTTATTTTTTTCTTCATAAGATCCTACGCTGTCTTTAAGGCTTTCTTCTTCTTAGCCATAATAACACTCTGGATTAAAAGGAACAAGCAAAGCATTCCTGCAATGGTAATTCCCGTCCACCATGCCTGATCGAATCCGGCAGAAGAAACGATATTCTGAATCGTGCTCAAAGACAATACACCAAAGAGGGTTCCGATAATGTTACCAACACCACCGGTCAACATGGTTCCACCAATGATGGAAGAAGCAATGGCGTTCATTTCCATACCCATTGCATGGCTGGCAGCACCACTTCCTACGTGAAGGAAGTACACATAACCGCCAAGACCTGCAAGCAGGGAACAAATCAAATGTGATAAAAACTTGGTTCTCTTCACGTTAATACCAAGCATCAAGGCACTTTGCTTGTTACCGCCCACTGCATAGAAGCTGCGGCCAAGCTTGGTCCAACGAAGAACTGCAAACAAAATGATGACAACCAAAAGTGCTACCACTACACCGATTTCCACATAAGCCGGAACGTATGCCCCAAGCTTATTGGTGGAGCCCATACCCGGTACATTGATACGGGTTAATTTCAGCTTGGTAAATGCCTCGTTGGAAACATTAAACGGTGCGGTGTTAACGATGGTGGTCATACCTCTGGCGAAGAACATACCTGCCAAGGATACGATGAATGGCTGGATATCCAGGTAAGCTACCAAGAAGCCCTGAACCAAACCATATGCAAGACCGATGCCAAGGGCAATCAGTACGGAGCCTAAGATGGAACCGTCATGATAATCCAGATATACGGCACAGCACATGGAAACCAAAGCAACGACACCACCGACAGAAATGTCGATACCGCCGGTAATCATAACAAGACTCATACCACAGGATGTGATGATGAGGGCCGCATTGGCATTTAAGATGTTAAAAAATGCCTGTGGCTTGGTAAAAGCACCGCCTAAGAATAAGGCTGCTCCTACATACATCAATGCAAATACCACAATGGTAATTGCTAACAACATATTCGTATCACTAACACGTGTGAAGATACTACCTTTATTTGTCTTGCTCATTTATGCCACCTCCTTCTTCGCACGTAACTGCTTACCGAAGCGACTCAAGTACTCACGAACGCTTGGTGCAGAGAATACTACCAGAAGAATTACAACGACTGCCTTGTATGCAGCCAATGCATCGGAACTTACCTCAAACTTGTACAAGGTTGTGGTTAAGAACTGGATGACATAAGCGCCTAAGATGGAAGCCCAGATATTGAACTTACCACCACTTAAGGAGTTACCGCCAAGTGCAACTGCCAAGATGGCATCCATTTCGATATCTTTTGCGATAACGGAATAGTTAATGGTAGACAGACGGCTGACCTTAATCAGTGCTGCTACTGCCACGCATAATCCTAAGATGACAAAAGCCAAAATCTTGATTACGGTTGGATTGATACCGTTCAAGCGAGAGGACTTCTCGTTGATACCAACGGCCTGGGTATATAATCCTAAGTTGGTGAACTTCAATACCAATGCAATAACAATAATACAAGCAGCTGCAATGAATACGGTGGTTGGAACCGGAACACCCGGAATGAATCCACCGAAGTATCCGAACTTCGGATCCGGAACGATTGGCAACTCGTTGTTGTTAATCCATGCTGCGATGGAACGACCTGCGGTAAACAGAATCAAGGTTGCGATCATTGGCTGAATCTTAAAGATTGCAACCAATGCACCGTTGAAAAGACCACACAACATACCAACTAAGCACGCTACCAAGAACGCTACGATGACCGGAACAGCTACTTCGGTCGGACGTGCAACGCCGCCGCAGAGTACATGCAACATAGCAGAACCTGCAATTGCAATGGTTGCACCAACGGAAATATCCTGTCCACCACTTGCTGCGGTAACTAAGGTCATACCGATAGCAAGGATGGCAAGCTCACTGCCGTAATCCAAAATGGTAATTAAGTATCCGGATAATACCGGGTTTCCTGCATTGTTAAGACCCATGGTAATCTTAAAGAAACTTGGGTCATGAATCAAATTGATGATTGCCAAAAGTACCAATGCCATCAACGGAATGAACATCTGGTTGGACACCAGTCGACGCAAGAAGCTGTCTTTCTCTTTTGTTTTACTCATGATTGTTTTCACCTCCGGCGATTGTACTCATAATCTTATTCTGGGACAATTCTTCTCCCAAGAGCTCTCCTACCACCTTGCGGTCACGCATAACAATCAAACGTGAACAGGTACGGAGCATCTCATCTGTTTCAGATGAAATGAAGGTCACGCTCATACCCTCAGAAGCCAATTCCAATACCAGCTTCTGAATGTCAACCTTGGTACCGACATCAATACCACGGGTCGGCTCATCCAGAATCAAATATTCCGGATGCATCAAAAGCCAGCGTGCCAGGATAACCTTCTGCTGGTTACCACCGGAGAGTGATTTAATCGGAGTATCTGCGGAAGCGGTCTTAATGTTCAGCTTCTTAATATACTCATCTGCAAACTTGTACTGCTGTGCCTTGGAGAACGGCTTGAAGAAACCGGTCAGCACCTGCAGTGCCAAAATAATATTCTCTCTTACGGACAGATCACCAATGATTCCGTCCACCTTACGATCCTCCGGAAGGTATGCGATACCGTTCTTCATAGCATCCAATGGCTTTTGGATCTTCACTTCCTTGCCATGTACCTTCACCTTGCCGCCAAGAACTCTGTCTGCACCGAAGATGGCACGTACGCTCTCGGAACGACCGGATCCCAACAAACCGGTGAATCCGTTTACTTCACCCTTCTTAATATAGAAATCAAACGGCTTGATTCCAGCATCGCTTTGCAAGCCCTCTGCCTCGAATACAATTTCATCGGCATCTTTCTCATGATATGGTGCCTGTTCGCCCTTGATATCGGAGAGATCATCCATCTCTTTACCCAACATCTTCGCAACCAACTGCACACGAGGAAGATCCTTAATCTCGTACTCACCAACCAACTGGCCATCACGAAGTACGGTAATCTTGTCACATACTTCATATACCTGATCCAGGAAGTGAGTTACGAAAATGATACCAACACCGCGACCCTTTAAGTTCCGCATTAAGCCAAAAAGCTTCTGCACTTCCTGATCATCCAGGGAGGAGGTCGGCTCATCCAAAATCAAAACTTTACATTCCATATCTACAGCTCTTGCAATGGCTACCATCTGCTGTACAGCGATGGAGCAGCTGGCAAGCTGCTGTGTAGCGGATGCCGGAATATCCAAAAGCTTTAACAGCTTATCCGCATCCTCATTCATTTTCTTCCAATTGGTAATTGCACCCTCGGTACGACCGATGAACATGTTCTCGGCTACCGTCAAGTTCGGACATAACGTAATTTCCTGATATACGGTACTAATACCGTTCTTCTGTGCATCCTGCGGAGAGTGAATCTGCACTTCTCCCTTATCCTTCATGGTGATCGTTCCCTCATCCTTGGAATACACACCGGTCAGAACTTTAATCAATGTGGATTTTCCTGCTCCGTTTTCTCCCATTAAGGCATGAATCTCACCTTCATTCAGCGAAAAATCCACATTAGATAAAGCTCGTACGCCCGGAAAACTTTTACAAATGCCACGCATTTCCAGTACTCTGTTGTCTTTCACCAGTTTTCCACCTCGTTCCTTTTAAAAAGAGGCGCGGTACGCACCGCGCCTCCCTGAAAATTTTACTTCTTAAGTTTCAGAAATAGCTTCTGATTAGATTCCGTACTTATCAACGTCTTCCTGAGTAATGGAAGTTGCATCGAAGCCCTTCTCATCCATGATGACAACCTTCTCTGCAGGTGCGGAACCACTCTCGATGGTCTTGATGATCTCATCGATGTAGGAAGCCTGGAATGGGTTGCACTGTCCATCATAGTTCCAGTTCTGAGCAAGTAACTCTTCCAATGCCCACTTGTTGCAGTCAAAGCCCATTACGATAACGTCTTTGCCAACACCGTGAGAGATACCAGCTGCATCAAGTGCTGCAACAGCACCCTTAGCCATATCATCGTTCTCAGCGTAGATTACGTTGAATTCCTTACCAGCATCGATCTGAGACTGAACAATCTGCTGAGCCTTCTCAGCGTTCCACTCAGCGGTCTGCTGTGTTACGATTTCCCAATTGCTTTCTGCAGCAACCTTCTCATCCAAAGCACCGGAACGTCCCTGCTGAGCAGCGGATCCCATAACACCCTGAATGTGGATTACCTTGTAGCTGTCTAAGCCCTGTCCTGCAAGCCAATCAACAGCGGTCTTACCTTCCTTATCCATGTCGGATACGATGGAAGCATCATAGAGGCTCTCATCTGCATCGATGGTACGGTCGAATAAGATTACATGAATACCAGCGTCCTTAGCATCCTGCAATACGCTGTCCCATCCTGCTGTATCAGCTGCGGAAAGAAGTAAGTAATCAACGTCATCCTGGATGAACTGCTGTGCTGCCTGAATCTGCTCGTCGTTCTTAAGGCTGTATGCGAAAGATGCATCGTATCCGTTCTCCTTGGTGAACATAGCCTTCAAATCAGCATCGTTTGCAGTACGATATCCGGACTCGTTCGGATCGTTGTTAATGATACCAACCTTGATTAAGTCGCCGGATGGAGCTGCTTCTGTAGTCTGTGCTGTCTCGGTATCAGCGCCACCATCAGTTGTTGGAGCAGCTTCCCCACCATTGCTGCCACAAGCTACAAGTCCCATGGTCATTGTTGCTGCCATTAACATTGTTAACAGTTTCTTCTTCATTTTTAACCCTCCTTAGGTCTCTAGTTTGGGGTGATCCCCTGTTGATTCAAATCATAGACCAGGAAAGGTAAAAATGACATTGAGAAAAAAACGTTTCGTGTTGGATTTTTTACTTTGATTTATTTTCGGTTGGATTTTCTACGATTTCGGTTAGAATTTTCGGGAGACGGACCACAACCACCGTTCCCTTCTCATATTCACTGGCAATTTGCAATCCGTACTCATCGCCGAAATTCAAGCGAATTCGTTCATTGACGTTATACAATCCGTAGAGTTCCTGCTCCGCCGGCGATTGCTCCGATAAGCCCTTACGTACCGATTCCAAACGTTCCTCCGTCATACCGATACCGTCATCCGATACCTCGATATAGAAGGCATTCTTGTCCTCATGGCCCCGCAGGGTAATTTTGCCACCGCCACGCTTATTCTTAATTCCATGATACAATGCATTCTCTACCAAAGGCTGTAGGGTAATCTTCGGCACACGATAAGCAAACAACTCCTCTGGAACCAAGATTTCATAATCTAAGATATCCCGATAGCGCACCTGTTGGATTTCCAAATAACTACGTACATGTTGTAAATCTTCCCGGACGGTGACAATCTCCTTGCCACGATTCAAGGATGTCCGGAAGAAGTCCGACAGAGAGCCAACCATCTGAATGACCTGTTTCTGGTTGCCGGCCTCTGCCGACCAGACTATGGCATCCAAGGTGTTATACAAAAAGTGTGGGTTGATCTGGGCCTGCAACAATTCAAACTCCGCCTTCCGAAGTTGCCGCTGCTCTGCCCGCACCTGCTGCTCGATTGGTTCCGTAATACTGATTGGAACAAAAATAGAAATGAAAATAATGGACAACACCAACGCCGCAAAAATAACAATCGAGATGCGCATAATGCGAAGCACATGGGCCCGGTTCTCTTCCTGGGCCGTCTGCAACTCCCGGTTCTCATAGTAGATATACTCGTTGATGGTCTCCTGGACCAGGGTCGTTACAATCTGAACATCGTTCTCCCAGATAACCATGTTCTCTTCGTAACGGTCCTCTTGCTCCAGATTCGTAAGAATACGCTCATGGTAAGTCTCCAGATTGTCCAGATACTTGGCTGCGCTCTCCAAGCGCTTCCGGTTACTATCCGTATCCGTATACTGCTCCAGCCCGATTACCACGCGTCTTGCCTCTCTGAGTAGAGATGGAAGTTCGGAGTCCTCCGGTGTTTTATTTCCAACAATTAACAGATAGGTCTCATAGTCATAATCGTTTTTGAAATCCAAACTAAACTCGCTGGCACTAACCACCGAGTTCAGCATGGTCTCATAGCGTTCATTGGTCTGCCAGAGATTATAGAAAATGTAAATCAAGAACAACACAATCGGAATCAGCAAAAACAAATAGGAAATTCGAATCTGCAGCGCCAATCGGGAATGTTCTCTGTCGCTATGCTTCCTGCTCATAGCATCCCCTCTTTATCAAGTCCCCCGATACTGGGTTGGTGTCATTCCCTGGGCCTTCTTGAAGGCATAGGAAAAATAGTGTGCGTCCTTGTAACCCACCATAAGCGCAATTTCACTGCTCTTCTTGCCGGTACAACGAAGCAGCTCTTTGGCCTTTTTGATACGATAATCCGTCAGATACTTAATAAACGGCTGACCGGTCTGCTGGCGGAATACCGCACTCAAATGGTTCGGAGAGAAATTCACATGGGACGCCAATACGTTCAAAGAGAAATCCTCCTCCATGTAATGTTCTTCAATATAGGCAATGGCTTCCTGCACCACGTCATAGTAGCGGTCTTTGGAGGTATCCTCCCGCAGTTGCAAAGCTGTCTCTACAATCCGTTTCATATAGGCTACAGCGGTATCTTCATTCGCAGTCACTCTGGCATCATCATCGAAAGTCTCAATGAGGCCTCTGGATTTCTGCAATTCGCTCTCTACGAAATCCACCACCGTAAGATAGGTATCCATAATGATATACTGTCGAAACATGGTAGACTGCATGGCATGCTTACCAAGTCCCTGAATAAACTCCTCAACGAAGAAAGATACTTCCGGAAGGTCTCCCCGACGCAGGAACTCCGTAACACGTTCATGGGCCATTCGCTTCGGATTCAATTCCGATAGGGACAAATTGTCGGTGTGCAAGACCACCGGATCGTTATCAAAAAGAATAGCATCCACATCCCCCAAATACCGATGGGCAAATCCCCGACCTGCCACGGCAAAAGATTCCGGAATCTCCGTGATACGACGCACCGTACGGCCTACACCACCGAAGTAATGAATGTGTCGATTCTCTGCAAACATCTCCCGAAGCCATCCGGTGAACTCCTGTAATAACGCCTCCATCTCCGCTTCAGAGTCTGCCTTAAAAAGCAGAGCTTTGCCCTCTAAGTGACGATCGAAAAGAAGCGCCCCTTTTTGTTCTGCCATATCATGGAGGCGGTCCTCCATGGAGACTACCGTCTTGGAATACTCCTCCATATCATGACGGTCGGACCATACCTTCAGAAGCAGAATGTTATAGCAGGCTGCCGACACGTCTAGGGACAGCTTCCTCGCTTCTTCCAAAAGCCGTGCCGCATCTCTTCCACCACTAACTAGCTCATCGAAGAACTCCTGGCGTTCTAACACCGTGCGTTCTTCCATCTCCCGCTCGTACTTTTGCACAATCGCAACTTCTTCTTTTTTCTCCTGGATTTTCTGACCGAGATCGTCAATTTCATGAATGAGTGTTTCCCCGTTGATGGGCTTACTCAGATATCTGGCCACACCGATATGAATCGCTTCCTGGGCATAGGAAAACTCTTCGTATCCGGTGAGCAGGATGATTTCCATCCAAGGAAATTCTTCCTTCAGCAATTTAGATAAAGTGATGCCGTCCATGAAAGGCATCTTGATATCGGTAATCACAATATCCGGCAATTCCTTGCGGATCATGGAAAGAGCTACTTCCCCATCTCCTGCTTCGCCGCAGAAATCAATTCCGTACTCACTCCAATTGATATTGTTCTTGATAGCCTCACGAACGACATATTCGTCTTCCACTAAGAATACTTTTAGCATTTATAGATTCCCCCAAAATATTTTAAATCCCTATGGACGATTGTAGCATATTTTGAAAAGGAAAACAGCACCCGCAGGGTAACGGATGCTGTCTTCGCTTTATAAATGATAAGGGATTTTGATAGTGTCCTGTTTGGTAAGGGTCACGCTTCGCTCATCCGGTTGAGAAAATCCAACATAGATGGAAAAATTCTTACCGAAGACGTCCCGCACCCCTTCTTCATTCACGCTGGTGAATGCTTTGTCCGGTAAGGAAAGAAGCACTTCCTTCTCTTCGCCAGGTTGTACGGATACTCTGGCAAAGCCGCACAAGCTTGGATGCAGTACGGCAAATGCACTGTCCTCATCTTTGATATAGACCTGAAGGACATCTTCACATGGGAGGGTTTGTGTGTTTCGGATCGTTGCATGTACAACGCGTTTTTCATCCACTGTTGCAGATACAACATCCAACTGTCCATAGGTCAAACCATATCCAAATGGATACAACGGGGTTCCCGTGAAGTACCGATAGGTGCGGTTCTTCATGGAGTAATCTTCAAAATCCGGAAGGTCCTTGGTATCTTCGTAGAAGGTCACCGGTAGCTTACCGCTTGGGGAAGCATTACCAAGTAATACATCAGCCACGTCTTCTCCGCCCAAAGCACCCGGATACCAAGCCTGCAGGATTGCTGCAGCCTTCTCGTCCGCCAGTTTCAAATCCATAGCAGATCCGGTCATATTTACAAAGATTACCGGCTTGCCGGAATCCAAAACGGCTTTCATCAATTCTCTCTGTGGGCCCGGGAAGCGTAAGTCTTTCTTATCGCCGGAAGCATCGGAATTGCCGGTGTCTCCCTCTTCCCCTTCCAAGGTCTCATCCAGTCCAACCACAAGGACCACCACATCGGAGTAATCGCATACGGTTTTGGCCTCTGCCAAACGATCGGAATTGGATGGCTTGGATAACGGTTCCACGTTGTTTTTCCACAGATGGCAACCCTGGGAATAGAGCACGCGCACGTCTTGTGGCAGCTTCTCTTGCAAGCCTTCCAAGACGGTTACATACCGCTGGGCCGTACCGTGATAATTTCCAATCAGGGCGCTTCTGCTGTTGGCATTCGGACCAATGACTCCGACGGTGTGCACATCATCCAATCGAAGTGGCAGAATGCCGTTATTTTTCAGTAGCACCATGCTCTCTAGCGCCGCACGATGGGCAAGGGCCTCGTGCTCTTTGGTTGCTACATCCAACCACCCAAGGGTATCGTATGGGGTCTTGTCAAAAAGCCCTAGGAGGATGCGGGTGGTGAATAACCGTACACAGGAACGGGTAATGATCTCTTCCGAAACCAAGCCCTTATCCACAGCGGACATTAAGCTCTCATACGTACATCCACAGTTTAAGTCACAGCCCATTTCCAAAGCCAGCTTCGCGGACTCTTCCACGGTCTTGGTGACTTTGTGATTCTCATGAATATCACGCAGCGCCCAACAATCGGACACCACATGACCCTCGAAGCCCCATTTGTCTCGGAGGGTATCCTGCAGCAAGGTCTTGCTGGCACAGGCCGGCTCGCCGTTGACGCGATTGTATGCGCCCATGACTGCCTCTACACCACCGTCCTTGACACAGGTTTCAAATGCAGCTAAGTAGGTTTCTTCCATGTCCTTCTTAGATGCCTTGGCATCGAAGGAATGGCGGATGGCTTCCGGCCCGGAGTGTACCGCGAAGTGTTTTGCACACGCCGCAGCCTTCATATACTCGCCATCACCCTGAATCCCATGGATAAAAGATACCCCTAAGGTTCCGGCCAAATACGGGTCCTCTCCATAGGTTTCATGTCCTCTTCCCCAACGCGGATCACGAAAAATATTGACATTCGGTGACCAGAAGGTCAGTCCCTTATAGATGTCCCGATCGCCGCGCTTGGACATCTCGTTATAACGTGCTCTGCCTTCCGTAGAAATGCAGTCACCGATTTCTTCCATCAATTCGGAGTCAAAGGCGGCAGCCATTCCAATGGCCTGGGGAAACATGGTTGCTGTTCCGCCACGGGCGACGCCGTGCAGGCTCTCATTCCACCAATTGTACTCCGGAATATCTAATCGCGGAATCGCAGGTGCATTGTATCGAAGCTGTGACGCCTTCTCTTCCAGCGTCATCTGTGCCACCAATGCCTCTGCCCGCTCTCTCGCTTGCTGTCGATTCATAGTTATGATCCCTTTTCTGTTATTCATCTAGTGTCTTAGCCCTTTACAGCACCGGCAGTCAAACCATCAACAATTTGGTTGGAAAAAGCACAATATACTGCAATGGTCGGGATGATTGCGATAATAATAGCCGCAAACATCTGCGAATAGTTCGTATTGTATGGTCCTACGAACTTGGATAAGGATACCGGCAAGGTCTTGATATTATCATCCGAGATGAAAACCATTGCCAATAACAATTCATTCCAGTTGGCTACGAAGGTCATCAGTCCGGTTACGAATAATCCGGTCTTAGCCAGCGGTAAGCATACACGGAAGAAAATCTTGTAAATCGAACATCCATCGATACATGCTGCTTCCAATAACTCGTTTGGAATGCTTCGGAAAAATCCGGTCATGATATAGATGGTTACCGGCAGGGAGAAGGTTAAGTATGGCAACACCAATCCCCACAGGTTGTTGGATAAACCAATCTTGGCAAATCTGGTAAACAGCGGAATTAATACGCAGTGTACCGGAATCATCATGCCAAGCATGAAGTAAGTCAGTACCAGTTTGGACAGCTTCCACTGCATTCTTGCAATGGCAAATGCAATCATAGAGCCAACCAACATACTAAGCAGCAAGGTAATCACACATACCAGGAAGGAGTTCCAGGTGGCGATACCAAGCTTACCGGCCGTCCATGCTACCACGTAGTTGTCTACAAACAGGCCCTTCGGTAATGAGAACGGCGATGAGAAAATCTCCGCATTGGTCTTGAAGGATACGGAAAATACCCACAGAAGCGGCACCAAATACAGTGCTGTCATCAAGACGAAAAAGAGATAAATTATTATTTTTACAACGGAAATCCGTTTTGTTTTCTGATTCATATACCCCTCCACTAGCTCTCGTACTGATCGGTTTTAAATACCGCATTGATCAGTCCGGTCATAATCAAACATAACACCAGAAGAATGACGCCGATGGCACTGGCATATCCGTATTTAAAATACTTAAATCCCTGGGTATACAAGTGGGTTGCCAATACCTCTGTGGTATGGTTCGGTCCACCCTCTGTCATGTTGAAAATCAAATCGAAGAATTTCAAAGAACCAATGGCATTCAAGCTCATTGCGGTTCCTACCATCGGTTTGATCAGTGGTAAGGTAATATAGCGGAAGGACTTTGCTTTGGAGCATCCGTCAATCTCGCTTGCTTCATATAATGTTTTACTAATACCGGAAATCTGTGCCATGTATAGCATCATGGATTGTCCGACATACTGCCATAAGGCAACGAATCCGATGACCCACATCGGTAAGGTAATAAATCCTTTGGTGTCCATCAACCACAACGGTCCCTGGATTCCTCTGGTCTGAAGTAACTGGTTGATACCAAGCTTCGGGCTGAAGATGAACATCCACAACAGACCAAGTGCTGCAGATGACAACACGCAAGGTAAATAAATGACGTTTTTAAAGAAATTTCTGCCCTTCTTGATGTTGGTCAACAGGCCTGCAAGAAGCAGGCCCATGATCAACTGAGTTACACAGGAGAAGATCAAGAAGAACATAGAATTCTTCAGCGCTATTTTCATCGTGTCATCACGCAAAAGATTTTTATAATTTGTAAATCCAATAAACTTCGGCGGTGTCAGCGCGTCGTAATTACACAGTGAGTAATAGATGGACTGACAGATTGGGATAAATAGAACAAAAGTAAAAAGTAATAACCCCGGCACAATAAAAATACATATTGCCTTTTTGTCCTGTAATAACTTATTCATAGAATTCCCCTTTTACAACGAATAATTTTTCGTTACTCCTTAACGGATATTATCTACGTACCAGTCTTCGATACTCTGGAATCCCTGTTCCGGTGTCTGGCTTCCTAAGTAAATGGATACCATCTGATCATCGAAGAAGGAACCAGCCTCAGTAGTCTTCAAGGACTCATTTAAGAATCCGAAGGTACCGGATGCATTCTTGAAGATGTCCATAACGTATGCCAACTGTGCAGGTGCTGCGTCTTCATCGTAAGATACATTGGTTACCGGAATCTTTCCACCCTTCTCAGCGGTGTACTTCTGAGCAGTGTCATCGGTGAAGTACTTCATCAATGCGATAACTGCTTCCGGATGCTCGGTCGTAGCACTCATAGCAAGTGAGTCAGACTTTGCAATAACACGGTTTGGATCATTTCCACCGTCCAATGCAGGGAACTGGAATACACCACACTTCTCTTCGAATGCCGGGTTAGAACCATTGATCTGGCCGATTGCCCAAGAACCCTGAATCAGGATTGCTGCTTCTTCGTTGTAGAATGCTGCGGTTGCAACATCGTTGGTGTCTCCTGCTGCGGTTGGCTGGAAGTACTTGGATAACTCAAGCATCTTGTTTCCAACATCGATGGTCTTGTCGTTAACCCAGCTCTCCTTGCCTGATTCCATGTCTGCAAGGCTTGCACCTTCGCGGTCCATCAGGTATGCACACAACATGGATAAGCACCAAGCGGTTCCTGCAGAAATGGTGATTGGTGTGTAACCAGCCTTCTGAAGTTTGTCACATGCTGCCAATAACTCATCCCAGGTCTTCGGAACTTCTACACCGGCCTTCTCGAACATCTCTGTGTTGTAGAATACGCAAGCAGCTGCGATGTTCAACGGTACTGCGTAGATCTTGCCGTCGTAAGTCTGCTGTGAGAATACGCTGTCGCTGGAGAAGGTATCCTTCCATCCGTCAGCCTCCAGATAAGGAGTTAAGTCAGCAGCTACACCAGGATCAACGTATGTGGTCAGGTTTGGTCCCGGGCTTACGATGAAGCAGTCCGGGGTCTCGCCGGATGCTACCAACGCATTCAACTTGGTGTAGTACTCTTCCAAGTTGGTGGTAACCGGTGTTACATGATAGACACCTTCGTAATCCTTATTGAATCGATCGATGACATCCTTGTAACCAAGAGAAATCAAATCCTCTGTTGCATTCAGATCATCCCAGAACATCCAGGTAATCTCTTCAGCACCACCATTGTCCCCACCGGATGCAGTTCCACTACCACTACCGCTTCCGCTTGCTCCACAGCCTGCAAATGTTGAGATTGCTAAGGTTGCAGATAATAAAATAGATAGTAACTTTTTCTTCACAAACAATACCCCCTTTTCAAGTTTTTTTCGCGTTTGTGTTACTGTCCTCATACTAGCATCGGAATCCAACCCCCGCTTTCAAATTCTTGCGAAAAGCATTCCTAATTATTGCTATTTTATGCCCGCAAAATGAGCAGATTGTGAATTATTTACGATTCGCATCTGTCCAAATTATGCAACATCTCCAAGTTTTCTCTATTTTTGTAAAATATATTGCCTTTTTTTATAAAAAAAGTAATAGTATCATTGTTGTTAGTCATATATATCAATAGCAATTTCTGTATATTTAAATTCTACAGAGGTTGTCCTAACGTTGAAAAAAGGGGAAAACTATGATTGAGACACTGAACGGAATCGTTGAAACCGTGCATTACCACGGTCATACGAAGCTGAAATTCTACTACAACAACCAATACGAGAACTATCCGGCCCACTGGCATACACCAATGGAAATTATTATGCCTGTGAAGAACGGGTATCATGCAGAATGCTGTGGCGTGGAATACGACCTAAGAGAAGGGGATATTTTTCTCATCTGTCCGGGCACCATCCACACCCTTACTGCGCCTGAGACCGGAGAACGAATTATCTTCCAGATTGGCACCACTTCCTTAAGAGAGATTAAGGATGTGGATACGATCCTCTCCCTGCTCTCTCCGGCCATTCTTATTACGCCGGAGCAATATCCGGGCATCTATCAGACCATTCACGATTTGATTATTGAGATTCAGGAGGAATACTTCCGGGATAACTTCTTCTCGGAGTCCTTCATCTATAGTAAGTTCCTTCTGATGTTATCTCTGATTGGGCAGAACTATACCAATACCGCGGATCAGTTAAGTTCCAATATTTCCAGGCAGCAGGAATACACGGACAAGTTTCTCTCCATCTGCGACTATATCTCTACCCATTGTACCGAGGATTTGACCTTGGAGCAGGTGGCGGAACAGGCAGGATTCAGCAAGTTCTACTTCACCCGCCTGTTCAAACAGTTCACCAATGTATCTTTCTATAAATACCTGAACCAGAAGCGCATTGCCATGGCGGAGAACTTACTGGCCCAGGAGGAGAATTCCATCACGGATGTTGCCCTAGGATGCGGTTTTTCCTCCTTGTCTGCGTTTATTCGAATGTTTAAAATTGTAAAAGGCTGCACACCAACGGAATACCGCAAGATGCAGAATGAATGTTAGGAGGCTTATCAGATGTTACAACTTGGACTACTCTATCAGAACGGCATGATTCTGCAGAGAAACAAAGAGATTAAAATTGTTGGAAATACAACACCATTTGAACTTGTATCCGGTGTTTTGGGAGAAGTAACTTCTACTGCAACGGCAGATGAAAAAGGCGACTTTACCCTTCGCTTCCCGGCTATGGAAGCAGCAACCAATCTTACCCTTACCGTATCCAACGATACGGAGGAAGTGATGCTCTCTTCCATCGATATCGGTGATATCTACTTAGCCTGTGGCCAATCCAATATGGAGTTCTTCTTAAAATACGAAGCACACTGGGAAGATACCAGACAAGATGCCAAGTCCAATCCGGCATCCCGGCGGATACACTTATTCAATGTTCCCCAGATTTGCTTCGAAGGACATGACCGGAAGAATCCGGCCTACGGACATTGGTTTACCCCCAAGGAATCCGAAGATTTATCCATGTTTTCTGCGCCGGGCTACTATTTTGCCAAAGAAATCTATCGCAATGAACAGATTCCGGTAGGCATCATCGGATGCAACTGGGGCGGCACCACGGCTACGTCCTGGATTCCGGCTTCCCTGTTAGAAGGAAGCGACCTGTCTACCTACTTAACAGAATATGAGGAAGCCCTCGCCCTCTATTCCGAGGATGAGATGAAGCGAAAGAGCTTAGAAGCCTGGGCTTGGGAAGATTCCAAGGAAAATGCAAAAGCTTTCGAGCCGCTGCTCTACGGAAGGGACCGGAAATGGCAGTTGGATTATATTCAGCGTACCGCCAAGAACCCCGTCATTCCTATGGGGCCATACAACATCAATCGACCCGGCGGATTGTATGAGACCATGCTCCTTCGTATTGCCGGCTTCCCATGTACCGGCGTGTTATGGTATCAGGGCGAATCCGACTGTGGTCTTGCCCATGCCAAGCTCTACGAGAAGCTAATGACGACCTTGATTCAACATTGGAGAAGTCTCTGGGATGATGACCTGTACTTCTTCCTGGTGCAGTTAGCGCCGTTTGGTGTGTGGTTGGAATGCACCAACGAAGACTACAGCACCGTCCGTGCCTGCCAGCAGGCGGTGGCCGACCATGTAGCGAAGGTTGGTTTGGCTTCTATCCTGGATTTAGGAAGCTACTACGATATTCACCCCAAGGAAAAACGGGAAGTGGGTCGTCGCCTCTCCCTCTTAGCCCGCAAGATGGTCTATGGAGAAGATATCCTTGCAGAGGCTCCACGAATGGAATCCTTAGAACATACCGGACAGGAAGAACTGACGGTACATTATGTCCATGGTGCTGTTCTTACCCAGGATAGTCCGATTAACGATATCCGCGTTCAGTTGGATGGTCAGCAGGTTCGCTTGCAGGACTACCAGCTATCGGAGATGGATCTCATTCTATCAGTTCCGGATTTGGCCTTAGCCCCGGCCGGCACCGTGATTACAGTAGATGTGGGTACTGCCGACTACGGCGAGATTCATATTCACAACGAAGCAGGGCTGTCCTTAAGACCTGGTGCAATGGAAATTACGTTATAAAATAATTCAAAGAAAAAGAACCGGAAGTGTTTGTCTTCCGGTTCTTTATATTAATGCCTGTATGTCTTCTCGTATTTTCTTAACTACATGTCCACTATATTGTAAAATTTCCTAAATGTCTTTATAAAGAGTATCATCACATGGGTGCCAAAGGCCGCTTTCGCCAATCGTTTTTAGCACCCAAATATCCACAGTTATAAGAGCACCAACACTTATTTGGGTGCTAAACAGCCATGATAAATTGTCTTTTGGCACCCAGAACCAATCACAACATCCATACGCAACACATTTCTGGGTGCCAAAGAACTTTGTCCACCCGGGTTTTGGCACCCATAGAACCACCTCGACTACTCCAAACATTCCGCCTTGGGTGCCAAAATCTGGTGATATTCATCCTAATGCCCCCCAAAGCAATGGTCCATGGACGTCAGAACAATCCTTTTCTTGCAATACTGGCGTCCAAAACATAGTATAAATCAACATTTTCCAAGGAAAAAGTCCCAAAATTCCTTTCAAACCGGCATTCTTGGACGTCAACAGTTCTAGAATCCGGTCAAGTCCTTTTTTGTGTGTAAATTACCTTTAGGTGTTTTTATCTTTAAGCAGCCAATAGTTTTAGTTGTTCTTCTGCTATTTCTCTAAGCTGCGGAATATACTCATCAATTGTTTGCAACTGCTTTGTAGGGTAGCCATTGATTCTCGCCATAGCAAATGCTTCGTGAATGTCCATGAGTACACTTCCCATGATTCTTATTACGGAAGCATCGTTTGGGAAAACGCCTATTACAGATGAACGGCGCTTTAATTCACGGTTCAATCGTTCTATATGATTTGATGTTCGATGATAAATTCTAAGACGTGCTGGTAATACCATAACTGTCATTGCACTTTCGAACCCAGCATCCAAACATTCCATAGCTGCAGGTGCTACATCTTGATAATCATTGATTATGCGATCTCGAATATTTCGAGCCTCTTTGATACTCAAAGCATGATACATTTCAAGCAATTCTGAGTGTAATCCCTTTTGATACTTGGTTGGTGTTTTGTCCAGTATGTTCCTTGTGAAATGCGTTTGGCATCTTTGCCAAGGCACTTCAGGAAAGACTTTCTTTATCGCATATAAGATGCCAGGATGCGCATCCGAAGTGATGACTCTTACCCCGTGTAAGCCGCGCTTTCGAAGAGATTCCATAAACATAAACCACGTATTGTTTGTCTCATTATCAAAAAGATCAAATCCTATGACTTCTCGCTTGCCTTCTGTATTTGTGGCATAAGCAACCATTAAAGCTTTCGATACAATTCGGTGATCATTTCGCACTTTAAAATATGTTGCATCGACAAGTACAAATGGATACGAATTAGTCAGTGGTCTGTTACGAAATTCATTAACAAGTACATCTAGATCCTTACATACTTCTGACACCATAGACTTCGAGTAGGAAGTACCGCATAGTGTTTCGACGACTTTTGCTACTTTTCTAGTTGAAACACCAGCAATTACCATTTCAGCCATACTGGCAACAAGAGCAGCTTCGCTTCTTTGATAGTTATCAAATATAAGAGACTTGAATGGAACATCTCTATGTCTTGGAACGACTAATTCAATCTTTCCAAGGCGAGTAGTAAGTTGGCGTTCCCTTGTGCCATTTCGACTATCGGTACGTTCCTCAGACCGTTCGTATTTTTCAGCTTTAAGTTGTTCGGTAGATTCCGCTTGAAGGATGCTATTAAGACTATCCTGCAGTAGTTTCTTAAAGGCATCTTCACGATTTGATGATAGTAACTGTAGTATTTCTTCCTGGTTTAAAGTAATATTGAGTTGAGCCATTGTGTTCTACCTCCGGTATTCTTTGATTGTGGTGATTTAATTATACCTAAAGGTGAGCCTCTGGCTCTTTTTTCTTTTATGAATTTACACCATTATATGGACATTACTGGATTCTGGGAACTATGGCGTCCAAGAATGGCTGTTTTAAAGGGGATATGAGCCTTTCTCTTTGGAAAACGATGATTTATACTATGTTTTGGACACCACGATTGCAAGAAAAAGTTGGTTCTGGCGTCCAAAGCATATGAAATAGCTATAACTAAAGGTCCTCTTGGACGCCAAATAGCACTATTTTGATATATGATAGCGTCCATACGATAAATCTACATTTTACTTGGAACATCCAGAGGCGCTTTAAAAGGGACTGCAACAGGTACAGTGCCATTTTGATGTTGATATCATTTCAGGAGGAGAAGCGGAAAATGCATAATCGATAGTAAGCAAATAGTGCAACGAATCGTATTTGCATTTTAGACAAGTGGCAGAATCAGGACAACTGGTTCTGTCACTTTTTTATAGTGCCTATTGGAATCGCGGGATGTGAGATTGTAAGTATTCACCACTATGCGAAGGCGGGTGCGTTTGATAAAATGGACAGCGTGTGTATTTGATTAAGAGTAGGACGGCCGGATGAATGGCCTAAGGAGTAGTTTTGGATAGAAAAGATATTATTAACCAGTTGAGAAACCCTTCCGGACAAGTGACCCAGAAGCCACGAGGCGTTTTGCAAGATCAGGTTGGTATTGTAATGGATTTGAAGACATTCCAGGACAAGGTAGAGAGCGGTGAGATTAGTGATGAGACCGGTACCGCAGAACTGTTGATTAACGGAGCGGTTTCCAATTATCATATTCACATTGATCGCCGCTGTGTGACCAGAGGAGACGGAACATTGATTACCCATGTTGGTCTTCTGAAGATGCATGATCCGGAAGAACTTAGCGTTCTTTACAAGAAGCGTCCGAAGCGGATGATGTCTGTGACCCAGTATAAGCGTATGATGCGGGAACGTGACACGAAGCAGGGCAAGAATAGTTTGATATAAGATATATGTAGAGCATCTCTCGAAAGGGAGGTGCTTTTTTGTTTCTTTTTTGGGAAGATAATCCGGACAAAATAGACTATAATTAACCATGGACATTGTAAAAAGACAAAAGGAGTAACTATGTTAGAAATTTTAAAAGCAATCTTATTCGGAATCGTGGAAGGCGTAACGGAGTGGCTGCCAATCAGCAGTACCGGACACATGATTCTGTTAAATGAAATCGTATCTTTGAACGTATCTGAGGAATTCTACAAGATGTTTGAGGTGGTCATCCAGCTTGGTGCCATTATGGCAGTTGTCATCCTCTATTGGAACACCTTATGGCCATTTACCATGAAGCGCGTGAAGGCCAAGGGCTCCGTAGCGGTACACAACCGTGTGGTATGGAAGGAAGGCGCCCTTGCTATGTGGATTAAGATTATCATTGCCTGCATTCCGGCTGCAATTGTCGGTGTACTGTTCGATGATAAGATTGATGAGCTTTTCTATCATCCAATCCCGGTTGCACTGGCATTGATTATCGTCGGTGTAATCTTCATCGTTGTTGAGTTCATGAACGGCAAAAAAGAACCGGTCATTAACAGCATCGCAGAGATTGGTTACAATACGGCGCTGATTATCGGATTGTTCCAGCTCCTGGCTGCAATCTTCCCTGGAACATCCCGCTCCGGAGCTACTATTATCGGAGCTCTTTTGATTGGCGTATCTCGTGAAGTGGCTGCAGAGTTTACCTTCTTCTTGGCAGTTCCGGTCATGTTCGGAGCCAGCCTTTTGAAGGTGGCAAAGTACGTAGCAGAGGGTGTTTCCATGAGCGGACTGGAAGTGTTGATTTTGATCATTGGCTGCGTGGTTGCATTTGCAGTTTCGATTTTTGTCATTCGATTCTTAATGAGCTACATCAAGAAGCATGACTTCAAGGTGTTTGGCTGGTATCGAATCGTACTTGGAATTCTTGTAATTATTATCTTGATGTAATCATAGGAAGGGGGATCACATGGTTAGTATCAGTTTATGTATGATCGTAAAAAATGAAGAGATGGTGTTAGAGCGATGCCTGGAATCCATTCACGATTTGGTGGATGAGATTATCATTGTAGATACCGGTTCTACCGATGATACCAAGTCTATTGCGGCGAAGTACACCCGTCTCATCTATGATTTTAGCTGGGTGGATGATTTCTCCAAGGCGAGAAACTTCGCTTTTTCCAAAGCAACCGGCGACTATATCTACAGCTGCGATGCGGACGAAGTGTTGGATGATGTGAATCGCAACCGCTTCCTGCAGTTGAAGGAAGTGCTGATGCCGGAAGTGGAAATCGTCCAGATGAAGTATGTGGAGAACGGATTACAGTCCGTCCTTAATTCCAATTGGGAGTATCGTCCGAAACTCTACAAGCGCTTACGTACCTTCAAGTGGATTGATCCGATTCACGAGACGGTGCGCACAGAACCGGTAGTCTTCGACAGCGATATTGAAATCCTGCATATGCCGGAATCCCTGCACCAGAAGCGGGACTTCCATATTTTTGCTTCTGCATACAAGACCGATGGACGGCTGTCCAAGAAGTTATATTCCATGTATGCTAAGGAACTTCTGAAGTGCGGTTCTACCGAGGATGTTCGTATTGGTTCGGAAATCTTCGCGGAGGTGTTAGAGAAGGAAGAATTGGATGCGGACTTATTCCGTCAGTTGTGCTGCATCGTGGCGCGCAATGCCAGATTACAGGGCAGCGATGCGGATTTCTTGAAGTACGCCATGAAGGTGAATGCAGTGGCGCCTTGTTCGGAAATCTGCTGCGAGTTGGGCGAGTATTTCTTCGCGAAAAAAGATTATGAGGAAGCCAGCTTATGGTTCTACAATGCCATTGATGGTACGGAGAGCATCTTGGATGTTCACTCCGGTGGCAACCTACCAATGCTGCGTATCGCCGATGCCTACAGTCATATGGCGGATGCATTGGATCCGGAGGAGGCTCCGACGGGGCGCATTGAGGAGTTGCAGCGGTTGGCGACGGAGTATCGCAACAAAGCCAAAGAGTGGACCATGCCGTAAAAATTCAAGACGCCAGTCTTTCCATACTACATTTTCCCGCGAGGTCGCTCTCGCTATCGGTTTCAGCGTAGCAGATACTACGAAGCCAGCAAGCTGCCTTCTAGTACTGACGCTGAAACAGACTCGCTACGGAAAACATAGTATGGATAGCCTGGCTGTCTTTTACTGACGGCAATTACCGTTATCTATGCAACAGGGGGAGACATTATGTTTTTTCATGCGTCGCCAATCGGCGGCATTCAACAGTTGGAACCACGGGTTTCGAATCACAACATTCCGTTGATTTATTTTTCCAAGAAGAGAGAGAATACGCTGGTTTACCTTAGCAATGCCATTGAGAAGTTTTGTAAGGATACCGGGTTTGATTATCAGGGAACCTGGCAGAAGTGGGGACCCTATGGTTTCGATGAGGACGGTATTCTGCGTTTAGAAGAGTATTATCCCAATGCGCTGGAAGAGACGTACAAAGGAGTATCTGGGTATATCTATCGCGCAGAGCATATGGTAGACAGTGAATTTGAAGTGCAGATTCCGGATGCTGCTACCAGTAGTGAACCTGTCACAGTAAGTGGTGTGGAATGTGTACCGGATGCTTACGAAGCGATTTTGCAGGCCGAACAGGATGGCTTGATTCGGATTCTTCGTTATGAAGATGCTCCAGATGCCATGAAGAGTTGGCTTCGAAAAGTGATTCCGGAGGAGTATGCCAATGCTGCGGAGCATCCGGAGTATCGGTATTTTCTGGAAAGTAAAATGGGAATGTACTGGTGAAAGGATGAATTATGACTTGTATTGATTATGAGGATTTTGAGCTCCTGTCTTTCTTTGAAAGAGAGCCAGAGGACTTATTCGACTATGCAATCGAAAAAGATGGTTTTAAGTTATATTTGAACTTGGCGGTATATCAGCAAGAAGTTGATGTATCTATAGAGTATCAAGGAAAACTGGTTATGGCACAAACCCTTCGAGATGTAATTCAGGTACGTTTGAACGGAGAATGGCTTGAAATAATAACAGGATGCAGAAAATCTTATTTCTTGAAGAAAGAACCGATTCTTGCGTTTGTAGAGGGGATGGCAGAAAGTAATGCTTGATAAACTTGTAGATGATGTAATGAAGATAATCCTTCGCGGAGATGAGCCTCATATAAAGGCGCTGCGTGGGCAATATGAATCTGCAACAATAGAATCGCTTGAACTGTCGGGCGCAGGATTCTTTGCCAACTTTAAGATTGATGATTCGGCTGTAGTGGATTGTGACAATATGCAAATTGGTGACGTATCAGGTGCCGTTGATGGCATGGATGATGCGGTTGGATTTGTGTTATTTATCAGAGATGGAAAAATTGATTTCTTGGAAGGTTACACCGTGGGAGTAGATGAGTGGCCGGATGAGAAGGAAATTGAATTAGAGATTGCGGGAGAACGTTTATAAGAATACTTGACGATGGAAGAAAAGATGATAAATGGAGAGATAGTGTTTTCTATCTCAGATAAAAAGGAGATTCATGTTGAGTTTCCAAATGGGCTTCAACCTACACGTGAGATTAACGTGGGTGACAAAGTGGTACTAGGGAAAGTAGCACCCATGAATCGATGGATATACAAGGAACTGTACGAGGGGCATGAGGGCTTTTACAATACATTGAATCATATTGTTGATATGTTGTATTTACAACGCGAGTATATCAATTGCTTGATTCGTGAATATGATGAGGTGGGAATCACTATTTATATGCGTTCTGAATATGGACAGATGGGATTCACTTTGCCAAGTGATATTATTCGGAAGTGTAGTGTCTTGGATTGCCCAATTCATGTGGATATTCTTTCGTATGGAGGTGTAGCAGAGTAATATGCTGAATACAAATAATCTTGATTGGCTGCAACAATGGTATATCTCTCATTGCAACGGAGAGTGGGAAGATTACTATTTTATCAAGATTGAGACATTAGATAATCCTGGATGGGTAGTTAAAATTGATTTAGGAGAGACGGAATTAGAAAACCGTGCATATGAACGTTTTATGGTCGAGGAATCTGAGGATGATTGGATAGATTGCTCTGTGAAAGATGGTAGCTTTGTTGGCGCAGGAGATCCAACAAAACTAGATATGATTTTGACTGAATTTCGAAGATGGGCTGAGAGGGTAGAGAAATGATTAAGCGTTCTAGAGGAATCCGGATGCCGAAATCAGGTGAGTATCCGGAACGAATTTACGATATAGATGGTGCAAACACTGATGTTAATTGGTGCTGGATTCTTTTTGAAGAAGATAATGGCGATGAATGGTGCGGTAACTTCCGTGGTGAGTTTCGAGGAGTGGAAATATCCGAGAAGTACAACATGGTCGTGGTGCTTACTTCGACGTATTACTATTTTATTGATTTGAATAGTCACGAGATGCTGGATTATGAGGATGGTTATTCTGGTTGGGTAAGCAAGACACCGCTGGGAGATATTCTCTTGTGTTTCTTAGATCGGCTGTATTTGATTAGTGGTCGTTCTTCGCAGGATAAAGAAGAAATTGAAATTCCAATGTATATGGATTTTGTAAGAGTTCTGGGTTATGAAGGTACGGTCTTGCGAATGCGTTATGAGGACTCGGAAGGATTATTTGGTCCAGCTTATGATATAGAGTTGGATTGTCTAACACTTGAGGTGACAAAAGTGTGATATCATCTCGTTGAAATAATAGCTGGGGAGATTTTGATATATGGGTGAAGTGGCTGAATTAACGCTCGCAGCAAATAACAGCGATGCATGTTACAAACTAATAGATTTTTTGAAGAACTATCTGGGAAGTGATTCTCATATTAAAGAAATCACTGCGATGGATAACTGGGAATATCAGAATGTACAAAGAGTTTCTGATATATCACAAATGCCCGAACTTGCAAAGGATAAGATTGTCTCTGTTTCGATTCAAGCACCTGAAAAGATGGCTGGATTGATGCTGTGGAATGAGAATGATTACTACGTGATGGAGGCTTGGATCAATCCAGCAAGTGAGTTATCTGATGATGAATATCATTTATTTGTGCAAGAAGCAGTGAGATTATTAGAGCAGTGTGATGGATGCGAAATTTCAGCTGTTGGAAAAGAAACAGATATTAGCTTTTCGGATGGTATTACATCTGCAATAAAAACTGCACATGGAGTGGATTATTGGATTACATTTAATGACCGCTATTCTGTGCCAGAAGATAAGCGAATGACAACTAAGGGAAACTGACATGTATAACTACAACGAAAAAGACTTAATGAAGGAAGATGTTGAGGTAGAATTTCATTTTTACGAGGAAAGAGAATTGTTTGATGGATATCGACCGGCGCATCAAGTGACGGAAGATTATCTTACTACAGGATTGCATCGATACAAGCATGCGGGCGCTACTCGCAAAGATGACATTGGATCCATTACTTTTATCAGTCCGGAACACTATCCAAACTCCTTATGGGTTGGGAAAGAAATTGTCTTCTATGATGGACCAAAACCCAAAGGGTATGCAGTGGTTACGCGGATTCTAAACAAAACTTTGGAAAGATAAGTTATTCAACAAATTATTTATCTCGTTGCGCAAATATGTTATCATGACACTACTAGATGATATGACAAAATCTGAACATACGTAGTTCAATTATGTCTTGGGAGGAAAAAGAGATGATTACATTTTTTAACAAGAAGCTGTTGTACAAGGGCTTTGATGCAGAAGAAGTTGGACGTATTAAGCTGGCTTTAAAGGATTCCGGCATCAAGTATGAGATTACGACCAAGCGCAATGCAGGTCCTTATTCAAAAGAGGGAAGGGCTGTTCTTGGAGCAGGAAGTTTCCTGGCGCGTGGAGGCAATCCTAGTGCAAGCAGCGCTAAGGTTGGTGATATGGTAGGCTATGATGAAGTAACTTACTTGTATCAGGTGTTTGTAGAAAAGAAGAACCTGGATAATGCAAATGCAGTAGTATATCCATAAGGGCAAGGATTGGATTGACTTATCGCTAATTGCTGATACAATATCTGTAGGCAAAGAAATGAGAGTATTTCTTTAATAAAGAAACGCAAAAAGCTAGGAGCTGCAACTCCTAGCTTTTTTTGTGCTTTACGTACATTTGCTTTTTAAATAATCGATAAGAGATATTCTGTGTAAAAAACTACGGAAAATATCGCCATGTGTCATAAAGTGTGCTATACTTATTACGTTATCTTTTTAACAATGTGATAATACCCGGGGAAACGGGATGATATAAGGAAGTGCGGAGGTTATATATGAGTTACGAAGCAGAGTATCAGAAGAAGTTAGTGACTGCAGACGAAGCAGTTAAAGTGGTTCAGTCCGGAGATTGGGTAGACTTCGGATGGTGCGTTGGTACACCGGAGGCATTGGATCAGGCGTTGGCGAGACGTACCGATGAGCTTACCGACGTGAAGGTACGTGGTGGAATTTTGTTCCATAAGCCGGCTATCTTCCAGAGAGAGGATGCTGGTGAGCATTTCTGCTGGAATTCCTGGCATATGAGCGGTGTAGAGCGCAAGATGATCGATGAAGGATTTGCGTACTACGCACCGATTCGTTATTCCGAGTTGCCGGGATACTATCGTCGCAGCATTGAGCCAAGCCGTGTTGTAATGATTCAGGTTGCTCCGATGGATGCGCACGGATACTTCAATTTCGGACCACAGGCATCTCACTTGATGGCAGCTTGCGAAGGTGCAGAGCACATCATCGTTGAGGTTAATAAGAATATGCCACGTTGCTTGGGCGGTTTCGAGTCTGATATTCATATCTCTCAGGTAGAGTACATCGTAGAGGGTGACAACCCACAGCTTGGACAGCTTGGTGGCGGTGGAGAGCCGACCGATGTGGATCGTGCAGTTGCTAAGATGATTGTAGAGCAGATTCCAAACGGTGCCTGCTTGCAGCTTGGTATTGGTGGTATGCCGAATACCGTTGGTGCCATGATTGCAGATTCTGACTTGAAGGATTTGGGCGTTCATACTGAGATGTACGTTGACGCATTCGTAGATATTGCTAAGGCCGGCAAGATTACCGGTGCGAAGAAGTCCATCGACCGTTTCCGTCAGGCTTATGCCTTCGGTGCAGGAACCCAGAAGATGTACGATTATCTTAATGATAACCCACAGCTGATGAGTGCTCCGGTAGATTACACCAACGATGTTCGTGTAATTTCCAAGTTGGATAACTTCATCTCCATCAATAACGCAGTAGATATCGACCTTTATGGCCAGGTGAATGCAGAGTCTGCAGGAATTCGTCAGATTTCCGGAGCAGGCGGACAGATGGATTTCGTTATGGGTGCTTACCTGTCCAACGGCGGTAAGAGCTTCATCTGCCTGTCTTCTACCTTCAAGAAGAAGGACGGAAGCCTTGCATCCCGTATTCGTCCGACTCTTGCAGAGGGCTCCATCGTAACCGACACCAGACCACAGACCATGTATGTGGTAACCGAGTACGGTATGGTGAACTTAAAGGGTGCTTCCGCTTGGGAGCGTGCAGAGAAGTTGATTTCCATTGCACATCCGGACTTCAGAGATGAGCTCATCAAGGAAGCGGAGAAGCAGAAGATTTGGAGACGCTCCAATCGCTAATATATGACTTTTCATCCGTCGGAGGTTTTCTCCGGCGGATTTTTTTATTACAATGTAGCTATGAAAAAATGTAAGTATGAAAAAGTGTGTGGAGGCTGTGATTATCAGGGCTTTCCATATGAGAAGCAATTGAATAAAAAGCAGCGCGCAGTGGAGAATCTTTTGGCGCCGGTGCTATTAAAAAGTGGATATTCCAAAGAGGAGACTGCAGCTCTTTTTCATCCAATCATAGGAGCTAATCAGCCCTATGGGTATCGCAACAAGGTCCATGCGGTCTTTGGTCGTGGCCGGAACAAGAAGATTATCTGCGGAACTTACGAGAAGGGCAGCCACTGGGTGGTGGACATTGATGATTGCCAGATTGAGCATCCCCATGCGGTGGAGATGATCCGTGGAATCAAGGATTTGATGCCTTCTTTTCGCATGCAGCCATACGATGAGGACAAGAAGACAGGCCTGCTTCGTCATGTGTTGATTCGTGTTGGGCAGCAGGCAGACCGGGAAGAATACATGGTGGTACTGGTGACGGGAACGAAGACGTTTCCCGGCAAGAAGAATTTCGTGAAGGCCATTGTGGATAAGTATCCCGAGATTACTACCGTGGTGTGGAATATCAATGATAAGAAGACCAGCATGGTCTTAGGGGATAAGGAAGAAGTTCTCTTTGGCCCCGGGTATGTAACGGATGAACTTTTGGGAAATCGCTTTAAGATATCCCCGAAGTCCTTCTACCAGGTGCATCACGGACAGACCGAGAAACTTTATACAGCGGCGATTGAGGCAGCCAAGTTACAGCCGACGGATGTGGTGCTGGATGCCTATTGCGGAACCGGAACCATCGGCATTTGCGCGGCGCCTCACTGTGGCTCAGTGGTTGGCGTAGAGTTGAACCCGGCAGCGGTTGCAGACGCCAAGGAAAATGCCAAGAAGAATGGCATTGAGAATATATCGTTTCGCGCCGGAGATGCGGGCGAGTATCTGTTGAAGCAGGCGACAGAGGGCAAGAATCTTCCCAATGTGGTCATTATGGATCCGCCCCGTAGCGGGAGCAGCAAGGAATTCATCCAGGCGCTGCAGAAGATTCGTCCGGAGCGCATTGTCTATGTGTCCTGCGGACCGGAGTCTTTGGCCAGGGACTTGGGCTTTTTACTGCGACCGAAGCATGGCAAGCGGTTATACCGTGTGGAGAGTATCCAGCCCTGCGATATGTTCCCGATGACAAATCATTGTGAAGTTATCCTTTGTTTATCCAAAAATTTTACATAGATTTTACATAACCATGTCCATACATTTTACTTTCGGGTTTTATTCTGATAAATGGATCAGAATGAAATGTAAGAGAGGAAGATGTATGGATATTTTTGATGCTTTGAATATGATTGGAGGGTTATCACTTTTTCTCTATGGCATGCACGTCATGGGAAATGGACTATCCAAGATGGCCGGCGGTAAGTTGGAAAAAATCCTGGAGAAACTAACGACTAAGCGGATTTTTGCAGTGCTTTTAGGTGCCGGGGTTACGGCCGTCATTCAGTCTTCATCGGCAACGACAGTTATGGTGGTTGGATTTGTTAATTCCGGAATTATGAAGTTGTCCCAGGCAGTGGGAATAATCATGGGTGCGAATATCGGTACCACAATTACTTCCTGGCTGTTATCGCTTACGGGAATCGAAGGCAGCACCATTTGGCTGAAACTGTTGAAGCCATCTTCCTTTTCTCCGGTGCTTGCGGCAATCGGCATACTCTTTGTTATGTCAAGGAAGGCAGAGTCTAAGAAAAAGGATCTTGGTAGCATCATGCTTGGTTTTGCAATCTTGATGTTTGGAATGGAGGCAATGAGTGGTTCTGTATCAGGACTTGCAGACAACCCCTCTTTTGTGGGAATCATGACCGCATTCAGCCATCCGGTCCTTGGTATGGCGGTGGGAGCAATCCTTACGGCCATTATTCAGAGCTCCTCGGCGTCGGTAGGTATTCTTCAGGCATTATGCGCGACAGGGGCAGTACATTATTCCGTGGCGCTTCCAATCATTATGGGACAGAACATCGGAACCTGTGTGACGTCGATTATTTCATCGATTGGAGCAAGCAAGAATGCACGAAGAGCCGCTATGGTACATTTGTACTTTAACCTGATTGGAACGAGTATTTTCATGACAGTCTTTTATATGATAAATGTCTTTGTGAATTTTACATTTATGGGAGAGTCAGCTAATGCAGCAGGTATCGCGCTTATACATAGTTTATTCAATATAGGCGCAACCATCGTGCTGTTTCCATTTTCCAATCAGCTTGTGAAGCTGGCGGAGGCTACTATTCCGGATGGCAACAAGAAGGAAGAACATAGAGTGGATGAAGTTGCGTTGGATGAGCGATTCCTTGGTAGACCGGCCTTTGCTATGGAACTGTGTAGAGGGAAGGCCCGTGACATGGCGATTTTGGTGAAAGATACAATGGCACTGGCATTGGAAGTTCTGCAGAATTATGATGCGAAGAAGGCTGAAGAAGTTGTACGGATGGAAGCAATGGCAGACAAATATGAAGATGTGCTGGGGACCTATCTGGTAAAGCTGTCCAGTAGAAGTATATCCCAGGCTGACAGCCAGAGTATGTCCATCATTCTTCATAGCATTAGTGATTTTGAAAGAATCTCGGATCATGCAATGAATATTGTGAAGGCAGCGAGTGAAATGCATGAGAAGGACTTATCCTTCAGTAAAAAAGCGAGAAGGGAAATTGAAACGCTCTGCAGGGCAGTAAATGATATTTGTAGCCTTACGGTAAATAGCTTTTGCAACGATGATCTGGAAAATGCTTCACACGTGGAGCCTTTAGAAGAAGTAATTGATACGTTGACGAAAAATATCAAAGAGAATCATATCAAGCGTCTGAAGAATGGAAAATGCACCATAGAGATGGGATTCATACTAGAAGATGTTCTGACGGATTTGGAAAGAGCATCGGATCATTGTTCTAATGTGGCGGTAGAGATGATTACGATTTATGATAATGACTATAGTACCCACGAGTATTTCAAGAACTTCTCGAAGGAAGAACGAAGAACTTTCAAAAGAGAATACGAAGGCTTGCTGCAACAGTATCCAATTGGGAAGCAGAATGCTAATATATAGGTGTAACAATAACTGAATGTAAAAGGGGATTCGTTGTTAAGCGTATGAAAATCACAATCAACCAAGTCAAAGGATGTGAACCGGAAGTGGCGGTGACCTATGACGATTTAACGCCGGAAGTAGCTCGAGTGTTGGATTTTCTGAGGGGGAACAGCCAGATTCTAACAGGAAAAATTGAAGACGAAACCGTCAGAGTGAAGGCGGCTGCCATCCTCTATATTGAATCGGTGGATGATAAGACCTACGCCTATACCGCCAATCAAGTGATTCGATTGTCCTATTCCCTAGCAGCATTAGAAGAGGTGTTGGACCATGTGCGATTCTTCCGCTGCAGCAAGTCGATGATATTGAATATCGATAAGATTGAGCGGCTGAAGAGTCTGCCGTCGAATCGAATTGATGCTACCATGCGGGGCGGAGAACATATATTGATTACACGCACCTATGCCGCAAACCTTAGAAGAAGATTGCAAGGAGGGAATGACCATGAATAAGAAAGTCTCCTTATGGGAACGATATTTGACCAGAGAAATCGGGATTGAATTCAAGTCCTGCCTCTATTTTTTCGCAATGCTGTTCTACTATTGCCTCTACCGCGTGGTACATGGGGTGTATACGGCGGATATTTTGCATATGACGGAGATGATTCTGTTATGCTACGTCATTGGTTATGCCCAGGTGTATCTGTTCCGCAACTTTGACGAGGCATGGAAGTATGAACCGCGGGAAATCATCGGATTCATACTATGTACAGCGGTGTATACCGGCGCATCTGTCCTCTTTGGTTGGTTGGACGGGAACCTATGGTGGACAGTGGGATTCGCAACATATGTGATTTTTCTCTATATTTGTGTGATTATCATATATTATACGAAGCGACAGATTGATGATAAGGAGTTGAATCGGGAGCTGGAATTGTTCCAGTCCCGGATGGATGCGGGCGAAGATGACAAAGAATAGTGCATCTTACCGGCGAATAAGTGTTACTTACGGGAGCAGACATTGCTCCCGTTTTTTCGTGCATTTATAGTGGAGATAGAAAGAAAAAAGGAGATGCACGTATGATAGAAAAAGCAATCGAAATCAATCACTTAACCAAGCATTACGGCAAGCATCGCGGCGTGGAAGATGTTAGTTTTTCTGTGGAAGCAGGAGATATCTTCGGATTCTTAGGTTCGAACGGCGCCGGCAAGTCCACCACTATCCGGTCCATGCTTGGTTTCTTGCAATATGAGGGGGAGATTCGCATCCTTGGTATGGACGCAAGAAAAGACCATGAACGTATCTTGCGGGAAGTGGGCTATATGCCGTCGGAGGCCATGTTCTATCCTTCCATGCGGGTGCGGGATGTGATTCGTCTCTCCGCAGAGGTTCGGGGTATGGACTGCAAGCAGGAAGCTAAGATGTTATGCGACCGCCTGAAGGTGGATACGGAGCGCAAAATCAATGAGCTGTCTCTCGGTAATCGGAAGAAGGTGAGCATTGTTTGCGCTATGCAGCATAAGCCGAAACTTTTCATCTTCGATGAGCCTACCAGTGGCTTGGACCCGCTGATGCAGAATACGTTTTTTGAACTGATTGCAGAGTATGTGAAGGGTGGGACCACTTGTATGTTGTCTACCCATGTATTATCCGAGGTAAAAAAATACTGCAACCATGTGGCGATTATGAAAGAGGGACAATTGGTCAGCGCCGGAAGTGTATCGGAACTAACCCATACCAGTTCCAAGCGGGTGACGGGAACCATCGATGGGCAGCAGGTGGATTATCTGTATAACAAAGATATGAATCATTTGCTTCAGGAGTTAAGCGGCAAGAATGTGACGGATTTGAATATCACGGATCCATCCATCGACGAGATATTTATGGGGTACTACAGTAAGGACGCAGATAGAGAGGAGGCAGTGCGATGATGGTATTACTGAAGCATGAGTGGAAACAGAATGTAAGAAACCTTCTCATCTGGAGTCTTGCGGTAGGTGCTATGGGTATGCTATGTATCTGCCTCTTTGCCAGTATGACGGAGGATATGGCGGAGCTGTCCGAGAGCTTTTCCAATATGGGTGCCTTCTCTGATGCATTCGGTATGAGTACCCTTGGCATTGGAACCATTGCGGGATACTTCGCAACGGAAGTGGGGGTGGTCCATAGCTTGGGTAGCTCCATGTTTGCAGCAATCATGGCAAGCACCATTCTATCCAAGGAAGAAGATGGTCATACCGGTGAATTCCTATATGCCTTGCCGGTGACCAGAGGCAAAGTCATCACCACCAAGATTTGTTCCATGGTGCTGTCTCTTGTTGTATTTACAACGATTACAACGGCGTTTTATATTGTGGGATTTCAGGCGATTGATACCTGGCCGGACATGGAGTTGTTTGCTATCTTCATGTTGTCACAGTTTTTGATGAATCTGGAAGTGATGTGCATCTGTACCATGCTGTCCGCTTTTGTGAAGCGGAATATGATTGGAGCAGGACTTGGAATTGCATTGCTGTTATATGTTTATGACCTGATGGGACGGGTAGTTCCGGATGCGAAGGATTACTTGTTTATCGGTCCCTTTGGTTATGCCAATGCATCGGAAATTTTTGCTAAGCAGGACATTCCTACAGCTGCATATATCTGCGGCGCCGGCATTATGGTAGCGGCGTTGGTTGTGGCATATTGGAAATATTTGAAGAAAGATTTGGCATCATAAAAAGAACGCTTACCACTCTACGGAATGGTAAGCGTTTTTTCTTAATTTAATACGTAAGTTGCAATGTATTCGGTGTCCTTCGGAAGGGTGAGATTTGGGTCGGCCACTTCACAGGAAGCCCGAACACCTGCGCTGCTTAGAGCTGTCTCGAAGTTGTACATGGCAATACCAACATCTACCTTCTGCAAGTCATAAGTTCCGTTATCGTAGCCCCGATCCTTCTTCTCGAAGAAGTGCACCCGATTGCCGGATACTACGATACGCCATGGCTGCTTATTCACTGCGGACGGTGCCCAACGAACACACTCCAATGCCTCGAAGAGGTTGCAGGCCTTAGCATCTTCTTCGGAAAGCGGGGTATCAAAAGAATCCTTGAAGAATAAGTCTCCAAAGTCATAGCGGGTATCTGCCTTCGTTCCCTTGCGCATCAGCGCTTCCTTTATACCGATTTTGGCGGTGTAACCGAGAGGGCTCATGCATGGCATGATTTCATCGGAAGCAACCTCGGCCGCTACCTCGAACTTCTCTCTTGGCATGGTTCCGCCAATCCATACGGTTCCAAGTCCTAACTCGTGAGCCTTCATCAAGAACTGCTGGAAGCTGTAACCATATGCTACATCAGCATTGGCGCCGGCCTTTACCTTGGCGGTAACATAGTTCTCTACGCCGGTGAGTACCGGACTGGAAAGGCTATATTTTTTTGCGTCAAAAAAGCCGAAAGTCACTGGAATTTGATACGGGTTGGATACCGTCTCACTGTAGTCTTGCAACTGCTTCATCAGATTCACATCCACCGGTCTTCCATCGAAGGAGCGGACGCTGCGTCTGGATTTTACTAAATCAAAAAAACTTCCCATGTTTTCCTCCTTTTTAAATAGCTTTTGCTCTATTATATTGTATAAAATCAATACGCGCAATATATTCTGAAAAATACTGTCCCATTGCGCCTTTGGTGTGGTACATTGGATATAGAAGATACAAAAATCGGGGGCGGTTTGGCTATGAACAAATTATGTACAGTCTGGGGAGAAAACATAGATCCAAACAATGTATTAACGGAATATCCGCGGCCGCAGATGGAACGGAATAATTACCGGATTTTAAATGGATACTGGGAGTATGCCTATGGCGTGGCGTGGCCGAAGGGATGGGCCGGGAAAATCCTGGTGCCTTTTTCTCCGGAGACATCCCTTTCCGGAGTGGGGCGACAGACCATGCCGGGGGAAGTGTTGTGGTATCACAGAACGCTGGATATTTCCATTGGAGAATATCGGCAGCAGGAACGTCTGCTGTTGCATTTTGGCGCGGTGGACCAGCGGTGCGAGGTGTATGTGAACGGTAGTCTGGTAGCATCTCATGTTGGCGGATATTTGCCCTTTTCCTGTGACATCACAGAGGCCATTACCGTTGGGGACAACGAGTTGGTGGTTCGCGTAGAGGATGACAGTGACCATGCCTACCATGCCAGAGGCAAGCAGAAGTTAAAACGCGGTGGCATGTTCTACACAGCAACCAGTGGCGTCTGGCAGACCGTGTGGACGGAATGGGTACCGAAGAAATATATCGAGCGCTTATGGGTGACGCCGGACGTGGACCAGAAGAAGTTGGAAATCCAACTTTTTGTCCATGATGAGCAGTTGACCTCGGAACAGGTGCAACTTCGTATCTATCATCCAACCAGTAAGGCGCTGCTTCTGGAAACGGATGGAACGGTGGCGGATTTATCTGAACTACCGGAATTACTATTATGGACACCGGAGACTCCGTGGCTATATCCGTTGGAAATCCAACTAACCACAGATGCCGGTGTGGATTTGGTGAAGTCCTATTTTGCACTGCGCACCTTTACATTAGAACATTGCGATGGGGAGACCTTCCCTCGAATCTGCCTGAATCACAAGCCCATCTATCAGCGTGGCGTGCTGGACCAGGGGTACTGGCCGGAGAGTATGCTGACACCGCCTAGTGATGAAGCGATGATTTTTGACCTTGAAGAGATGAAGAAAACCGGATACAACATGGTGCGCAAGCATATCAAGATTGAACCGGATCGCTGGTATTACCATTGTGACCGCTTAGGTCTTATGGTGTGGCAGGATATGGTCAATGGCGGGGATATGTTGCATCAGTGGTTTGTTACTTATATTGCAACGCCACTATCCTATTTTCGCGTTCCTCTGAAGGACCGTCATCCGTACCTGTTGTCCCGTACCAAAGAAGCAGGGCGGGAAGAATTCCGACGGGAGCTGACAGAGACCATTCATTTGCTTCGGAATCATCCGTGCATTTGCGCCTGGGTGATTTTTAATGAAGGCTGGGGACAGTTTGAGACAAAAGAGATGACGGAATTGGTGCGTAAGTTGGATGCAACTCGGCTCATTGATCAGGCTTCCGGATGGTTTGATCAGCGGGGCGGAGACTTGGCCAGTGTGCATAACTACTTTTTTAAACTGCGAACCAGACCGGAGAAACACCGTGCCTATGTGCTCTCTGAGGTGGGCGGACGAACCTGCAATATCCCGGAACACAGTCAAGTGGAGAAGACATACGGCTACAGCAAAAGTGAATCCAGAGAACATCTGAATGAAGAATATGACAAGCTGCAGGCGGGAATGGATGCATTGATTCCAAAGGGATTATGCGCCAGTGTCTACACCCAGTGGACGGACATTGAAGATGAGATTAACGGAGTTTTCACTTTTGACCGGAAAGTACGCAAGATTAGCGAAAAAACATATGCCGAGTAACCCGGTTTGACGAGATGCTATTTGCCTACTATAATAGCGAAGTTAATATTTGAATAGAATGAGGTTAGCTATGGAAGATGAAATCACAAAGATTGAAAGCAGAAAAGACCCGGACTGTGTCCTGATTGGTATCGCCGGCGGAACCGGATCCGGTAAGTCCACTTTCACCAACAAGCTGAAGGATGAATTCGGCGATCAGGTGACCATTATCTACCATGATAATTATTATCGCCGCCAGGACGGTGTACCTTTTGAAGTACGCCAGAAGGTGAACTACGATCATCCGGATTCTTTGGAGACGGACCTTCTGATTGAACATTTACAGGAGCTTCGCAAGGGCCGCCCGATTCAGTGTCCGGTATACGATTATACCCAGCACAATCGCTCCAATGACACCATTACCGTATTGCCAAGCAAAGTGATTATTGTAGAGGGTATCTTGGTGTTGCAGAATCAGGAACTTCGGGATATGTTCGATATCAAGATTTATGTTGAGGCGGATGCGGATGAGCGTATTCTTCGTCGTGCCCTGCGTGATGTGGAAGAGCGCGGCCGTGATTTGCATGGCATTATCGATCAGTATCTGACCACCGTTAAGCCGATGCACTACCAGTATGTAGAGCCAACCAAGGCCAGAGCGGATTTCATCTTGAACAGCGGTATGAATGAAGTGGCGTTCAGCACCGTATGCGCACGTATTCGTGAGTTGCTGGCGCAGTAAGGAGTTTTTATGCCGGGAATCAATACAACCTTATGCTATATAGAACGGGACAACCAATATTTGATGCTGCTTCGCAACAAGAAGGAACAGGACCTGAATGAAGGCAAATGGATTGGCGTTGGCGGCAAGTTCGAGGAGGGGGAGACTCCGGAAGAATGCCTCCTTCGTGAAGTGAAGGAAGAGACCGGCCTTACCCTTACAGATTATCGCTATCGCGGCGTGATTACCTTTGTTTCCGATACCTGGGAGACGGAGTACATGCATCTGTTTACCGCAACCGGGTTCGAGGGAGAACTCATCGAATGTGATGAGGGTGAGCTTCGCTGGATTCCGAAGAAAGAGATTTTGGACCTTCCGTTATGGGAAGGGGACCGGGAATTTTTGCAGCTGTTATATAAAGATGCTCCGTTTTTTACCATGAAGGTTGTTTATCATGGCGATGATTTGATAGAAACTTCCCACAAAATATATGAATAATGTTTACCCCGAAGTATATCTGCTTCGGGGTTTTTGCATAATTGAACAAAAACCCACCCTATATTGAAAAAATTTAAGTGGAAGATTTTGTACAAGTGTTGTAATATATATTCGTTCATAGGAAATGTGAACAAAGAAGGAGGAAGTTTTATGAAAAAGAAACTTATGGCAGTTCTTCTTGCCGGCGCTATGGTATTTTCCATGGTAGCATGCGGCGGAAGCGACAACAGCGCTGAGACTACTACTGATAACGGCGCAAACGCAAGCACAACTGAGGAAACCACAGACAACAGCGAGATCAAGATTGGTCTTATCACCGACGTTGGAGGAGTTAACGACGGATCTTTCAACCAGTCTGCATGGGAAGGTCTTCAGAGAGCACAGGCTGATTTAGGAATTGAAGTTAACTATCTTGAGTCTAAGACAGATTCTGATTATACCCCAAATATTGAGCAGTTCATGGATGAAGAGTATGACCTCATCATCTGTGTAGGTTATCAGCTTGCTGATGCTTTAAGAACTGCTGCAGAGGCTAACCCAGATCAGAAGTTCGCAATCATTGATGATTCTTCTTGCTCTGATCTTGATAACGTATCTTGCTTAATGTTCAAGCAGGAGCAGGCTTCTTACTTAGTAGGTTATGTTGCAGGTCTTACTACCGAGTCCAACACTGTTGGTTTCGTACTTGGTATGGAGAATGAGACCATGAACCAGTTCGGTTATGGTTACTGCGCAGGTGTTTTGGATGCTAACCCAGATGCAACCATCTTGCAGTCCAACGCTAACAACTTCGCTGATCCTGCAATTGGTAAGTCCAATGCAAACACTATGATCACCAACAAGGCTGACGTTATCTTCCATGCAGCTGGTGGTACAGGTCTTGGTGTAATCCAGGCTTGCCAGGAAGCTGGTATCAAGGCAATCGGTGTTGACTCCGATCAGAGTGCTGTAGCTCCTGACACTGTTATTACTTCTGCTATGAAGCGTGTTGATAACGCAGTTTATGATTCCGCTAAGTCCATTACTGAGGGATCTTTCGCTGCTGGTGTTGTTACTTACGATCTTTCCATGGGTGGTGTTGATATCGCTCCTACAACCGATCTGTTAAGTGATGATGTTATCGCTGCAGTTAACGAAGTAAAAGAGAAGATCTTAAGCGGTGATGTTGTTGTTCCAGCTACTAAGGATGAGTTCGAAGCTAAGTACGGTGATGTTTACACCTTAGATGATAAGTAATTTCATCGAACGAAGAATTTTCCATACACAGTAGGGAAGAAATATAGTATAATGAAACAGGCCGATGAGCTCATCGGTCTGTTTTTTTGTATTCAAAATTGTAGGAGGATAAGAAGTTGAGTCATCAAAGTCACATGGATCCAAATACCATGGTCATTGAGATGCGTGATATCGTTAAGAAGTTTGGCGATTTCACAGCGAACGACCACATCAATCTTACACTACACAAGGGAGAGGTACACGCCATCTTAGGTGAGAATGGTGCCGGCAAGAGTACGCTTATGAATGTGCTCTGTGGACTGTATCATCCGACCAGTGGACAGATTTTTGTGGACGGCAAAGAGGTACATATGAATGGACCTCGTGATGCCATTGATTTAGGAATTGGTATGGTACATCAGCATTTCATGCTGATTCAGCCATTTACGGTAACAGATAACATCATTTTGGGCATTGAACCTACCAAGGCAGGAGTTGTAGTTGATGAGAAGTTAGCTCGTCAGAAGGTATTGGAGTTATCCGAGCGTTACGGCATGAAGGTTGATCCGGACGCTAAGATTGAGGATATCTCTGTCGGCATGCAGCAGCGTGTTGAGATCCTGAAGGTATTATACCGTGGATCCAATGTCCTGATTTTGGATGAGCCGACGGCTTCTTTGACTCCTCAGGAAATAGATGAATTGATGCAGATTATTGATAACCTTACCAAAGACGGTAAGAGCGTTATCTTAATCACACACAAGCTGAAGGAGATTAAGGCTTGTTCCGATACCTGTACGGTTATTCGTCAGGGTAAGTATATCAAGACCGTGAACGTTGCTGACGTTAACGAGAACGAGATGGCTGCCATGATGGTTGGCCGTGACGTGAATTTCAAGGTTGAGAAGAAGGATATCACTCCGGGTGAAGTAGTTCTTGATATTAAGGATCTTCACGCTAAGGATTATCGTGATATCGAGATTCTTCGCGGCCTGAATTTGAATGTTCGTAAGGGCGAGATTGTTGGTCTTTGCGGTGTTGACGGTAACGGACAGACAGAGCTTGTGGAAGTATTGACCGGCCTTCGTAAGGCTGAGTCCGGTTCCATCACTATGATGGGCAAGGATGCATTCAATCTGAATCCACACGCTTCTTTTGAGGCAGGTATTTCTTCTATCCCTGCAGACCGTCAGAAGCATGGTTTGGTTTTGGATTTCTCTATCGAGGACAATTTGATTGTTCAGCATTACAAGGAAGCTCCGTTCTCCAAGAAGGGCATCCTGAAGCGTGATGCAATCCGTAAGAATGCAACCGAGCTGATGGAGAAGTTCGACGTACGTCCACGTGGCGCAGAGGCGAAGCCGGCAGGCAACCTCTCCGGTGGTAACCAGCAGAAGGTTATCATTGCCCGTGAGGTAACCAATGACAAGGAACTTCTGATTGCCTTCAATCCGACCCGTGGTCTGGATGTCGGAGCCATTGAGTTCGTTCATAAGTATTTGGTAGAGCAGCGCAACAAGGGCCGCGCCGTTCTTTTGGTTTCCTTCGAATTGGATGAGATTATGAGCTTGTCCGACCGAATCGAGGTTATCTTCGATGGTGAGATTACCGGTAGCGTACCGGGTGCCCAGGCTGACGAGAAGGAACTTGGATTCATGATGGCAGGAGGTAAGAAGAATGAAAACTAAAAAAAGCATTCTGGATAGTAATCTGTTCTATACCGTTCTTGCGATCATTATCGGATTTGCTATCGGAGCAATCTTTTTGATGATTGCCGGTATTTCTCCGGCAGTTGCATACGGTAAGCTGTTAGACAGTGTCTTCAGCAAGCCGAAGTATTTGGTTTGGACCTTAGTATACGCAGCACCGGTTATCTTCACCGGTTTGTCTGTAGCATTTTCTTTCCGTACCGGTGTGTTCAATATCGGTGCTGAGGGACAGTATATTGTTGGTAGCGTGGCTGCTTGTGTCGTTGGTATCAAGCTCCAGTTGCCGCCAATCATTCATCCGTTGGTTTGCTTGCTGGCAGCAGCTGCAGCCGGATGCCTTTGGTCTTTGGTTGTTGGTATCTTGAAGACTACAAGAGGTATTCACGAAGTATTGTCCTTCATTATGTTTAACTGGATTGCTTATTATTTCCAGAACTATGTGGTTAATTTACCTGGCATTCGTCGTCAGAGCGGTGGCGAGGCTACCGAGAATGTGGCTGATGCAGCACGTATCCTTCTTCCGGAAGGCTTGATGAAGACATTGGATTGTAGTGGTGCGAACTGGGGATTCATTTTTGCTTCCCTTGCAGCTATTATTATTTTCATCATCATTGAGAAGACCACATTGGGTTATGAGTTGAAGGCAGTTGGTTTCAATAAGAACGCAGCTGAATTCGCAGGAATCAATGTAAATCGTTCCATGTTGACCGCGCTTGGAATTTCCGGTGCGCTGGCAGGACTTGGTGGTGCTGTTCAGGTACTTGGAATGGGCGGACGTCTCTCCCAGTTGGCAGCACAGGAAGGCTTCGGTTTCGACGGAATCACCGTTGCATTGATTGCAGGATCCAATCCTCTTGGATGTATCCTTTCCGGATTGTTCTACGGTGCAATGAAGTACGGCGGATCCAAGCTTACCATTGTTCGTGCACCAAGCGAAGTTGTTAACATTATCATGGGATGCGTAATCATCTTCATCGCAATTTCCCAGGTATTCAAAGTACTCTTTACCAGCATTGGTAAGAAGAAGGAGGCGTAAAAATGGACGTATTGATTACTAATTTAGGTTTGCTGATTAATGCAACCTTGATTGCTACCCCGCCTCTTCTTTTCGCAGGACTTGGTTCTTGCTTCTCTGAGCGAAGCGGAGTTGTTAACATCGGTATCGAGGGTATGATGACCATCGGTGCCTTCACCGGAGCAGTTGCTTCCCTTTACACCGGCAACGGTTGGGCAGCATTCTTAATCGGCGGTTTGGCCGGTGCATTACTGGGAATCATCCACGCAGTGGTATGTATTTCCTTCCACGCAGACCAGACCATCGCAGGTACTGCTATTAACTTCCTTGGAACCGGATTATCCCTGTTCCTTTGCAAGGCTTTATTTGATAACTCTTCCGATACACCTGCTCATGATCCGAGCGCAGCATTGCCGAAGATCTTCAATGGTGTATTTGAGACTGGTTCTTTCGGATACAACGTATTGAACGTATATGGTGTTGCTTACTTGGTATTCGTTCTGGCACTTGTTTGCTGGTTCGTATTCTACAAGACCAAGTTCGGTTCTCACCTTCGTGCAGTTGGTGAACATCCGGAAGCTTGCGAGTCCATCGGTATCGACGTATACAAAGTTCGCTATGCTTGCGTAATCCTCTCCGGATTCCTCGCTGGTCTTGGCGGAGCTTTCGTAACACTTGCTACCGTTAACCAGTTCCGTCCTGCAGTTATCGTAGGACAGGGCTTCATCGCAATCGCAGCAGTTATCTTCGGTAAGTTCACCCCACAGGGTACTACCCTTGCTTGCTTGTTGTTCGGACTTTGCAGTGGTATTAAGTCCCTTGCTAGTATGTCCAATGCGGTATCACCGAACTTGATCTCCATGATCCCTTACGTGGTTACCATCGTTGCACTCATCCTCTTCGTAGGACGTGCCAACGCACCGGCAGCCAACGGAAAGCCGTTCGTCAAAGCCCGCTAATATACTTTGTGTTTTACGCCTCCACTCTTGTGGGGGCGTTTTTTTGTCTACGCTTCGTACCACATGCTTAGATAACAGCAAGTAAGCCCCACAATGGTGGAGGCTTATGAACGAAATAAGCAACCTACATAATGTTCTCTGTAGCGGGCGTGTGAGAACGTCGGCACTAAAAAACAGCCACATGCGTGTGGCTGTTTTTGTATGTACCGCTACGTTCGAACCCGAAGTGAGAACGACCCCGCGGGAGAACGTTATGCTAGGTTGTGTATTGCTATGTTGGCCCACCATTGTGGGGCGTAAAAGACTAATTCAGCGCGGTCTTGAGGACGTCTAGGTTGGAGCGCATAACATCGAGGTAGCTCTTGTTGTCGGAGAGCTTGGTGTTCTGCAGGGAGTCTAAGACGAGAAGCTGCGCATCTTTGGACTTGGTGCTGTCTAGGACGGTCTTGGCAAGCTTGCCGTCGGATGTTTCGATGGTGAGGATGACCGGAAGCTGGAGCTCGTCAACTTTGTTGGCAAGGAATGCAACGGTTTCGAAGCTGGCTTCGGTTTCAGCAGAACATCCAACGAAGGCTGCATAGTAGTTCAGGTTGTAGTCTTCAGCTAAGTAGCGGAACGGGAAACGATCTGCAAAAAGGAAGGTATCGCGCTTCGCACTGCTGACGCAGGTCTGGTACTCGGTGTCTAAGGCCTGAAGCTCGGTGATGTAAGCGTTGGCATTGGCTTCGTATCCGGCAGCATTGTCGGCATCGACTTTGCTAAGAGCAGACTGGATGGCGCTTACCAGCTTCTCGGAATTTTGCAAAGAGAGCCATACGTGCTCGTCGTATTCCACTTCCTCTTCTTCACCTTCGGCTTCTTCGCCTTCTTCTTCTTCGGCTTCCATACCTTCTACGATTTCTTCCTCTTTGATATCATCCGCAAGGACATCCATCATATTGATGACTACCATATCCGGGTTCGTAGCCTGAGCGAGGACATCGTCTACCCAACCGTCAGACTCACCGCCTACGTAGATAAAAACATCCGCTGTGGAAATCTTGGCAATGTCTTCTACGGAAGGTTCATAACTATGGAGGTCTACGCCATTATCGATCAGTAAGGTTAAATCTACTCCTTCGGTCTCACCGACAATCTCCTTGGCCCAGTCATAGGAAGGGAAGATTGTGGAAACCACAGAGACCGTGTCGGCATTGCCTGCAGTAGGGGCAGTAGTTGTAGCTGTATCGCTTGAAGTGGCGGCAGGTGCGGCGCCACAGCCTGCAAGACCCAGACAAAGGGCAGCGGCTGTTAGAATTGCTAATTTCTTTTTCATTGTTTTCTCCTTCAATCCAAACAAGTCAAATATGAAAATCATTTTCAATTTGCAATTATAGCAGAGTGAATTAGATTGTCAATATGAAAACCGTTTTCAATTTCAAAAATTCAACGACAGGTTCAATGGAGAAGCACTTGACGGACAAATCAAGGAAAAATAAGATAGATAGCAGAGGGAGTAGACAACACATGAAGAAAAAATGGACCAGATGGCTGCCGGTTTTGGTGGTCGTACCTTTTATTTTTGGAACAATCGGATATACCCAGGCGGGATTTTCTTTAAAAGATGCGATGTATAATTCCGTATCTTTATACGTTATCCAGCAGAATGCGGACAGCACCAATATTTATACGGAGATTTCCCGTTGGACAGCTGCATTGGTAACGACTGCTGCGGTATTGACACTTCTGAAGAAGGCTTCGATTTTTATCTACAATCGGTTTATGAGTCTGTGGCCGGACAGTACCGTATTATACGGTGACGAGGAGCGTTGCAAGGAGTTATCCGGTCGTACGAAGCATTGCTTCTATAGCGAGGAGTTGATTTCCAAGGCGAAGAACCAGGTGATTATGTTCGAGCATGATTACGATAACCTGGAATTCTACCAGTCTCATCGGGAGCAACTGAAGGACCGCCAGATTTATCTGTGCTTGCGGGATTTGGATCTATCGTTCCTTCGGACCAGCGGTAGTGCGAACTTGCATGTTTTTAATCCGGACCAGATTATGGCAAGAGCCTTGTGGAAGCAGACCGCGATTCATGATGTGCTGAAGGCCGGCATGGAACGCCATATCGGTGTGGTGGGCTTTGATAGCCTTGGACAGCAGGTGTTGAACTACGCACTGCTTCAGAACATTTTTTATAAGGAACAGAAGTATACCTATCATGTGTATGGTGATAGCCGTTTCTACCAGCTGAACAAGCCGCATTTTACCACCATGAACGATGACGATGTGGTTTTCCATCAGGGCGAATTAACGGAAGAGTTGGCCAAGACGGAGGACTTGGATTTAATCATCTGCGTCGAGAAGGTGGAATTCGACCTCTTAGAGGCGCTGTGGATTCGTTATCCGAAGGCACAGATTTATTGCCAGTACAGTACCGACTTGAAGTTGGCGGAGATTATGAAGGACGACCGCATTCACTTCTATGGCAATGCGGACGATGTCTATACGTTAGAGAATATCATTACCGAGAGTTTGTATGCCGGTGGTATTCTGTTGAATTACAATTACAACCACAATGGCCATGAGATTATCGGAACGAAGAATCTGCTATCCAATCCATCTGCTTGGAAGCAGGCAAGAGCCGAGTGGGCCACACTGGATGAGTTCACCAAAGGTTCCAATCTGGCATCTGCGGATTACCTGGAGATTGTACAGAGCCTGAAGCAGGATGCTCATTATAAGATGATGTCGGAAGAGGAACGGGATTGGGAGTTGGCCGAGTTAGAGCATGTATTGTGGTGCCGCTACCATATCTTAAGCCATTGGAATTATGGCATTCCGGCAGACGGCAAGAATAAGGATGCCGTGCTTCGTATTCATAAGTGTATTGTTCCTTTTGATGAATTGTCCCAGGAGGACAAGGAGAAGGATCTGCAGGTGATACAGGGATTGTAAAATGCTTTAAGGGGATAAACATAGGTTATCCCCTTTTTTATACCTCTTGATAACTATACGTTGACAACGTATAATACAGAAAAAGGGGTGGTGGCATGGATATCAAAGCGATGCGAAAATTATATGGAATGTCTCAATCGCAATTTGCAGAGCGGTTTGGACTGTCTGTGCGTACGCTCCAGCAATGGGAGCAGCACAAATCGGAACCGCCACAGGCGATGTTGAATATGTTATATGAGCTTTATGTGCGTGAGAATGAGGATACGGTTTATGAGGTATTATATAAGGATAAGATTGTAGATGAGATTGTTTTTGCGAAGAACAAGCGTTATGTGTTTGTTTTGCGGAAGAAGGCAGGCCGATTCCAGCAACCGTTTATGATGAATCCGATCACAACAACGGATGTATATACCTTTTTTAAGAGCCGATGTTATGAAGATGGTAGAGCGGATTTGAAAGATATTTTGGCACAGGCAAATCTGGATTCGAACGATCCGTATCGCTGGGTAGCAGTTACCCATGGAGTAACATGGGAAGATTTCTTTTGGGTTCGTAGGAAGAATGAGCAAATCACGTGGAATGAGGTGAAGGTCCGTGAATAACTATGTTTTATCTCCGGAGGCGCTGGTTATGGTTTCCGGTAGTTCCAAGGGAACACAGAAAAAATATTATGAGAACGGATACTGGTATAAGCAGAATCAACTTGGCATGGAAGGCCGAGTGGAGTATTTGGTATCGAAGCTACTGGAGTGTACAAATATATCAGATTATGTGAAGTATGAAGAGTGCTTAGTGAATGGAAAGCCCGGTTGTCGCAGTGCGAACTTTTTGAAGGAAGATGAGTCTTTTTTGAGCTTCCAGCGTTTGTATGATATCTATCATGGCGGGAGTTTGTTAGAGCAGATTATGCGAATCGATAGCGTAGATGAACGTGTAGCTTTTGTGGTAGATTTTGTGGAAGAATCAACAGGATTTTGTGCAAAAGAATACTTGTCTAAGATAATTACCCTAGATATGATTACCCTTAATGTTGATCGTCATTTTAATAATTTAGGCGTTATAGTTAATGGTAAGAAAGATACCTATCGGGAGGCTCCTATTTTTGATAACGGAGCGGCGTTGTTAGGAAATCGGGGAATGTTCTACGTGGAAGACTCCATAGAAGATAATATCGAGAAGGCACACGCGTTACCTTTTTCTGCAAGCTTTGAACGACAATCGCAGGCTTGCGGAGTTGGTTTTGCTTTGGATTATGATAAGATGTTAGATGTATTAGACCGGGAACCGGATAGTCGGGAACGGGACGTGTTACGATATCAGGTAGAGAGATATCGTGGTTATATTCCAAAGGTAGGATAGCGTATGAGCAGTTTTTTACCTATTAACAAAAAAGAAATGTTAGCACGGGGCTGGGAACAGGTAGACTTTGTCTATGTCTGTGGGGATGCTTACGTGGATCACCCAAGCTTCGGTGCTGCCATCATAACGAGATTGTTAGAGTCTCGCGGATATAAGATTGGATTTATCGCCCAGCCGAATTGGAAGGATGATGGTTCCATCGCCATCTTCGGTGAGCCGCGGTTGGGATTCTTTGTGTCTTCTGGCAACATGGATTCCATGGTGAATCATTATACCGTTGCCAAGAAGCATCGTGGAACCGATGCTTTTTCGCCGGGTGGAAAAATGGGACTTCGTCCGGATCGTGCAGTTACGGTGTACTGCAACCTGATTCGCCGTACCTATAAGGATACGCCTATTATTATCGGCGGATTGGAAGCTAGCCTGCGCCGCATGGCTCATTATGATTATTGGTCCAATTCCGTGCGCCGTTCCCTACTCTTAGAGTCCGGTGCGGATTTGATTAGTTACGGAATGGGCGAGCATAGCGTAGTAGAAATTGCGGAAGCCCTGGATAGCGGATTGGATGTCCGCGATATTACCTACATTGACGGTACGGTATTTAAGACTAAGAATCCGGATATTATCTACGATGCCATTCAGTTACCGGACTTCGAAGAAATCACTGCGGATAAAAAGAAGTACGCAGAAAGTTTTAAGATTCAGTATGAGAATACGGATCCATTCCAAGGAAAGCGGTTGTATGAGACCTATGGCGGTAAGACCTTTGTTGTCCAAAATCCTCCGGCAAAACCGTTAACCCAGATGGAGATGGACGATGTCTATGCCCTACCTTATATGCGTGCCTATCACCCTTCTTATGAGAAGCAAGGAGGTATCCCGGCACTGACAGAGATTAAGTTCTCCCTGACATCAAACCGCGGATGCTATGGAGAGTGTAACTTCTGTGCATTGACCATGCATGAGGGGCGTATCGTACAGTGCCGTAGCCAGGAGTCGATTATCGAAGAAGCGAAGACCATGATTGAAGACCGGGACTTCAAAGGTTACATCCACGACGTTGGCGGCCCGACCGCAGAGTTTCGCCGACCGGCCTGCGACAAGCAGATGAAGGTAGGCGCCTGCAAGAATAAACGGTGCCTGTTCCCGAAACCATGCAGCAACCTGGTGGTAGACCACAGTGACTATCTGAAGTTATTACGTCGCCTGCGGGAGCTTCCAAAGGTAAAGAAAGTCTTCGTTCGATCCGGCTTCCGTTACGATTACCTGGTGGCTGATCCGAATAAGACATTCCTGAAAGAATTGTGCGAGCATCACATCAGTGGGCAGCTTCGTGTAGCACCGGAGCATATCTCCGATAACGTGTTGAAAAACATGGGTAAACCCGGTGTGGAAGTGTATAACTCTTTTCTGAAGGAATTCGAGAAGATTAACAGTAAGACCGGTAAAGAACAATATATCGTTCCGTACCTTATGTCATCCCATCCGGGTAGTCGGTTAGAGGACGCCATCGCACTAGCGGAATACTTACGCGACCATCATATCCATCCGGATCAAGTGCAGGATTTCTACCCAACACCTGGCACTGTATCAACAACCATGTACTATACCGGCATTCATCCGCTGACAGGGGAGAAGGTCTTTGTAGAGACCAATCCACACGAGAAGGCATTGCAGCGTGCCCTGATTCAGTATAAGAAGCCGGAGAATTACGATCTGGTAAAAGAAGCTTTGCTGAAGGCTCACAGAGAAGACTTGATTGGTTTTGACAAGCAATGTTTGATTCCTCCACGAAAGATGAAGCCAAAGCAAGATTTTTCCAAAAAGAAAAAGGTGGATAAACGACCACGAAAGAAGAAATAGCGGAAAGGAGCTGCCAAGCGGTGGCTTCTTTTTATATTTGACAAAATGAAATCATGAGACTAAAATGATAAACGTTCTCAAATTAGAAAGGAGTACCACATGGCTGAAAAAGGTCGTTACAAAACCAAACATCATGAAGAATTGATACAGTATTTGCAGACCATTCCGGGGAAGCATATTACGGCTGGAGATGTTTGCGCACATTTTCGAGACGAGGGTAAGTCCATGGGTACTGCAACGGTATATCGTCAGCTGGAGAAGCTGGTAGATGAAGGCGTTGTGAATAAGTACATTCTGGATGAGAACAGCAGCGCTTGCTTTGAGTATGTAGGCGCTGAAAAGCACTGCGCAGAGAGTTGCTTTCACTGCAAGTGTGAGAAGTGTGGTGTGCTGATTCATTTGGAATGTCATGAGCTGAATGCAATTGGGAAGCACTTGATGGCGGATCATGGATTTGCATTGGATCCGTTCCGTACGGTTTTTTACGGTATTTGCCAGGATTGCCAGAAGAAGCTGGCACAAGGTTAAGGAGCAGATATGGCACAGTTGATATGTAAGGACCTATCCCTCGGATATGATGGAGAGGTCATACAGGATAAATTGAATTTTGAAGTGACAGAAGGCGACTACCTCTGTATTGTGGGCGAGAATGGTTCCGGTAAGTCTACCTTGATGAAGACGATTCTGGGATTAACCAAGCCTATGGGTGGTGAGGTGTTATTTGCGGAGGAATTAACCGCGAAGAGCATCGGATATCTTCCCCAGCAGACGTTGGTACAGCGGGATTTCCCGGCCAGCGTGAAGGAAATCGTACTCTCCGGTTGTCAGGGCCGTGGACAGAAGCGTTTTTTCTATACCGCTGAGGATAAGGCTATGGCTAAGAAAAATATGGAGCGTATGGATATCTATGATTTGCGGAACCGTTGTTACCGGGAACTCTCCGGAGGCCAGCAACAGCGCGTGCTCCTAGCAAGAGCCCTGTGCGCAACCAAGAAGATGCTCTTGTTGGACGAGCCGGTAACCGGCTTAGATCCGCGAGTGGCTGCAGAGTTGTACCAGGTAGTGAAGGACTTGAATGAGAAGGACCATATCTCTGTAATTATGATTTCCCATGATATTCAGGCGGCAGTCCAGTATGCCAAGCATGTATTGCATATCGGCAGCCATAATTTCTATGGAACCCGAGACGAATATGTAAAGAGTGCTTTGGGACAGCAGTTTATCGCTGTGGAAAAAGGAGAGGAGGCCGCTCATGCTTGATAAGATAGTATACTATTTTACCTTTCCTTATGTGCGTTATGCATTTATTGTAGGAGTATTGATTGCAGTTTGTTCTGCACTTCTTGGTGTAACGTTGGTATTGAAACGCTATTCCTTTATCGGCGACGGATTGTCTCACGTGGCTTTTGGCGGAATTGCCATTGCTTCGGTGGTTGGTATTTCCAACGATATGCTTCTGGTGCTGCCAATTACGGTGATTAGTGCCGTATTATTACTTCGCACCGGACAGAATGCCAAGATTAAGGGTGATGCAGCAGTTGCTATGATTTCTGTGGGAGCGCTTGCTATGGGATATCTACTGATGAATATCTTCAGTGTGTCCGGTAACCTGGCAGGAGATGTATGTACCACCTTATTCGGTGCCATGTCGATTCTTACATTGCAGCCGGAGGAAGTGTGGTTGTGTATAGGTCTTTCCATACTGATTGTGGTGCTGTTTATCATTTTTTATAATCGCATTTTTGCGGTAACATTCGATGAGAACTTTGCCAGAGCTGTGGGCACCCGCGTGAACTTCTACAACCTGATGATTGCGATTTTGATTGCGGTCATCATTGTGCTGGCTATGAACCTGGTGGGATCCTTGCTGATTTCCGCACTGGTGATTTTTCCGGCCCTTTCCGCCATGCGTATCTATAAGAGCTTTTTGTCCGTAACGATTTGCTCTGTGGTACTTTCTGTTGTATGTGCAACAATGGGAATGCTGCTTGCAATTCTCTATGGAACTCCGGTAGGATCGACCATCGTTGCGGTTGATATCGCGGCATTTTTCCTGTGCTCCTTAGTGGGACGGCTTACAAAGCGCTCATAAAACCTATATAGTATGTTATTTTTCCCCCAAATCGGTTAAAATATAACCGTATGGGGGTTTTTCTATACAGGAAGAGGGATACCACATGAAGCGATGGATGATCAGTATTCTAATCATATCTTTAGCGGTCGGCAGTTTGTATGGCTGCGGCAGCGTCGAAGAGAAAGCGGGGGAAGAGACAACTGTGCCCGTAGAAGAGACGGCGGAGGAACCGGAGGACTTGCAGGAGGCGGAGCCGGAAGTAACGGCAGACGTAGATGCACCTCAGGTGGAATGGTTGTCTGATGTTCTTTATACCAATTCCTTAAGCGGCAAGGCGGCCGCAGATATTTTAAAATATACGGATGCAAGTGACTGTACAGTGGAACTGACCCGGTTTACCAAGCTTGCCAACCTGGAAGTCTTAGATGATGCGAAGGTATCTTCTTATACCCAGACGCTGAACCAGAGCAGTTCGGATGAACTTTTGGCCCGCACTACCAACAAGGCGGCCGGAGAGGGCATTTACAGTGCGGTATTGTCTGTGACGGATACCTCCGGCAATGCGGCGGCCCACGAAGTGCTTGTGATATATGATAAGACGGCTCCGGTGATGGAAGGCCTTGCAGATCGTACCATTACCCAGAGTGATGTAACAATTGAACCACAGGTTGACTTGTCAGCAGTCAAAATCTCGGATAATGTAGAAGGTGTCATAGATGCCTCGCAGGTGACAAGCCAGTTGGAACTGGAGGATGAAGCGAAACACATCTATACCCTACATCTTTCGGTGAAGGATCGGGCCGGGAATGAGGCAATTGAGTATTGCACCTTAACGGTTGCGGCAGAAGGCGAGAAGAAGCCGGAGGAGACCGTGACCGCCTCCAATCAGACCCCGAAGACGGAAGCGAAGACCTCCGCTAACGGTAGCGGGAATGCAAGCGCCAAACCGGCACAGCAGACCCCACAGAAGACGGTGCAGTATGAGACAACCACCACCTTCAATATGGCAGAAGGAACGGAGTTCAAGGATTCCATGGCTAAGGATGTACTGACGATTCTGAATCAGCGTCGTGCAGAGAATGGCCTTCCGGCATTGACTTGGGATAACAACTTAACCACCGTGGCCAAGGTGCGTTCCTTGGAATCGGTAAGCAATTTTTCACATACCAGACCGGATGGAAGAACGTTCTACACTGCGTTGGAAGACCAACATATTTCCTATACCTGGGGCGGTGAGAACTTAGCCTGCGGACAGACCTCCGCGGATGTTGCTATGACAGAATGGATGAATTCCCAGACCCATAAGGACAATATCCTTCGTTCGGAATTCAAGAAGGTTGGTATTGCGTGCTACTATGATCCGAATACCACATATAAGTATTATTGGGTTCAAATCTTTTCTGACTAGAATGATTTATGGTAAAATCCTTTTGTATTTGTAAAAAGGAAAGGAAGAAAAAGATTATGAACATTGTATGCTTAGACTTAGAAGGTGTTTTGGTACCTGAGATTTGGATTGCCTTTGCCAAGGCCAGCGGTATTCCGGAACTGACACGAACAACCCGTGACGAACCGGACTATGACAAGCTGATGCGTTGGAGAATCGGCATTCTGAAGGAACACGGACTGGGCCTGAAGGAGATTCAGGATACCATCGCAACCATTGACCCGATGCCGGGTGCCAAGGAGTTCTTGGATGAACTTCGTTCCCTGACACAGGTGATTATTATCAGCGATACCTTCAGTCAGTTTGCTACACCGTTAATGGAGAAGTTGGGCTGGCCGACGATTTTTTGCAACACCTTAGAGGTGGCGGATGACGGAGAGATTACCGGATTTCGTATGCGGTGCGAGCAGTCCAAGTTAACTACGGTGAAGGCGCTTCAGTCTATTGGATATGACACCATTGCAAGTGGTGACAGCTTCAATGACTTAGGTATGATACAGGCTTCCAAAGCCGGATTTTTATTCAAAACAACGGATGCCATTAAGGCAGACTATCCGCAGTTCCCGGCTTTTGAAACATATGATGAACTTTTGGCTGCCATTAAGGAGCAGCTGGATTAAAGGGAGGAATAGCAATGGGACTTATTAAAGCAGCGATGTCCGCAGTTGGCGGAACACTTTCAGATCAGTGGAAGGAGTTCTTCTATTGTGATGCAATGCCGGCAGATGTACTGGTTGAGCGTGGACACAAGAAGACCAAAGGTGGCAATCACGGAAATGATAACATTATCTCCAGTGGTTCCGGAATTGCGGTTGCTGACGGTCAGTGTATGATTATTGTTGAGCAGGGCAAGATTGTAGAGGTTTGTGCAGAACCTGGTGAGTTTACTTTTGATAACTCTACCGAGCCTTCTATCTTCACCGGTAATTTAGGTGACGGCTTGGCTGCAACCTTCGAGACATTTGCAAAGCGTTTTGCAATGGGCGGAGATACCGGTAAGGACCAGCGCGTTTATTATTTCAATACCAAGGAAATCATTGATAACAAGTTCGGAACCGCCAATCCGATTCCGTTCCGTGTAGTAGATCACAACATCGGTTTGGATATTGATACTACGGTTCGTTGCAACGGCCAGTACTCTTATCGTATTACCGATCCGATTCTGTTCTATACCAACGTATGTGGTAATGTATCCGAGTCTTATCGCAAGAGCGAGTTGGATGATCAGCTGAAGGCAGAGTTTGTTAGTGCACTGCAGCCATCTTTTGCTAAGATGTCTGATATGGAGTTGCGTCCAAGTGCCCTTCCGGGACATACCTTGGAGCTGTGTGATGCGATGAATGAAGCTTTGACCAAGAAGTGGAGCGAGCTTCGCGGAATCACCATCGTATCTGTTGCAATCAACGGAATTACCCTTCCGGATGCAGATGCGAAGATGATCAATGAGATGCAGAAGAGTGCAGTTCTTCGTGATCCGAGCATGGCTGCTGCTCAGTTGGCAGGTGCACAGGCAGATGCAATGCGTGCTGCTGCAAGTAACTCTGCTGGTGCAATGACCGGTTTCATGGGCATGGGAATGGCTCAGCAGGCAGGCGGCGTTAATGCCGGCGATCTGTATGCAATGGCACAGAATAATCAGCAGGCAGCTGCTCCAAGCGGGGCTGCAGCAGGCCAGTGGTTCTGCCCGAATTGCGGTACTCCGGGAACCGGTAACTTCTGTGTGAAGTGTGGTACAGCCCGTCCGCAGTAAACGCAAAAAATACTTCCGAAATTTTTTAAAAAAGTTTCAAAAAAGTACTTGCATTATTATATGGTGCTATGTATAATAAGTTCTGTTGTGGCGGTCAGTTAGCTGCGACAGAACTTCATAATGCCCCATCGCCAAGCGGTAAGGCAACGGACTCTGACTCCGTCATTACCAAGGTTCGAATCCTTGTGGGGCAGCTATTAAAAGAGCTTCAGTCAATCGACTGAAGCTTTTTTTAACCATGTTATTCCTGTGGGGTGCGCCCTAAGAAGGCATCCATAATATTGACCTTCGATGCCATCTTTTTTAGCTGGTCAAGATTGGCCAACATATACTGTTGTAAATCCAACACTTCAGATTCGGTGAAGCCGTGACTCTTGGTGATGATGCAAGCAGGGATTTCCCCTTCAGCATGACGGGTGTCATCGGAGAAGGTGACATAGGCCATTTTCTGGCCGTCTCGCTCACAGATAGCGGATACTTGTAAGGATAATTCCTCGGATGCATGTGATTCATTGGATGTATTGAGGGTAAAATCTTCCATAGCAAACCTCCCTTTTCCTTAACAATTATATCATATCTGACTCTTTCCCTGTCAGGCGTGATGGGCTACAATAGGAGTAGGAAGCACAGAAACTTTTGGGGAGTTATATATGGATTGGGAAAAGGAATTGGACCAAATTGCATATGAGTTGTGCGAGAAGAAGAAATACACCGAGGCGGCCAAGTATGCCAAGGAGTATATCCGTGTCACAATCCCACAGGAGTTGTATGACCTGGTGGAGGCCGGCGGAGGGAAGGAAGCCTTTGCGCGTCTGAAACAGATGTATCCGTCGGATATTTTGGAACGCCTTTTATGTGGCATGGCTACCTTGAATGACTTTTTTGCAATCCCTACCGCGGATCTTTTTGTATTGATGCAGGGTGAGTCTTTTTTACTTCCGGATTCCGACGGCAAAATAGAATATATTCATCTCATGCGTCGCATGCGATTTGAACCGGAGACATACCAGAATTTTGTGGAGGAGGAAGTGTATCGCCTGTATCGTAACATGAAGCATGAGCAAGCATAGATAGGAGTTTCATGAGTACTGCAGAACAGCAATATGTGAAGATGACGAAGACGCCCATTGGACGCCTAATTATTACACTTTCCATACCGACAATCATTTCCATGTTAATAACGAACATCTACAACGTCGTGGACACCGCCTTTGTGGGACGGCTCGGAACATCAGCCAGCGGTGCGGTCGGCGTTGTCTTTGGCTTTATGGCCATTATCCAGGCCTTTGGTTTTATGTTTGGACAGGGCGGCGGTAGCATTGTTTCCCGCCTCTTAGGGAATCGCCAGGTGGAGCAGGCGACGACGACGGCCTCCACGGCATTCTTTTGTTCCTTATTTATGGGTGTGGCAATTTCCGTATTTGGATTTCTAACCTTAGATACATTGGTTCTATGGCTTGGCAGCACCCCTACCATTGCGCCATATGCCAAGGCTTACATTGTGTATATTTTGGTGGCGGCTCCTTTTATGACCACCAGTTTTACCATGAACAATTTGCTGCGATATGAAGGAAAGGCTGCCCTTGGTATGGTTGGCCTTTTGACCGGAAGTATTTTAAATATTGCCGGGGATTACATTTTTATGTTCGTCCTGCACATGGGCATCGGCGGAGCGGGCTTATCCACCTGTTTGAGCCAGATGGTAAGCTGGAGCATTTTATTGTCCATGTTTTTACGGGAGAAGACCACCTCCCGGATTCGCCTTGCTGCCGCGAAGTTTCACCGGGCGCTCTTGGCGGATATTGCGCTTACCGGACTTCCTAGCCTGTTGCGTCAGATGTTAAACTCCGTCACCACCATTCTTTTGAATGTGTTGGCTGCATACTATGGCGACCAGGCGGTGGCGGCCATGAGTATTGTGAACCGCGTGACCTTCTTCGTATTCTCCATTGCTCTTGGCATGGGACAGGGATATCAGCCGGTATGTGCCTTCAACTTCGGCGCTCATCGCTATCGCAGAGTGCGGAAAGCATTGTGGTTTACCTTGATTTCTGGAGAGATTTTCATCATTCTTGCTTCCGCAGGTGTGTTATGTTTTCCGGACGAGATTGTTCGCGTATTCCGTGACGATCCGTTGGTTGTGGAAGTTGCACATCGGGCCCTCATTCTTCAGATGCTGGTGCTTCCGACACTTCCCCTTTGTGTTGTGACGGAGATGACCTTCCAGTGTACCGGCAAGAAAATGGGAGCGTCGGTATTGTCATCCCTGCGTGGAGGTGTGTTCTTCGTTCCGGCCCTTGTGATTTTATCGAAGGTTCGTGGCCTTGCCGGAATTCAGGAAGCACAGCCCCTGGCCTATGTTCTTAGTTTTTGTGTATCCATTCTGTTCTTAATCGGATATCTGCGCAGGATGCCGAAGGAAGACGAACCGGCACAAAGTCCTAGGACTTCCTAAGATTTTGTGATAGGATAAGGCTAGCTGAGAACGGAGGACTCTTATGTATCGAATGGATGGCCGTGTGGCCTTTAGTGATATTAATGAACGTGGATATCTGTCCATTGTAGGTATCCTGGATTACCTGCAGGACTGCTGCACCTTTCATTCGGAGGATGTAGGGTATCCGGTAGAACAGTTGAAGGAGGACCATCTCGGATGGTTTGTTACCTCCTGGCAGATTAAGGTACATGATTTGCCGAAGCATGGGGAGCGGATAGCAGTGATTACCATGCCAACCCAGGTGCGGGGCATGATTGGCGAACGTTACTTTTTGATTCAGGATGCGGAAGGGACTCATACCTATATTGAGGTGAAGTCCCTGTGGGTATTTATGGACACGGCAGAATACAAGCCGACCCGTGCGCCGGAAGGAATGGCTGAGGCCTTTTGCCTGGATGAAGCTCCGGAAGGTACCTGGGGACCACGGAAGATTGCGCTGGGCGAGAATGCCAAGGAAGTCTACACCTTCACCGTGGCCAATTGGCAGCTGGATACGAACCACCACATGAACAACAAGCGCTATGTGGAGCAGGCGGTGACCTTATTGCCACCGGATTTTCGCATCGGCGGAATGCGGATTGAATATAAGAAACAGGCAACACTGGGCGATGTAGTCCATGTGAAGCAGGTAGAGTTGGAAAACGGAATACAGGTATGGCTCTGCGATGATGCGGACGACTTGTATTTCATAATGGATTTTTATAGAAATGATGAGGAATAATTTATGTTACAGTTAGGTGAGTTTCAAACACTAACAGTGATTAAAAAAGTCGAGTTCGGCGTATATCTTGCAGAGGAAGCCGGTAGCGAAGAACGGGTTCTGCTTCCGAAGAAGCAGGTGCCGCAGGGTACCCGTTTGGGAGATACGATCAATGTATTTTTGTATCGCGACTCCGACGACCGTATGATTGCAACCTGTGAAGAGCCGAAGCTCATAATGGGTGAGTACGGGCTGCTTCGTGTGAAGGAAGTCTCCAAGATTGGAGCGTTCCTTGACTGGGGCTTAGAGAAGGATCTCTTCCTTCCGTACAAGGAAATGGGCGCAAAAGTTCGTGAGGACGATGAAATTTTGGTGCGCTTATATATCGATAAGAGTGGCCGTTTGTGTGCCAGCATGAAGCATCTGTATGAGATGTTGTCCTGTGATTCTCCGTATAAGACCGGGGACGATGTGACCGGACGTATCTATGAGTTCGGACATGATTTTGGTACCTTCGTTGCAGTAGATGATAAGTACTCTGCAATGATTCCGGCATTCGAGGATGTATCGAACCTGCGTCTCGGACAGGTGGTGCGTGCCAGAGTCACCCATGTGAAGGAAGACGGCAAGTTGGATCTGTCCATCCGTGAGAAGTCTTATCTCCAGATGGATGTAGATGCGGCGAAGCTGATGGAGTTATTGGAGTCCTACGGCGGAGTGCTTCCTTTTACCGAGAAGGCATCACCGGAAGTTATTAAGCGTGAGACCGGCATGACCAAGAATGCATTCAAGCGTGCGGTGGGTCGTCTCTACAAGGAACGTCACATTACATTGGATGACGGTAAGATTCGTTTGAATACTTCGGGACAATAGTTCCGTTGTATATATAAGGAAGAAAAGAGGTAATCAACATGAAAAAAGTAATCGCAACTGACAAGGCACCTGCAGCAATCGGACCATATTCCCAGGCAATTGAAGTGGGCAATGTGGTATACACCTCCGGTATTATTCCGGTGGTACCGGCAACCGGTGAGATTCCGGAAGGCTCCGTAGCTCAGGCAAATCAGGCATTCGAGAACCTGTCGAACTTATTACAGGCAGCCGGAACATCTATGGATAAGGTGATTAAGACAACCGTCTTCATCAAGGAGATGAATGATTTCGCTTCCATTAACGAAGTCTATGCGAAGTTTTTTCCGGAGCCATATCCGGCAAGAAGCTGTGTGGAAGTAGCGCGCCTTCCGAAGGATGTTATGCTCGAGATTGAAGCAATTGCAGAGAAATAATCAAAAAGAAGGTGACGCCTTAGGACGCCACCTTCTCTTTTTGTTTACCTACACGGACATGTCGAAATTGCTACCAACATTCGGATTCACAGATAACTCCATAGCAGCAGGTGGCATGCTGTTGAGCATGGCAACCTCGCCGGCAGCCTGTTCCTTGGAATCTTGCAAGGTCTTGGCCATAATGGCGGTACCCACTTCTCCGAGAGATTGTGCCGCAGACATGTTCATTGAAAGTAATCCAATATCCATGGGACACACCTCCATTTCGATAAACAGGTAAATATTTACCTACAATAATTATGACATGGTTTTTGCCTGCAGGCAAGGAAACGAATTTCTTGGAAAAGGTGTTGACAAAGTGAAAACCAGAAGGTATATTGATAATAGATTTTATGCAATTTAATTTTACGATGTTTTTTATAGACCATGTTTGAAAAGGAGAAGCTATGTTATACGACGTAATTATTATTGGTAACGGACCAGCAGGTTTGACTGCAGCAATTTACGGTATGCGTGCCGGACTGAAGACATTGGTATTATCCGATAACCCAATGAGCGGCGGACAGATTGCTACGACTTATGAAGTGGACAACTATCCGGGACTTCCGAAGATTAGCGGAATGGAGCTGGGTGATAAGTTCGAGGAGCATGCCAAGGCTTTGGGGGCAGAGTTCCGTCAGGCTTCTGTTTCTTCCATCGAAGATCACGGTGATACCAAGGTGGTTGTTACAGACAAGGAGAACTTGGAGACCAAGACCGTTGTCATCTCCATCGGAGCGGATCATAGCAAGCTTGGTGTTCCGGGTGAGAAGGAATTGACCGGTATGGGCGTATCCTACTGTGCAACCTGTGACGGTGCATTCTTCCGTAACCGAGTGGTTGCCGTTGTGGGCGGTGGCGATGTAGCCCTTGAGGATGCCATCTTCCTTTCCAGATTTGCTTCTAAGGTATATTTGATTCACCGTCGTGATGCTTTCCGCGGAGCTATGGTTCTCCAGGAGCAGGTGAAGGCCAATGAGAAGATTGAGATTATTTACGATACGGTAGTAGACGAGGTAGTAGGTAAGGACGCGGTAGAGTGCCTCCGCTTATCGAATAAGAAGACCGGTGAACAGTGCGAGTTGCCTGTGAACGGCGTATTTATGGCGGTTGGAACCAAGCCGAATGTGGTTGGTATCCAGGGACTTCCGGAGCAGGATGAGAAGGGTTACTTAGTTGCAGGCGAGGATTGTGCGACCAGCATTCCGGGAATCTATGCAGCAGGTGACGTTCGAACCAAGCAGTTACGTCAGGTAATTACAGCTGCGGCAGACGGCGCCAATGCAATTACTTCTATTGAAAAATACTTAAACGGACAAAAATAATACAAATTGTTACAAAAGTGGGGCAGACTATGAGTCTGCCCTCTTTTTGTATTATGGGAGGAATCCCTTGACACTGCGTATTCGTCTTGATATAATAGCCCATGTAATAAGTTGTAACAAATTCGTAATAAATGTTAAATCTTAATAGATTTTTTTGTATCTGGAGGATATTTACTAATGAATCGCAATCGCAGAAATAAAATGGTTTCTTTCGCAATCGCAGCAGGTTTGCTTGCTGCAAGCAGCGCGATTACTACTGTGGGAGCACCACTTGCCGGTGCATCTGCCGTTGTATCCGGTAGCGAAGCAGGTTCTTATTCCACTTTAGCAGGAATCAATCTTGCTCTTGCGAATATGGCAGCCAATGCCAATAAGGTAGTTAGCACTTCCGGTGCTGATACCGATAGCGTAGAGGCAACCGCACAGGTTGTTCAGACTGCGGCAGAAGCGCAGAGCGAGTTCGCTAGCATCGGTGTTGCACAGGTGAATGATTTTGTTAATGTTCGTGATACTGCATCCGAAGAGGGTGAGGTAGTCGGTAAGTTATATAACAATTCCGCATGTAACGTAGAGGCTGAAGAGAACGGATGGTACAAGATTACATCCGGTAATGTAACCGGTTATGTAAAGAGTGAGTTCGTAGTTGTAGGTAACGAGGAACTTGCCCGTTCCGTATCCCGTCGTATCGCTAAGGTTACTGCTGATACCCTTTACATCCGTAAGGAAGCAACCACAGATTCTTCCATTGTTGGATTCCTTCCGAACGGTGATGATGTAACTGTAGTAGATGAGTCCACCGCAGATAGCGGTTGGGTTCGCGTATCCATTCCGAACTTCGGTGATGGAGACGATGATGAAGGATATGTTTCTACTGAGTTCGTAGCGCTTGCTACCGAGTATACTTATGCTGAGTCCAAGGAAGAAGAGGAAGCTCGTCTTGCGAAGGAAGAGGCAGAGAAGAAGGCAGCACAGGAAGCCGCAGCTAGAGAAGCTGCCAAGAAGAAGTCTGCAGCAGCTGCTGCACAGGCTCAGGCAGCACAGGAAGAGAGCACTTCCTATTCCGCACCTGCAAGCTCTAACGGACAGGCAGTTGTGAACTATGCTTGCCAGTTCGTTGGTAACCCATATGTATATGGTGGATCCAGCTTGACCAACGGAACAGACTGTTCCGGATTCGTAATGAGTGTTTACTCTGCATTCGGTGTTGGCTTGCCACATTCCTCCAGCGCAGATCGTGGTGTTGGATATGCAGTAAGTACATCCGACATGCAGCCTGGTGATATCGTTTGCTACAGTGGCCATGTTGGTATTTATGCCGGCAACGGAACCATCGTTCATGCAGCAAATGAAAGCCTGGGAATTACTTACTCCAACGTATACTACAGCAATATCTTGGCAGTACGTCGTATTTTCTAATCCTAAGATTTTTATAAGAACCGGGCTACAGACAGTGGCCCGGTTTTTTTACGCAATATGTTACAAATTACAGAATTCGCTGAAGTTTTCAATTTGCTTTATTTTGAATCCGAAACCTGTTTTTGGATATCTTGTACAATTTCGACGGAAACTGTGCCACGAAAACGAGTGCGTGTGGAAAAGTGGATAACTTTATCCACACTTGAAGGCCGAAAAAGCCGAAAAATCGATTTATAAACGGAGATATCCACATTATCCACACGCGTATGGGAAACGTTGGTGGATAAGCAGAACGATTGTTTTGTGCAACCCATATAAAGAATGGACTTTTTAATAAAAATCTTTGACTTTTGAATAATCAAATAGTTTAGAGTAATTACACACAATTCAGACAATGTAATATATTAGACATAAGATATTACATAATTTACTGTAGACATTCACATATTTGTAACATATAGGCAGCTGTAAAATAATTGCAGGGGAATTATGTTGAGATATAACCTCCGAAAATGCAAAAGTTACAAAAGAAATCGATTTAAATCTTCACTTTTTTAGCAATTTATATTACACTTAATGCGAAGTATTGTAATTTTTAGAGTAAAAACATTCGATTGAATTGTTAAAAATGTATAAAGGGAGGTTAGGGAATGATTTCGAACCAGATATTACAGAAGACCATAGATGGTTTGGCGCAAATTACGAAAGTAGGATTTGCGGTATATGATCTGGATGGAGATGTTTTGGCATCTACTATTCCTGAGCCTGCAGAGTATGTGAAACCTGTTGTAGATTTTGCAGCATCTCCTGCAGAGAGCCAAGTGGTATTCGGCTGTCAGCTATATAAGATCTTTGATGACTTACAGCCGGAGTTTGTTCTTCTTTCCAAAGGGGAGGGAGAAGAATCCACCGTCATTGGTAAGGTTGCGGCATTCCAGATTCGCGAATTATTGGTAGCCTACAAGGAGCGTTTTGACAGAGATAACTTTATTAAGAATCTCTTGTTGGATAACTTACTGTTGGTTGATATCTATAATCGTGCCAAGAAATTGCACGTGGATATTGATGCCAAGCGCGTCGTTATGATTGTTGAGACCGGCACCGGCAAAGACGGTGACGAGATTGATCGTGTGCGCAGCATCTTCGGCGGCAAGTCTAAGAACTTCGTTACCGCTGTAGATGAGCAGAATATCATCGTTGTCAAAGAAGTAGGTGAGAATGATACCTACGAGGACATCGAGAAGACCGCGAGGGTTATCGTGGATGCGTTCTCCGACCGTGGGGAAGGTCAGGTTCGTGTCTCTTACGGAACCATCGTGAGCGAGATTAAGGAAGTGTCCCGTTCTTACAAGGAAGCTGCTATGGCTTTGGACGTAGGCAAGATTTTCTTCCAGGAGAAGAATGTCATTGCTTATTCCGTTCTTGGTATCGGCCGTTTGATTTATCAGTTGCCGATTCCGCTTTGTAAGATGTTCATCCAGGAGATTTTTGAGAAGAAGTCTCCGGAGGAATTCGACGAGGAGACTTTGGTTACCATTAATAAGTTCTTCGAGAACAGCCTGAATGTTTCCGAGACTTCCAGACAGTTATATATCCATCGTAATACGTTGGTATATCGTTTGGACAAAATCCAGAAGAGCACAGGTTTGGACCTTAGAACGTTTGAGGATGCAATTACTTTTAAGATTGCATTAATGGTAGTAGAGTACATGAAGTATATGGAAGACCAGAACTTCTAAGAAAGGCATTGTTTTTATGATCAGATTAGAGCATGTAAGCAAGACTTACGAAGCTGGAGTGCAAGCAGTAACAGACGTCAGTCTTCATATTGCTCCGGGTGAATTTGTATTTATCGTAGGAGACAGTGGATCCGGCAAGTCCACCCTTATCAAACTTTTATTGAAGGAACTGAATCCGACCCACGGCAAGATTATTGTGGGTGGCAAGGATTTGGAGAAAATCAACCGACGCCAGATCCCGAGATATCGTCGTAATGTTGGCGTTGTATTCCAGAATTTCCGTTTGTTGCAGGATCGCAACGTTTATGAAAATGTTGCATTTGCAATGCGCGTTGTGGAAGCACCGAAGAAGGATATTAAGCGCAAGGTTCCGACCATTCTTTCATTGGTAGGATTGGCTGCGAAGTATCGTTCTCTTCCGAAGCAGCTCTCCGGTGGTGAGCAGCAGCGTGTGGCTATCGCAAGAGCACTTGTGAATGAGCCGAAGATTCTTCTTGCAGATGAGCCGACCGGTAACTTGGACAACCGGAATGCTTGGGAAATCATGAAACTTTTGGATGAGATTAATCAGCGTGGAACCACCGTTGTGGTTGTAACTCACAACATGGATTTCATCAAGACCATGAATAAGCGCGTCATCACCATCAAGAAGGGTGTTGTCGTAGATGATCAGGGAGGAGAGGAAATCTAATGAGACTGAGTACTTTATCTTATAATTTCCGCCAGGGTATCGTAAACATCTGGAAGAACAAGATGTTTTCACTGGCATCCATGGCTACGATGACGGCCTGCATTTTCCTTTTGGGTGTGTTCTATTCCATTGGAGTGAATTTCGAATCTATGGTACGGAATGCGGAAGAAGGGGTTGCGGTTACCGTTCTTTTCGATGAGGGCATCTCCGAGGAACAGATTCAGTCCATCGGTGAAGCAATTTCCGCCCGTAATGAAGTGGCGAAGTATGAGTTTATCTCTGCCGAGGAAGCTTGGGAATCCTACAAGCTCGACTATTTCAACGGAGATGAGGAAGCAGCATCGGTATTTGCGGATGATAACCCATTGGCCAACAGTGCCAGCTACGCCATCTATTTGAATGATGTATCCATGCAGAATAGTTTAGTTGCATACTTGGAAGGCTTGGATGGTGTCCGCGAAGTGCATTATTCTGATGTGGCAGCTAAGACATTGACGGACTTCAATCGTTTGATTAAGTATATTTCCTTCGGTGTCATTGCAATCCTGATTGCAGTTGCGGCCTTCTTGATTAGTAACACCATTACCGTCGGTATTTCCGTTCGCAAAGAGGAAATCGCCATTATGAAATTGATTGGTGCGAAGGACAGCTTCGTTCGTGCACCGTTCGTGGTAGAAGGTGTAACCATCGGTTTGATTGGTTCTGTAATTCCGTTGATTCTGCTGTTTGTTTTGTATCAGCGAATCTTAAGTTACGTTGCGGAGAAGTTCAACGCATTGTCGAACCTGTTCTCCTTCGTGCCGGTTGGAGAGGTGTTCCGCTTCTTGGCTCCGGTCTCACTGATTTTAGGTGTTGGCATCGGATTTATCGGAAGTCGATTCACATTAAAGAGACATTTAAAGGTGTAATTTTTACGGGGCCCCATGTATCACACGGGGCTCTGTCTGTTATTTTATGAAAAAATCAAAGCATACCAAATTAACGAACTTCATACGAAGAGCCGGCGCAATAGGCGCCCTTTGCGTGTTGCTTCTATGCCAGGTGGGAACGGAAGCACAGTCAGCCAGAGACTCTCTGCGACAGGCCCAGCAGAAGAAGCAGGAGCTGGAGAATTCCTTGCAAGCTGCCCAGCAGAAAGTCAAAGAGTTATCCAATTCCAAGGAAGCTGCGGAAGACAAGGTGGCAGAGCTTGAGGCGGAGCTTGGACGAATCTCCAATCAGGCAGTACAGTTGGAAAAACAACTACAGTCACTGAATACCCAGATTGATGATACCAAGGTGGAATTAGCTGCTGCCCAGGCGGAAGCGGATACCCAGTACCAGGAGATGAAGGCCCGCATTCAGTACACTTACGAGAATCGTCAGACCACGTATTTGAATCGTATTTTCTCTTCTAAGAATTTAGCGGAGGTTTTGAATGCGGTGGAATACATTTCCGCCATTGAGCGTTATGACCGGAAGAAGCTTCAGGAGTTCAACGAGAACGTATCCAACATTAAGAATCTGAAAGAGAAGTTGGATAATGATTACAAGGAAGTTGCTTCCGTGAAGGCGGAAGTGGAAGAGCAGAAGCAGGCGGTGGCGGTTCTTGCCAATGCCAAGGATGCGGAGCTTAAGAATATCACGGCGAATTTATCCGATGCGGAAGCTTTGGAAAAAGAGTATCAGGAAGAACTGCAGGCGCAGATTGAAGTATTGTCCGCAATTCAGGCGGCAGTTGCAGCGGAGAATGCGGCGAATCCGGATGGCACAGTAGATGTATCACCGAATGCTTCCGGTTTTATTTGGCCTTGCCCAAGCAGCCATCGTATTACCAGTGAATTTGGCCCTCGTGTATCTCCGACGGGAGGAAGCGATACCTATCACAACGGTATTGATATCGGCGCACCGACCGGCAGTGCCATTACCGCGGTACAGTCCGGAACCGTCATTGTTTCCAAGTACAGTAATTCCGCCGGCAATTATATTGTAATTAATCATGGCAAAGATGCCTCCGGTAATGTAATCTGTAGTGTGTACATGCACGCATCGGAACGATATGTTTCCGTGGGCGATGCAGTGTCACAGGGACAGACCATTGCAGCGGTGGGCAGTACCGGTTATTCTACCGGACCTCACTTGCATTTTGCAGTGACCGTGAATGGTTCCTATGTAAACCCGTGGGGTTATGTAAGTTAGGAGAAGAATAATGGACGAATTTGAGACACAACAAAACAAAGAATCGATGGTTCAGCCAATAGAACCACCTTACTATAAGCCGCCGAAGGATCATCGCTTTGCCCATGGTGTTCTGGTGGGCGTGCTGGCATCCTTTTTTGTCGTTTTGATCTCTGCTGTTGTTGGCTTGGTGGTTTATCGAAGCACTGCGAAGCCAAAGAGTGCCATGAGCACGGTTATTGATGAGAATACGGCACGTAAAGTTGATTTTATTACTTCTATTTTAGAGGAGTATTATTATGAAGATCCGGATGTGGATGATCTGCGGGAAGGTATTTATGCCGGACTGGTGAGCGGGCTGAATGATCCTTATTCCGCTTATTATTCACCGGAAGCTTATGAGAAGCTTCAGATTGCAACCACCGGTAACTATGCCGGAATCGGAGCGGGACTTCAGAAGGACAAAGAGACCGGCGTGGTTTCTATTTCCAAGATTTATCCGAATTCCCCGGCGGAGAAGGCCGGATTACAGGTGGGAGATTTGTTGATCTCTGCTGACGGCCAGCGCTCGACGGACATGGAAGCGGATGAGTTCGCTGCAACAGTGCGTGGAGAGAAGGGAACCGATGTGGAACTGGTATATGAGCGAGACGGCGAGCAGCATACCATTTCCGTAACCCGTGATGAGATTAATGTACCGTCCGTATCTTCCCGGATGCTGGATGGCAATATCGGATATATTCAGATTGGTGAATTTGTAGCCGGAACACCGCAGGAATTCGAAAGCGCTATTGAGAGCCTGCAGGCAGAAGGCGCCAAGGGATTTATCTTCGATGTCAGAGATAATCCGGGCGGCATGGTCGACTCTGTAACGGAGATGTTGGATTACATTTTGCCGGAAGGAACCACACTCTACATGGAAGAGAAGGACGGCAGCAAGACCTATTATGATTCCGATGGGAAGCGGTATTTGGATGCGCCGATGGTGGTATTGACCAATGGCAACTCTGCCAGTGCATCAGAAATCTTTGCCGGTGCGGTCCATGACTTTAAGGCCGGAACGCTTGTTGGAACTACAACATACGGCAAGGGAGTTGTACAGGTAACACTTCCGTTGAATGACGGCAGTGCCGTGAAGGTTACTATTGCAAGATACTTCACGCCAAGCGGTGTATGTATTCACGGCGAAGGTATTACACCGGATGTGGAATTGGAATATGAATACACCGGAGACAAGGAAGCCGATGAATACGATTATCTGTCTGATAATCAGGTGAATAAGGCAATCGAGATTTTACAAAAAGAAATCGAAGAATAGAAAGAGGTAGAAACAGTGATTGAACTTGATCAAATGAAGCAGCAGCTCTTAAGTTACAAAGAGCCTTTGAAGGAGGTTCGCGGGGCACTGGATCTTGAAAATAAGTCCAATCGAATCCAGGAGTTGGAACGTGAGATGGAGGCACCGGATTTTTGGAACGATGCCAACAGCTCTACGGCCAAGACCAAAGAATTAAAAAGCTTGAAGGATGATATGGCGGTCTACAACAGCTTGGAAGAGTTGTACGGCGATATCGAAGCCTATATTGAATTGGGTAATGAGGAAGAGGACCCGGAAATCTTGGCAGAAGCCAAGGAAGCATTTGCAGAGTTTGAGAAAACTTATGAGAATATCCGACTGAAGACGCTTCTGTCCGGAGAATATGATAAGGATTCCGCCATTGTTACCCTGCACTCCGGTGCCGGCGGAACGGAAGCCTGCGACTGGGCACAGATGCTGTATCGTATGTATACCCGCTGGGCCCTAGACCATGAATTTACGGTGGAAGAACTGGATATGCAGGAAGGGGACGAAGCAGGCATCAAGTCTGTAACCTTCCAGGTGACCGGAGAGAATGCGTATGGTTATTTGAAGTCCGAGAAGGGTGTTCATCGTTTGGTTCGAATCTCTCCGTTTAATGCCAACGGCAAGCGCCAGACTTCCTTTGCTTCCTGCGAAGTAATGCCGGATATTGAAGAAGATTTGGATGTGGAAATCCGCGATGAGGATATTCGAATCGATACCTATCGTTCCAGTGGCGCCGGTGGACAGCACATCAACAAGACGTCCTCCGCTATTCGAATTACCCACTTTCCGACCGGTATTGTGGTACAGTGCCAGAACGAGCGCTCCCAGCATATGAACAAGGACAAGGCGATGCAGATGTTAAAAGCCAAGTTGTTCCTTTTGAAACAGCAGGAGAACCAGGAGAAGGCGGAAGGCATTCGTGGAGAAGTCACGGAGATTGGTTGGGGTAATCAAATCCGTTCCTATGTTATGCAGCCTTACACCATGGTGAAGGATTTACGTACCGGCGAGGAAACCGGTAACGTAGACGCCGTCATGGATGGTGCTCTTGATCCGTTTATAAACAGTTATTTAAAGTGGTTATCCTTAGGATGCCCGGCTAGAAATACACAGGATGCAGACTAGATCAGACTCATATTTCTGCGGTTCCGTAGAAATATGAGTTTTTCTTATATTTTCGCTTGCTTGCCGATTTTACATGTGATAAAGTATTCCAAGTAAAGACAAATGTTTTTCTGAGAAAGACACGTCACAACAAATTGGGAGTATAGCATGTCTGAGAAATCTTCGTATTTCGTTTTAAAAGAGAAGGCAGTACCGGAGGTATTGCTGAAAGTAGTTGAGGCAAAGCGCCTTATAGAATCCGGCAAGTGCCAATCCGTTCAGGATGCAACGGAACGGGTAGGAATCAGCCGTAGTTCTTTTTATAAATATAAGGATGATATCTTTCGATTCCATGAAGACAGTAAGGGTAAGACAATTACCATGGTGATTCAGTTGGAGGATGAACCGGGACTGTTGTCTACCGTACTGAAGTCGGTGGCTGAATATGGCGCCAACATTCTTACCATCCATCAGAGTATTCCGGTTAACGGAGTCGCATCTCTGACACTTTCTGTGGAAGTATTGCCGGAGACCGGTGATATTTCGGATATGATTGAGAATATCGAGGGAGTCGAAGGTATTCAATATGTCAAAATTTTAGCAAGGGAATAGGAAAAAAGAATGAAGATTGCAGTTATGGGATACGGAACCATCGGTTCCGGCGTGGTAGAAGTTCTTGATGTCAATCGAGACGTAATTGCAGCTCGTGTGGGAGAACCTCTGGAGGTGAAGAGCATTCTTGATCTTCGCGAGTTCAAGGGCGACCCAATCGAGCATATGGTGGTACATGACTATATGGATATCGTCAATGATCCGGAGATTCGAATTGTTGTTGAGACCATGGGTGGTGTAGAGCCTGCATATACGTTCGTTCGGGCTATGCTTGAATCCGGCAAACATGTCACAACCTCCAACAAGGCATTGGTTGCGGATAAGGGCGCAGAACTGTTACAGATTGCCAAGGATCACAATGTGACATTCCTCTTTGAGGCAGCGGTAGGCGGCGGTATTCCGATTATTCGCGCATTACTGGAGAGTTTGACCGGTGATGTCATCGAAGAGATTGAAGGCATTGTGAACGGTACAACCAATTACATGATGACGAAGATGACCTGCGAAGGTTCTGAGTTCGAAGATGTATTAAAAGAGGCTCAGGATAAGGGGTACGCAGAGAAGGATCCGACGGCGGATATTGAAGGCTATGATGCTTGCCGTAAGATCGCAATTTTGACTTCTTTGGTATGCGGACAGCAGGTAGACTATAACGACATTCCAACCGAAGGAATTCATAAGATTACCGCAACGGATATTCAGTACGCGAAGGCCATGGGCCGTGCCATCAAGCTGTTGGCAACCAGCCAGGCTAGCGGCGATACCTATTTTGCGAGAGTTGCTCCGTTTTTGCTTACACCGGACCATCCGTTATATCACGTGAACGACGTATTCAACGCAGTCTATGTACGCGGCAATATGTTGGGAGACGGAATGTTCTACGGAAGCGGTGCGGGCAAGCTTCCAACCGCAAGTGCAGTGGTTGGCGATATTGTAGAGCTGGCAAAGAATGCAGACAAGAATATTCCGATTACATGGGAAGCGAAGAAGCTTACCCTGGCAGATCCGCTTCAGCAGCGTTACGCGTTTTTTGTTCGTACAACCGCTGACCGGGCAGCAGTAGAAGCTGCATTTGGTGCGGTATCCTATGTGGATGCCGGTATTGCCGGAGAAGTTGGATTTACAACAGAAGTAATGACGCAGCAGGAATATGAGAAGAAAGCAGAGCAACTGGGCAAAGTGCTTCAGATGATTCGACTTGCGTAGGAAGTGCTTTGCTAGGAGGAAAATATGTTAATAGTTAAGAAGTTTGGCGGCAGCTCCGTCGCTAACAAGGAGCGTATCTTTAATGTAGCAAATCGATGCATTGAGGATTACAAAAAAGGAAATAAGGTAGTTGTTGTTTTGTCTGCAATGGGAGACACAACCGATGAGCTGATTGCACAGGCAGAAGCCATCAATCCAAATGCACCGAAGCGTGAGATGGATATGTTGTTATCCTGCGGTGAGCAGATGTCTGTTGCTTACATGGCAATGGCAATGGCTTCCCTTGGAGTACCTGCGATTTCCCTGAATGCATTTCAGGTGGCAATGCATACCACTTCTGTATACAGCGCAGCGAAGTTCAAGCGTGTAGATACCGAGCGTATCAACAATGAGTTGGATGCAGGCAAGATTGTTATTGTAACCGGATTCCAGGGAATCAATAAGTTTGATGATATTACCACTCTTGGCCGCGGAGGATCCGATACGACCGCAGTTGCACTTGCAGCTGCACTTCGCGCAGATAAGTGTGAGATTTATACCGATGTAGACGGCGTATATACAGCAGATCCACGTGTGGTTCCGAATGCACACAAGATCGAGACCATTTCTTATGATGAGATGTTAGAGCTTGCAACCTTAGGCGCTAAGGTGTTGCACAATCGTTCCGTAGAGATGGCCAAAAAATACGGCGTTCAGTTAATCGTTCGTTCCAGTTTAAATAATTCAGAAGGTACCGTTGTTAAGGAGGTAGCAAACGTGGAGAGTATGCTTGTAAGCGGAGTAGCAGTAGATAAGAAGGCAGTTCGAATTGCAGTTATCGGACTTAAGAATGAGCCGGGTATTGCATTCAAATTATTTGATTTGTTGGCTAAGAACAACATCAATGTAGATGTTATTCTTCAGTCCATCGGACGTGAGGATACCAAGGATATTTCCTTCACCGTTAGCGAAGAGCAGGCATCCGATGCAATGCGTGTATTGAAGGAGAACCAGGATCGTTTGACTATCCAGAAGATCGAAGAGGAAGAGAATGTAGCGAAGCTTTCTATCGTAGGTGCAGGAATGCAGACACATGCAGGCGTAGCTGCGAAGATGTTCGAAGCACTTTACAGCGTTGGCGTTAACATTCGTATGATTGCTTCTTCTGAGATTCGCGTTACCGTTCTTATTGACGTAGATGACGTGGATGTTGCAATGAAGGCTGTACACGACAAGTTTATCGAGGACTAATTTCATAGGAATCATAAGGAAAAGCAGATACCGGTTGAGTATCTGCTTTTTTTCAGTTAAAGTAAAAGAGGAATTGTTCATTTGAATTGTTTGAGGGGAAAGAGATGTTCGGGGGAAAATCTATTTTTTCTAAAAAACAGTGGACCGTACGGGGGGCTTATATCCTTCTTCTGACAGGATGTACGATTATGGCCATGGTCCTACTGACGATTACGTTCTATTTCGCATCCAAACACCAATTAAAACAACAGAATCTATCCAGCCGTGCAGAGTATTTGGAAAAAATGCAGGATGAGTTAGAGGGAGAGATGCATTCCCGTGTGGTAAAAATGCAAACAATCTATACGGAAACTGCACTCACCAATAATATGCGAAACCGCCTGCCGGACGGCTCGAATTTGAAGAAGTTCTATTGGGAGGCTGCGGATTTTGCCAAGAACCGATTCGACCTGGATGATGGACTGATGGCGGTTTACATATACGATTCCGAGGATGAAGTGGTGAGTGTATATCGTTCTACAGTTACGGCTTTTGCGGCAGATTTGTATGAGCATCCGGAGGAAGCCAATGCCAAGGCGCTGCAGGCTTATGTGAGGTCAGATGCTTCGGAACTGTTTGTCTCCGGCTATTACAATGAGGAGCTGAAAGACAATGTCATCCGCGTAGTGATGAAACTCCACGAATACTCAGGGTTTCGTGCGCAATACGGATATCTGATTTGTGAGTTTAACGGAGCGCCATTCCGGAATGTTATGCAGAAGTACATTACCACCAAGGATGAAGTGGTGTGGCTGCAAGGGGATGGAGATGTACCGATTTGCTATGCCGGCAATGAGGAAAAAGGGTTAGAACTCTTCCGTCAGCTATCGGAGGAGTTGTCCGGTGAAGAAGAGCTGAATCTGAAAAGCGAATATGACGGCTTCTATTTGACGGAGAGTAGCTTTGACAAATACCATCTTCATACCTATATGCTAACGTCCAAAGCGTTCCTAAACAGTACCTTACGGATGTTGATTCAAATCTTAATTGGTGTGGCAATTATTATGACGGCCATCGCATCGGTGATAGGTATCTATATTTCTACCTTGATCGCCAAGCCCATCGAGGAATTGCAGGGGCGGGTGGTGCGTATTGCGGAAGGTGAGATGGAACTTCGTATCGACACCGAAGGTTGGAGCCGGGAGCTGGTGGTCTTAGGAACGGAGTTTAACAACATGTTGGACCAGATTCAGGATATGATTTTTCATCAGTATGAGAATCAGCTTCTGATGGAACGGACGGAGTACCAGGCCTTGCAAGCCCAGATCAATCCGCATTTTCTCTACAATACGCTAAATACCATGAGCGGAATTGCGGTATCCCAGAACTGCCCTATGGTCAGTGAACTCTGCCAGGCGCTATCCGGGATTTTCCGGTACAGCATCAACATTTCGGATTCTCTGGCGACGGTACAGGAGGAACTGGCGCATGTGCAGAACTATCTCTATGTGATGGATGTGCGGCATGGATTTATTGACAGCTATAGCTTTGATGTGCCGGGAGATGTGCTGAAGGATCAAATTCCCCGAATCTCCATTCAGCCAATCGTGGAGAATGCGTTGAATCATGGATTGCGCTATGTGCGGGGGAGAGAAAAACGATTGGAAATCGTGGCCCGTCACAAAGAAGATGAGCTGTGGATTGAGATTAAAGATAACGGAGTGGGAATGGATGTGGAAGAAATCAATTCTGCTCTGAAAGAGAATAAAATCAACCGAATTGAAAAGGGAGATTCCATTGGCATCTTAAATGTCAACGCCAGAATTAAGATGGCCTTCGGAGATGCTTATGGATTGTATTACGAGAGCACAGAGAATGAAGGAACCTGTGTGACCATTAGAATTCCGATTGTGGGGGAAGGAGTGTATGGATATGACGAAGACCAAGTATCGGGTATTAGTTGCGGATGATGAGTACTGGAGTCGGGAGAATCTAAGGAATCTCATCGATTGGGACGCTTTGGGGTTGGATTTTTTGGAACCGGCGGAAGATGGCCAGGAAGTGTTGGAACGGATTCCAACGGAAACGCCCAACATCCTGTTATCGGATATTAATATGCCATTCTTGGATGGAATATCTTTGTTTCGGGAAGTGCAGACCAAGTATCCCCAGATGGTTTCCATAGCAGTCAGTGGCTATGACGATTTTGAAAAAGTGAAGGGCTCCTTCGTGGCCGGAGGAATGGATTATCTGTTGAAACCGGTAGGGCAGGAGCAATTGAAGTCCGTGTTAAACAAGGCTATCGTTCAGCTGGAGATGAACACCAAGAAGCGGGCGGAACATGAGGAGAACAAAGAGAAAGAACGAAAAGCATCTTCCATTCTTCGGGACGGCCAGATGTCTGCGATTTTGTCAGCGGAACTGTACGGCGGCAACATGGCAGCGGAACAGGCCTTTGCGCCGGTATTGTTTTTGAAGTTTCATGATATGGATATGCTCAGTCATACCTATCATTCCAAGATGCACCAGATGTCATATGACATCAAGCGAAGAATCCTAGGAGTTATTCATCGCATCCGACCGGATTTGCAGGCGGAAGTGTTCTGCTACAACGCCAAGGTGAATGAGTTCTTAATCTGTATGGATACGGATGTGGCGTTTTTGAAGCGGGTGGCCAATGAGATTCTGATGGAATTCCCCATCGATGAGAGCGGCCCCATTACGGTGGTGATGCGGGAGAATGATAAGCAAGAAGCTTCCGTGGGCGTGGTGTATCGGGAAATGGTGGCATCTCTTATGACGCGACCTTTTACCAGGAACCATGTCATCCTATGGGTGAACCATACCAAGAATGTGGAAAGCGCCAGGAAGATTTCCCGCTCTACGGAGAAAAATATTATAGATGCGGTAGAGAAGGGCAAGAGAGCGGAGCTGAAAAAGCAGATTTTTGATGTGTCGGATTTACAACATTGTGATGACGGCAGTTGGACGCTGTTGGATATCTCACAGTATGTGGTACAACTGACGGGTATTCTTTTTTATGAGAAGAAGGACCGGGAGATGAAGGAGGAAGTGGAGGAAATCAATGACGCCCTGCGTTACGCCAGAATGCAGCTGAACAAGGAGTCATTGTTTAAGAACATCCAGCTGTTATCTTCCTTTGCCTGTGTAGACAAAAATGAAATCTATACCGGTTCCATTCAGGATTTGGCAGAGCGGATTCACGAGGACATTCGCAAGTACTACAAGGAGCATCTGACCTTGTCCGGTTTGGCGGAGAAGTACCATGTGGATGCCAGCTACATTTCCCGTACATTTTCCAAACAGTATGGGGAGACCATGATGGCGTACATCACCAGACTTCGGGTAGAGAAGGCCAAGGAATTAATCGCGGGAAGCGACCATAGCTTGGAGGAGATTTCCTTTGAGGTCGGTTATGACGATTACAATTATTTCAGCCGCGTGTTCAAGAAGTACCAGGGCGTACGCCCAAGCGAATACCGGCAACAATATACGAAAGAGGGGGACTTAAGATGAGAAAGTTTTTACAGGTAATGGTAACAGGTCTTTGCGTGGGGGTAATAAGCCTTAGCGCTGTAGCTTGTGGCAAGGAAGCACCGGACGGTGTCGTAGACATTATGGATTATGTGACAGTGGAGTTCGACGGTGAGAACGGATCCGGAACTGCTAATGTGACGGTGGACTACGATAACCTGGAGTTAGAACTGGTTGGTGGCAAGGACGCACTGGAGCAAATGGATGACGTGGAAGATTTGGAGACCTTGTCTACCTACATCAATGTAGTGGCCGGCATTTCTTTTTCCATCGATAAGAATACGGATTTATCCAATGGAGATGAAGTTACCGTAACGGCAGAATATGACAAGGAGACAGCGGAATCGGCCCATGTAGTTTTTGGTGAGAACTTAAGCAAAACCTTTGAGGTAAAGGGATTGAAATAATCGAAGCGCGTAGCATGATTTCCAAAATTGTGCTACGCGTTTTTTCAAATCTGTCCTAACAGCCCCAAAAGAAAATCAGAGATAATGTGACTCAAGGACAGATATTGTTTAGGGGATGGCTTAAGGAATATCAACAGATTTGTTATGAAGGGGGTTTATACATGAAAAACATGATGAAAAGAGCACTTGCTCTTGCAACAGCAGCAATGATGACCATTGGCATGGTTGGCTGTGGTGGAGCTACAGGAGCAGCTGGCGGAGAGTCCGGCGGTGGTAGCGCACCTGCAGCAGGTGGCAGTGACATCACCATCGGTATTTCCATTTGGAGTTCTACCGATGTTTTGGGAAGCCAGTGCTACAAGATTGTAGAGAAGGCTGCTTCCGCATTGGGCGTTAAGACACAGTGGGTAGATCAGGGGCACGTTTCCGAACAGGTAACGGCTTCCGTTGAAACACTGTGTGCAGCAGGATGCCAGGGAATTATTATTTGTAACTCTGCAGATTCTGAGATGACTTCTGCAATCAATACCTGTGATGAGTACGGCGTATACATTGCACAGTTCTTCCGTATCATTTCCGAGGAGAACAGCCCGGAAGTATACCAGACCGCATGCAACTCCAAGTACTACATCGGAGCAGTACATGAAGACGAAGTAACCAATGGTTACACCTTGGTGAACTTACTTCTTGAGAAGGGTGACCGTAACATCGGATTGGAAGCTTGGACTGTTGGAGATGCAACATTCCAGTTAAGATGGCAGGGTTATCAGCAGGCAGTAGAAGAGTGGAACAAGGCAAATCCGGATGACCAGGCAACCTTAAGTGAACCGGTATATGCAAACACATCTTCCGAAGAAGGTGCTGCAGCAGCAATGTCTCTTTACAACAGTATCCCGAACATGGATGCCCTTATCGTAGCAGGTGGTGGCGGTGACCCATTGGTTGGTTCCATCGGAGCATTCGCAAACGCTGGTTTGACCGGTAAGGTAGACGTGGTATCTACAGACTTCTTAGATGACTTGGCAGATCAGTTACAGTCCGGTGGTATGTTTGCAGAGTCCGGCGGACACTTCTGCGATCCGTTGTTCGCATTCATGTTGGTATACAACGCAATCCAGGGTAACTACGTAAAAGAGGAAGGAACCTTCGGTTATGAAATCCAGTTCCCATACCTGTACGTATCTTCACCGGATGACTACACCAACTATGAGAAGTATTTCGTAGATGCAGATCCATATACGGATGAAGAGCTTGTTGAGATGGCAGGCTACAGCTTTGAAGAACTGAATAAGGCAGCTTCTTCACTTTCTATCGACGATGTAATTGCTCGTCACAATTAATTGAAATGAACAGACAGTGCCCTGCGTCCAGCCATCCGTGGTGCATGGGCACTGTTTTTATCTAAACACCAATCGACACGAGGGAGAACGCAAAACATGAGTATGAAAAAATTACGGGAGAGCCAGTGGTTTGGAATCTTGATTCTGGCGCTGATGACCGTCCTGTTTTGGGCTATATTTAAGATACTGGCGCCGGAAACCTTTGGCTCCTACAGCAAAGTGCTGACCTATATTAAAACGGCCTTTATTTATGCCATCGGAGGCTGCGGCTTATATTTTATCTGCGTTATGGGACCATTTGATATGAGCGTGGGTGCTAATATCGTATTGTCTTCCGTAATTGCGGTAACTGCAAGTAAATACTTCGGATACGCAGGATTGATTATTGCACCGATTATCAGTGGTACCTTAATGGGACTAATCAACGGTTTGGTGTACATGAAGCTGCAGATTTCCTCTTTGATTGTAACGGTAGGATTGTCCTTGGTATATGAGGCAATAGGCATATTCGCCGCCAACGGTAAGGAGTCGGTATTGTCTACGGAATACCGTGCGTTTGGCGATTATCCGTGGAACATTGTCGTTGCTTTTTCGGCATATTTGATTTGCGCTTTTATACTGAAATACACCAAGATGGGTACCTATGCTTATGCCATTGGAACCAACGAGGTGGTGGCCCAAAATATGGGCGTTAATGTTCGCAGATGCAAAATACTTGCATTTGTGCTCTGTGGATTCTTTGCAGGAATCCAGAGTATTTTAACCATTAGTTACGGAACGTCTATGACTTCTGCATCCAACTTAGCATCCATGTCCAGAAACTTCACGCCGCTGATGGGAACCTTCTTCGGCCTGGCATTTAAGAAGTACGGACATCCGGTAATTGCCATTGTAGTAGGTGAGATTATTATTTCCTTCATGTTCAACGGATTTGTTGCACTTGGAGCTCCTACAACGGTACAGAACATCATTACCGGTTTAGCCCTTTTGACCATCGTTACATTAACCACGAAGCCAATCAAAGGCGCAGTTGTAAAATAAGGAGCAAGGTATGGCAGAGTTATTATTACATGCAGAGGATATTGATAAACAGTTCGGTATTACTCATGCGGTAAATCATGTGAGTCTGGATTTCTACAAAGGGGAAATCCATGCACTCATCGGAGAGAACGGATCCGGGAAGTCCACCTTCACCTCCATGCTGACGGGTATTTACACCAAGGAACATGGACAGTTTTTCCTGGAGGGAGAAGAGATTCATCCGCAGAATCAGGTGGATGCCAATCGCAAGGGCGTTGCGATTATTGTACAGGAGGTTGGAACCCTGTCGGGACTAACCGTTGCGGAGAATATTTTTCTGGGAAAAGAAGATGACTTCATTTCCCACGGTATTAAGCATACCAATGCGATGAATAAAAAAGCACAGGAGTTGTTGGATTCCTATGGCTTTTCCTATATTGATGCAACCGCTGTCATTGATACATATAACTTTGAAGAGCGGAAACTGATCGAGATTGTAAAATCCACCCACTTCAACCCGAAGGTATTGGTAGTGGATGAAACCACGACGGCACTTGGACATGAAGGCCGCCAGGAATTGTTCAAGGTCATGAAGAAAATGAAGGAGATGGGAAATTGCGTTATCTTCATTTCCCATGATTTGGAGGAAGTCTTAGAACAGTCCGATTCCATCAGTGTCTTGCGAGATGGCGTTTTGATTGATACTGTACCGTCAGAAGGAACCACGGTAGACGATTTGCGCAAGCTGATGGTTGGCCGTGAGATGAGCGGTAACTTCTATCGTACGGATTATGGTGAGCCAATCTCTGAGGAGGTGGTCCTTCGTGCAGAGCATTTGAAGGTGCCGGGAGAACTTCGGGATTTTAGCCTGGAATTACACAAGGGTGAGATTCTTGGAATCGGTGGTTTGTCGGAGTGCGGCATGCACGAGGTGGGCAAGGCATTATTTGGTGCATCCTATGACAGAGAAGGTTCGGTTACTTTGGCAGACGGAACCCAGATCAAGGACATTCCGACAGCCATTAAGAACAGTATTGCATATGCATCCAAAGACCGTGACAACGAGTCTTTAGTAATCAATGACACGATTCGGGACAATATTTGTTTGCCGTCTTTGGAAAATTTGAAACGTAACCGCATTCTTCACACCCGTGACATGAATTCTTTTGCAGAGAAATATGCCCGGGAGATGAGCACCAAAATGGAAGGCGTCCACCAGTTTACATCCGCCTTGTCCGGTGGAAACAAGCAGAAGGTGGTCTTGGCTCGTTGGATTGGATTGGATTCGGATATCATTATTCTGGATTCCCCGACACGAGGAATTGATATCAAGGTGAAGGCAGACATCTACGCGCGAATGGATGAGATGCGTAAGAGTGGCAAGTCCATCATTATGATATCGGAAGAGATTATGGAACTTTTGGGAATGTCCGATCGTATTTTGATTATGAAGGACGGCGAGCTGCAGGGCGAATTCCTACGCTCCGAAATGCTGACAGATGAAGATTTGATTGAACAGATGGTATAGAGGGGGATTATATGGAAGAAAAGAAATTGAAATTGCAGGGCGTATCCTTCATGGATCATCCGCGGGTCAGAGCAGTTGCCCCTTTGGTAATGTTTCTTCTGGTTTGCGTGCTGTTTTACTTTTTAACCGGAGGCAAAATCTTTGCTGCCAATAATATCAAGTTGCTGTTGAGTCAGACCTACATGCTGATGATTGCATCCACCGGGGTGTTCTTGGTGATGACCATGGGTGGATTGGATTTCTCCCAGGGCTCCATGCTTGGTGTTTGCTCGATCGTCATTTGTTATTTATCCAACATTAATATCGTACTGGCGATTATCGGCGGAGTGCTGACCGGTGGACTCATTGGATTGGTAAACGGCTTCTTCAATGTAAAGCGCAAGATTACAAGTTTCATTGTTACGATTTGTAACATGTACTTGTTGCGTGGTCTTTGCGCGTACTTTACTACCAAGTCTCCGGTGTATGCAGTGTCGGATATTTCCAAGTACAATACGTTAGGATTTAATCTGACGTTCACGGCGGTGATTCTGTTGACGGTATATTTGGTGTTTCAGTACACGGGCCTTGGTGCAAGGCTTAAGGCTATCGGTGCCGGAGAGACCGCATCCCGTTATGCCGGTATCCGCGTGGAGAAAACCAAGATGCTGGTATATATTGCAGCAGGTTGTATTACTGGACTGGCGGCTTTTATCAATTCTGTGAAGGTCGGATCTGTAACATCCACGGCCGGCAATCAGCTGGAAACACAGATTATGATTGCTTTGGTACTGGGCGGAATGTCTGTAAACGGTGGTTCCAAAGTACATTTTTACAACATACTGGTCGGAGTTCTTATTTATAAAATTCTCTCCTCCGGATTGGTTATGATGGGTTTCACCTCCCAAATGCAACAGCTCTTATTGGGCATTATCTTCTTGTTGTTAGTCGGTGTATTTGCTGACCGTAAGACCGGTATGATTGTAAAGTAACATAAAAAAAGCGGAGAGCATTTGCTCTCCGCTTTCGTTTGGTCGGAATTAGAAATCAGTTAATTCTGCTTTTCTCTTCTCAAGGAATGCGCCCATGCCTTCCTTCTTGTCATGTGTATCATTTACAACACCGAAGAGATTTGCTTCCATCTCAACTGCGTTCTTGATATCCATGTCATATCCGTTGTTGATTGCAGCCTTAGCTACAGCAACTGCATAGCTTCCCTTGGAAGCAATCTTTGCAGCCATTGCCTTAGCGGTCGCAATCAATTCCTCTGCAGGAACTACCTTGTTTACAAGGCCGATACGATAAGCCTCAGCTGCGTCAATGTTGTCGCAGGTGAAGATTAACTCTTTTGCACGACCCATTCCGATGAGACGGGCAAGACGCTGTGTACCACCGAATCCAGGAATGATTCCGAGACCGCACTCCGGCTGACCGAAAATTGCATTCTCAGAAGCAATACGGATGTCACATGCCATAGCGATTTCGCATCCGCCGCCAAGAGCAAAGCCGTTAACAGCTGCGATAGTTACCTGACGCATGTTCATTAACTTGAAGAATGGCTCGCTTGCCTTGATTCCAAAAGCTCTTGCTTCCGGAGCGGTGAAGTTCACCATCTCGGAAATATCTGCGCCTGCTACGAAAGATTTGAATTCGTTACCCTTCTTATCTGCGCCGCCGGTTAAGATTACAACCTTGATATCGTCACGCTTCTCGATATCGCTTAATGCAACGTTTAATTCATCGAGTGTTTCGCTGTTTAATGCGTTCAAAGCTGCAGGTCTGGTAATCTTCAGAACTGCAATCTCATCAGCAACTTCCAAAGATAAGTTATTGAATTCTCCCATGAAAGAACCTCCTCAAAATATGTTTTATGGTAATTTTCATGTTAACGCATTGATAAAAAATTGTCAATGTAGAAAAAGAACCTATTTGTCGGTATTTTTCACAGTTTTTTCCGCCTCGGTTTGGAGTATTTTTTGTGTTATAATTGACAGTATGTTTAGAGATGTAGAGATGAATCCATTAGTCAAACCAACCCTTCGGTGGTTTCAAGAGAATCAAAGAGATTTGCCCTGGCGCCATACGAAGGATCCTTACCATATATGGGTGTCGGAGATTATGCTCCAGCAGACTCGGGTAGAGGCGGTCATTCCTTATTATCAGCGCTTTTTGCGGGAGCTGCCCACCATTGCGGATCTGGCAGTTTGTCCGGAGGACCGCCTGCTGAAACTCTGGGAAGGCCTGGGTTATTACAGTCGTGTGCGTAACATGCAAAAGGCGGCACTTGTGATTATGGAACACTACGACGGCAGGATGCCGGAATCCGGCCGGGAGATACAGGCACTGCCCGGAATCGGAGCCTATACCGCCGGAGCCATTGCATCCCGTGTGTATGGGGAACTCCTTCCGGCGGTGGATGGCAATGTTCTTCGGGTGTTGACCCGCTTAAGCGAAGATGATTCGGACATTGCGAAAGAACGTACGAAGAAGGATGCCATCGCTTGGATGACAGACGTGATGCAAGGCAGTGTATCTTCGGAGGAGGCCGGCGCATTCAATCAGGCTTTGATGGAATTGGGAGCAACGGTTTGTGTTCCGAACGGGGAACCTCGTTGCATGGAGTGTCCTTGGCAAGAATCTTGTGGTGCCTACGCACACGGTACAATCGATGTCTATCCTGTGAAGGCGAAGGCCAAGGCCCGTCGCATCGAAGAAAAGACCATTCTTTTATTACAGGATGACAATCGGGTAGTGCTTCGGAAGCGCCCAAGTCGTGGGTTGTTGGCGGGGCTTTACGAGTTCCCGTGGCTGGAAGGGTATGTAAGCCGCAAGGAGTGCGTAGCATACGTTCGTTCCTTGGGAGCGGAGCCGTTGCATGTAGAAGCATTGCCGGAGGCGAAGCATATTTTCTCTCATGTGGAATGGCACATGAAGGGATACTTGGTGAAGCTGGCGGATGTCGGCGCCGGATGTCTGAATGGTGGACTTTTGGTGCCGAAGGACGAGATCCAAAGGGACTACCCGATTCCGGCAGCATTTGAGAAGTATGCCCGGATTGTGCAACTGGGAATCGGGGCGGAAGAAGTACGCAAACAGATGGATTTGTGATATAATATAAGGGAACATTTCGTATTAGCCGATAGCAGGGAAGCGAATGGCTGAATCTTCTTTTTTACTATAGGAGGATGAGCTATGCGAGTAGGATCATTGGATGGTGCATATGGCTATATGGGATTGGCTCCGATGCAACAGGCGGCTTCTGCTGCGGTAGGACGTGTAGGCAATACCGGAATCGGTAGTGCAACATCCGCTGCAGATGAGCAGAAGACACAGGCCCTCAAGAAGACAGAGTGCCAGACTTGTAAGAATCGGAAGTACCAGGACGGCTCGGATGAGAATGTTTCGTTTAAGGCAGCGGCGCATATTTCGCCGGAGGCTGCGGCGGGACGGGTGCGTGCCCATGAGAGTGAGCATGTAGCCAACGCGTACGACAAAGCATTCGAGGAAGGCGGTAAGGTGGTACAGGCCAGCGTATCAATTCAGCTGGCGGTATGTCCGGAGTGCGGACGCACCTATGTGTCCGGCGGTTTAACCAGGACCAAGATTATGACGCCTGTGGATGAGAAGAATCCGTACAACAAGAGCCAAAAAGAATTATTTGGGGAAGCGACGACAGGAAACAATGCAGACTTTTCAGTTTAGAGATTCATACGAATTGGATAACAAGACCGCGTTCTGCAGAAGCAGGGCGTGGTCTTTCTGCGTTTTCATAGAACTATAAGAGGAGTATCAGAATGGATATCACACAAAAAATTGCGACTGAGCTTGGAATCAAAAAGAGTCAGGTGGATGCTACCGTCAAGTTGATTGACGAGGGTAACACCATTCCTTTTATTGCCCGTTACCGTAAGGAAGTTACCGGAGCACTGAATGATGAGGTGCTGCGTAATTTGTACGAGCGTTTGACCTATCTTCGTAATTTGGAAGAGAAGAAGGCATCCGTACTTGCCAGCATTGAAGAACAGGGCAAGTTAACACCGGAACTGAAGGCGCAGATTGAGGCTGCAGAGACCCAGGTGCTGGTAGATGATTTGTATCGCCCGTATCGCCCGAAGCGTCGTACCCGTGCGACGGTTGCTAAGGAGAAGGGATTAGAGCCTTTGGCAAATACCATTATGGAGCAGAACATTTCCGGTTCTCTTTTGGAAGAGGCAGCAAAGTACGTGAACCCGGAGAAGGAAGTGGCGACTCCGGAAGATGCACTTGCAGGAGCCAAGGATATCATTGCAGAGCAGATTTCTGATGAGGCAGATTATCGTACCCGCATCCGTCAGATGACGGAGAAGCAGGGACGCGTGATTTCTTCCGCGAAGGATGAGAAGGAAGCAAGCGTATACGAGATGTATTATGACTTCAATGAACCGGTGGCAAATCTTCCGGGACATCGTGTGCTGGCATTGAACCGCGGTGAGAAGGAGAAGTTCTTAACGGTGAAGATTGAAGCACCGGAAGAGGATATCTTACGTTACCTGGAGAAGCAGGTTATTACCTCCGAGAACAAGGAGACCACACCGGTATTGAAGGATGTAGTTGCAGACAGCTATAGTCGTTTGATTGCACCTGCCATTGAGCGTGAGATTCGTAACGAATTAACTGAGCGTGCAGAGGACGGAGCCATCCATGTATTCGGTAAGAACTTAGAACAGCTTCTGATGCAGCCTCCAATTGTTGGACAGGTTGTCCTTGGATGGGACCCGGCATTCCGTACCGGATGTAAGCTTGCTGTTGTAGATGCAACAGGTAAGGTGTTGGATACTACTGTTATTTTTCCAACAGAACCACAGAACAAGGTAGAAGAGTCTAAGGCAATTGTAAAACGCCTGATTCAGAAATACGGAATCAATTTGATCTCCGTAGGTAACGGAACCGCATCCAGAGAATCGGAACAGATTATCGTTGAAATGCTAAAAGAGATTCCGGTACCGGTACAGTACGTCATTGTCAATGAAGCCGGCGCGTCCGTATACTCTGCCAGCAAGCTGGCAACGGAAGAGTTTCCGAACTTCGATGTAGGACAGCGTAGCGCAACCTCTATCGCACGAAGATTACAGGATCCGTTGGCAGAGTTGGTTAAGATTGATCCGCAGTCCATCGGTGTTGGTCAGTACCAGCATGATATGAACCAGAAGAAATTATCCGAGGCACTGTCCGGTGTGGTTGAGGATAGCGTGAACCGTGTCGGTGTGGATTTGAATACCGCATCTGCTCCGCTGTTGGAGTACGTATCCGGTATTTCTAAGCAGATTGCGAAGAATATCGTAGAGTATCGTGAAACGAACGGACAGTTTACTTCCCGTAAGCAGCTTCTGAAAGTTGCGAAGCTTGGACCGAAAGCCTTCGAACAGTGCGCCGGATTCTTACGTATCCGCGGAGGAGAGAATCCGTTGGATGCCACCGGTGTACATCCGGAGAGCTATCATGCGGCCGACGAGCTTTTGAAGGAACTCGGACATAGTGTAGAGGATTTAAAGACCGGCGGCTTGAGTGGTGTTTCCAAAGAGATTCATGACGAAGAGCAGTTGGCCGAGAGACTCGGCGTTGGAATTCCAACATTAGAAGATATTGTAAAGGAATTAGAGAAGCCGGGCCGGGATCCTCGTGAGGATATGCCGAAGCCAATCCTTCGCAGCGACGTCTTGGATATGAAGGATTTGAAGCCGGGTATGGTCCTGAAGGGAACCGTACGTAACATCGTAGACTTCGGTGCTTTCGTAGATATCGGAGTTCACCAGGACGGATTGGTACACATCTCTCATATGACGGAGAAGTATATCAAGCATCCGTTGGAAGTGGTAAGCGTTGGTGACATTGTGGATGTGGAAGTGCTGGATGTAGATCTTAGCAAACAGCGAATCGCATTATCCATGCGTATCGGACATGGCGACAGTGCAACGGATACCTCCGCGCCGAAGAAGGAACGCAAGCCGGAGGAGAAGAAGGAGCACAGAGACCGTCCGAAGAATCGCGGACCGAAGCCAAACGGGAATAAGAACCACGGCAAAGGCAACAACCGCGATAATAAGAACCGCAACAACAAGGATGGTAACAACGGAAGCTTTGGTACAAGCTTGGGCGGATTGTTATCCGGAATTCGTTTAGACTAACTTTTTTGCAAAATGCATTGACAAGTCAAAATGCCCTCCCTATAATGAGGGTGAACAAATGAATAGGAATTCTTCGGGGCAGGGTGAAATTCCCGACCGACGGTGAGTCTTTTATAGATAAGTCCGTGACCTGCAGCAATGCAGCTGAACCGGTGTGAATCCGGTACCGACAGTACAGTCTGGATGGGAGAAGATACGACAATGCATTTATTGTAATGTTTTTTATGCCCTGAGTTTATATGCTCAGGGCTTTTTTGTCGGAATTACGTCTTTTATATACTGAGGATTCCTACCAGAGAAAGGATGTATGAACATGACAGACACAACAAACAAAGCAAGTAACTACAATGTATGGAACGGAAGTGCTACCGTGAGCAATGTGCGGTTTATGACCGTAACTGCAATGCTCTCCGGATTGGCATTCGTATTGATGTTTTTTGACTTCTCTATTCCGTTCATTATCCCGGGATTCGTGAAGATGGATTTATCCGAACTTCCGGCACTGATTGCGGCATTTGCCATGGGACCGGTATCCGGTGTTTTGGTATGCTTAATTAAGAATCTGCTGCATTTGACCATTTCCTCCACCGGTGGAATCGGTGAATTATGCAACTTCGTATTGGGTGCGGCTTTTGTTCTTCCGGCAGGACTTGTGTACAAGTTCAAGAAGACCAAGAAAACTGCAATCATCGGAGCATTGATTGGAGCAATTGCAATGGCACTGATCAGCTTCCCGATGAATCTGTTTGTAACTTATCCGGTATATCAGCAGTTATACTTCGGCGGTTCTGTAGAGCCGATCATCGGAATGTATCAGGCAATTCTTCCGTCTGTTTCCAAATTATGGGAGTGCTTGGTCATCTTCAATATGCCGTTTACCTTTGTGAAGGGACTGTTGTCCGTTCTTATCACATTACTGATTTATAAGCCGTTGTCACCAATTTTGCACGGCCGTCAATAATTACAAAAGAGATGCTTGTGTGCGACCCGGGGAAACTCGGGTCGTTTTTGTTATTTTCTATTGAAATATGCTATACTAAAATATCGAGAAAGCAACGAGGGAGGAAGACTTCATGCCACTTACATTCAAGGCAAAAGTTCAAGCAGACGATTGGTTTCGATTTAATATGAGACATAATTACACTTCGTTTTCCGGAATTATGTCGGTGGTGGTTGGCCTCTTACTATATGTAGCGGCTTTCTTGGCACGGGAGAGATTTGGAACAGAGAATATCATTCTCTTTTATGCATTGGATACCATGTTTTTGGTATATACGCCGATTCGGCTGAAGACCCGCGCGAAGCTGGTAACGGCAGAGGGTGCACCACTGTCTTTTACCTATTCTTACACATTGGGAGAGGAAGGGATTGATGTAGAGGTGGAAGGCGATATGGCCGAGGGCGAGAACCATGCGTTTTTACCGTACAATCAGATATATAAGGCGATTCTTACGAAGCAAGGGTTGTACATCTACAGCTCCCGAGTGAATGCATACATCATTCCACGAAGAGACATCGAAGGCTGCGTGGAGGATGTTTGTGGTATCTTGCGTAAGAAGTTGCAGTCATATCAATTGAATTTTTAGGAGTTTACATGATTATAGAAACGAATAAGCCGGAAGAGACTTACGCATATGCGAAGCAATTAAGTGAGAATGCGAAGCCGGGAGAAGTGTTTACCCTAACGGGAGACCTAGGCGTCGGCAAAACGGTGTTTACCAAGGGATTTGCCGCAGGCCTTGCGGTAGAGGAGGATGTGAACAGTCCGACTTTTACCATTGTGCAGGAATATACCTCCGGACGACTTCCTTTTTATCATTTCGATGTGTACCGCATCGGAGATATTGAGGAGCTGGATGAGATTGGATTTGAAGATTATTTATATGGGGACGGCGTGTGCATGATTGAATGGGCGAACCTGATCGAAGACGCACTGCCCACAAAACGAACGGATATTGTGATTGAGAAGGATCTTGAGCGGGGATTTGATTATCGCAGAATAACCGTGGAGGAGCATAACGAATGAAAATTCTTGGAGTAGACAGCTCAGGATTAGTAGCGAGCGTAGCAGTCGTAGAGGATGATAATCTCTTGGCGGAGTATACGCTGAATTATAAGAAGACCCATTCCCAGACATTGTTGCCGATGCTGGATGAGATTACCCGGATGACGGAACTTGATTTGGAGAGTGTGGATGCCATTGCGGTTGCGGCAGGACCGGGATCTTTTACCGGGCTTCGTATCGGAGCCGCAACGGTGAAGGGTTTAGGTTTGGCTTTGGATAAGCCGGTGATTCCGGTACCAACCGTAGACGGATTGGCATATCGCCTTTGGGGCGCATCTGCCAATATCTGTCCGTTGATGGATGCCAGACGGAAACAGACCTATACCGGATTGTATCGATTTGAAGAAGGTGAATTTGTGGTGGAGCATCCACAGTGTGCGGTGGCCATCGAAGAAATCATCGACATTGTAAATTGCGCCGGATCTCCGGTGGTATTTTTAGGAGACGGAGTTCCTGTATTTAAGGAAGATATTGCACGTTTGTGCACGGTACAATACAGTTTTGCACCGGCACATATGAACAAACAGAGCGCTGCTGCAGTGGCAGGCCTTGGCCTTTTATATATGAAAGAAGGCAAAGCGGTTTCAGCAGCAGAGTTCCGACCGGACTATCTGCGTTTATCTCAGGCAGAACGGGAACGGTTGGAAAAAGAACAAAAGGAGTCACAGTGAATCTGACATTTGAAGTACGCGAAGCAACAACGGAAGATGCCGTGGCGATGGCGGTAGTATCTGAGCAGAGCTTGGATTTGCCGTGGCAGGCGAAGGATTTTGCTGACGCAGTACATAGCCCGCAGGCGCTTGCTTATGTGGCGGCGGATGCGAAGGGTGCGTTCGGCTATGTGGTATTGTATCATGCAGCGGATGAAGGTGAGATTCCGTCGGTAGCGGTGGATGCCAATTATCGCAGATGCGGTGCTGCGCGACAGATGTTGGAAGCTGCGTTTGCAGATGCAGCCAAGCGAGGCGTGCGCAAAGTGTTTTTGGAAGTGCGACAGAGTAACGCGCCTGCGCTGGCGCTGTATGAGCACATGGGATTTTTGCGTGTGGGTGTTCGGAAGAATTTTTATTCGAATCCGACGGAAGATGCCTGCCTTATGATGTGTTTAATAGGATAGAATCGGGAGATTTTGAATGCTGGATATTTGTTTGCTTGGAACCGGCGGCATGATGCCATTGCCGGGACGATGGCTGACTTCCATGTTGGCCAGATACAACGGAAGCAGTTTGCTGATTGATTGCGGAGAGGGAACCCAGATTGCTCTGAAGGAAGCTGGGTGGAGCCCGAAGCCGATCGATACCATTTTATTTACGCATTACCATGCGGATCATATCAGTGGACTGCCGGGCTTTTTGCTGAGCATGGGGAATTCCGATCGTACGGAACCTGTGACGATGGTTGGACCGAAGGGTCTGGAAAAAGTGGTGAATTCCCTGCGGGTGATTGCACCGGAATTACCGTTTGAGATTCGCTTTCGGGAGCTTACCGAAGCGGACGAATACTTTGAAATGCAAGGGTATCACATTCATGCATTCCGTGTGAATCATAACGTGACCTGCTATGCATATACATTAGAGATTCCTCGGGCCGGTAAGTTTGATGCAGAGGCGGCCAAGGCCAAGGAGATTCCGCTTCGGTTGTGGAATCCTCTGCAGAAGGGCCAGACGGTGGAGCTTGAGGGTAAGGTTTTTACACCGGATATGGTGATGGGGCCAGAGCGTAAGGGTATCAAAGTGACCTATTGTACGGATACGCGGCCGACGGCGCACATTGTGGAGAGTGCCGAGAAGTCCGATCTTTTTATTTGCGAAGGCATGTACGGCGAGCATGAGAAAGAGGCGGATGCGAAGAAGAAGAAACATATGACATTCTACGAGGCAGCGAAGATTGCGCGGGATGCTAATGTTTCGGAATTGTGGCTGACCCATTACAGTCCGTCTATGGTAGACGGACGTCGCTACATGCGGGAAGTCAAAGACATATTTGGGAACGCTGTTCTTGGTAAGGATGGCAAAACAGTGGAGTTGGATTTTGAGGAGGAAGTATGAAAAATATTATAAAATACGTCATTATCGGAATCGTATTGGCAGTTTTAATAGTTTCATATTTTATTTACTTGCAGAAGAATCCTGCAACGTCTAAGACCAATGATACCTCGACGCAGATGTCGGAGTTGGATAAGGTGCTTGCAAAGGATTTTTCCAAGGACTATCCATCTACACCACGGGAAGTTGTGAAATGGTATAACCGGATTCTGATGCTGTATTACAGCGAGGAATTGGATGAAGGGGAATTGGATAGCCTCACAAGCCAGGCAATGGCCTTGTTTGATGTGGATTTGGTTGAGAATAATCCGAAGGAAATCTATATGACCTCTGTGAAGGCAGAGATTGACGACTATAAGGATAAGGGCCGCAAGCTGGTTACCGCAGATGTGGCGGACAGCGAAGACGTTGTGTACGAGACGGTGCGCGGCGATGATATGGCATACATTGTGGGCCATTACTTTGTAAAAGAGAATACATCCTACTCCGATACTTACCAGAAGTATGCTTTGCGTAAGGATGCAGACGGCAAGTGGAAGATTTTGGGATATCAGCTCTGTGATCAATACGGAGATTTGTTGAAGTAAACAGTAGGAATGAATCATGAGTGAAAAAGAAATAAAAATATTGGCAATTGAGAGTTCATGCGATGAGACGGCGGCAGCTGTCGTAGTAAACGGCAGAGATGTGCGCAGTAATACAATTTCAACGCAGATTCCGTTGCATACTTTATATGGAGGCGTTGTACCGGAGATTGCATCCCGGAAACACACGGAGCGTATCAACCAGGTTATTGCTACCGCATTGGAAGAGGCGAGAGAGACCTTAGATGATATGGATGCAATTGCAGTAACCTATGGTCCCGGATTGGTAGGTGCACTTTTGGTAGGCGTAGCAGAGGCAAAAGCGATTGCATTTGCGAAGCATTTGCCATTGATTGGCGTACATCATATTGAAGGACATATCAGCGCGAACTATATCGAGAATAAGGAACTGGAACCGCCGTTTTTATGCCTGGTGGTATCCGGAGGACATACCCATTTAGTCCGCGTAAAAGACTATGGAGATTATGAAATCTTAGGACGCACCGTGGATGATGCGGCAGGCGAGGCATTTGACAAAGTGGCACGTGCCATCGGATTAGGCTATCCGGGCGGTCCGAAGATTGAGAAGAAGGCTTTAGAGGGAGACGCCAATGCGATTCCGTTCCCGAAGGCCAAAGTAGCAGATCATCCGTATGATTTCAGCTTCAGCGGATTGAAGTCAGCGGTATTGAACTATATTAACGGTGCCAAGATGAAGGGCGAGGAAGTAAACGAAGCGGACATTGCTGCATCTTTTCAAAAGGCAGTGGTAGACGCGTTGGTTGACCACGCCATGATGGCGGTGGATGAATTTGGCTGCGATAAGTTTGCGATTGCAGGCGGTGTAGCAAGTAACGGTGCGTTCCGTGAGGCAATGCGGGTCGCGTGTGAAAAGAAAGGTGTGAAGTTCTATCATCCTTCACCGATTCTTTGCACCGATAATGCTGCAATGATTGGAGCAGCCGGATATTATGATTATTTGAACGGCCGACGTGACGGCTGGGATTTGAATGCGGTTCCGAATTTGAAGTTGGGCGAGCGATAGGAGCGAACATGAGCAAATATACTGCGATTGTTCTCGCGGGAGGCAGTGGTAAGCGCATGGGGCAGGATACACCGAAACAGTATCTGCCGCTAGCAGGCAAGCCACTGCTTTATTATCCTTTGAGAGCATTTGAACAAAGCAAAGTAGATGAGATTGTACTGGTGGTTGCTGCCGGAGATGAGGAGTACTGCAGACGGGAGTTTGTGGAACGCTATCATCTTACGAAGGTGACTGCAATTGTAGCCGGCGGAGCAGAGCGTTATGATTCTGTATACAATGGACTGCTGCAGGCGAGTGGTGACTATGTGTTGGTACATGACGGTGCCAGAGCGTTTATAACTGAAGAAATCATTCATGCAACCATGGATAAGGTAGAAAAGTGCCACGCCTGTGTCGTTGCAGTGCCGTTAAAAGATACCGTAAAAGAGGTAAATGGGGAAGGAATTGTGCAGGAAACGCCGGACCGAAGCAAGCTTTGGACGGTGCAAACGCCACAAGCATTCCTTCGCGAAAAACTTCTTTCTTCTTATAATATAATAAGAAGTCGGGAAATGACCGATATAACAGATGACGCTATGATCGTGGAACGTGCAGGCAACGGTCCGGTAGAGGTTGTTCTTGGAAGTTACGAGAATATTAAGATTACAACCCCGGAAGATCTCCTGTACGGAGAGGCAATTTTGGCCCATAGAATGGCGGATTCTAAGACTTTATAAAAAAGGTAAAAAAATCCTAAAACTTGTATTGACACATGACGAAACACTGTGCTAGAATACAGTTCGTGCCGCAAATGAGGCACATAAATGTGGAGAGGTATCGAAGCGGTCATAACGAGGCGGTCTTGAAAACCGTTTGTCCGAAAGGGCGCGTGGGTTCGAATCCCACCCTCTCCGTTTCGTTTCCATATATATAGAACTCGTTGATTCGAGCATCTTGGAGAAGTACCCAAGCTGGCCGAAGGGACACCCCTGGAAAGGGTGCAGGTCGTTAACAGCGGCGCGAGGGTTCAAATCCCTCCTTCTCCGCTCTGTAGTAGTTTTTACTCGATGAAAAAAGTTGAAAAAAGATGAAAAATCTTGTTGACAGCGACACATCGAAGTGCTACTATGAATAAGCTTTCCGGTGACGGAAAAGCCTTAAAAACCTTGATAACTGAACAGTGAAACAACCTTGAAAGATTCTAATGAATTTTATTTTAGCGATTTTTCAAAAAACGCAACCTAAAGCAGTAAAAAGGAAAAGCCAAGCTTTATCCTAAAGAATCAACTTTTTAACATGAGAGTTTGATCCTGGCTCAGGATGAACGCTGGCGGCGTGCCTAACACATGCAAGTCGAACGAAGCACTTTGTTACGATCCCTTCGGGGTGACGACTTTGTGACTGAGTGGCGGACGGGTGAGTAACGCGTGGGAAACCTGCCCTATACCGGGGGATAACAGTTGGAAACGACTGCTAATACCGCATAAGCGCACGAGATGGCATCATCTAGTGTGAAAAACTCCGGTGGTATAGGATGGTCCCGCGTCTGATTAGCTAGTTGGTGAGGTAACGGCCCACCAAGGCGACGATCAGTAGCCGACCTGAGAGGGTGACCGGCCACATTGGGACTGAGACACGGCCCAAACTCCTACGGGAGGCAGCAGTAGGGAATATTGGACAATGGGGGCAACCCTGATCCAGCGACGCCGCGTGAGTGAAGAAGTATTTCGGTATGTAAAGCTCTATCAGCAGGGAAGAAAATGACGGTACCTGACTAAGAAGCACCGGCTAAATACGTGCCAGCAGCCGCGGTAATACGTATGGTGCAAGCGTTATCCGGATTTACTGGGCGTAAAGGGAGCGCAGGCGGCCTGGCAAGCCAGAAGTGAAAACCCGGGGCTCAACCCCGCGGATTGCTTTTGGAACTGTTGGGCTAGAGTGTCGGAGGGGTAAGTGGAATTCCTAGTGTAGCGGTGAAATGCGTAGATATTAGGAGGAACACCAGTGGCGAAGGCGGCTTACTGGACGATAACTGACGCTGAGGCTCGAAGGCGTGGGGAGCAAACAGGATTAGATACCCTGGTAGTCCACGCGGTAAACGATGAATACTAGGTGTCGGGGAGCAAAGCTCTTCGGTGCCGCAGCAAACGCAATAAGTATTCCGCCTGGGGAGTACGTTCGCAAGAATGAAACTCAAAGGAATTGACGGGGACCCGCACAAGCGGTGGAGCATGTGGTTTAATTCGATGCAACGCGAAAAACCTTACCAAATCTTGACATCCCTCTAAAAACGTATGTAATGTATGAACCCTTCGGGGGAGAGGAGACAGGTGGTGCATGGTTGTCGTCAGCTCGTGTCGTGAGATGTTGGGTTAAGTCCCGCAACGAGCGCAACCCTTATTTTTAGTAGCCAGCGGTCCGGCCGGGCACTCTAGAAAGACTGCCAGGGTTAACCTGGAGGAAGGTGGGGATGACGTCAAATCATCATGCCCCTTATGATTTGGGCTACACACGTGCTACAATGGCGTAAACAAAGAGAAGCGATCCTGTGAGGGGGAGCAAATCTCAAAAATAACGTCTCAGTTCGGATTGTAGTCTGCAACTCGACTACATGAAGCTGGAATCGCTAGTAATCGCGAATCAGCATGTCGCGGTGAATACGTTCCCGGGTCTTGTACACACCGCCCGTCACACCATGGGAGTCGGAAACGCCCGAAGTCAGTGACCCAACCGCAAGGAGGGAGCTGCCGAAGGCGGGTTCGGTGACTGGGGTGAAGTCGTAACAAGGTAGCCGTATCGGAAGGTGCGGCTGGATCACCTCCTTTCTAAAGAGAAGAAGTAGAGAGTTTTGGAGTATACTGTCTGGTTGTCAAGGGAAGACGAAGAAGTAAAATATGGGCTTATAGCTCAGCCGGTTAGAGCGCACGCCTGATAAGCGTGAGGTCGGTGGTTCGAGTCCACTTAAGCCCATCAAATAACCTTTCCGGTGGCGATACGCTTTTGGGAAACACCCGTTCTCATTCCGAACACGACGGTTAAGCCATTAGCGGCCGATGGTACTATGCTGGTAACGGCATGGGAGAGCAGGTGGCTGCCGGGACTTTGGGGGCATAGCTCAGTTGGGAGAGCACCTGCCTTGCAAGCAGGGGGTCAAGGGTTCGAATCCCTTTGTCTCCACGTTGCAGGTCACGAAGTGACCTACAACAGGAGAAACTGTCCTCTGAACGAGGAGCGCAAGCGACGAGATCAGAACAGTTTCGACACGTGAAGGATATTAACAAGTCCCTCACACTTGCACCTTGAAAACTGCATATAGAAATTGAAATATTTTACGAGTAAAATATTTAAGACATCCGAGGCTGTAACGAAAGTTACAGACCAAAAAATTCAAAAGTTACACAAGTAACTCGAGAAACAAGCGCAGAAGAATAATTATTCTTCAATTGAACCGTGGCTTTGCTTTATAGCAAGGCAGCTTCGCACGCTAGCGAAGCCGTTCCCATAAAGGGAACCAAAAAGATCAAGCAAACAAGAGCGCAGGGTGGATGCCTTGGCACTAAGAGCCGATGAAAGACGTGATAAGCTGCGAAAAGCTTCGGGGAGGAGCAAATATCCCGCGATCCGAAGATCTCTGAATGGGGAAACCCGGCAGGCAAAAGCCTGTCATCCATACATGAATCCATAGTGTATGGAAGGGAACCCGCTGAACTGAAACATCTAAGTAGGCGGAGGAAGAGAAAGAAACATCGATTTCCAAAGTAGCGGCGAGCGAAATGGAAAGAGCCCAAACCGGACGGGAAACCGACCGGGGTTTAGGACTGCGTAAGGTATGATGAAGAGAGAGCAGAACGGTTTTGGGAAAGCCGACCGCAGAGGGTGAAAGTCCCGTACGCGAATCTCGACATCGCCGGCAGGATCCAAAGTACCGCGAGACACGTGGAACCTTGCGGGAAGACGGGGGGACCACCCCCCAAGGCTAAATACTACTTAGTGACCGATAGCGCATAGTACTGTGAAGGAAAGGTGAAAAGGACCCCGGGAGGGGAGTGAAAGAGAACCTGAAACCCTGTGTTTACAAACTGTGGGAGCGAAAGCGACCGCGTACTTTTTGTAGAACGGTCCGGCGAGTTGTCTGCACCGGCGAGGTTAAGGACTTAAGGTCCGGAGCCGAAGGGAAACCGAGTCTGAAAAGGGCGTTAAGTCAGTGTGGGCAGACCCGAAACCGGGTGATCTACCCATGGTCAGGTTGAAGCTGCCGTAAAAGGCGGTGGAGGACCGAACACACATCCGTTGAAAAGGGTGGTGATGAACTGTGGGTAGGGGAGAAATTCCAATCGAACCCGGAGATAGCTGGTTCTCCTCGAAATAGCTTTAGGGCTAGCCTTAATGGAGTCTCATGGAGGTAGAGCACTGAATATCCGCGGGGGCGTCAAAGCTTACCAAAGATTATCAAACTCCGAATGCCATAGAGATGCTCATTAGGAGTCAGACTGCACGAGATAAGTTGGGTAGTCAAAAGGGAAAGAGCCCAGACCTACAGCTAAGGTCCCAAAATACGTGTTAAGTGGAAAAGGATGTGGGATTTCAAAGACAACTAGGATGTTGGCTTAGAAGCAGCCATACATTCAAAGAGTGCGTAATAGCTCACTAGTCGAGAGGTCCTGCGCCGAAAATGTCCGGGGCTAAAACACGATACCGAAGCTTAGGACTTGCACTATGTGTGAGTGGTAGAGGAGCATTGCGGATTGGACGAAGCGGAACTGAAAGGGACCGTGGACGATCCGGAAGAGAGAATGCCGGAATGAGTAGCGAGAGAAAGGTGAGAATCCTTTCGGCCGAATATCTAAGGTTTCCAGGGTAAAGCTGATCTGCCCTGGGTAAGTCGGGACCTAAGGCGAGGACGAAAGTCGTAGTCGATGGACAACAGGTGGAGATTCCTGTACTATTATGTATCAGAACTGTGGGGACACAGGCGGAAAGTCAGGGCCGGAAATGGAAAAGCCGGTACAAGCGCAGGAGGTGCCGTGTAGGAAAAACCGCACGGTAAGCCAAAGGCGTGATGTGGACCGAAATCAAGTAGGGAAGCTGATGAGCCGACTGTCGAGAAAAGCCGCTATTGTGTACATGATACCCGTACCGTAAACCGACACAGGTGGATGAGGAGAGAATCCTAAGGCCGACGGAAGAAGCATTGTTAAGGAACTCGGCAAAATGACCCCGTAACTTCGGGAGAAGGGGTGCCTCTGAGAAGAGGCCGCAGTGAAATGGCTCAAGCAACTGTTTAACAAAAACACAGGTCTATGCAAAACCGAAAGGTGAGGTATATGGGCTGACGCCTGCCCGGTGCTGGAAGGTTAAGGGGAGAGGTTAGCGCAAGCGAAGCTTTGAACTTAAGCCCCAGTAAACGGCGGCCGTAACTATAACGGTCCTAAGGTAGCGAAATTCCTTGTCGGGTAAGTTCCGACCCGCACGAAAGGCGTAATGATTTGGGTACTGTCTCGACAACGCACCCGGTGAAATTGAAGTACCAGTGAAGATGCTGGTTACCCGCGACAGGACGGAAAGACCCCATGGAGCTTTACTCCAGCTAGATACTGGGATTCGGTAATGCATGTACAGGATA